>Ga0209517_10001011_pt1 | contig 45105 bp, 36 predicted proteins | sample PeaSoiMetSII2010_FD_187695 | JGI IMG/M metagenome (GOLD analysis project Ga0209517, IMG submission 187695) | Peat soil microbial communities from Weissenstadt, Germany - SII-2010 (SPAdes) (version 2) | ecosystem: Environmental > Terrestrial > Soil > Wetlands > Peat | place: Germany...
TGGCGGATACTTCCTCAAACATGCCGAAGAACTTCGTTTCTCGGGGGACAAGACGGACCATTCGGGCTCCCTCTACGGACTGCGAAAAGCCCTCCAATATCGCATCCGGCGCGGGAGTCGGTCAAAAGAAAACAGGCCGTCGCAACGGACGGCCTGCGTAACCTGCTCGATCGCAGCTCGCTTACAGCGTCGATTCGATCTCGAACCCCCAAGCCTGCAGCAAGGTTTCGGGGATGAACTTGGAGTTCTTGTTGCGCCGCGCCCACTCTCGCAGACGCGTGGAGCGCAAGTACTGATCGGGCTGCAGCTTGAACTCCTTCACTGCCTGCTCGAAGGAGGTGACCGTTGGAACCACCGGTCCAATCGGCTCCGGTTTCCCCCAGTTGGGATTGCCACGTCGCTTAGCCATGATAAGTTCGTCCTGCCTTTTGTGTTAGTTCCATCGTATTGGATTCAATTTCGCCCGCCCAGGATTCTCCCAGACAGTTGGCCCCTGAGTGCTATCGAAGGCCCTTCCAAATCCCCTATCTTACTTCCATTTAGACGCAAAAACAATGGGTTTTGGATGAAAAAACCACCCTGGGAGCGCGCTTGAGGAGCACTAAAATATAGGTAAGTAGTGTTATTTCAATAGCTTACGGTAAGCATTTAACTTATCAACAGCCCGTCGGAGGGGCTGGAGACGGGCGCAGACAACGCCGTTTTGGTGGCCCTGGCCCGCAAGTGAGCGGAAATGCCTGTCCCGCAAGGGATTCGGCTGGGTTTCGGGGTCAAATTGGTGGCTGATGTTAAGCTGTACGGCAAGCCCGGGTGGCGAAACTGGCAGACGCACGGGACTTAAAATCTCCAAAATACAAATCATAACTAGTGTAACTATCTAATAAAAAGATAGTTACTTGCATAACGTCGCTTCATGGTATGCTTACACAACTATTTCACAGTTTTGCCGTCGCGGAAGGGTTGAAAGGATGTCTCTCGTGGCCGAGCACCATACCATCCTGGGCGGCAAGGTCCACGTCTACATGCGCCCCAACAGCAGTCACTGGCAGTGTTCTACTTATCTCGCAAGCAGGAACCGCCGCACCAGCACCAAGGAAGACAGCCTCGCCAAGGCGAAGGAAATCGCCGAGGACTGGTATCTGCAACTGCGGGGGAAACTCCGCACCGGCGAAATCAAAACAGAAAAAACCTTCCGCGAGGCGTCGGAGCAGTTCCTGCGCGAATACGAACTGATGACGCAGGGCCAGCGCAGCAAGGTATATGTCGAGGGCCAGCACCGCCGCGCCCGCGTGCATCTGGTGCCGTTCTTCGGCAAGATGGGCCTCTCGGAAATCACCGCCGGCGCCGTGCAGGACTACCGCATCCACCGCCTCGAAGAGGCGATGAAGGAATACAACAAGCCACCGGCCCATAACACGATGCATCAGGAAATCGTCGTCCTGCGCCAGACCCTGAAAACGGCCATCCGCCACGGATGGCTCGACCGCCTGCCGGATTTGTCGGAGCCCTACCGGGCTTCCGTGAAAATCTCGCATCGCGCGTGGTTTTCCGCCGAGGAATACAAGAAGCTCTACGAAGCCACGCGCAAGCGCGCGCACGCGCCCCTGATCCCGCGCTACAAGTGGGAATCCGAACAGCTCCACGACTTCGTCCTGTTCATGGCGAACACGGGACTGCGGCCGGACGAGGCCTGGCGCCTGCAGTTCCGCGACGTGACCATCGTCGAAGACGACGCCTTGGGCGCCACGATTCTCGAAATCGAGGTGCGCGGCAAGCGCGGCGTCGGCTATTGCAAGAGCATGTCTGGCGCCGTGCGCCCCTTCGAGCGGCTGAAGGCAAGGAACGTCGCCCTGCGCGCGGCGCAACAGGCGAACGCCGATCCGCAACCGGACGGCAAGCCGCAGGACAAGAACGAACCGGAGCCGACAGACCTCATCTTCCCGAAATCGCACCGCGAGCTGTTCAAGACGATCCTTGACGAAGAAAACCTGCGCTTCGACCGCGAGGGCCGTCCGCGCACCTTCTACAGCCTGCGGCACACATACATATGTCTGCGCCTCATGGAGGGCGCAGACATTTACCAGATCGCGAAGAACTGCCGCACAAGCGTCGAGATGATCGAGAAGTACTACGCGGCCCACATCAAGACGCAGCTCGACGCCGCCGCGATCAACGTCATGCGGCCAAAGCCAAAGAAGAAAGCGAAAGCGGCCGCAAAGTGATCCAGGCAAACGGCTGGCGCGAAGGGTAAATGTCTCATTCCGTGCTATAAAATGAACGGCCACGCGGGCGTGGCGGAATGGCAGACGCAGCGGACTTGAGGAAAACTTGAGTGCTCGCCTGGGAAACCGGCGATGCAGAACTGCTCAAATTCGGGGAAACCTGAAATGGCAATCCCGAGCCAAGCCCGGACGGAAAGCGCCGTCCGGGAAGGTGTAGAGACTAGACGGGCAGCACCTAATTTCCGGAGCGATCCGGGAAACGGTGAAGGGATAGTCCAGACCGCAAACCTGGCGCGAACGCTTCCAGGCGCCGCGTCAGGGCGGCGAAAGCCGTAGACGGCATGAAAATCCGCAGGGCTTAAACGGCTCATGAGGGTTCGACTCCCTCCGCCCGCACCATTTTTTTTCGATCTCCCACACGCCGGAAGAATGCGGGACACATGATCCCGCGAGGGCTCTAAACCGCGCGAGGCGTACTTGTCTTATCCCGATAAGTCGGAAACAAGCTCGGCGAACGTGCTAGCTCCTTTGCTCAGCGATTTTTCAAGCTTTAGCTGTTGCGCAAAGAGGTAGTGCCATTGACCGTACCTGGTAGTGCTCATTTTGTCGCACCAAAGTTGCGCTGCGCTGTTTTTCAACGGCACATTCGTCCGCATCTCGCCTTTCGTTTCTGCCAGCCACATAGCTTCTCTTCCGTCCTTTTCACGGGTCGTGACGACAAAGTCAGGGTAGAACTGGCGAGGACGGTTCTGCTCGTAGTACGTAACCGAGAAGCCAAAACGCTCGTTCTTCAAATAACGAAGAACGTCCTTCGCGCTGTCGAGAAAGTCGGCAAACTCCTTTTCCAGATCGGTATGACAAGGAACCTTGTTCGTGTGTGCCTTCTTGCCGTCTGCGAGGATACCGGTCCACTGGAATCGTTTCAGGAGCCCGGAGTCAAGCCATTCGGGGGTAGCAAGAATGGGAACAGGCTCTGCGCCACCGCTCGACGCACCGCGGATGGCGTTCTCCAGAAGGTCGCGAGCCTGCAAACGCCAGTTGTAAATGCCGATGTCACGCATGTCGCCGTTCTTGGGGTGCGTGACGCGCGTTTGGACATACTCGCGGGTCACCTCCAGAAGTTCGTCGAACGTCGGGCCGATTCCCAAATCCGCCGCGGTGCCGGGGTTGGTGGCTTCGTAAAGCTCTTCCGCCAGCAAGAAAGAAGTCCGGAGCAGCGGCCATTCCTTTCGAAACTCGTCGAGCGTGAGGACCGCTTCGGGGTTGCCTCCGACGACCGGGCGAACCGTGACTTCAGCGACCGGATTAGCAAGCGTAGCTGCCAGTTTGTTGACTTGGATGACCTGGCTGAGGGGTTTCGTGATGCTTACTGCCCACGACCGGACGTTCGGAACGCGGACCCGGAACTTCGCTTTCTTCTCGTCTGTTTCAATCCAGACTGGTTTGTTACCCCAAGAGCCAGTCCGGGCACGTTTGCGCTTTTGGACGGGGAAACCGACAAATGGAATCCCAAAGGCATCTACAGTCTCTTCGTAGCCTTCCGGGCGCTCGTTGAGGGGTTGGTTCAGTACGTCGTAATTCGTGCGGCGCAGACCCCGCCCGATGATTTGTTCGGTGAGAAGTGGTGAACCAAAGGCACGAATACCAAGAATGTGACTGACACTCTTCACATCCCAGCCCTCGGTCAGCATTTGTACACTGACGACGCAGTGCACTCTCTCACCTGCCATGCCCGTCTTGCCGACAGTGCTCACAATTTCACGTAACGTGGCTTCGTTACCCTTGTTTGCATCAAAAACGCCGGTATCAACCTGGATGGTGTGCCATTTCTTCCGGTCCTCATCATCCGGGTTGCGCAGGAATTCATATTCCTTGGTGAGATGCTCGAACAGCCATGCGGCGCGCGTGGCGTTGTCAGCTACGCAAAGCAGAACCGGACAGGGCATCGTCCTGGCAAACTCGAATGTGTGCGCCCATTCCTGATAGTCCCTGCTCCAAGAGGCGTAGATACTTGCAATCGCACCTTTACACGCACGCAAATACTCCTCTTTCGTCTTAGCGCCTTTCACCAAATCCCAAAGGTCGAGATAGATGCGTCCTTGCTCGTCCGGGTCAGGCAGACGGACAACCTTGACCAATCCAGATTCGAAAGCGTCATACACAGAGAAATCCGAGACCAGCCATTCATAGAGCGAGCCTTCCGGTTTAGCGGAGCCGGAGCCGTACCACGGCGTTGCGGAAAGGTCTGCGACCAGGCTTACGCGAGTCGCCTTCGCGATGCGGTCAAGGATTTTGCTCCACCTCAGAAACTCAGGTTCTTCGCCTTTCCGCGACTTCTTTTCGCCGTAGGCGTGGTGAGCTTCGTCGTTAATGAGGAAGACATCGCGCCAGTTCTTCAGCATCCGCTGAATGACGGCGTTCGGATCTTGACGCGCACGCCGGCGCATCGCGCGCAACACAGTGGCGGGGATGAAGCGGCCTTCCTCAAGCACTTCTTCGCCGATCCAGTCATCCCGCTTGGCCTCAAGCGGGATGGACTGCCAGTTCCTGACCATGATGTTCGGCTGGAATTCCTCAAGGTATTCCGGCGGGACGACATCGAATTCTTTGTAAAGATTTTGCTCGCCGCCAGGCTCCAGACCGTCGCCCCGAGGAACCCCGCTCACACGATCGCGAACGGTAAGGTTGGGCACCAGGACGAGGAAGTTCGCGGAAAGTGTAGAGCCGCTCACCTTGCGCTTATGCAAGGTTGACCAGGCGACGAGCATAGCCATTACGACAGTCTTACCCGTCCCGGTGGCGAGCTTGAGCGCGTAGCGAAGAAGGCTGCCCGTCTCCGGCATCTTGCGGCGGTTCTGGACTTCGTAAAGATAGATGACGGTTTCGACGGCTTCCTGTTGGCAGAAAAAGAATCGCCGGCCCAGCGCTTTTCGCTCTTCATCTCGTTCGAACCACCATTCGAGCAAACGGCGCGTCACGATCGCAGTTCCCGGATAGCGATTTCTGCGCCATTCGCGAACTTCCTCCCGCAACTGGTTGACGACCTCGTTCTTCTCCGAGCAAGAAGACAAATCCTCAAACAAGGCGGCTTCGCGGCCCACGATGCCGCCGATACCGCCGCGCACGCCACCAGGCGCCCCAATGAAGCGCATGGACGGACGGCGGCCGTTCACGAGCTGGGAGCGTCCACCGGAAAGAAGCTGATAGTGCTTCTCCGGCTCGGCGAAAGCTTCGCAGATCACTACGCGATCAACAAAATAGGCCATAACGCAGTGCTCCGGCTACAGTTCCTGGACAACGGTCGACTCGTTGCCGAATACGTCCACGACTTTGACCGCGATGCGCTTGTAGCCGCGCAGGAGGAATGGCAGAGAGGCGAGCTGAAGTTTGTATTCCTCCGGCTCGACTTGAAAACCAAGGGCTTTCAGGTTAGGGGCCTTCTTGAAGTCAAAGAACATCTGACAATCGACGAAGCAGTCGCCGTCATAATCCTCGTCGAGATACCAGGCGGACACATAGCCGGAGTCGGCGTGCTTATAGTCAGTGGTTCGGTTCTTACGGTCGAAGACCGCGACGCCCTTGAGCCTTACGATGGCTTTCGTCTCCTTGCCGTTCTTTTTCACCTCGACTTCGATGACCGGCAATGCGAGCGGTGAGAAGAGCATTTCCGGTCTTGTCGCTTTCAGGCCATCCGCCAGAGTGTCCGGACGAATCATCTGGAGGACCACCTTCACCTTGCCCCGCTTTTCGAGCTGGGCTTTGACCTCGCCGACATTCGCTTCAAACGCCCATCCCAGGATGTGAACTTCGAGAATGCCAGACGCCAGCGCGTCTTGGACTGCATCGTTCACTTGCTTAGCCGTAACGCGGCCCGAGAGCGGCCCCACCGAGATTGCAATTTTCTCATTGTTGGACTCTGCAATTGCGTGTATCAATCCGCTCGCACCTTGAACGGCGGCGTCCGTTCTATAAAGCCGGCAGACTACTTCGATGTAATTTTGGAGTTTGGCCGGCTCCGCACCTTCTCCGCCCGGCGTGGTCACATAACCTTTCCAATCCTCTACCGAATAACGGCCAAGTGACATGACCTCGAACGAACCGCACACGCGGACTGCTGAGCTGTCTGTTTCCGGTTGGTCAACGAGAGGGACCTTCTCGGGTTCAAGGTCTTTCGCGAGGCTCCTGAGTGTGGCGCGTTGAACGGCTTTGTAAATGAATCCACTTGAGAGATTGCCATTGCGCGTTTTGTACTGAGGAAACGTGGCAGAAAGGAGCCGCTTGCGCGCGACGTTGATAGCTACTCGCGACGTGTCGCAAGTAATCCATCGTCGCCCAAGACTCTCCGCGCAATATGCCGTACTTCCTGATCCGCACGTCGGATCGAAAACCAGGCCCCCAGGATCTGTCGTCATAAGGATGCATCGCTCAATGACTTCGGGCGCTGTTTGCACAGCATATAACTTACCTTCAGTACGGCTCTGAATTCCTCCTACGTCTGTCCACACGTTAGAAAGTGGAAACACGGGGAAATCATCCATGAAGCGTACATACCGGATGCTGTTTCCCTCGACGATAATTCGCCCCAGTTGAGCGAGTCGCTTTAGCCCTGGCACGGTCGTTTTCCAATGGAGACCCGGCGGAGGTGTCCAGACCTTGCCTTGAAACTCGAAAGCTTGGTCAGAACCCTCACTCTCCCCCTGCGAAGTGAGCTGGTCTGAAACCGCTAAACGTTCTGGGTCGAACTTGCCTTTTGGAATTGCGGCGATCGTTGACACCGGGCGATATTTGCTTGCGCCCTCATCTCCCGCGCTCTTGACGCGGTAAAGCGGGTTGTACTTGACCTGGGTGATGTCTTTTGCATACCAGACGAGATAATCGCACACGGATGAGATCAGCGATCCGGAGAATCCCGACGTTTTCGTAAAAACGATTACCGCGACTTCGTTCGATGCGCCGAATACCTCTGCCAGAAGCGCCTTGGCAAGGTGAAGGTTTTCCTGGTTAATCTGGAAGAAAATGCTTCCAGTGTCAGAAAGAAGCTCACGACAAAGATATAGTCGCTCTGTCAAGTACGAGAGATACGAATGAACTCCGAGGGTCCAGGTGTCTCGATAGGCTTTGATTGAGAGAACGTCGTCTGCTTGATCTTTTTCATTATTCTTGGTGGAATCCACGCGCTGCTGAAAATTTGAGTCGTACTTGATCCCGTAAGGAGGGTCGATAAAAATCATCTGCACATTGCCGCGCATGCTTTCGTAGTGGATTAGTGATTCCATCAAATGAAGGGAGTCGCCGCAGATAAGTTTGTTTTTCCATCCTTCGTCGTGAGTGTAGAACTCGACGCGCTTCGCTTTGTCAGATTCTCGTAGCGTTTTCTCCAAGTCGGCGAAGATCGACCCGAGCGTCATTTGCGGAGTCTTCTCCGCTGCCCGCAGCCGGGCGCGTTCGATGATGTGGGCGATGCGAGAGTCGGAGACGACTTCGTTCCGCTGTAACGGCAAGACTGGAACTAGGCGCCGGTTTCTTTTTCCGGCCCAAAACAGAACGGGGTCAACCGCGGGGTCCATGTCGAGCACGACGGGCCGTTCGTCGTCTCCCGGCAGCTTGCCGATGTTGATGGCCTTTGACCAGCCATTGTCCATCGGCACGCTGACAACCTGGTCATCTGCTGGTAGCAAGGCTGTGTGCCCGGTTTCCGGCGTGCGCGGTTCCATCACGTTCTCGTAGGAATAGCGTGTTACGCGCTTTTCCTTGCTGCCATTCGTTTTAGTTTTTCCAGCCATGTTGATGTCCTTGCTCTCTACGGCTTCGTTACGGTAACACCTTGTCCTGCGGCGCACATGCCACAGTAGTCGCATTTGCGGCACTTCGTTTGTTCAGGCGCCGGCGGCATATCATTTTGGCGAAGTGCGTCCGCTGCAGTGCGCACCTTGCTTTTCACGTCGTCTATAAAGTCGCTGTCCACTGAGCGTGGTTTGCGCTTGCGCTCGTCAAGTTCGTAAATCTCGACGAAATCGGCGCGCTTCCCGGTGAGCTCCTCATACCCGAGCGCGTAGATGTGAAGCTGGTGCTCGGTAACCTCTTCGGCCTGGGCCCGGTCATTGGACTTCAGATCAACGATTGTCGTTTCATTCGTATCTTTGCGCCGCACGAGATCAATACGGCCCACAACGCTGACGCCATCTTCCAGGCTGATGTCGATCTGCTTCTCGGAGAACTCTATCTTGTCGAAATCGGCCTTGTTGTCGTCGATGTAGTTTCCAATCACCTTTTCGGCCGCAGCTTCCATCCGCTGCTTCAACGCGGGATTGGCAAACGGCACATGCAGGTGTGTCTCGACCAGGCTTGAGACATCCGACTGACCCGCATAGTCACCCCGGATGGCGCGGGCATGGACCTCCGCAAGAGCATTGTGAAGAGACCGTCCGAAGCCGAGTTCCTCGCGAATTGGCGGGTTGAAGCCGTACAGAACTCTGAGCTTGAACTGGTACGGGCACTCGAAGAAATATTTGAGGTCCGAAAATGAGAACACCACATTGGATACGCCCTGCTTCGGTGCGGGGGCAAGACACTGCCGCTTCGAGTAGTCCTGGGCCCGGCGCTTGACGAACTTGGAAGCAAGAATGTCGTCCCAGAACACGGACCGGTTTTGGAAAAGCTTGTTCCCTGGAACCGGCGCCCACGTCAGATGCAGAAACTTCTGGCTGCGAGTCATCGCGACATAAAACAGTCGGCGCTCGTCTTCGATCGTGCCTTCGTAGCGTACCTGGTTCTTCACTCCGTTCCGGGGAATCAGGTGCCAGACGCCGCGGCCACCCTGTTTTTTCGACGGGAACCTGTTCTTCAGCAATGCCGGAACGAACACCACGGGCCACTGCATCCCCTTTGCCTGATGAACAGTCATTATGCGGACGGCATCAGGATTGGCGTACTGGTTGTCTTGCCATCCTTCCGGGTAGGCGTCCTCGGCATGGAACTGGAGGAAGTTTGCAAACCCCGCGTAGAGGTCTACCGGCCTTGAATGGTAGTGAATCGTCTCGAAGTCCGTGATGACCTGCGTAAACTTCCCCAAATTGTAGAACGCGATTTCTCCCCGACCGTTCGCAACACGTTCCTCTCGCACTCCGCAGTCATCCAGAAAATTGAGAAACACCCGCTGAATGCCGTAGCGAACATTGCGCAGATTGGCGGCATTGAATTCATCTCGAAGTGCCTTCGCCTTCTGAATCGCCTGTCTGACCGCCGCCGGATCTAAACCAAGACCGGCGGCAAGCCACAATCCTTCGAGGGCGGCGTCATCGACGCCTGGACGGTTTGCCATGAAGTAGAAGAGCTGTCGCGCTGCTTCGGCCTCGGGCGTTCCGAACAAGTTGTTCATGCCGGCAACGACATACGGAATTCCGGCGGTATCGAGCGCCCGCGTGATGGGTTCGCCGTTTGCACGCACACTGCGGAGGAGGATCGCCATATCCGACCATGAGATACCCCTGACGCGATCCGGGTCATCCTTCGTGGGTTCTTTAATGGCGATGCCGCGCAGCGCCTGAAGGTTTTGCGCGATATAGGCAGCTTCCTGGTCCGGATCGGCAAACGACAGGGCAACGATATCGCCTTCCTCGAAATCCTGGGCATTGGTCGGCTGCATCTTCTTTTGCAACCGTTCCGTATTCTGCTCGATGAACGGTCGAGCCGTTTCAACGATCCCCATGCTGCTTCGGAAGTTCTCTTCCAGTTTGACCGTGGTGACAGCCGGGTAGCGCTTTTCAAAGGTCAGAATGCCCTGGACGCTGCTACCGCGCCACTGGTAGATGGTCTGGTCGTCGTCGCCGACCACGCAGACCTTGGCCCCGAGTTCGTGCAACAGCCAGACGATGGCCTCCTGAATGGGATTCAGGTCCTGGTACTCGTCTACAATGACGTGCTTGACGCGCGCGGCGATGCGCTCTTTAAGCGCAGCGTCGCAGCTCAAAACCTCAACCGCGGCCTCGATGATCGCGGAGTAATCCAAGTGTCGCGTTTCATCCAAAAGGCTGCGGTAGCTATCCAAACCCGCAAGCACCGAGCAGTTCTTCAGCGCGTTGTCGTCCGTATCCGCTTCACGAAGAATGCTGATGGCGCTGAGATAATGCGGTGTGTCCCGGTATCTCTTCAGGGCCTGTCCGACGAGATCGGTCGAGGCTGTCAACCCGCTCTTGTTGCTGTGGCGGTCGATGAAGAGCGCTTGCTGGACTTCGTTGAGCACATCGAATTTCAGGTACTTCGGAACTTCGGCTGTGAGCAGGTCGAGGCAAAAGGCATGGATCGTGCCGACGTACATTTCCGCCATGCCATGCACCTCACCCAGCTCCTCCCTCACGCGAGAGACGATTCGCTCCTTCAGTTCGGCAGCCGCCTTCTCCGTGAAAGTGAAGGCAATAATGTTGCTCGGACGATAGCCATTCTTGATGAGGTGCGCAACTCTTCGTGCGATCACCTCCGTCTTGCCGGAACCGGCGCAGGCAATCAGCTGCAAATTCGAATTGCCGTGATCGACTGCGTCTCGTTGAGACTGAGTGAGATTCATCGCGTGTCCGGACTACATGTAGTAACGATAATGCAGTGCAGGTCCCTTTCCCCTGGCCAACTTCAGAATGTCGCCGACGCGCCGGGCAAAAGCCACCGTGATAGGCTCCCGGCAATTAAATGCCGCGGTATTCCAGTTCAGCTTTGTGAGTTTCAGAATGTCCGCTGCGGCTTCGTTCAGGGAAACCGATCCCCAGTTCTCGGTGATCTCCACCGGCTGCGGTATCCTGAATCCCGGATAGCAGCGCAGAAAGGGCACGTAGCCCATCGTGTAAACCAGTCCCCGCTTCTGACCAAAATCCACAACGGTTCCCCGCAGTGCGGCCTTCTTGCCAGGCCGCAGGCAGAACACTCCCCGCCTGTTCACTGTCACCATGCCGTAGTGCGAAATTCCGGCCAGAGCTGCTTCAAATCCTTTTCGCTCCTCCTCGGTGTAGCGCGATGTCTTGTGCAACACCACCTTGCGCGGAAGACCGCCCACCTGGTCTTTGTAGACTCCCAGAACATTGTCGAGCAGTGTCTTCGCCTGCTCCTCGTTCAGATGCGGCGCCCCCTCGCCGGTCTTGCGGCGATCCCAGTCGAATGAATTGCCGCGCAATACGAAACCTTCGCCGCGTTCGGTGAAGGCCTGTGCGACGCTGGTCCGCAGCGTGCTCGACCTCGCTTCATCTTCGTGAAAGAAGGATATGCCGACAAAACATGATCCCTCTATCACGTCAGAAAGCCGCCAGGGGATAACCTCCGCCTTGTACAAGAGCGCAACGCTGAGATTCCACGCCCGCGTCGCGAGGTCCTGCACTCCTGGCCCTCCCGCCAGCGTCCGGTGCCACATCAGTTGCGTGGGGAGCAGGCTCATGCATTCCGCTTTCAGTCCCCGCCGGAAACTGCGGCCGGCTTCGCTGTCGATCTCTTCGCCGTCTTCGTCCTTCCCTTCAACTTCCGGAACCATCTCGGCGATGTCGTCGCTATCTATCCCATCATCGCTTTCGGCCTGCTGCCGGTCATACTCCGCTATACCGACCCTGCACAGATCCTCCAGAGTTTTTGACATCGCGCAAATCACCACACTGGGACCAGAATCAAGAGCTTTGAGCGCCTTGATTTCGGTCGTCACTGCCGACAACAGGAGCCCGACCCGTTGCATGAAATCCGGATTGCCTTCCACCAGCGCCACGTCTCTCGTCTTCAAAGGCCGATGCCAGATCGGCTGTGTCACCAGCTCAATCTGAAACGGATCTTCGGCATTGATCCCCGGAAAGGCCGGGTGCAGCACCGCGTCAGTCTTCAGTGCCGGATCGATTCGATGAGCCATGCCGGAGAGAAATCCCACGGCCTTGTCTATCGCCTCCGCCGGTCCCACTATGCCCAGCCGAATCTGCTGGTGTCTGCTCGCTTCGCTCTTGCTGTAGGGACCGTAAGCGGTCAATCCTGTTCTGGGGTCTTCGCATTGTTGCTTCGCGGCGAAGAACAAACCTGGCTCAGCCAGGTAGTGGCACTGGAGCCGAGTGTCAGACCGGGCCAGAAGCGTATCAAATCGAGGCGCCTCCCAGCGATTCTGAACGCCCTTCACACCCTTTTTACGGGTGTTCTTCCGATACGGCCTATTGAATTTCCGGGTCGGTTGCATCTTCTTCTATCGTCAGGAACTCGTTGAACGAGAACCCCAGTTGTGGCAATTCAATGTCGTCTTCCATTTCCGCGCGCATCAGCCCGTCATAGTCAATCTGATCAGCGAGAATTCCGAACTCCAGGTCGCCACAGGCAGGGGTCAGGCTGATCCGAATTGGTTTCTGCCCTGTCGGTATGAAGATTTCCGTTTTCCCTCTCGCGAAAACGAGCGACCAGAATCTGACGCTTCTCAAAATCTGGCCGTTGCGCTCCTGGTTCAGCCAGTGCGAGAGAATCGGCCCGACCCGCGATCCGCCGCGCGGTGTCTTGCCGTCGGCCTTGGTCAGCATCCAGGTCGGCTCCAGACGCAGGAACAACCCGAACGGCATTAGAACGAAACCTGCCCGGCAGGCTTGATGCCGCCAGCCGGACTGGATTTTTTCCTTGCGGCCATCGGCCAGCCTGCGGGTGACCGTATGTCTCGCCGTCACTTCGCGCCTGGACCATTTCCCGCCGATCTTCCATTGAATCTTCTTGGGACGATCATCCTTCGGTGAAAAGAAATACCGGTGCCTGTCCTTGTCCAGACGCAGAAACCTCTGCCATGCGTTCTCTTTCAGGCACACGTTCAATAATTCAATGGCCCACCTCGCATGATCTGCGTCGGCGAACCAGGACTCGAAGTCGTCCTCTCTGATCGTTGCCGGCCGCACGGACGTTCCGAATGACTCCTTGTTCTCCCGAAGATTCACAAACGTCCAGAGCTTGCCTTCGCGCAGAAGGAATGCAGGATGCGAAACCTTGTCCGAATATTGGTGGATATCTGCCTTGTCCCGCAGTGGTGTTTCCGCCGAAAACACCGTCTGCGGCAGTTCGACAACAGGCAGGAGATTGGACACAAGCCGCTCTTGGATGCGGTCCGCCCCCACCGACGAAGTAATCACGACCGGCGCGGGGTCATAGGGCAGTCTCGTCTCCGGAACACTCGGAAGCAGGCTGCCTCTCCCGCGCGGGACTCTCTCACCGCGCAGCACACGTATCAACTCTGCGAACGATTCCTCAAATCGCCCCTCGTCCCGGAAATCAATCCAGTTCCGGACGCGAAGTGACGCCGGCAACGATACGTTCTCCCGCAATAACGGGATAACCCGACCCTTTGTCCCCGCCGGGTCCGACCAAACGGCAATACTGCGTTCGAGCGTAGGCCACTCGGCATCCAGCAATGCCCGCGTTACGACGACGCCCACGTACCGACAGGCGTCAATCTCCCTTTCGATATCGACAACAATGTTGCCGCCTTTCCCGAAATCCCACTTGTCAAACACGACTCCCAGAAGACGATTCTGGTACGGCTCCGCCTCGATTCGTTCTGCGAGCCGCTCGACCCAGGGCTTGTCTGCGCCCGTGTGGCACAGGAAAATGTCCTTCCCGCGCTCACCGCCGGGTTTGAGGTGCAGTTCTGATTGTTCTGCCATTCCTGTTGATTATGTCACCTCGATGCCTTGGCAATGACCCCGAAAATCACAGCCCGCTGCGGCTTACCACCCTCCTCCAACCGAACAAGCTGTGACACCTTCCAACACCGAAAACCATTCCCCCGGCAATCGAAGCCCGCCCACTGTTCCCCACGGTGCGGAAGTCCAGCCCCGCACACTGCGGGGATTCCGTTTTAGCCAAGAATGATCGGGAATGTCAGTGGCCGAGAGGAGTGACCCTACAATTCAACAAGGACCGGATCACCAACGTCACTCTCCGAAAAATGGGGACAGGCAGGGATGTTGAGATGGCGCAGCGTCACGCTCTCCTTCACGGTGCCCTTGTTACCGTCATAGACGAGGTAAGCGTAAGGCAGGGCCTGGCCAGTCCAGCCCGTGACGATATCGACGGCCAGACCGACGGCGGTCGAAGCCAGAACGCCATTCGGCCAGACGACCTGCGGACGAGCCCCCGCTCCTCCGTACCGAGCTGCCTCCTCGGCCAGCTTGGCCTCGGTCAGGAACCCCATGCAGCGCATGCACAAACTCACCGGTGACGAAAGTATGACCTGGCCGCCGATGACCGGCGGGGCCTCTCCGTGCACATCCATACCGATATCGATGTAGTGCATGAGATAGCGTCTGCACGTCACTTCGAGTTCGTGCCGCCCCTGGTAGCTGTCCACGCAGCCGAAAACGATCTGGCATTCACGCAGCGGCTCGGGATTGTCCTGCCACCTGCCGGCGAACCCCCTCACGTTCGCGTTTGGCTGAAGGCCGTAGATCATCATCCTGGCGATGTGCAGTTTTGGCGTTTCGGCCGGAACGTCCATGGACCTTGCGCCCACCAGCCGGTTCAGATTGGATTCCTCCACAACATCGCCGTCATAGATCACATAACGTTGAAAGCCGATATGGGCGAGCTGCTGGATGATGTGCGAGCCCCCGCCCCCAAGCCCGGCCACGCCTACGGTGCACCGCGCGATCCGCTCCTCGGAATCGCGCCCCAGGAACGACTGGCGAGAAAAACGCTCCCTGCTCACCTGCCGACCCCCCCTTTCAAAAACCCCCAACGGCTTGCCGATGACACTGACCGTGCTGGCGGCAACGGGCTCCTTGCTGCCGGGCAGCCATACCCACCCCGCCCCGTGGTCGAGGCTCAGGATAATGATTCCGTGCGCGGCGTCCCGCCCCACGGACTGGAATCCCGGCATCAGCCTCGGCAATTCCCGCCTGTCCACCCCGCTCATTCCCGTCCTGCCCGTGAACGGATGCATGTGGACATGGAAGATTCCTTCGCGGGCCGGCCGTCCGTAGTAAGCGGCCTGCATCGCCCAGGTGATGGCCTCGGCGCCGATCCTGGCCCCGACCGTCCGATCGTCCACGTACTGATCGTCCGGAATCGAATGATACCGGGTAAGAAGAACAAGCCTGCTTTCGTGCGACAGAGAACTCATCCGGCCAGATACAAATCCGGCGCGCTCCGCCGCGAAAGGATGCGGACGCGCCAGGTCGCTGGTCATCTCCCTGTGCAACCCGCCGGTCATCCTGATGGCGACGCTCATTTCTCCTTCGTGAATCCCGTCAGGTGAGCCACCAGCATCTGCACCAGCGTCGGCGATACCAGATTGACCCTCCACGAAAACACGTACCAGTTCTTCTCGCCGATCCGGGCGTTGCTCACGTTCCAGTTGCGCGGATACGGCGGCGACACCTGGACTGACAAAAAGAGCCGCGACGGATACCCGTCCCGCGCTACCGGACACAACAGCCCGTCGCACACCTCGGGCGTGCATCCCGCCGGAAGGCGCAGATCCTCCAAATACAGATACGTGATCTCGCCCTCCTTCGCGGCCCTTACCTTTGAACAGTAGCCCTTGAGATCTTCAATCTGTTCCTTCGGATATTCCATCGCGCCCTACGATGAACCGCCCGACTGCGGCTGCGAGAAGAAAATCTCGCACCCGTGAATCTTCACCGGCAGGTTCGCCGGCAATGGCATCGGCGGCCCCTTCTTCTCTTCCAGAAGAACATATCCGTCCGGCGTCTGGCCCACTTTCCCCAGGATCTCCGCCACCGTCCGCTCCCCCCTCTCGATTTGATAGGGCTGGTCGTTGATGAAGATCGTGACGATTTCCTTGTGCGCGGTGATAAAGCCCTTCAGCCCGCGCCGGCGAAGATCAACTTCCTCGCCGGGCTCCACAACGTCGTTCTTGTCGTGCACGAACTCCTCGATCAGCTCGAAGGCGCAAGGACGCTTGCCCACCTTGCCGAGCAGCAGCTCGCCCGTTGGGCGCGGCGTATCCACCGTGACCGTTTCGCCGTCGATCCGAACCCGGTACGCCGGGGCATGAGGCACTTCCTCCCCCCGTTGCGAAAACTCAAAGATGTCGATTTCTGAGGTATTCATAGTCTCGGGCCCTCCCCGGCCCATTTCCCTTGTTGCCTTTCTGGTCTAGCTGGCCGGGACAAAAGACAGGCCCCCGACTCTTATTGCATTATATCACAAGCACGCTAAGTATCCAAAGCGTACACGGAGCATGCTTGAAACCGCAAGCCGACAGCCCTAGAATCACCATGGAGATCCAATCCGGCATGGGAGGAACACCGAATGTCAGAACGCACCACCGAGGGCGGCTCCAGGAAGCTCACGCTCGGACAGTACCTGGCCTCGATTCGCAACGACCGCAAGCTGACGCTGCGGCAGGTCGAAGAAGCAACCAATAAGGAGGTTTCAAACGCATATCTCAGCCAGATCGAGAACGACAAAATCCAACAGCCCTCGCCGAATGTGCTCCATGCGCTGGCCGACATCTACGCGATCGACTACGGACAGCTGATGGAAATGGCCGGGTACATCACCCACTCCCAGGCCCGCGGCGAGCACCAAAGGCATGGGCGCGTCGCCACATTTGCCGACCATCACCTCACGCCGGCCGAGGAATCAGAATTGATCGACTACCTGAAATTCATCCGCGGCAGGAAGCGGCCAAGTGACAAGACCTGACGACAGCACGCTCGACCCCGCCGACCTCCGCGCGGTCCAGGAACGGGCCCGCAAACTTCTCGATCGTGCCGCGGCATGGGGCAGACTTCCCACACCCATTGATGACATCCTGGCTGCCGCCGAGGTCCAGGTGGCGGCAACCAAGGCGTTCGACCCGGCCCGGATCATGGCCTACATCCGGACCAGGACTGCAGACGCCGCGCACCGCTTCAAATCAGCCATCTCGAAAGTCCTTGGCCTGTATGACGCGGAAGAACGCGTCATTCACATCGACGACACCGTCGTTGAGTCCAAACAGACTTTCCTGAAGCTTCACGAGACCGGCCATCACGAGATTCCCACGCACCGCAAGCTCTACCGCCTTTTTCAGGATTGCGAGAAGACGCTGGCGCCGGAGATCGCCGATCAGTTCGAGCGCGAGGCGAACAACTTCGCCAGGTTTGCATTGTTCCAGGGGGATGCCTATGCGCGATGCGCCGCCGATTGCCCCCTGGAAATCAAGACACCCATGAAGCTGGCCAGGAAATTCGGCGCTTCCGTGTATGCCTCCGCCCGTGAGTTCGCGCGCACGCATCACCGGGCATGCGTCGTCTATGCTCTTGAGCCAATCCAATATGTCGACGGCCACGGCGCCCAAGCCGCCGTACGCCGGATCGAGCCGTCACCCGCCTATCTAAGACAGTTCGGGCGCCCAACGGACACCCTGATCACCCTCGACCATTTTCTGGGCCCCGTACTTCCGCTCGGCCACAAGATGACGCGGCCGGTTACGCTTTCAATCATCGACTTGAATGGAACGGATCACGAGTGCGTGGCGGAAGCGTTCGATACGACGCGGAATGTCATTATTCTGCTCTACCCCATCCATGCCTTGACCGGTTCCACCATCGTTCTTCCCGCCGACTTCAAACAAATCGGCCGGAACTAGGACAACACAATCCCCGCGTCATTTCTTTGAGCTGGCCGCGATCGCTTTTTGCACCGGGCTTCCCGCCAACGCCTTCTGGATGCCGAAAAAACCCTCCACGAGCTTCTTCGGTGACGTTGCGCGCGGCGCCTGAAGGGTCAAGCTGCGCTCGCTGATCCGGATATCAAAGTCCGAGCCCTCGATCGTAAGGTCGCAGTAAGAACAGTTCGCCAGATAATCAAGTTCGACGTTCTCCATGTCGAGCTCTTCGAACTGATCGATCAAGTCGGCAACGTCCACCGCCTTGCTGAACTCAAAAGTGATTTCCTCAAAGGAGTCCTCGAAAACTTGGTTGAATCCGGCATCGTCGATGATCTTGGGCGAGATGTGGGTCAACCGGCGCGAAATGACGGCCAACGCGGGATCTTCGGAATCCTGAGTGCACTCCACCCAAAACTCGAAGTCAGGCGCCACGATGTGGCCATTCTCGACCGTCAGATCCCTGCGTTTATATTTCATGTGCTCCCTGATCTGCCCGTGGACTTCTTCGATCTCCTCTTCAATCTCCTTCCGTGAAATGCGCTGAACAAAAGACTCCGTCGCGCTGTTATTGCGGTCTGGAACCCGGTGACTGCCTCGGATAAACCCGCTCAACGACGAAATCTGGACTGACTTTTCCAGCTGGAGAAACACCCTTTTCACCTGGTCGTAGCCGGGCTTGACGGCCATCCTCTTTTTCAGCACGTCATCCAGATCAGCGATCACGAAGTCCCGGCTCTGGCTGCCATATACCCAAGGCGTTTGAACCCTCGGCTTGTCAAAAACTTTCCGCAGAGTCCTCTGGATTTCTGCAGCGAGATAGTTCTGAAGGGAAAAAGCCGTCAGATACCTGCCGTTTTCGAGAGCGGCGCGCGCGTTCCCTTCGAGAGCTTGTATGACTTGATATGTCCAGACGCCATGCTTCAGGTCGCTGCTGGAATATGAGGACTCCGATGTCTTGCACGACGCGAAACAGGTCCGGTACTCGGCCGCCTCGAAGAAATCATTCAGTTCGCTCTCTGACATCGTGGCGTATATCCCCCGAATTTCGGGCAGGTCCGTGATGCCGCTTTCGCAGGAGTCCAGAAAAAATGCAATCCGCTTGCAGACGGACTTCCCGCACGTGTCCAGCAGCTCTTTGAGTTTTATGCTCGTGTCCTCAAGATCATTGAGGTCCGTGTCATAGCAGGTGATGAAATTGTGCCCGTTCTTCGAGAAGCCGTGCCCGGCATAGAAGACGTAGAGAGAGTCTGCCGCGGTGAGAGCCTTCACGTGCTGGCGCACCTGCGAATTGATCGTTGTTTTTGTGGCCTTGGCGCTGAGCAGGAAGACCTTGTCGAGCACGCCGCCAGTCTCCAACGCTTTGGCAAACCCCTCCGCATCGGCCTCCGCAAACTTAACTATACGGATGCGCGTGTCCGCATACGTTTCGACTGCAATGACGATAGCCAATCTCTTGCCCATTCCCGCCTCGCTTCGCGATTCTCACGGTCCGGCGCCGTGCGCCGCATCGTCCGAAGCCCCGGTTCTTTGCACGCCGCACCGCGAGCTTCAGCAGCTTACAGCACCCCGCAGCACATCTACAGATCCCCGGTGCGGATGAGGACAGACCCGTCCGGTTCTGTATCGCCGGCCAGATATTTCCGTCGCGCTTCCTGCTCAATGGCCCGCCGGTTGGCCCTGAATACTTCCAGCTTGTCCTTGTTATCTCCCCCGAAGTGGTCGTCCAGGGCCTCTCTGCTGATCGCGCACCGCACGCGGGTCTCTCCATCCTGTCCCCAAAACACCACTACCATGCGGTCGGAAACATATCTCTCGTCCGGCGCCGGAAATCTCAGATCATGCCGCTCAAGGGACCACCGCACCCGGTTTGCCACGAATGCGGAGAACGGATTGATGTCCATGTCGATGCTGGCGCTGTCCAGCGCTCTCAGATAAACGCTCCGGTCCGTGACGCGGATGACCGTCCAGGGATAGCCGCCCGAGGCCAGCATCGCATTCATCAGGAAGCGGGCCATCCGTCCGTTGCCGTCCGGGTACGGATGGATATAGCCGAACAGCCAGTGACCGAGCACCGCGCGCACGCTTGGCTCCGTTTCTTTTTCGAGCAGGTCGAAGAACGCCGGCATGGCGTCGCGCACCGCCTCCCAGCGCGGCGGCACATAGCGCGACGTGCGCAGATAGACCGGGCTGTTCCGGTATCCGGCCAGCGCCCCCGGTTCAATCAGACCCGCCGTAACGCAGGGCTGGAACAGTTCGCGGTACCAGTCCTTGTGTGCCGTGCGCGCCAGCGCTCCGGCATTGCCGCCCGCGATCACTTCCGCGACTGTCGCCTTCACCTTCTGGAATGCCAGCCAGTAGCCCCGCGCCGCCAGAGCGTCGCGGCTTTTGCGGTCATCCTCGTGATGCTCCGGATCCCAGTCGCCCTGCCGTACCCTTTCGATCAGCGCCGGCGTCACGGAGTACCCTTCTATGGACAGCGAGTGGTAAGCATCGCTCTGATAGATTTCATCAATGAAACGCAGATAGCCATTCTTGTCTTTCGGCAGTCCCGGCGCTGCCGGGAACGCCTTGATGATGGCGCCGCGCATCGACTCCCACATCATCTCCACGCGTCCCACAATAGGGGCCGAAACCCAGCGCGGCGGGCCGAATATCTGCCCGGCCTCGAAGGGATTGCTTTCCCGCACGTCATAGCCGGCACTCTTCATCGCGCTCACGATCTCATCCGCCAATTTGGGTCGGCCAGTCTGCCGGAATGCACCGGCGAGATAACCCGCTTTTGCGGAGTGGCCGCCGTTGAGAAGAAGCCGCAGCACGTCCGATGCGTCGGCGAGGCTGCCCAGCACCACCTGCGCCTCGATCGGATGTCGCGAGAAAAAGGATTCTGGCACCCTTACCAGGGCCGTCACCGGCGAGAAAAGCCGCAAGCCGTCCCTGACCACGATATCCGCCGCCGCCGGCATCTCGGGCACCTTCAGGTCGTAGAGCGACGTGCCGAACAGAAGCTTCATCGTATTGTTCGTGCCCTTGGGGCTGTTAACTACAGCCTGCTCGGGGATAACCGTCCTCTCGCCGTGAAGCAAAAGCGATTGCTCCGGCGAAAGGTGCCACGCCGCGCCGAAACGCTCGTTGCAGTAGCGCGCGCAGAACTCCCAGAACGAGGCGTACCACGGCGTGCTGTCTCCGTCGCGCACGCTCGGGCTGGAGGAGATCAGCCAGCCTCGCATGACTTCCTGAACAAAGCCGTTGGCTACCAGCCGTTCCCGGTGAACACGGCTCAAATCCTCTGACCGGAACACACGTCTCCCGCCCTCCTGAAGCGCTTTGAGCGCATCGAGGGATTCAGCCAGTTTCTCATTTGGCGTCGCCATGGGAGCTTCCTTGCTTCGTGTGATTACAAGTTTTTAATGCCGTCCGTATGCAAGTATATAATGCTGTGCTAATACAAGTCAATACTGTCGTTCCATCGCAAGTATAACATGCTTGTACCAATAAACATATTTAAATACAAGTAGTTAGATATGGTTTTGACGCGACGATGAGCGATTGCCCCGAACCTGTTGCACGGTCGGCTTCCGTTCGTTGTCAGCCGTTCTCCTGAAGCCCGTGTTCGCAAACCCCTCTGGAATGATCTGAGCCCTACCATGCGCGGGCGCTTGTTGCGTCAACAGGAAGCCTCGGTTCCCCCTGAAGGTCTCCCCCAATTTTCCTGTGTGACGCCGCGACCGCTTCTGGCTCATCGGAGGCATCGCCCGAGAGGGTAATGCGCTTCTGAAGGGGAAGCGCGTCACCGCCTCCCCCTTTAACAGCATCTTCCAAACGCTTTCTGTCGCCGTTGGTGGCCCCCGGATTCTTGCTGGCGCGTTCATCACGCCTGGATTGTCAGGGGGAATACCGCGACAGCACCACGTCAAACTCCGACATCTTTACGGCATCTTGCGGATAACTATCTGTCTATTCAATATCTTAGAAAATACTCTTTCATATATCCTGAGATGTCTCGCATAGGGTACGACCTTGCCCGCTAGGTGACGTTGCACTGATCGAATATCCATATCGATTTTCTCAGCAAGCTCTTCTTCGGTTAGGTGGCATTCCTCGCGCAGGCGGCTGATTTGGGTACTCACTGTTTCTGGGGCCTGCTCCGATTGCGCCGCTGATCCTTGCGGAGTGGGGCGGCCTTCGGCTCGGATCGCTGCCACTTTCCGCTCGTGCTCAAGTTCCTCTCGCCGTCGTTTTGCGAGAACTCCTGCCTTGCCGAGAAGCATTTCTTCGACGATGTCTTTGGGATTTCTGAGAGGATCGTCTATCGCACCCTTGCATCCGGGGCGATGAAGGGCTACGATTGGGGGCTGTCTAGGTTCCAATCGAAATGCCCCGGCCATCGCGCCGGGCTTTCGTTTTTAGAACGTCCATTGTACCTATTTACCGGAAGTGTCTGGTCGGTTCATCAGCGACATTTTGGACAATGACGCGTCAGCCTTGGGGGTGGCATTTCGGCAGAAGGATGCGCGGTTTCAGCTAGTCTTAGAAGGCGGTTTATCTCCGCATGCTCCGCTTTGCTGAATTTATCGAACAAGATACGTGGAGCATTAGGCGAGTACATGCGCCTCGCTAGTTTGGGTGCGATGGCCCTAAAATCTGCACCTCTTTCGTCGAAAAGGATAAAGTGATCGAATGTGACCAAGGGGCCGCGCCCCCGCATGTTCCGCCTTTTTGAGCCACTGCCGATCCAATTTACTTTTCCGTCTATTTCCGCTGTTTTGGCCTCGCTCCCGATTCCACCGATGCCAATGACAGCATCGAAATCGTGTCCTCTGACTCTCCCCATGCAGTCGTTTATTCCGAACCATCCCGTTTTGTCTGGGTCGCCTTTATGGGTTCGTTTGTAGATCAGCGTTCGCATATTTTGGTCACTGCTCACCTATTCTGGTTCTTTGCTGGGTCTGCCGCCGCCGTGGGTCTTGCGACGGGCTGCCAGCTTGCGGAAATAGGCACTGCCGCGCTTGGCGGTCACAGAGCCGCCCTCACGCCCGAGGATAAGCCTGTCCGTTCTCGACATCATCGCCTTGCTAGTCATTGATGCGTCCTGTCATTCCGTTCACTCTCACCAAGCCAACTTCAATCCTTCCACCATAGCGAGAGAGCACCTCTCTGCCGGTCCCACGATTGCCCCCGCTCTGCAAACCCCGCCTTCTTCAAGGCACGCTTCATAAACTGGTCATCGGTCGTCGCAAAAACCGACCCGGCTGTCGCGGAAAGAAGCTGCGCGACGATTCTGTCAGACAAATGCCGGCCCCGGTGATCCTTATCAACAGCGACGTAGCCAAGCTCTGGGGTTTCCGAGGGGAATTCCACCTTGCTTCGCCCTGAGACCTTCTTGGCATAGTCGGGACGCACCTCCTTGATGGCCCCGACCGCCACAATCGCGTCCGCGCGCCGCGCGATGGCCAAGTGCGCAGCCCGCCGCAGTCTTGCTTCGCAATCCACTTCAAGGGCTCCACCGTCCCGGACGAGAGTGACACAGGTGCCAAATTCACTTTGCGAAAGATCCGCAGGGGCGCAGGTCGTCACATCGTACCGAAACTCCCCGAACAAACGCACCAGCACGTCCTCGATAGTCGCCAATTCCTCGAACTTGCTGCCAGGGACAAGACGGTGATTCGGCCTCGGTGGACGTTCCCCCTCCTTGTTGTGCGTGGCCCGCAACGGTGGGGGATAGTCGGCGATGGTCGGCAGCGACTCGCCCGGAGCCCCGCCGAACCAGAGGAACGGTCCCATATCGAGACCGGCCGTCACGCGAATCCAGATCACGCACCCGCAGGGTTTGCCCGCGAGAGCCATCGGAACCGACACGTCGGCCGGTTTGCGCGCAGTGCCGGTCTTGAACTGGATGTGGCGGACGATTCGGCCCCGAGCCATGACCAGATCGTACCCGTGCGCGTCGAACTCCGAGCGCAGCACTTCCGTGTCCACAACGCCGTGGCGCCACAATGTCCGTAGCGCTTCCCCGACGAAGATATGCTCCACCACACGTTCCCTGAGCGTTGAATGCGTGCTGTTCCGGTCTGTCATTCGCCCTTTCCAATGCGCTTTCTCATATCTCGCATGATCATTATGTCCGGCCAACTCTTCTCGTACCAGATTTCAGTGCCGTTGTCAGCCGTTCTCCTGAATCTCGTGTTTGCAAAGACCCTTCGGCCATCCTTGCCCCCTGCCATTCACGGTCGCTCCCCGCGTCAACAGGAAGCCTCGGTTCCCCCTGAAGGTTTCCCCCAATTTTCCTGTGTGACGCCGCGCCCGCTTCTGGCTCATCGGAGGCATCGCCCGAGAGGGTAATGCAAACGAAGGAGAAGACCATGACTGATGAGGTGGACGGCTCCTTCACAACGGCATCAAAGTGTCATACAAGCTGGAGTTATAGCGTCGTAACAACAGCAAAGAAGGAACCATACATGGAGAGGATTAGCATAATCGGTCTTGATTTAGCGAAGAGAGTGTTTCAGGTGCACGGTGTCAGTGAGAAACATGAAGTCGTGACGCAGAAGAAACTGTCACGATCAGAGCTATTGATCTGGTTTACGAAACTGGAACCGTGCCTCGTGGGAATGGAAGCTTGTGCAACGGCTCATTACTGGGGAAGGGAGTTGAAAAAGCTTGGCCATGAAGTCAGGCTCATACCTCCCGCCTACGTTAAGCCATATGTCAAACGGCAGAAGAATGACCGTGCCGACGCAGCCGCAATCTGCGAGGCGGTCAGCCGACCTGCCATGCGATTTGTGGCAATCAAGGACAAAGATCAGCAGGCCGTTCAGGTTTTGCACCGAACACGGAGTCTTTTGATCCGACAGCGTGTGCAGCTCGGCAATGCTTTGCGGGCGCATATGGCCGAGTTTGGCTGGGTCTTCCCGCTGGGCATGGCAGGCGTGACGCAAGCGAGCAGCGCCGTGCGGGAAACACCGGATGCGGATTTGCCAGCTCTCGCAAGACAGGTGTTGCTCGGACTGGTCGATCAGATCGATGTTGTGAAAAAGCAAATCAGCAGTCTCGATCGACAGATGGTTGTCTGGCATCGGGATCATGCCGAAAGTCAACGGCTGGCGACAATTCCCGGCATTGGCGTTGTGACCGCCTCCGCGATTGTGGCAACCCTCGGGGATGGCAAGCAGTTCCGCTCCGGCCGCGACTTTGCCGCTTCCATAGGTCTGGTGCCGCGTCAAAATTCGAGCGGAGGCAATGATCGTCTGGGGCGGATATCAAAACAGGGTAATCCCTATTTGCGGCAGATGCTGATTCTGTGCGCCATATCGCAGTTGAGCGGCCGATGCCGGGAAAAGCCTGCCGGAGGCGTATGGTTCGAGCAACTTTTAAAACGCAAACCGGCACGGGTAGCAGCGGCAGCGCTCGCCAACAAGATGGCGCGGGTTGCCTGGGCGGTGCATACCAAGGGTGAGAACTATCGTGTAGCCAGAACCGTGATCTCACCGGAAGGTGTCGTTACAATGGCTGCATGAAGCGGCTGCAAGAAAAAGGTTTATTGATAAGGGTTTTTGACTGCCATGTTTGAAAGAACATAGCGGACAGCAGAAGTGCCAAAGGAGATGATGACAAAGAACAAACAAGGCGTTACCGCTAGATCGGACGATACCGTGTAATGTCGGCGCTTCTTGAGCGCGTATGACTGATTGGTAGCCGATATGCGGATCTCATCAGGGCCAGTTGCCAAAGCTGAGTAACTTTATTGCTTTAAGCCAGGACAACACAAAACAGGCCGGACACATGACTGCAACACTTGCTTTGTTCTTACGTCACATTTTCTTTTGACATGTCGGGGCCGTCCACACATGACATCACAAACATCCCGCTCAACAAGCTGACGGCCTGGGAAGGGAACGTCCGCAAGACGCAGAACAAGGCCGGCATCGACGAGCTGGCCGCGAGCATCAAGGCGCATGGCCTTCAGCAAAATCTTGTCGTCAGGAAAGACGGCAAGAAATTCGCGGTCGTCGCCGGAGGGCGGCGGCTGAAGGCGCTGCAACGGCTTGCCAAAGCCGGTGACATCGAGCCCGCCTACGCGGTCCCTTGCCGTATCACGGAAGCTGCCGACGCTGCGGAGATCAGCCTGGCCGAAAACGTCATGCGGGAGGAGATGCATCCCGCCGACCAGTTCGAGGCGTTCCGTGATCTTGCGGACAAGGGCATGCCCGCCACCGACATCGCTGCGCACTTCGGAAAAAGCGAAATGCACGTTCTCAAAATCCTGAAGCTCGCCCGCGTCAGCCCGAAAATCCTCAAAGCTTACCGTGCCGCCGACCTCAATCTTGAGGACGTGATGGCGTTTACCGTGACCGACGATCACGCAGCGCAGGAGCGCGTCTTCGCCGCCATCGCCCCGTGGCAGGGAGCATCGGAGATCCGCGCTGCCCTCACAGAGAACGATATCGCCGCGACCGACAAGCGCGTGAAATTCGTCACGCTCAAGGCCTACGAAAAAGCCGGAGGCACGACCAAGCGTGACCTGTTCAGCGACGACGACACTGGCGTGTATATCGAAGACCTGGCCTTGCTCGATACGCTCGTCACCGAACGACTCGAGAAGAACGCCAGAGCCGTCCGCGCCGAGGGCTGGAAATGGGTTCAGGTCACTGCGGACTTCGCATACCAGCAAAGCGCCGAATACAGGCGCATCCATGCCGAGCCTGTTCCTCTGACTGCGTCTGAGCAAAGGAGGCTCGACAAACTGCAAGACGAATACACGCAAATAAATGACGAATGGAACGATTGCGACGAAGAGCTGGAAGCGCGCCCACGTCTCGACGAACTCGAAAAGCTCATCGCCGAAATCGAGGACCGCGACGGCGTCTGGACATCCGACCAGATCGCTATGGCCGGAGCCGTCGTCTTCATTGACCATCAAGGCAAGGCGAAGATCGAGCGCGGCTTTGTGCGGCCCGAGGACATGCCGAAAACCGGCAAAGCAAAAACCGCGAAGTCGTCGGATACGTCTGATGGCGAAGGCGAGGCGGAACAGTCCGCCGGTCTCTCCGCCTCTCTCGTCGAGAGTCTCACCGCCCACAAATCTGCGGCTCTTGCGGCAAGCCTGCTGGATGCGCCGGACAAGGGCCTTGCCGCCGTCGTTTACGCCCTGGTGCTGGACGTGTTCCGCCACCGCCACGACACCGCCCTGAAGTTCTCGGCGACGGCGCAATCGCTGCAGCGCGTGGAAGGTTCGACCGCCTTCCAGCGCCTCGAAGCAGCGCGCGAAACCTGGGGCCAACGTATCCCCGGCACTGCAGAAGATATTTGGACGTGGTGCCTTCTGCAAGACCAGGCCGTCCTCCTTGACCTCCTGACCTTCTGTGCCGCCTGCACGCTCAACGCCGTGCAGATGAAAGCCGACCGTCCGGATACCCCGAGACTGATTCACGCAAGCCAACTCGCCGCCGTGCTCCATCTCGACATGACCGCATGGTTCACGCCCACCGCCGAAAACTACTTCAATCGCGTCAGCAAGCTTCAAATACTTGAAGCCTTGCAGGAGGCGAGACAACAGCCCCCGGCGCCTGCCTGGGCGAACCTCAAGAAGGCGGACCTTGCCGCGCTCGCCGCGCGCGAGATCGCCGCAACCGGCTGGCTGCCTTTGCCGCTCCGGCAATCACCATAAGCAGCCACGCCATGATGCCGGTCGCGTGGGCGACCGGCATTTCTGTGCTCAGTCGCAAGCTCTTATCGCTAACAGTATCCATATAACACTCCGAATTTGGAGATCAGAGCGAGCTTCTCGCCTGACGCTTGCGCGTCAGCGCGGCACCGGTGACCACGTCACGATGATTGCTCGTCGCCGCGTCATGCGGTATGACATCATCGGATGGAGCCGCTGAAATGAAACACAAGGACTTTGGTGGAGTGCTAAAGGCAGCGCGAGTTGCTAAAAACCTGTCAATGGCTGCCGTAAGCACTCTTACAGGAATATCCCGCGCATCGATTTCTCTTTACGAGAGCAGGGGCATAGACCCATCGTTCTCCTATATGGTCCTGATTTGTGATGTATGCGATATCGATTTAAACAACATTGCGAACACGCTTCGTCCCGCAAGTCATCATAGAGACGGACACACCAAGAGCGTATATAACAGACATATAAAGTCAGCCACTACACTTGGTGCAGTACTCAAGGCAGGTAGAGAGTCTAAACGTCTATCAACCAGATCTGTCGATGCCATAATAGGGGTGGGGTATGTAAATATCTCGCGTTACGAGACTGACGAGTCGAAGCCTTCATTCACGGCCACGGTCAAAATGTGTGATTTGTACGGGATTTATCTGGACGATTTGGCGAACATAATCCGCAATAACGGCGTCACCTGACTCCCGTGCCGTGATTCGCGTCATTCGCTGTGCTGTTATATCTGTCGATAATACGAGTCGTAAGTAGCTGTTTGTATAACATGGCCATTATTTGTCGGAAGATGATAAGTGTGATGCAGAAATGTCACGGTATCCAAATAATCTAGGGCCCTAGCACATTAGGCTTTGGAAGTTCAAACAACTCCTGTTATTACTATCAGCAGTTCAGGGACTGTCGCACGCGTTCCGTGCCAACAATTCCTTCCTGTGTATCTGAGTTCGTTCTTACTTCCATCAACCAACCAAGGAGACTAACCACATGTCTATCAACTTCAAAAAAATCCTTCTCGCCGGCACAGCACTCGTTGCGGTAGCGGCTTTTGGCACGCAGGCACAAGCGGCTGCCGCCGTTGCGACTGCTTCCGGTCAACAATGGGCGAGCGCTGGTACGCGTGGCAGCACGGGTACCCTTGCTGACGCTGCTTCGGGCGATGCTCTCCAGCTTGGCGTTGGCGCTTACGTGTCGAATATCACCAACACAGGAACGCCCGCAGCCGATACAGCTGGTGTTTTTAATACTTTCACCGTCGGCGCGATAACGGGTGCTACCGCCGGCAGCGCTCTGAACATTGTCACGGGCACGGCGAATGACCTGACTGTCAACGTCGCCTCTTTCGCCAAGACCATGTCAATTGTCGCCGACACAATCAACAACACGGCCTTCCCAACCGCTGCGGTTAACGTTGTCGATGCTGGTGTATGGACGTCGGGAGCTAGTGGCACGACCATCGTGAACAGCGATACGACCACGGCAAAAGCAGTTAGCCTGACAGTTGGCGGCAACTATCAGACGGTGCTGGCAACAGCGCTCACAGCCGGCTCTTTCGTCGGCGCGAACACCACATTAACCCTGAACGGTGCGACGAACTCCGACGTTGCCACAACACTGACGGATACCGCGGGCGGTACCGGAGGCATCTCGACCTTGGTTCTGGGCGGGACAGCGGCTCAAACGTTTTCCGGCACGATCGCTGGTGGCGCGGCCCACGAAGGTGTGCTGACAGTCAGCAACACCGGTGGTACGGCACTTACCGGTGCCGTCTCGAACCTGCGTACGATCAACGCAGGTGCGGGCGTGGCCGGTACGGTAACATCTTTTTCCACCACAGTCGGCACGGACAACGAAAACCTGACAGGTCTCGGTACCATTACCAATACCGGCGCTTTGACAGCCACCAACCTGAACCTCAATGCGGCTGGTGTGGTTAACCTGAACGCCGCCGGCGTAAACGCAATTACGAACACGGTTTACAATGCTGACGGCACGGTCAGCGTTGGCGCAGGCGGAACGCTCACCAGCACTGTGACCACGGCAACCACCAACACCGGTACGCTGACGTTTGCCGCCGCAGGCACCATGACCGGTGCTGTCGGTACGGCAGCGCTCCAGTTGAAAACCATCAACGCTGGCGCGGGAGCTGTTTCCTTCAGCGGTCTCACCAATGCGACAACCCTGGCCTTCAACGGCGCGGGCGGTACGGTATCTCTGAACGGTGTCGGCACCAACACGATCGGCACGGTCGCCTTCGGCGCGAACAACGGCACACTCTCTCTTGCCACCACCGCGAACCTGACAGGCAATGTGACCACGACAACCACCAACCAGGGCACTCTGACTCTGGCTGGCGCATCGACGGTAACGGGCACAGTGGGTGCAACAGGCCTTCTGCTGACGGCGGTTAACGCTGGTGCCGGTGCTGCTACCTTCACCGGTGACATTAATGCCACGACAACCACCATCACGGGCGCGAACACTGTTGCTCTGCAAGGCAACCTGACCGGCACAACGCTGGCCTTCGCAGGCAGCGGCGGCACGGTTACCCTTGCTGACGGCAAAAACATCACTGCCGCAACCACAACATCGGCCAACACCAGCACGCTGACCCTTCTCGGTTCGTCGACGGTGACCGGCACAGTGGGTTCGGGCGCAGCCGGCGCGGGCACGAGCTTGTTGGCTGTTAACGCAGGTGCGGCTGGCAAAGCCGACGTCTTTACGGCTGCTATGACGACATCCACTTTGGCAGTCGGCAGCGGTACCGTTGCCCTGAACGGTGCCACGACCGGCGCTTTGGTGTTCAACGCGCTCTCCACAGGTACAGTGACGGTTGCTGACACCATGAACTTTACCGGCGCTATGGGCGGCACGGGCGGTGTGGCTGGTGCCGGTATCGGTAACGTTGTGCTCTCCGGCACAACCGGCGGCATTACCACGATCGGCGCATCGGGTGTTCTGAAGTCCTTGACGCTGGCCGGCGGTTCCTCGACCGTGCAGAAAACCGACACCGTGGGTGTGGGTGCGGGTGCTGTTTTAGCGGCTGACACGACCACCCTGAACGGCAACATTCTGGCCGCAGGCGGAACTTTCGCTCTCGGCGCAGGTCAGACGCTGAATTCGACCATCTATGGCCCCGGCGCTACCAACTACGGTCAAGTGGTCACGGCGGCTGCTGCTACCCTGACAGCCACCTCGGTCGTCAACCTGACAAACGCTTCAACCGCCTTTATCCCGAACGCAACCGCGTTCCACATCCTCAACGGAGCTGCTTCCACCAACAACCTCGGTGTCGGCATGCTGGAAGTGAACGGTGTGGTTTCTACGGGCCTCGCTGGCGCACAGGTGGTTAACGCTGGTATCATGACTTATACTGAGACGGCAGGCGCCAATGACCTCGTCATCACCGCGACCCGCGCCAACCCAGCCACTGTCGCCCTGACGGGCAACGGCACCAACGCCGGGACGGTATTCAACCAGGCTAACCTCGCGGGCGGTGCCGACATGGTCGGCAACATTCTGGCCTTCCAGGGCAACCTGCAGAATGCGGCCTCGGCTGGTGCTGTCACCAGCCTCCTGAGTTCGGTCGCTCCGACTGTCGACGGCAGCTCCGCCGTCACGGCGCTCGATGTCGGTTCGGCAGTGCAAGGCCTTGCCGATACCCGTATCGCTTCCCTGCGCAGCGGCGACGCTCTGAGCGGCGTTGCGGCCGGTTCTTCGGCGAACGGCTGGAACATGTGGCTGCAGGGCTACGGTCAGCACGGCCAGCAGGACACGAAAGACCTGATCTCCGGCTACAAGGCCGATACCTGGGGCGGCGCGGTCGGTGTTGACTCATCCAACATGATCAGCAACGGCATCCTCGGCGTGTCCTTCAACTACGGCTACACCACCGCCGACTCCAGCAACGCCAACACCACGGCCACGAAGGTCGACAACTACGGCTTCAACCTGTACGGCGGTTATGACCTCGGTCAGCAGTACTTCCTGAACGGCCAGTTGGGCTATGCTTACAACAAGATCACCGACGACCGTCATAACGTCGGCGGCATCGCCGGTGTCACCGCGCATGGCGACACCAACAGCGATCAGTACATGGCCAAAATCGCCGTGGGTCGTGACTTCGCGCAGGATCGTGGGCTGACGCTGACGCCAACCGTATCGGCTGCCTACACGCACCTCCATACGAAGGGCTTCACGGAAACGGGCGCAGCCGCTCTTGACAACATCGTCGGCAGCAGCGATCTGAACGACCTCAAGCTGGCTGTCGGCGTCAACGCCGGCTGGAACTACAAGAACACCGATGGTTCCACGCTGAAGCCTGCCGTTCATGTCGGCTACGCCTATGATGCCCTGAACGACCGGGTTGACGTATCCTCATCCATCGTCGGCGACACGACGGCGACGGCCTTCACGACCGAAGGCCCGTCTCCGGATCGCAGTTCGTTCAACGCCGGTGCCGGTATCGTCTACGCGACGACCGCCAACTGGGATCTGTCGGCGAACTATGATTACACCTACAAATCTCACTACGACTCACACACCGGCGTCATCCGCGCGACGTCACACTTCTAAAAAGTCCGCAGACGCAGGTCTGTGCTAAAAAAACCCCCGCTTTCGAGCGGGGGTTTTTTATTGCGACCAGATCAAAAACACTATTTTTGCGAGCCGCTCTGTAAGCATCCGGTGAATCACGCGGATTTTCAAGGACAGGAACAAGGGCGGAGTTATTCCCCTGCGTCGTCGATCAACTCGCGGAGGCTCTCAATACCGAACGGGGTAAAAGCCAATATTTCGTCCTCGCCGACCCCCACGACCCAGAGGCAACCGTCTTCGGGCTCCATCGTTTCGGCAATTCTGGCGAGAACGTCCTCCGTCTTTCCAAGAAGCGTGGCGACGTGACTGATCGTAAAGATGTGGCTGACTTTGTTGACGTGCATGTTCTCAGGCGGCCTTTTTAATGTCGGCAATGTCCTTCCGCCAGTTCCAGGGCAGCAGGTCGTCGATCCTGCGGGCGGGATGCCCGGCGATACGGGCAAGGACATCGGAGAGCCAGCGTTGCGGATCAACGTCGTTCAGTTTGGCAGTCTGAATGAGGCTGTACATGATCGCGGCTCTTCTTCCTCCCCGGTCGGAGCCGGCGAACAGCCAGGACTTGCGGCCGAGGGCAATGCCGCGCAAGGCCCGCTCCGCCGCGTTGTTCGTCAAACAGATCCTGCCGTCGGTCAGGAACCGCGCGAAGGAGTCCCAGCGTTTAAGCATGTAATCCATGGCTTTGGCGACATCGGAATGGCGCGAGAGCCTGGCGCGCGCGTGCCGCATCCAGCCCTCCAGCGAGGCGGCCAGGGGCGCGCTTAAGGTCTGCCGGGCGATGAGCTTCTCTTCTGCGCTCATGCCGCGGAGTCCGTGCTCGATGGCGAACAGGGCATCGATGCGTTTGACGGCTTCAAGGGCCAGAGGCGAGATGACTTCCTGGCTGGCTTTGTTCCCGGCCTTGCGCTGCGCAGCTTTGGCAAGATCGGCCAACTCGAAGAACTTGCGGCGCGCATGCGCCCAGCAGGCGGCTTCAAGGATGGGGCCCGGGCTTCGATCGGCTGCATAGAGTTGGAGATAACCTCCATAGGCATCGGCCTGCAGGATGCCGCCATAACCCTTCAGATGCTCTTGCGGATGCTCGCCGCCGCGGTCGCGCGAGTAATAATATACCGCCGCCGGAGGCGATCTTCCTCCAAACGGGCGATCGTCTCTGACGTAAACCCAGCATCGTCCGGTATGGGTCTTGCCCTTGGCCAGGACCGGCACGGTCGTATCGTCGCCGTGAAGGCGCTCCGCCGCGAAAACATGAGCCTCCAGACACTTGAAGAGAGGATCGAGAACCGAACAGCAGGTTCCCACCTGATCGGCCAGCGTGGACAGGCTTAAGTCCACGCCTTCCCGCGCATAGCGCTCGGCCTGGCGGTTCAGGGGCTGATGCTGGCCGTACTTCTCGAACAGGATCATGGCCAGCAGGCTGGGTCCGGCCCAGCCGCGCGGGATCACGTGGAAGGGGGCCGGCGCCTGGCCGATGCTCTCGCAATCCCGGCAGGAGAACTTCTCGCGCACGTGCTGGATCACCTTCCACCGCCGGGGAATGACCTCCAGGGTCTCGGTGACATCTTCTCCCAGCTTTACCAGACGCGTGCCGCCGCAGCATGAGCAGGAAGCGGGGCCGGGAATGACGACCCGCTCGCGCGGCAGATGCTCCGGAAAGGGCTTGCGGGAAGGCTGCCTGCGCGTAAACGCTTTAACGCTGGAAGTTCTGGACGCTGCGGCTTCGGCGGCGAGTTCATCTTCGGTGGCGCTTGCCTCCTCGTCCTCCAGCTGCAGCTCCATCTGATCCAGAAGACGGGCCGAGCGCTCGGACCTCTGGCCGTAGTGCTCGCGCTTCATCTTCGCGATCACGAGCTTGAGGTGGGTAATCAGCACCTTGTCTTCGGACATGCCGGCCAAGGCGTTTGCGAGTTCCGTCTCCACATGCGCGGCATGTTTGCGTGCCTGAATTAGCGCGGCTCTGAGCGATGCGGCATCTTCGGGTAGATCGTGTTCAGGCGATAAGTTCATACCTGACTGAATCACAAATCCGCGCTCCTGGCTCCAAAAAAGTGAGCAAGAATCGAACAAAAATCTTCCTCGAATATTATCCGGCCAGCTGCGGATGGAAAGTATGGACCGGATTGCGCCAGTCAATGCCTTCCAGCATGTAGGCCAGTTGCGCCGACGAGATGCTCACGACGCCCTTGACCGGCGTCGGCCAGATGAATCGTCCTCTCTCAAGCCGCTTGGCGTAAAGCGACAGGCCGATTCCGTCATGCCAGATGATCTTCAGCAAATCCCCCCGGCGTCCGCGAAAGACGAACAGGTCGCCGGCATGAGGGTTCTTCTCCATCCCCTCCTGCACCAGCAGCGAGAGGCTGTTCATGCCGCGCCGCATGTCCGTAGGCCCGGCTGCCAGCCATACCCGCACATTGCCGGGAGGAGAGATCATCGTATAAGAGCCTTGATGACCGCCGCCGCGAGCTCCGGCGGCGTTGACGCCCGAATACGGGCTTGTCCGCCGTTGCCCAGCAGAACCTCGATCACCGGGCTGCCATGAGACGTACAGGCGGGTACTGAAGGTTCAGGACCAACAACCACCTTCGAAAATCCGGCTTCCGCCCGCTTCAACGCACGCCGCCAGCGATAGATGGAATCCCTGGTGACATCCGCTTGTCTGGCCACCTCGGTGACCGAAGCTCCGGGGGCAAAGGACGCGGCCACGATCTCGCGCTTCTGCTCGTCCGTCCAATACCGGCGGCGTTGCACCCCCGTGATGACCTCAACTCGCGACATCCCCCGACCCCCCGTCTTTAACACCGTTGCTAACACCGTGGTTTGCAACGGTGCTAACTACACTTCAGCAGATTCTCAGAAAGATGGGCAGGCGGCCCTCGCCGGAGGGATACGCCGCTCTGGCCGTCTCTATCTTTCGGTTGCCATGTGCCGATGAATACGCCATTCTCGACTTTTTTCAGTGCAGCTTCCGCCGTCGCAGCGATCACGAGCGCGAATCCCAGGCATGGGCTGCCTTTGCCGCTCCGGCATCACCATAGATTATCCTCCCCCAAAAAACTGCTGGCGATGATCGTGCGAGCGCTTTCATCGCTCCAAATAAGCCGTTCGGGTTTGCCCCGCTCGATTGTGCTCCGCTTGCGGCGGATCTCGGTGCCCTTCGCCAGCACCTCTACCTTGCGGCCCGGTTTTTCGTGCGAAATGGTGTGCGCGCGAATGAGCAAATCGACCCACCCTTCCTCATCGCGGATGACTTCGGCGGTCACCATGCGGTCGCCGAGATTCACGGCGTGGCCCCGCTCGCGTTTAGGCCTCCGCCATACCTCTTCTTTCCAGCGGATCACGTCCGCCTCCATAAACCCGGCGCCGCAGCGAATCCATTTCTTCATGCTCTCCGCTCCTCCGTTCCTGGTTTCAGAATTTCAGTCCCTCAGCGGCCTCTGCCACCAGGAGAAGGAAAGCGAGGGCCGCCACGACCCGTCGGTCTCCGCTGCGGCGCGTGCGACACATTGCCGCCGACTTTCTCAACACCGCCGACCACGGTCTTGCCGCCGAGGCGCGCGTGCCCGCAGACCTGCCCGTCATCCAAAACCCGCACGTTCTCGAATAGCTCCGAGTCGCCGTAGGCCATTCCGTTGTCGCGGACCTGCGCCGCGCCAAAGACCTTTGCGTTGTCGAAGACCAGCCCCTTTTTGAAGACCCATCCGTTCTCGAAGACTTGCCCGTTGCCGAGAACCTGCCCCTTGTCGTCGACGCGCCCATGGCCGTAAACGCGCCCATGGCCGCGAATCTGCGCGTCGTCTGATATCACTGCCTGATCGTAGACTTGTGCCTCGTCGGCAACCCAGCAATCGCCGAGCTGGCTCAGGTTATCTTCCGACCTGACAAAACCACCCAGATTGCCGGCCTTCACTTTGCCGAAATCCTTTAGCGCCCGAATGCGGTACAGCGTCGTGCCCGCCACGATGATCTGCCGATCCGGCACGAGTTCGTATTTCTTCTCCCCTCGGGGAAAGCTCCCTGTGAGCGACATCTGACGCACCGTTCCTGCTTCGTTACCACTTCGTTCCTAATTCCAGAATACCAGTCAAAAGTTAATAAGCCGTTTACCGCGTGGGACGTGGCCCATTCCATGAACTGCCGTCAGCCGCCCTCCGGCTCACACCGGACGATGTTCCTTGCCGGATTGCTCGTCGGAAAACCGTGACGATGAGCTGTTGCCGGAACCTGTTTCCTGTCCCTTCCTCCTCCCGTTTTTTCTCCCCTCCTACATCCCTCGGACTCTTTCCGGCCCTTTCCCACAGCCGTGCTCCCCGTCAAGGGTCTGGCGATGAACTCCGGCTGCGCCTCCGCCCTGTGACTGGTCCGCTCGGCTCCTAAACCCGGCCTCCATTCCGAGGGATTTCGGTAAGAAAAAACTTTTAATGGAGGAAACTACAATGCAGAAAACACAAAGAACAGAACGTCAGGACGTTTACACGCGCATCACGGCCCAGATCGTGGCCGACCTCGAAAAGGGCGTGCGCCCGTGGGTGAAACCATGGAACGCCGAACACGCCGCCGGCCGGATTACCCGCCCGCTGCGGCACAACGGACAGCCTTATAGCGGGATCAACATTCTCTCGCTCTGGATGTCCGCGACGGTCCAGAATTTCGCCGCACCCATCTGGATGACATTCCGCCAGGCCCTCGAACTCGATGCCCATGTCCGCAAGGGCGAGAAAGGCTCGCTCGTCGTCTACGCCAACAGCATCACGCGCACCGAGCACGACGACAAGACCGGCGAGGATGTCGAGCGCGAAATCCCGTACATGAAGGGTTACACCGTCTTCAACGTCGAACAGATCGACGGCTTGCCGGAAATCTACTACGCGAAGGCAGAGTCCACGCTGGACCCCGTGGCCCGCATCGATCATGCCGAGAAATTCCTGCACGCCACCGGAGCCGTCATCAATCACGGCGGAAACCGCGCCTACTACAGCCTCTCGACCGACGCCGTGCAGATGCCGCCGTTTGAATCCTTCCGCGATGCCGACACATATTATTCAACGCTCTGTCATGAGCTGACACATTGGGTTGGCGGGAAGAAACGTCTTGACCGCGACTTCGGCGGCCACCGCTTCGGCAGCAACGCCTATGCACAGGAAGAATTGGTCGCTGAATTGGGCGCAGCCTTTCTATGCGCCGATCTTGAACTGGCGCTGGAGCCCCGCGAAGATCACGCTGCCTATATCGCCAACTGGCTGGAAGTCTTGCAGAACGACAGCCGCGCGATTTTCACCGCCGCCGCACACGCGCAGAAGGCCGCTGATTTCATCCACAAATTCAGCGCCGGCACCGCCGAGAAAGTCGAGGCGCCCTGTGCGGCTTAACACCGTTCGCGCTTCCGGGAGGGGAGAGCGGGCGACCGCTCCCCCCTATGCCAATTCTCGTCCCCGGCTGTACAACGCCATCGAAAACGTGTAGGTTGCGAGTTAGGAAACAGACCAAGAACTGCCGTTCTGTAAAAGGATACACCGATTATTTCTACACAATACCCACACAGGCAAAAATTGACACAACTTTCACAACGATATCAATTACTTATTCTAGATACAGTATCGACGGAGGATACCTGAGTTATCTTAAGTAATTGACATTGAACATTTTCTTCTCTACAGATTGTCCTACACAACCACTGCACAGATACGGCAGATCAAGGACTTAAAAATCGTTTCTACACAAATCCTGCACAGAAAGAAATCCGTCTCGTGTCCTTCCTCGTCGATGTTCAAGAACTTAAAACCGGCCTCATCATCTTCCGCAGATCAGATGTAAAACACTGCAACTGGTATTGCCGCGTCAAGGTCCCCAAGGAAGACCGATACAAAACGATTTCCCTGAAGACCTCAGACATCAATGAAGCCCGCGACAAAGCATTTGACCACGACGCCGACATTCGTTTCCGCGTCAAGCACGAAGTCCCGGTATTCGAGAAGTCATTTTCTGAGGTGGCGACGGAATACTCAAATCACCGGAACGCAGTTGCTACATCCGGCCAAATGACCATGGACCGTTGGCGGGTCGTCGATTCCCACATCCGCCTCCATCTGATTCCCTATATTGGAAACATCCAGATCACCCTCGTGCGCCAGGACCAATGGAGGGACTATCCACTCTGGCGCAAGCAGAACGGCAAAGGTTTGCGCGGCGGGACTACCACGGACGGCACGATCCGCCACGAAATGATCACGTTCCGCGGCATCATGAAGTTCGCCGCCGACAAGCGATACATTCAGGAAAGGCAGGTGCCCAAAGGCAATCTCCCTTCCGATAAGGCGCGCCGCGAGGAATTCACGCTGCAGGAGTATCGCCATCTCCACACCTTCGCCCGTCGCTGGATCAAGGATGCGTATCGCGAATGGAATGCTTGGTACCGCAACATGGCCTACAATTTCATGCTGGTCATGACCAATACGGGCATGCGGACAATGGAGGCCGGCAATCTCCGCTGGCGCGACGTTGACACCAGGACAGACAAACATGGCCGCACGTTCGTATGTCTCAACGTGCGCGGCAAGGGAAAGTTCAGAGAGCTGGTCGCTGCGCACAACGTGGCCTCTTATCTCGACCGAATCAAAGCAATCAGCAAAGCAACCAAGCCTGATGATTTCGTATTCACCACCCAAGAAGGGAAACGCGCGGTGAGTCTCTATAGTTCATTGATCGAAGACCTCCTCACGAAGTCCAGCCTGCTTCACAGTTCGTCCGGAAGCAGAAGAAGCACCTATTGTTTTCGTCATACATACGCGACCTTCCGGCTCATGGAGGGCGTGGACGTATATTTCCTTGCAAAGCAAATGGGAACCTCCGTGGAGATGATCGAGGACTATTACGGCCACATCACGCCCGCCGAGAATGCCGGGCGCATTCTGCAGGGGATACCGGGATGGGAGCCGATCGCGGATGGTTCTGGCGAACCACCCGACAGCGTGAACGCTGGCGGAGCCAAGACCAAACCCGCGAAACCACGAACCAAGAAGTGAGCATGGATTTGCCGGACTGCCGGTAAAGCGTCGAGTTCGACGCGTCGGCACCTACGACCGGCAGATGTCCCTAGCGCACCCCGCTTCTTTAATGCGGTACCAGTCAAGGAGTTTTTTGCGCTCTCCGCTGTCCTCGGCAGTTGCAGTAGAAGCAATGGACCTATCTATAAAGCGCAGTGACGATTGAGGGTCGTCCTGCTGTCGTTCCAGCGGTCTCATGCCCTTGGTGCGTCCTGCCTGGACGCCTCTCACACCGTTTGTCGGCGCGAAAGCCCTTGAATGCTTGCAGATGGTCAGGTCATAGCTTCTTCCTTCCTGTCTAAAAATATTCTTCTGAGGTGGCCTTGGGCAGGGATCACGCTTCTTTCCGGGGTCAGCGCCAGCACAATGTGCCTGTTTCAGGCGACGCCCCAAGTGACTGTCCATTCGAAGAGCGAGGCGGAACCAGCTGAAGCACGTGGTCAGAAACTTAATCTGAAGTATCTTCCACGGCGGGGTGCACGTTCTCACCTCTATCTCTTCCCGTCCTGCTGGACGGCCACGCCTTGCGGCGAAGAATATCTGACTCCTTGTTCCTCTTTACTGTGCGCCTGAAATCAAGCCGCCGTCGCGACGGCGGCTTCCTCGTTCAACTCAAACACGGTGCCGTCGCGCCACATCGCGTGCATAATAACAGCCAGCCTGCGCGCGACCGCCACGCAGGCCTTCTTCTTCGAACTGCGCTTGGCGAGTCGAAGGCCCCAGGCCTTCAGCGGGTTTGGCTTGCCCCTGCTCAACATACATTTGGCAGCCTCGAAAAGGTGCGAGCGCAAGAAGGCGTCGCCGCACTTCGTGATATGTCCGTCGTAGTCAACCTCGCCGGACGCGTACTTGCGGGGCGTCAGCCCCGCGGCGGAGCCTACCGCCTTCGAATGTTGGAATCGCTCCGGACGATCAACAAACGTCTTGAAGGCGAGAGCGGTCAGTGGTCCCACACCGGGAATCGTCATGAAGAGTTTGCAAATCTGATCTTTCTTTACACGATCCAGAATCATCTTTTCGAGGATGTTGCACTGTTGAATAAGGTGACGCCGGACCTCAAGCATCGGAAAAATGTAGGCCTGCAGCTCTTCATCGTCCTGGACCAGTTCCCGGATACGATGCTCGTACTTTGCCGGCGTCACCTTACCGGTCTTCAGCCCGAAGACTTTCAACGTGCCGCGGATCTGGCTGTCAATATCAAGCCGTTTATCCAAGAGGCAACGTCGGTTGGCGAGCAGAACCCGCAACTTCTGGCTCTCGTGACTCTTGACATGCACTTCCTTGAACCAGCCGGTGCGCATGATATGCGCAAGACCGCGGGCATCGTTGCGGTCTGTCTTCACCTGCTGAGCCTGCATGGCCGCTTTTGCGTGCCGGGTCTCGATGCAGATGGCCGGCCAGTCTGCCGCGAGCAGTTCGTGGCACAGCCATGGCGTCAGACCGCCAGCTTCGAGACCGACGCGTTCCATTGGAAGCCCTGTCGCCTTCAGGTACTGACTGATGGCAACAGGCTCCGTAGGCACTTCACTTTCCTGAATCACATCACCATCATGATTGACAACACATATAGCCGTGGTATTCAAAGAGACATCTAAACCGCAGTAATACTTCATAGCCGTTCTCCGTCGTTGGGGTTGTTGTAGATAGCTGCTTCTACACTGGGAACGGCTTCTTTTCCATCCTCCGTTCACGATCTATATGCAGGCGGCTGACGCAAGCCGCATTACAGTATCTGAAGCGAAACAGGGGCGCCCTCGTTTCTATCTTTAGCCGGACAACCGCGCGATCTTCACCGCGGCCAGCCACGCGCAGCGCGCGGCGGATTTCCTCAACAGCCTTCTGCCGGTCTCCGGCTGATGCCGCCAACGGCATTTTCATTACCACGCTCGACGGAAGAAATCTCGATGAAGCAATCGGCCGGTGAGCCCTGTTTCATGGTCGCCGTTCCGGTTGTCGTCCGCTCTTCTCCTGAAGCCGTGTTTACAAATCCCTCTGGCATCGTCTGATCCCTGCCATGCGCGGGCGCTCCCCGCGTAAACAGGAAAATCGGTTCCCCCGCAAGCGGTCTCCCCCAATTTTCCTGTTGACGCCGCGCCCTGGCGCATAGGCGACGGGGACTCATCCCTTCGGGGATTTGTTCAAACACGAAAAAAGGAGAAAGACCATGACAACACAAACCGAAACGACCAAAGAAAAACAGATACCGGCCTTCTACATCTTCGACACCGTCGAGAGCGGCGGCAAGAAGGAGAACAAGCGCGTCGGCGCCGCCTTCGCCCACAAGAAGGGCAACGGTTACAGCTTCCTCATCAACGGCAAACGCTACGCGGCGTTTCCGCCGAAAGTGAAGTCTGCTGCACAACCGGCTCAACCAGAGGCAACCGAGGGGAAGGGTGCGTAAGCACTTTTCCTCCTTCAAGAAGGAGGTCATCATGCCCTACGAAATACAGCAATACGCGATCGGCCGTGGCTGGCGGAACGAGTGGTTCTACGACGAAGGCGACGGCGTCACCCGCGCCGAAACCTTCCCGACCCGCGATGAAGCAACGGCAGCTCTCGACGAATTCTTCACCGATGTCGCCGAGGACATCGCAGCGGGCCACTGCCCGCCCTGCAGCCGGGACGAATTCCGCGTCTGCCACGTGCCCGGCACTGCCACTGCCGGGGAGCCGATTGCTCCGGGAGGTGCGCCGTGAACCGCTCAACCGAACTCCACCGCTTCGACTGGAACGGCATGTTGCTCGAAATCGCCTACGAGCCGGTGTGGATGCCAGCCCACATCGCGGGCGAGGACATCGCGCACTTGAAAGTGCGCAGCGTTTACCCGACTGACGTTCCGCTCCCGTTTGCGAAACACGGGTGTTTCAGCAGCACGATTCTCGCTTCCACCGTTGCCGCCGCAGGCGGCCCGGTCAACTACGTTGATGTGATGCTCACTGTCGAAAGTGACACCCCGGCATGGCGGGAACAACATTCTGGAAAAATGAATGGTTCACGTACATTTCCATGGAACGCCACGCCCATGAGGCTTGACGACCCACGCGGAATTGGGTAGGAATCTGCACAATGCTCAAGTTCATTTTCAATAGGAAACGGCTGAAGCTGAATTTCCGCTTGCACCTCGCTATTAAGGCCAATAATTTCTCTGAAGTCGAGGAATCGCTGCGCCGTGGCGCTGACCCGAACGAGTTTGGGATGGCAAACCTCCGCTACCGCCCTCTTGCCTGCGCTGTGCGGTACAATGCCTCGCCGTCTGTGATCGACGCTTTGATAAAGGCCGGAGCCGATCCGCAGGAGCCGTACAAGTTTGAGGGTCACGAATTTCTTCTGTCTGAAGCTGCGCACTTGAACGGCCGTTCGGATGAGATTGTTCAGCGGCTACAACGCGCCGAGAAAGATGCGGAAGCGGAAAAGGGTCCCAGACCGCTCTTCCGAGGCGGTAACGTCTGCTTCCGCCCGAACTTCGGAACGTAACCTTCCAATATCAATGCCGTTTTCCACGAGGAGGCTGCCATGATCGATGGAAAGGTCGCGGGCGAGGCACTCACGTTGCTGAACCGTATTGTCGCGATGATTCAGGAAGCCAAGGCCAAAGGGAGTCGTATCGCTCTTCCGGAGATCATTGCGCAGCTGCCGATAGAGGCCCACGCCCTGGCGACGCAGTATCTGAAAGAAGTGCAAACGCTCGAACGGCAATTCAGCAACGTAGAGAAAACCAAGACCATCGCCGTGCTCGAGTCAGAGAGGAGCTGGTGGAACCTCAAGAGATACATCTTGCTGCGACGGTTTAGACCGAGGATTACGGCTATCACGAACGAGCTGGAAATTCTGCTAGACGATGTTGTCGCCGTTGCACACTGCAAAGAAGCGGAAGAGCTGATCGCCAAGGCATTCCAGAACAGCGAGCAGCGAGTACAAAAGATGAAGGCTGAAACGGACTTCGACAGACTGCCGTTGGGTACTGTCTTAAACAACCTCCATGATCATGCGAAGAAGTTGTCGAACGAACTCGGTCAAATTATGAACCCCCGGAAAGAATGATTGCCGCCCGGCAGCCGCCGCAGCCGGATCGGCTGCGGCGGAGCGCGGGGGTCAGAACTTCGGACCGCGGGGCCTTGAGGCGGCGTTTCGTGCCGCCAGTTCCTGACGGATGTTATTCAGCGACCACACCGCATTCTGCCATTCCGGCGATCCTTGCGGCGCATGCGCGATTTGCTGCAACACCAGGGCGAGTAACGCCTCCAGGTCCCATTTGCTGCGGTGCTCCAGTTCGGTGCGTTCGATGATAATTCTCATGTTTTCCTCCTCTGTTTCGAGGCCCCGACACCCGAGGCCTTTCATGCTTGACGGGAGGGCGCGGCCCATGGCGTGAGCCGCATCCGCAGGACCGCAACGAAGAGAAGGAGCCTTGCGCTTGCGGCTTCACACGTCGGGACGTGCGAAACCGGAATCTCAAAAGGCCTTGTGTGAGAGGGGAATCTGTAGAAGAGGGAAGAAAACGAAGGACTCAAGTTCGCGCAGCTGAACTGCGCACTCAGCAGCCCGCCTGGACAGAGGTTTACGCAGTGCCTGGATGCGGGAGTCTGATGCGTGCCTTGCCGGAAGAGGGCAGTGGGATTGAAGCCGGAAACAATGTTTCAGGGAGATCGGTCACGAAAGGGCTTATAATGCGCGCTCACCGGAGTGGGCTGAAGCCCTCACAAAATGAAGCGGACGCGACGCGCGGACTCCCCCTGGGGATGTGGCGGAGCGTGCCTTGTCCTCATTCTGTGCCTGTGCGCAGCACCAGCCTTTGCGCAGGTTCCCCAGGACACCATCCATCGGATTGTCACGCTCAACCTCCAGATCGCGGAGGCCCGTTATCTCCGCGACAGCAACCAGATTGACGAGCCTGCATGGCATCTCCGTCAGGACCCCCTCGCTGCCGAGCGCAACACCCTCCTGCAACAGCTGCGGCAGTTTTCCGCGGACGACCAGAAGCAGGCCGATAGCCAGATCCAAAATCTGACCAAGGTCAGCGTTGCGGCCCATGAACGCCAATGGCGGGCGCAGGCCGCCGCGAATAACCCGGCGGCACCGCCGTCTGTGCCCAAGGTCAAGCCGGTGCAGCAGGGCACGTCGCAGGCCGACTATAAGCGCGATGTCGCGCAGGCCGCCGATCTCCAGTTCCGGGAGGGCCAGCTCGCCAGGCGCGCCAAAGAGATCGACCCCGCCACCTACACCAAATCCATCCATGTTCTGGGGGCTGACCTTGCGGCCCTCAAAGCCAAATGGCAGGCGGCTGGCAGGGGAAGCGAGTTCCAGCGCGATTACATGAAGAGCGTGATGGCCTCGGCGCGTGCTGCGCAATCTCCGCGTGCCGCGCAATCTCAAAGCGCGCAATCTCAAAGGCGGGATGATCCGCTGCGCCGCGGCCTTGCAAGAATTATCAACATCTTCATCTACAGCGTGATCGCGGTCATCGTCGTAATCTTTCTGCTCTGGCTGATCTTCCACAAAAAACCCGCAGCACGCCGTGTCTCCGACATCTACGGCACGGCGCACTACGCGCCAACCCAACTCGATGTGGCGGACGACGCATGCCTGGCCCGCGGCCTCTTCTTCGGCAAAAGCAGCGCGCCGCAACTGACCCGCCTCCCGCTCGAAGACCCCGGCGCTCCCGTCTGCTCGAAGCCGGAACACCACACGCTCATCGTCGCCCGCACCCGGACCGGGAAGGGGACGCGGGTCATCGTTCCGACCCTGTTGCGCTATGAGGGCTCCGCCTTCGTCATCGATCCCAAGGGCGAGAACGCCGCCGTCACGGCCCGTGTCCGGCGCGACCAAATGCACCAGAACATCCATATCCTGAACCCGTGGAACGAGCTGGGCGAGACATTCCCGAGCCGTAGCTTGCCACCGGCCACCTACAACCCGCTCGACATCCTTGAGAGGTCCGATCCCAATGCCGTCGCCCTCGCCCAGGCGCTT
>Ga0209517_10001012_pt1 | contig 45095 bp, 35 predicted proteins | sample PeaSoiMetSII2010_FD_187695 | JGI IMG/M metagenome (GOLD analysis project Ga0209517, IMG submission 187695) | Peat soil microbial communities from Weissenstadt, Germany - SII-2010 (SPAdes) (version 2) | ecosystem: Environmental > Terrestrial > Soil > Wetlands > Peat | place: Germany...
CGCTTGATAGAGTGAGGTTTTCCCGGAAAAACCGGGAAATAATCGCCAGTGCGGCATTTGTAGAAGTTCATTCTATGAACAAGAAAGTTCTCCGCAAGTGGCATAGAACTTCAGCGGAAAGACACTAAAGTGTCAGCAAAAGCGCATTTCTTCAGAATGGAGATTGACTATGGCCAAAGAGTCAACGAATCTTGAACTCCCTGTGCCCTCCCCGACTGCCAAAACCGCCGCTGCGGCCGTACCAGGGGACAAGACCGGAGACGTTCAGGCGCTGTTCGCGGACATTACCCGGATGACGCCCCGCGACCAGAAAGCGGAGAATGCCTTTCTCGCCAGCAAGATATATATGGTCAGGACGCATCCGACGCTCGACCTGACGGCGCGCCAAGTCGCCGCCGTTGACCTCGCCCGAGGACTAAAGGAGGCAGATATCCTGACGCCCGCGGGACCGATTCCGGGTGGCGTCGGCTACGGCATTTTCTACAACGCACCGTTCAAGACCAACTGGTCCACAGGGACGGCGATCTATTGGGAGATCATCTGCCCGACGCCGCCGGGTGGCAACGTCAACACCTACCTGTACCTCACGGCGACAAACCGCTCGGGAAAAGGCGTCGAGGCCTTCATCGCGTACAACGGGCAGAACCAGACGTTTTTCAAAGTCTTTGACTGGGCACGCTACCCGGCGGCCCCTTGGCAGACGAACGTTCCCTTCGCGAATCTCGCCAACTACGTCCGGACGGAATCCGCTCACGGTCATCCGTACCAGGTGCTGCCGCTGATAAACATCACTTACCAGAGCGCGGCGAACCATTGGTATAATCAAGTCTGGCTGTGGAACCACGCGACCAATCACTATGACTTGATTTACCAGTTTGACTATTCGGCCACGCTGGCAGAGCAGCAAGGAGTCTGGGTCGGTTCGTGGGGGCCGATCGTCGAAACGTTCCAAAGTCCCTATCAGGGCACCAACCCCATGGGAGCGCTAAACACCCAGTTGATCAGCCGGGACAGCAACAACCAGTGGGGCGCGTGGCACCAGCCGGGCCCGTCGGATAGCTACGTCCGCACCGACAACACCGGCTTCCATCTGCTGTTCCTCGATCCCAACTTCAGCTGGGCTGTGGACAGCTGATTCGCTGACGCCGGAAAGGAGGCAGGATGACCACTCCGAATCGACCACCCCTCCCGTCTGGGAACCCTGAGGCACGGTCTCTGTCCATGATCGATCCCGAGACTGGCAAACCGGTGCCGATGGCAGACATGCGTGCGGAATTCGAGCGACTTTCGCGTCAGGTGCCGCGCGACCCGGAGGCCGAGCGTGCCTTCATCGAGAGCAAGATCGAGATGATCCGCACAGACTCGAGCCTGACCGAGGCAGAAAAGGAACGGGCCATCGACGAGCTGCGCTTCGGGCGCTAAGGGCTATCTCGTCGGGGCCTTCTTGTTGGTCGTTGGGTGCGCTGGGGAAGCTAAAGGTGGCGAGCCTCGATTCGAGCCATCACCATAAGACGTGAGCGTCTGCCCGTTCCTTATCCAGCTCTCTTTAGGAGTACGCAATGCCCAGTGATGCATTCAACCTGCAAGAAGCGCTAATGCTTGGCGGGTTCGTTCAGGCAGCCTATGACTTATTTCTTGCGGGCGATCCGCCAAATTTTACGCCGCCCGCTGGCTACCAGCTCGTTTCCAAGATTTATGCCGACGACATCACCGATAACCTTCCGGATTATTTTGTGTTCGGCTACGTCGCGCGTTCCGGCAGCGATGCAGTCGTGGCCATTCGCGGCACAGAAACGGTTTTCGAGTGGTTGGGCGACGTCCAGTTTTCGCAGGTCACATTCCCGTACGTGGACGCCGGGAAAGCCGAGCAAGGCTTTACAGGATTCTACTCCACGCTCCGCACAGGTCCTTCGGCCACACAACTTCGAGTGCTGGAAGCTCTGCGCACGCTCGTTGCCGACGGCACGGTGAAAACGCTGCGCATCACGGGCCATAGTTTGGGAGCGGCGCTCGCGACGTTTCTGGCAATCGACGTCGCTGGCAACGATGTCCTCACGCCGACGGTCTACACGTTTGCCAGCCCAGCAGTAGGCGACAAGGTCTTTGCGGGCATCTACGACGGCTTGGTCCCGGTAAGCTGGCGCATCGCCAACGCGCCTGACATCGTTCCGAAGTTGCCGCCGTTCTGGGCCGGCTACGTCCATGTGGATGCAGAGGTGCCGATCAACTCCGACGACAAGACCAAGCACACCCTCGCCTGTTGGCATAGCTTGCAGACGTACTTGAATACGCTGGATCCGACCAGCACGCCTATGGATGTGAGCTGCGTGCCGGCTTAATACCAAATTCACCGGGAATCGCTTTGAGATTCCCACGACCCGCCCGCCCGGACGCTCTAGGGCTGCGTCTTGGGTGGACTTGTGAATTTCACGCCGCGGGCTTGCAGGTTTTCATAGGTCTTCTGACAGTTGTCGGCCGCGAACATCCAGGTGGTGCCCTGCCCCACGCTGGGGAGCATCTACTGGGCGCGGTCGGCGCCGTGCATGGCCGGCTCCGGCTTTTGCAGCGCGATGGCGAGGTCTTTCTGCTCCCGAGGGCGGACCGTCACCCAGCGGGCGCCGGGGCCGAACGTTTCGTCTTTCCGCTTCTCGAGGCCCAGGTCCTGCGTGTACCAGGCGAGTGCTTCGTCGTAGTCCCTAACCAGGATTGTCACGTTGCCGAGCTTGGTGATCATTGGCTTCATGTCCTTTCTGTTGGTTGCGAGCCTTCATTCGCAAAACGCGCGAGGAGCACGGGGAGTCTCTTCGCGAGCTTCTTCTTCCAGCCGCTGCCGAGCAGGAAGCTGAGGAACAGGCCGCGCAGGCCATCGAATCCCTTGTGTTCGAGGCGGAGAGTCGTACCCTTTTTGCTTGGCGTCAGTGTCCAGACGACCGTGCTGGACAGCGCGCCGCTGCCCCACGTGTAGGCGAGCCGGGTCGGTTCCTCCAGGTCGATCACTTGGCAGTGGATGATGCCGTCGAAGCCAGGGGCGGGCTTGGTCCTGAACGTGAATTTGTGGCCCAGGCGGGGCTGGAAATCGTTGGTCATGAGCCGGTCGGCGAGCGCGGCAGGGTCGGTAAGGGCCCGCCAGGCGCGCTCGGGCGGGTAAGGAGACTCGATTTCGAATTGCACGTCGCGTTTCACGGGTTTTTCCGCAAATGCTCGTCAAGGCGGGCAAGCTTGTCTTGCCAGAAACGTTCATACTGGGTGACCCAGTCGGCCACTTGCTCGAGCGCGGCCGGGTTTAGCTGATACCAGCGTTCCCGGCCGGAACGGCGTACGCGGACCAGGCCGGCCTCGCGCAGCAGTCGCAGATGCTGCGATACCGCCGAGAAAGTGACATCGAAGCGCTGGGCGAGCCAGGCCGCGGAGCGCTCGCGGTCGCGCAGCAGATCGGGCGTATTCCTTCGTGGAGGATCGGAGCTAGTGCTTAAGATGTCTCGGCTGGCTGGTGAGTGAGTCATGGGAGTTATAGGAGTTATAAGACGTATTCGAGTCTAGTATGTGCTTAAATGTCGAGGGCCGGAAGGCATGCTGCAAGGGCACGCTTTTTTTAGGAGTCCCAAAATAGTCTCAAAATGAAAAAGCCCGTGTGTTTTGGCCTTTTTTGCAGGCGCTAGCCCTGATTTTAGGCGGGCGCCATTCTCAATATTCTGCAGTGCGCCAAAAAGCCCGTGTTTTACGCGGTTTTCGCAAAGGCTTTGTTGTGCGCGGCTGGCCGATTTCTTGTTGAAGAGTCTCAAAATGCCGGAAGAGGATTTGCGGTCCTGGCGTGGCAGCGCAGGCGTTGCCGGACCTGGCTGGCGGTGCGCAGGCCGACTAGCTCCGAGGCCAAATCGGCGTCGGGGAGTGCGGAGGACGAGTGCAGGGCATGGCGAACGGCAGGGAGTTGCTGCACGGCGACGCTGATGGAATCGACCTGCATCGACGACAGGCCGAGGAGGCCTTCGGGATCGCTGGCCATCTCGCCGCAGACGGTCACGCGCCGGTCGGCGCGATGGGCGGACAGCACGACGTCATAGATCATGCGCAACAGGCCCGGGTGCAGCGGATCAGCGCCGCCGGTGCCGACAGGATCGTCGCGATCGATGCCAAGGGCCGAGGCTGCCAGATCGTTCGTGCCCAGGGCGAAGAAATCGACATGCTTCGCCCAGGTGCCGACCATGGTGGTGGCGGCGGCAACCTCGATCATGATTCCCAGAGGCACGTCGGTGCCGAAGGCGAGGCCTTCGCGCTCGAGCTCGAAGCGAGCTTGATCAACTGTCTCGAGAACGAAATCTAGCTGCTCCGAACGCATAACCAGCGGCACGAGAATCCTCGCGGGACCAACCGTGCCGGCCCTGAGGATGGCACGCACCTGGTCCTTGAAGAGCTTCTGCAATGGAGGCGAATCGAGCACCAGCCGCCAGTCCAGCGGGTGGTTCGTCGAGAAGGTCAAGTGCGCATAGTGGGCAAGCTTGTCGGGCCGGAGGTCGAACGTGCGAATGCTGGCGGGTCGGCCGCGGAGGGCCTGGAGCAGCTTGCAGTAGATGCCGTACTGTTCTTCCTCGGTCGGCAGTGTGCGCCGCGCGAGAAACAAGAATTCGCTGCGGTAAAGCCCCACCCCGCTGGCACCCTGGTTGACTGCCTGGGCCACTTCGCACAGGAGGTTGATGTTGGCTTCGATCCGAGGCGTACCCGGTCGAAAATCATCTTCCACCGGGGTTTCCGAGAGCACCATGGCGGTAGGCTGGGCGGCCAGCCCGTTCACGCCGTTGGGATCAGGGGAGCAGTTGATATAGACCTGACCCGCGGTCCCATCGACCAGGAGTTGGCGGCCTGGGTGAATCCGGCTCACCAGGTCCGACAGTTGGCCGACCATGGGAATGCCGAGGCTGCGCGCCAGGATCGCGGCGTGGCTCTGCGGTCCGCCATGTTCCACCACGACCGCGGCGAGGCGATCGAGGTCGACCGAGAAGAGATCCATCACCGAGGCCTCGTGGGCCACGATTACCAGTTTCTCGCCGCGATCTTCTTCCTGGCCCCACCCTGGCCGCAGATGCCAGAGGATCCGCCGGAAGACATCCTTGATGTCGTAGACGCGTTCCTGGAAAAACGGGTTGGTCAGCTTCTGGAATGCCTCCACGTACTTGTTCAGGGTCTGTAACAGGGCGGCCTCGGCGCTGCAGCCGGCCTTCATGCACGCCGTCAGGTCGTCCTCAATCGTGCTGTCCTGCATGATCATGAGCTGACCTTGCAAGATCGCACCATGATCCTCGCCGACGAGCGCGGAGATCCGTTGACTCAGGCGCGTGATCTCGTCACGGGCGCCGTCCATCGCTGCGGCCAAGCGCGATTGCTCCCCGGCAAAATCGTTGCTGCGCGATTGTGTCGTTTGTCGCCATTCCGAGAAGCCGTTCACGAGATAAGCGCGGCCGCGGCCTGTTCCCGGGCTCAAGGATGTGCCGTGGACCGTGATCTGCTCGAAGTCGTCGGCGGGGGAACGTGCCGCCGGTTCCTGGAGGTGCGCGACGGCAACCACCTGCTCGAGGAGCCGGGCCTCGCTGACCAGCGGGGCCAGCTGGGCACCGACAGTCACGAGCATGCGCGTCTCGTTGGGAGAGAACGTCCGCGGCTCGCGCGTCTGAACGACAAGGACTCCCTGCAGCGCGCCGCCTTCCACTAACGGCACGCCGAGAAAGAAGTGATAGGGATCTTCGCCCGCTTCAGGAAAGAACTTGAATCTTGGGTGAGTGAAGGCGTCGCTGACCATCACCGGCGTCATCTTCTCGGCGACCAGGCCGGTGAGCCCTTCATCGATGCGCATGCGCACCCGGCCGACGCTCTCCGGCTTCAGGCCTACAGTCGCACCAAGGACCAGCTCTCCCTGCTCTGCCTCCAGCAGGTAGACCGAGCAAACGTCCGTATGGAATCGCTTTTGGATCAGATTGACGATGTTGGCGAGCGTCTCGCCGGGATGATGACTATGAGAAACGAGCTGGCTTATCTCCTCGAGGGTCAGGAGAAGAGAGCTTTCCTGGGTCGAACTGGACAGAGCCGTTTCCATGGGTAGACGTCACCACGCGCCGATCAGAACATCTCGGCAATATCCGTGCCAAGGCCTGCGCAGGGCTTGCAGATCGCCGTCTTCGAGTCATGGCGCTGCGGCCCGTTCGTCGAAAGACCTTGGCTTACCTAGGGTTCCAACAATCAGGTCCGCCCATGACCGTGTCGGCGGATTGATGCACGCTGTCGTCCCCGTGAGCCCTCGATTCGCACGTTGCCTTCGGTGTAGGCTGTCGCTGCGTGTTTCCTGGGCGCACACGCGCCGGCGGCCCGATCCGCTGTCGCTTGAAACAATAGTTCATAACTGGCAACGGTTCGATTGGAAAGGATTCTAGCCCGGATCAGGGGCGGATGCAACGAATCATGGCAAACTCTGCTGAGCCGTCAGCTTCTTGGGCCGGCGCAGAGTGTTGGCTGAGTTTGGACCAACCCGTGTTCGCTTGATCCCAGCAGGATATTCCGTGAAGCTCGGGTTGGCCGCCACGAGCCAGCTTCGTCAGCGCAGGTTCGCCCCTCGGCCAACCTGTGGCGCCTAACCCGATCGCAATCGATCACGGCCGGCGCAGCGGCGGCCTGAGCATCTTCGAAGGTGAATTGAGCCTGGACCCCGGCGGTATTATCCTCGGCGTCGGCGTGTTTGTCTTCGGGGGCGACTGGTCTGTCGTTGGCGGGGGCTGGCTAGTCGTGGGGGGCGGCGTCGGCGCGAGCGTAATGGGTCGCGCAGGGGCGGCGCGAGCGCCGCTGTCGTCGAGTATTTCGAAGGAATCAAGGAATTGCTCCATGGCGTTGCGGACCGCTGGCACGCGTTCGCCGCCCGCGACCAGGCTGTAGAAGCGGCCGTTGCCGGCCACCATCAGGGTGCAAAACTCGCCGTTCTGGTCTGCATGACGATAGGTGCGGCCGAGAAATCCCTGAACGGTCCTGGGTTGGTCGTCATACACGCGGATGCCGGGGTTGTGGGCAACAACCTTGTCGCGCATTTCGTTGAAGCGGCGCTCCATCTCCTGGCGCGGAACGTCGGCGGGAATCTCTTCCCAGTGGACCATGAACTGCGCGCTTGGAGACGTCCACCGTGCACCGAAGCTATTGGGCGTTTCCAGATTCTGCCGATCTCCCGGGAGGCGAACGCGAAAGTTCCCGGCCAGCAAGGAAAACTCTTGCCAGGAATAGGCGGGTGCGAGCGTTTCCGGATCAAGGCTAGTGGAGGTTGGACCCGTTTCCGCTACCGACGCCAGCACGAAGAAAGTCGCCCCGAGCACTGCAAGCAGCACGACTCCGGCTCCGCCGGCAATCAGGCCGATGATCAGTCCAGTGTTCTTACCTTTGCGGCCTGTGCGAGGGCGTTTGCCAAGGCGAACAGAGAGCCCGCTGGCGCGTGCGTCCGGTTCCCTGTGCTCCGCGACGCTCAGGGCGCCAGCCAAGCCGCTAAGCTCTCCGAAAGCTTCGCTGGCCGCGTCTACTTCCGCCTCGATGACGGCATCCGCGGTCTTCACGGGGAAGATCGTCTGACAGCGGGAGCACTTTACCCTTTTGCCGGGGATGAGAGGTCCTGAATACTTCAGCTTCCCCTGGCACGACGGACAGGCAAGGAGAGCAGACATGGCGACGGGTCCTTGAGCTGATCGAGTGAAGTCTGCGAGTCCTGACACCGACGAAGGAAGATTGTAACATCGCCCAAGGGCCGCCGCAACGAGTCGCATCGATATGTTTCCAGCGATGGGTGGAGACCAACGTGAAGCTTCATGACTACGCTGTCGGGTGGTCGGGGAGTATAGGAAAAAGCCTCTCGACAATTCGGAGACGCCGCTCCGTTTCAGGCGTCGCGCCGAAAGAAATCGGGAGGCAGTTGGCGTACCAATGCGCCAGACGCCAGCTCGTCCAAGAGCCGGTCGAACTCTTCCCCCGTAAGCTGGGAGACGGAATCTCGGCTGTGGTTGCTTTCTTGCAACTTCTGCTGGGCTACTTGCTTGAGGTAGCGCTCCAGTGTCAGGCCAGACTCCACCGCCTTTTCCCGAAGTTGGCAAACCACGTCGTCGGCGAGATGAAGTATTATGGTCATCATTCTTCCCTGGAATTTCCAGGTTTCTGTATTGCAAGCAGCATACCACTGCGCCCGCAGAACTTTCGAGACGTGCCTGGGTCGGTCGCCTCTTAGCCTGGTTACAAGGAATTGAACAGGAGAAAACAGAGGAAACAGAGGCAGCCCCTCCGTTTCCTCTGTTTCCTCCTGTTCCTTCTTCTTGAGCGGCTGTTCTGCATGCGAGGGTATTCAGGAAATTCCTCGCACGAACGCTGCCCTGCCCGCACTATATGGGTAAAGAGTTTACCCGCGGAGATACTAGACTCATGGGCCAGGATACACTCAATGACGTGCTACGGCACTTGCGCCGGCTCTGCGAGGCAGAAGACACGCGCGATTTGCATGACAGCGAGTTGCTGAAGCGGTTTCTGGAGCGGCACGAAGAAACGGCCTTCGCGATTCTGGTTGGGAGGCATGGGCCGATGGTATTGGGTGTTTGCCAGCGCATCCTCCACGATTCGCACGCGGCAGAGGATGCCTTCCAGGCCACCTTCCTTGTGTTGGTCCGCCGGTCGGCCGCCATTCGAAAGCGCGGCTCCGTGGGAAGCTGGCTCCATGGCGTGGCCCAGCGCATCGCCTTGCGGGCGCGGGCACAAAGCGCGGCCCAGCGTGACCGGATAAGACGGTTTGATCCCATACCCCGCGCGGATACGCTCGACGAATTGAGCTGGCAAGAGTTACGCACAGTCCTCGACGAAGAGATCGGGGCCCTGGCGGAGAAGTACCGTGCGCCTGTCGTGCTCTGCTGTCTCGAAGGCAAAAGCTACGACCAGGCTGCTCGTGAGCTCGGCTGGCCCAAAAGCTCGCTGGCCAACCGGCTGACGCAAGCTCGAGGCGTGCTTCGCAAACGGCTCGTTCAGCGTGGCATATTCCTCTCTGCAGCCACATTGGCTGCTGGGCTGACAGAACGCGTGACCGGCGCGGCGCTGCCTGCGCTTCTTACGATCCATACGGTCAAAGCCGCGACACTGTATTCTGCCGGCAAAATCACGGCGGGAGTGTCCGTCTCGTCTCAAGCCATCACACTGGCGGAGGAGGTTATGAAGGGAATGTTCGGCTTCAAAGCTAAAATTGCCGCCGGGTTCTTGACAGCCCTGATCTTGGCCGGCGGCGCCGTTCTCGCACGGCACCATGCCGTTGACGACGGCCCGCAGCCCGAGGCTTCCAAGGAAAAGCAAGCCGGCGACCCGGGTTTCCCCAGCAAACAATTGCTTGGCGACACTGACCTGAAAAAGCCCGCGGCCGACGCCAAAAAGCCGCCAAATCCATCACAAGTCAGCTTCACGTATGCCGGCCGGGTCCTCAACCCGGACGGCAAGGGATTGGCGGGAGCGAAACTGTATATCAGCGGCCTGACTCCGGGCGTGATCGAATACCGGCAGCGGGCGGTCAGCGGGGCCGACGGCGCGTTTCGATTTACGGTCCGACGGGATGAGTTCGGGGATAAGGGAGTCGTCCCTCCCAGTCGATCGCCTCCCGAACGGTTCGTCATGATCGGCGCGACCGCGGACGAATGCGGAGCTGTGGCCCTGGGGGCCTCGAAAGCCGAGGAGCGCGAAAACTTGACTCTATGGCTACCTGCCGAAGAAGTTGTGCATGGTCGCTTCCTCACCCTGGAGGGCAAGCCAGTGGCCGGAGTAAAAGTTAGCGCCAGCCTATGGTCCGGCCAGGCTGATAAGGACCATAAGCCCTTACCATACGATCTACCGTTTCAACCCGGCCGCCACGATTTGATCCGATTGGTGCCCTCCGACGAAAAACGCAATGTGGCGGTTAGCGATAAGGACGGAAGCGTGACCCTGCATGGGCTGGGCCGGGGCTGGGCCTACACGCTCTACATAAGTGGGCCAACGGTGGTAAATATGCAGGCCCGACTCGACGCCCGGCCCCAAAAGTCGAGCATGGTGGGGGCCACCGGCATTAGCCCGCCGAATCGGCCGCCGCCTCAACTACCTTTATATGGCAGCACATTCACCCATGCCGTGCTGCCTAGTAAACCGATTCAGGGTGTGGTCCGCGAAATGAATTCTGACAAACCGCTTGCCGGAGTCGGCGTGGGCACGCAGTTCACTCGGGACGACGATCCACAAGCCCAGACCACGACCGACCAAGAGGGCCGGTACAAGCTGATTGGTCTGCCACCCGGGGTCCACACGCTCCGAGTGGATCCAGCGGCCAATTCACCCTATCTGGCGACCGAAGTCCGCGTGAACGCCGACCAACCGGGCATCGAACCGGTCAACTTCGACATCCGACTCGAACGTCGGCCGGCGGTCAGCGGGCGTGTAACCGACCAGGCGACCGGCAAGCCGTTGAAAGCTTGGGTCGAACATCGCCCCTTAGCCAAAAACTTGAACCTGAAGACGAATGCCGCGTTGGCCACACCCAGGTTTGGGGGGCAGTATCAACCCATGACATCCACGGACAAGGACGGCCGCTTCATGTTGCCCGTCCTCGAAGGTCCGGGAATGTTGTTGATTCGGAGCGAGACGGACTATCCCCCTGCCAGGTTGGCAGAAGCTGACCGAATGGACGGAGTCGCGGACGCGGCGGATCCGGAACTGATCGACTGCCGGCCATTGCCCGCCTGGCCGGGAGAATGGCACGCTTATCGATTCATCTGCGTTCAAAAGAAACGCGACATCCACGTTGAGATTGCGCTGGCGCCAGGCATCAGGCGGCCACTCCTCCTCGAATTCCCGGATGGCAAAGCGCATGGCGCTACCGTGCTCGGCTTAAGGTCGGCCGCGCAAGATAGCCGAACCTCGTACTACCCGGATGAGAGGCCTACAGTTATCCTTGACGCGGGCGAAACGCGCCGCCTTTTTCTGAGCAGTCACGATGGGCAATTCGCTGTTTCGAGCTTAGTCAGTACAAAGGAAGCGGGCCCGATCAGGGTGAAGCTGAAACCTACCGGCACCATCACCGGCCGAGTCCTTGATCAGGACGGCAAACCCATTCAGGGAGCGTCGTTCCAAATGTTTTTCGATGACGGTCCCGGTCGTCCAGGCGTTTTTGTATACATGTCGTCTATCCACCGCCTCCTCACGTCAGCGGAGAGCAAACGCAAGGAGCGGACCAGCGGTTTCCGCGATTTAACTATGCAAGCAATGTTCCCTTACTCGATCCCTGGGCAAACCGATGACCAGGGCCGATTTCGGATTACCGGTTTGCTCCCGGATGTCCCGTTCGACTTGAAAGTTCAACTGCTCGGCCAACCCAATACGAAAGGCGAGAGATTCGTCACTGCTCAGGTCAGCATTGCTAGGCCAACGGTGAAGCCCGGCAAAACTTGCGATCTCGGCGACCTCCGAGCCATCCAGCCGCCCGAGAAATGAGACCGCGCTCGGCGAAAGTCTCCTGACCTCGCCGCTGCTCGGGATTGAGGATTGAACAGGAGGAAACAGAGGCAACAGAGGCAGCCCCTCGTTTCCTCTGTTTCCTCCTGTTCCTTTTCCTCGGCTGCTCTCCCAGCCAGGCCACCTCCCTGACCGCAGCCGATGAGTAGAAGAGGAGCGCCAAGGGGCGAGGATTGTTAGCTTTGTCGATAAAGTGGGCGCCGGTTGCCTCGGAAGACCTACGGTCAGGCCAGCGGCGGGGTCGGAGACTGCTCGCCGAGCGCGGCGGTTCCCTGCAATGCTGAGTGGCTGGCTCAAGAGGGTTCCTCCGGCGTCGTCGGCAGGTAATGGCGTGAGACCATCTCGTTGAAACGTTGTAAGCGGGGGTCGGCTGGGTCTGCAACAGCCTGCCACTCGTGTCGGATCCAGTCGATGTCTAGCTGGCCAGGGTTCGCGGCCAGGAGATTTTCCATGTCCAGTTGATCCTGAGTTCGAAATGGCACGATCTTCGTAAGAATGAGGCCTTCCGGCGAAGCAATGCGAATCGTGTGGCCGAGCCATGCCTCCGGACGGGCCTGATCCAAGACGTGCTGAAACAGGGGAATAAGCGGCTTCAACCAGTCCACGCGCACGCCGCGAAACGACACGACGGTGAGGTGCTGTTGGCCCCATTCCCGGCTGGCAGTCTCCGTATCGAAAGTGAAACCGCGGGCATGGAGGTCGTCGAACAGTCGCGGCAGCAATATCTGCGGGATCTCCACCAAAACGTCGATGTCCTGGGTGAAGCGGGGCCGGCTGTGGTAGGCCGCAGCGATGCCGCCAATTAATGCGTAACGGAGTTGCAGCCGGTCCAAGGCTTCCACCAGTTCGAGCAGGGCAGTCGTGAGGTTCTGGGGTACGGACGGGATCTCAGTGGCCATAACGTGCGAAAAACTCCTTGTGAATCCGCTGCCAGTCAGCCTTCTGATCATCGCACAGACGCTGGGCGGCTTCGCGATGGGGGGATTGTTCCAACATCGTCAAGCCGCAAGCCATGAGGTCGAGTATCTGCAGAAATCGCTCGGTCGGGGACAACCGGCGATAGGCCAGCGCTTCCCGGTAGATCTTGTCGGATTCAGGAGGGAAACGATAGGGAAAGTCCATGAGTTCTTCCGTGCAGGCTGTGGCCGCGAGTGGGCTGCCCTTCAGTATTATATCTTGTTCGTGGGGGGCGAGGTCAGGAGACCTGCGCCAAGCGCGGGTGCGGCGAGGTCAGGAAAACTTCGCCGAGCGCGGAATTGAACAGGAGGAAACAGAGGCAACAGAGCCAGCCCCTCCGTTTCCTCTGTTTCCTCCTGTTCCTTTTCTTCAGCGTTGTGGCGTGGTCAGCGCTCGCGGCGGGTCTCTGCCCCAGCCGCTTCTCCTGATGGTAGGCCTCCCTCCCTCGCCCTGACCGGTCTACCCGGCTGAGTGGCCGGCGGAACTCTTTTTGACTTCTCGGGGGACTTGCATTAGCGTGAGATTGAATTGACGTCACGCCTTTCTTCAACACGTCGGGAGACAGCCATGAAACTGCAGGCATGCTTGCTCGCCCTGTGCATTCTTGGGCCATGGACGTCAGCGGCGCCGGCCGCGGAGCCGAAGCTGCCGCTCCATGTCTTCTACGTCGGCAGCGGGCCGAAGGCGAGAGTCGATGCCTTCGCGGAGTTTCTTAAAAGTCATTTCACGCGGGTGAGCATGGCTAGTCGGGACGGATTCAAGACCGCACAAGCGCAAGACGCCGACGTCGTCCTTCTCGATTGGTCGCAAGCGGAAGGAGATTCGCGGAAGGCGACTTCTCCTTTCGGCAAGGTGGAGGAATGGTCCAAGCCGACGGTGCTCCTGGATAGTGCCGGTCTTATCATGGCGGGACAATGGCAAATCTTCGGCGGGGCCGGCTGAACGTGCCTCGAACCCTTCGCGTACGGGTTACGCGACCATCAAGTTTTTCGCACGCCGATCGCTATCAACGTCACCAAAACCACCTCCATGCCAGTCCCCGACGGCTGGGAGTCCGAGATTTCCGGGCGTGGCGTCGATGCACTGTCGCTCGTCCGCGACGCCAAGGGGCCACACTCTCCCGGCTGGTGCACTTACACCTATGAGCACGCGCAGGCTCCGGAACTCGAAGTGTTGTGTGGCGGCATCAATCACAAGACGCCGCAGGCCGGTGCCGTCTGGAGACAAGGGAACTTGCTGCACTTTGGCTTCGAGCCGGCACCCGATGCCATGAACGATGCCGGCCGAGCTTTGCTCGTCAATAGCATCGCGTACATTTCCCGCTTTACCGAAGATCGCGTCATCGTGCATACGCCGTGTGTCTTCGTGCAGGGGGTCCGCCTTTTCGACCGCGATGCGCTAGGGCGGCGCCTCCAGAAAGACAATTCCGACCTGAAAGCGCTGGAATACTATCTGGATAAAGAAACCTATGGAGCGCTCCAGGGCAAGTCCCGCGCGGAGATGAGGGAATGGTTCAAGCGCTGCCGCGGCTATTTACACGCCGACGGGCATGGATTATTGCGCGTGGATGCCGAAGCCCAGGCTTTCGGCGTTTCTCCGGCAGTGCCTGAATTCATCGATAAAGCGATTGCCGGCCTTCGCGATCCAAGCCGCGCCGGCAGGTCCCGAGTGCTCTTGGCGCGCTACGTCCCCGATGGCCCCGGCGCGGACGGCACAGCCGAGCGCTGGCAATCTTGGCGTGAGGAGAACCACGCCTACCTGTTCTTCAGTGACACAGGAGGTTACCGCTGGTACATGGATCCGCTGGCAAAGCGGAGAGGCATCCCCAGCGCCAAGCTGCGAGGCTCGGCACGCGCCAGCTTGCGACCTCTGCAAGCCGGGGTCGGCCCATGAGCCACCCGCAGCATCGAGCCTCCTCTCTCCTTAGGCACCGAGGAGTTTGGTATCTTGGCTAACAGGCGAGTCTTCATGATTGGCGTCGTTTTCGATTACGTAGTGTTCTGGGGGCATTTCCATTCCTTTAAGGTCCGAATCATCGTTTAACCGCGAGCCAGCGGTGGGCGCGTCAGCAGACAGCACCCTGTCACCCTTCTGTCGACGCGCTCCCCGTTGGGTCGCGGTTAAACGAAAAGTCGCTCAGCGCGCGCCTCACGCAGATCCGCGGATTCTTGCTGGCATCACTTCCTGGCATGACAGGTGAGGTCAAGCGGCGAAGTCCAGCGGGTGGTCGTAGGCAAGCGCGCGCTCGGCTGTCGCGTTCGGCACGTCTCTCCCTACACCTTCCTTGGCGCAGATCGCTGGCGTCGACCTTGCTGCCCCATGTCCGGCCGGCAGCTTCTGCTGAGATCATCGGACGCCAAGCCGGCCTACGAGCTTGTTACCGCTCTAGTAGCATTAACTATTCTCCACTCCTTGCTGAAGCAGAAGTGCGACCCGCACTGCGCTTGCGTCTGGCGTGCCACCGTCGTCCCAGGCAAAAAGGTAGGCGCCACGTTCGGCATGCGCAGGTGCTATCAGCTGCCAGTGATTCCCAAATGTGGCTTTGGGGTATTTCGCCCAGACTCTGCTTTTGGCCTCCTCGACGCTATTTGCCAGCTGCCGCGAAGCCCCGATCACAAACTCCGATAGCGGCCGCTTGGGGTTGTAATCCGAAAGGTCCAGGTAAACTTCGATTCTCATGGCGCATCCCATTCTCGCATCTCAGCCGCCTATCCGAGGGAATCGTGCCTCCCGCGTGAGAACCTCGGGACTCTCGATCACTCTCACACGGAGCAAGCCACCGAACAGCCCGATGGAACTGCTTGACGCGGCATGCATATCGTACCGCAGATTAGCCGCTCTCGGCGAGCGTCTGCCGACACGGCCGCTTCTCCCGACCGCAGGTCACCCTCCCCTGCCTTCACGGGTAGACCCAAGTTAGCAACAATCTGCTGGCCGCTTGCTCTTCGTTCAGCCAATATCCAGCCGAGGAAGATCGCCGGTGCTCCGGGTGCCTAACCAGCCGCTGGCGACAGGCGTTGGAGTGCAGATCGTCAAGTTTGGCCTGCCAAAACGACTCGGCTTCTATTGCACGGGATGCCGGTTGGCGGGGAGACCTACGGTCGGGGCAGTGGCGGGGTCGGAAACCCTCGCCGAGCGCGAGCCCACAGCGGTTGGCGCGCAGATAATCGAGTATGATCTGCCAAAGCGTTCCGGTTTTGATTTGCACTGAGGAGGCCCGGCATGTCCCTGAGTTTCGTGACGTCGAACTCCACCAAGTGGGCGATGTTGAAGGCAATGCCCAGCTTGATCGCGTTCTTGCGCTACATCCGCAAGCTCATTAAGATCCGGCGCTCGGCCCCGCAGGACGATCTGGTGAGCGCGCTGGTGGCTGCGGAGGAAGCCGGGGACCAATTGAGCGAAGATGAACTGGTGGCGATGATATTCCTGTTGCTCGTAGCCGGGCATGAGACGACCGTCAACCTGATCGGCAACGGCATGCTGGCACTCCTGGAACATCCTGAGGAGATGCGCAGACTGCGGGACGAGCCTGCACTGATCAAGCCTGCCCTCGAAGAACTGCTGCGCTACGCAAGCCCATTGGAAACGGCGACCGAGCGCTATGCGCGCGCAGACGTGGCAATTGCCGGGGTCACGATTCCGCGCGGCGAACTCGTTCTGGGGGTGATCGCCTCCGCCAATCGCGATGAGAGGCAGTTCGTGCGCCCGGATGCCCTGGACCTCGCGCGCGAGTCGAACCGGCACCTGTCATTCGGGCACGGAGTGCACTACTGCCTGGGTGCACCGCTCGCCCGGTTGGAAGAGCAAATCGCGATCAGCACTTTGCTGCGACGCGAGCCGGACTTGCGCCTGGTTGGCCCGCCGAAACGGCTGCGCTGGCGGCGCTGGCTAGTGCTGCGCGGTCTCGTGGCGTTGCCGGTAGTTTTCGCCAGGCAGGCCACCGTCGCGAACTAAGATTCGGTCTGCACAGGTTGCCCATTGCTTGGGGAAACCGACGGTCGGGGAAAGCGGCGAGGTCGGAGGTGCTCGCCGAACGAAGAACAACTTCCGACGATTCGATCCCAGCGACGCTACCAGGTCTGTCGCGCGCCTCCGCCGGCAGATTCGCCACCAGGTACCGGAAAGCAGCATTGCACCGAGGCTCACCAGCAACGGCAACCAAGAAGGCACCATCGTCCGGGGTGGCAGCTCCCAAAGCTTGAGTACGCCTTCCCTCGCATGATACGTTGCCAGCGTCTTCCCATCGGGGAGGAATCGTGCATTGGTGGCGCCGGGGAATGAGGCAATTGGCTCGCCCGTCGAGGCACTGAGAAGTTGTAAAGCGTAGCTCGATTCCCATTGCTGCTCGTATTGCTCGCCGATGAAATTCGGAACCCACTTGGGAAGCTGGCGAGGTTGCTCCGCCGGAGGGGCTGACACCAGAAAGTCGTGTCCGGGGGACAGCGCAACAAAGTGACCGTGGAGAGGGCATCGTGATAGGAGTTGTCCCGTAGCAACGTACCAACGATCCACGCTGCCGGATGCCCAAGTCGTCCTGATTCTCCGGTCGCTGGAAAAGGCACTGTCCTGACAAGAAAACGTGCCCATCGACATCGTGAAGCCGCCCTTCTGCAACATGATCAACCACCGGCCGTTAGACGTATAGGTATAGGTTGGAGCCCCGTGCTCAGCCCAAGTGCTTTCCTGGACGGAGTCCCCACCAAGATCTACACATTTAATTTGCCTGCCCGTGGCTGTGTCCCAATACATGACTTTGTCCTGGGGATGAGCGAACACGCTCAACATGCGACCATCGTCACTGAAGGCCCCATATTCTGAATCGGGTACAGTGACAGAGATGGTCGATCTCGGGACGGCGCGGCGGCTTGCCCACCAAGTCCACGGTAGGACCAGCCAAGCTCCCAGGGCCAGCAGGCCGAGCATCCGACCTGATAAAGGAAAGTGCTTCATCGTCTCGCCGTCTCCCTCCCCTTTGGAATTTGCCTCCACTGCCGTTTTCTTGCTTCGCCGCCACCCGCCCGGCAGGAACACGGAGCATAATAACTCCAGCCAGATTATGAAAAAAGACGTCCCTGGCCCCCAGCCGTGAATGTTGCCACGTCGATGCGGAGGCGTCGTTTGACCCAAGGACGCCGGGCGCCAAGGCTCCGAGGTTCGGCACGCCCGGGAACGGAACGCTATTCGCATGTTCTGGCAAACAAGGCTTATTCCCCGCTGTTGGATGTTGGCGCCGTGCGGAAGAGTGACAGCAGTGCGCCATTATCGCCCAGTTGATCTAACGGCACAGCTGTCTCATCGTTTGGTTTCGCGCGAGGACAACAGTGCAAATGTCGGCCTGCAGTGGGAGCGAGTTTGAAACGGGAACTGTCAGGATTCGGGCTTGGCGGTTGTGTTCGCGTAGAATAGATAGAGAATGCCTGCCAGCCGTCCTCGCCAATGGCTTTCTGCAATTTTTGCGACACCTTCCTCAGGCACGCTCGACGTAAAATAAAGGCGTACCCATGAAGAATTTCTTTCGGCTTCCTGTTCCACTCGTTGGATTGACGGCGCTGCTGTCATTCGCGCCGTCCTGTCGGGCCGCCCCACCGCAGGTGCAAGCCGCGCGGGCAAACGACGTGAATTTCAGCCGGGACATTCGCCCGATCCTGGCGGATACTTGCTTCGCCTGCCACGGACCCGACGCAGCCACGCGCAAAGCCAAGTTGCGTTTGGATCAGCGTGACATTGCGGTCAAGTTAGGTGCTATCGTCCCCGGCAAAGCGGACGAAAGCGAACTCGTCAAACGAATCTTCTCCGAGGATCCGGACGAGAGGATGCCGCCGGCCAAGTCGAAGAAAAAGCTGACGGCGCAACAGAGGGAATTGCTGAAACGGTGGGTCAATGCCGGCGCGGAGTACACGGGCCACTGGGCCTTTATTGCGCCGATGCGGCCAATGCCGCCGGCCGTCATAAACGAACGGTGGATCCGCAATCCAATCGACCGCTTTGTCCTGGCCAAGCTGGAACAGCAGGGGTTGCAACCTTCGGCGCAGGCCGACCGCCGAACGCTTGCTCGGCGGCTGAGCTTCGACCTCGTCGGGCTGCCGCCTGACCCCGATTGCGTCGAGAAGTTCGTCAACGACCGCGCGCCCGATGCCTACGAGAGATTCGTCGACACGCTGTTGCAGTCACCGCATTACGGCGAGCGCATGGCCATGCAATGGCTGGATGGGGCACGCTACGCCGACTCCAACGGTTACCAGGCCGATTTCGAACGCTACATGTGGCGTTGGCGCGACTGGGTCATCGAGGCCTTCAACAAGAACATGCCGTTCGACCGGTTCACGATCGAGCAACTCGCCGGCGACCTGCTGCCGAACGCGACGCTCGAGCAGAAAATCGCGACCGGCTTCAACCGCAATCACCGCATCAACACCGAAGGCGGGACCATTGCTGAGGAATGGCTGGTGGAAAACGTGGTGGATCGCGTCGACACCACGTCGCAAGTCTGGATGGGTTTGACGATGGGCTGCGCCCGCTGTCACGACCACAAATACGATCCTTTCACGCAGAAGGAGTTCTATCAGCTCTTCGCGTTCTTCAATAATGTTCCCGAGGCAGGCAATGGCGAGGAGCGGCCGGTAAACCAGGTCCCTTTCATGAAGGCGCCCCGGCCATATGAGATCAGGCGCTTGCAGGGGCTTGACATGGCCGTTGCGGACGCGCAGGCACGCGTCTTGGAGAAAGAAAAACTCCTCCCCGCGCTTCAAGCCGCCTGGGAGCGCGCGTACGTGCCGAAGCTGGCCAAGGCCCGCGATCCTTGGGTGATGCTGCATCCTTGCGAAGTCCAGTCGGCCGGCGGCGCTAAGCTGACTCGATTGCCTGATGGTTCCTATCTGGCCAGCGGCAAGAAGCCCGCGCGCGATGTTTACACGATTGTGGCTCCGGCACCCCTGAACCGGATCACCGGCGTCCTCCTCGACGTGCTTCCCCATGAAAGGCTGGCAGCCAAGAGTTTTGGCCGGGCCGGCAACGGCAACGTCGTCCTCAGTGGTTTTGAAGCAGAGCTGAGAACAGCAAAGGCCGGCAGCCCGCCAACCACCATTCCGATCAAGTTCATCCAGGCCAAAGCCGACTATTCGCAGGACGGCTGGACCATCGAGCAGGTACTCGACGGCAATCCGAACAAGGGTTGGGGCTTGAATGGGCACGATCCCGCGCGGAGAGTACCGCGCTCGGCTCTCTTCATTCCCGACAAGCCCATTGAGATACCTGCCGGCGCGATGCTCGCGCTGCGCCTGCGCTCGGAGGCGCTCGATCAACATGTCATCGGCCGATTCCGTCTTTCGGTGACCGATGCCGTGGTTCCCAAGCTGCGCGATCAATCCGGCCTTCCGGAAGAGGTCGCCAGGGGACTCACCGTGGAGCCGGCCAAGCGAACTTCCCAGCAACGGGCCGAGATCGCTGCTTACTTTCGGGGTCACTTCGCGGGCGAAGTGACGGCCGCCGACAAGAAGCTGGCGACTGCCAGGCAAGCCCGCAAAGAGTATGAAGCGGCGATCCCAACCGTCATGGTGATGCAAGAAATGTCCAAACCGCGCGACAGCTTTTTGCTCAATCGCGGCCAATACAACAAGAAGGGCCCCAAGGTGTCGATGGCGCTTCCCGCGGCTCTGCCCGCGCTGCCGGAAGGCGCGCCGCTCAACCGCCTGGGACTGGCGCGCTGGTTAGTGGATCCAGCGCATCCGCTCACCGCGCGCGTGGCGGTCAACCGCATGTGGGAAAAGTTCTTCGGCACCGGCATCGTCAAATCCAGTGAGAACTTCGGGATGCAGGGCGAGTTCCCCAGCCACCCGGAGCTGCTCGACTGGCTCGCGACGGAGTTCATCCGCCTCGGCTGGGACATGAAGGCGCTCCAGAAAACGATCGTCATGAGTAACACGTATCGGCAATCGTCCGTCGTGACGCCGGCGCTGTTCGAACGCGATCCGGAAAATCGGCTACTTGCCCGCGGCCCCCGTTTCCGGCTGCAAGCCGAGTTGATCCGCGACAATGCCTTGAGCGTGGCCGGTCTACTGGTGCCGAGAATCGGCGGACCATCCGTGCGCCCGTACCAGCCCGACGGCGTTTGGGATGAAGTGAACGTCTATGGCAATCTGCGCAATTACAAGCACGATACTGACGACGGGCTCTATCGCCGCAGCATGTACACCATTTGGAAACGCACTTCTGCCCCGCCGCAGATGCTGCTGTTCGATTCGCCGAGCCGAGAATACTGCACCGTGCGGCGATCGCGGACGAATACGCCCCTTCAAGCTCTCACGCTTCTCAACGAAATCACCTTCGTCGAGGCGGCGCGCGTGCTCGCCCAGCACATGCTGGAGGAAGGAGGCAAAACGCCCGAAGCCCGCATTGCCTACGCCTTCCGCCACGCCATGGCCAGGGAGCCCTCGGTCGAGGAAGCTCGGGTGCTGGCTGCGGGAGTGGCGAAACGTCTGCAGAAGTACTGCGCCAATCCCGAAGCCGCCGCCAAACTGGTTGGAGTGGGCCAGGCAAAGCGGAGCCAGCAGCTCGACGTGGCTGAACTGGCCGCCTACACGATAACTGCAAGCGTAATCCTGAATCTTGACGAAACCGTTACCAAGGAATAACCCGATGCGCGCATTTATAGACGCCGTGAACCGCCGCACGTTTCTAACACGTTCTGCGGCCGGACTGGGACTGGCGGCGCTGGGGTCACTACTTGCCCGCGAGGTTGCAGCGGGGCAAGGCATGAAAGCGGCCGGTGGACTGCCGGGCTTGCCCAACTTCGCCCCCAAGGCCAAGCGCGTGATCTATTTGTTCCAGTCTGGTGCCCCAGCGCAAATGGATCTGTTCGATTACAAGCCGGAGCTGGAGAAGTTCCGCGGCAAGAACTTGCCCGATTCGATTCGTCGGGGACAGAGGCTCACGACCATGACTTCCGGGCAGGCCTCGTTCCCCGTGGCGCCTTCGATCTTCAAGTTTGCACGACACGGCAAGTGCGGCGCCTGGCTAAGTGAGCTTCTGCCCCGTACCGCCACGCTGGTCGACGACATCGCCTTCATCAAAACCTTGCAGACCGAGGCGATCAACCACGATCCCGCGATCACGTTCTTCCAGACCGGCCGGCAGCTTTCTGGGTTGCCGAGCATGGGAGCGTGGGTAGCCTATGGCCTGGGGAGCGAAAACGAGAGTCTGCCGACTTATGTGGTGCTCACTTCGAAAGGAACCGGCCGAACCGATGACCAGCCGCTCTATGACCGTCTCTGGGGAAGCGGCTTTCTACCGTCGAAGTTCCAGGGGGTAAGGTTTCGCAACACAGGCGAGCCAGTGCTTTATCTCTCCGACCCGCCTGGCGTGGATCGCGACATGCGCCGCGAAATGCTCGACGAGCTGCGCCAGCTCAATGAAGAAAAGCAAGCCCGCGTCCACGATCCGGAAATCGCCACCCGCATCGCCCAATACGAAATGGCGTTCCACATGCAGGCGTCGGTCCCCGAGCTTACGGACATGAGCAAGGAACCGAAGCACGTTCTGGACAGCTACGGCCCCAACGTCCACAAAAAGGGAACCTATGCCGCTAATTGCCTGCTGGCCCGCCGCTTGGCGGAGCGCGGCGTCAGGTTCGTCCAGCTTTTCCACATGGGCTGGGACCACCACTTTAATTTGCCCAAGGCGATCCGCGGCCAGTGCCAGGACACGGATCAACCGACCGTAGCCCTGATCAACGATCTGCGAGAGCGCGGCCTACTCAAGGACACGCTCATCGTCTGGGGTGGCGAATTCGGCCGAACAGTCTACTCGCAGGGAACGCTTACCGCCACGGACTATGGCCGGGACCATCACCCACGCTGTTTCACGATCTGGTTGTGCGGCGCCGGTATCAAGGGCGGCCTCACCCTCGGCGAAACGGACGATTTCAGTTACAACGTCGTCAATGACAGCGGCGTCAACATTCGCGACTTGCACGCCACGATGCTGCATCTGCTGGGCATTGAACACGAGCGCTTCAGCGTCAAGTTCCAGGGCCTGGACGCCCGTCTGACGGGAGTCGAGCCGGCGCGGCTGCTGAAGGAGATACTGGCGTGAATTGCCGCGAACTCGACCAACTGCGGGTTACGCCAAACGCGCGAGAATACCCCTCCTCCCGATCGGAGCGGATTGAACTCGCCTCGACGTGCGACAAGCGCTGGTAAATGAAGAAGAAGCCCTTCGAACTGCTGGTCGAAGGGCTTCTTTGGAAAAAGTCGAGGCGACTGGATTCGAACCAACGACCTCCTGAACCCCATGCGCGCACGCCGGCCAGAGGTCTCCCGAGCGGAAGGAGACCTCCGGTCAAAACGAGTGGCGCGGTCAGGAGACCACGTCAAAACAGGCCTCCAGCGAGTGGCGCGATCACTGGGTCATGATGATGGCGGCGCCGGCTGGCGTGAGCTGAATCGTTCGCCGAGCATAGACAGAACCCACGTCCAGCCCTCCTTGTGCTGCCGTCCGATGTCGTCATCTGGCACACCCGAGTGGCGAAGCGTTACTTCCGTTTGGTTCCCTTTTGATTCCAGCGTGAAAAGGACGACCGTCTCGACCCCCTTGGTTGCCTCGGACACCCATGTGTATTCGACAAGGCGAGGGCCGTCGATCTGCAGGAATCGCCCGTAATGCGGCCACGTCCGCCCTTCATGCTTCACGGCATGATAGAACAACCCATCGACAACCGGGTTGAGAATAACACGGTCCGCGCCGAACCACGGGCCCCCTGGGCTCTTCGGATCGAGCCAGACGTCGAAGACCTTATCAGCCGGCGCCGGAATCGTGCGTGTGACGGTGATGTCGGTGAGCTTCATCGTCGTTTCTCCTTTCCTGCGGTCTCCCAACCTCGCGACCTGGCAGGCAACCACCATCAGGAAAGAGCTGGCGTCTTGACAGCCCCAGCTCCGGATATTCGTCCGCTGCTGGAACCGTCGACTTTCTGGATGGCTTGAGCCTCGGGCGAAGATTGGGATTGGGCGGTCGACACGGCCCTCGGGTGGAGGCCATTAATTGCACAGAGGCACGTCACTCCGGGACTGTTGACCGGGCGCTCCATGCCGCTGAGGCTTTCTCGATAGGCGGAGGGCAGCCCCATTCGGGCGGTGGACCGCTGGCAAGCATGCGGTCCAGCAGTCCCTGAATACCACAGGCGATCTCTTTCAACAGTGGGTCCGAGCCCGGCTTGCGCGTGGCTGGAAATTTGTGTATCTCAATGGCGGGCCCCACAGCCAAGGTGACTCCCACGGGAGCGACAGCGGTCTCGATGTCGTCGTGCAACGTCTCTTCGATGCGCAGCACGGTCTCCGTAAGGCGTTCGAAGCTCGGCCTTTCGCGCAGATAATCGTGCGAGTTGGCACTGACGTTTTCGCAAAAAACCAAAAGGTGGAGCGCGTGGCGAGCGTCCATGATCTTCTTGGCGTCGGTCTCCTCCACTAACTGGCGCACCAGGATCTGGCGCAATCGGCGGATGCGTTTGAGCATCCAGCCGTCCGATGCTTTTCCGAAAAGAACCACCTCCTGCATGCTGACGTGCGCGTCCGCGAGACGCTGAATACGCTCGTCAAGGGTCCCGGTTTGAGCAATACTCCAAAGCTCACATTCCTTGATGGCGAGCAATGCTGAAGCCAGTTTTTCAATGCGGGCAACCAGGCCGATGTCAGCCTGCGGCGACCAGCTAAGCCGGGACTCGAGAGCCTCCAGGCGGCGATGAAGGGCTGGGCGAGGGTCCTCCAGAAGCCAGTATTTGATGGCGAGAGGGTGAACGACTACGGGGCGCTGGCCCAGCCGCGCCGCCTGACGAAGAATGAGAGTGGCTCCTTCCTGGAGCGGCCCGAGACGGTCGTTTTGCCGGAACCAGGTGCCCTCCGGAAATAAGACGATGGGCCGCTCAGCCTCGCTCAGCAAGCGGATGCTCATGCGCAGGCTCTCCCGGTCCATGCCCTCGCGCCAAAGGCTGTAGCCGCCCAGCCGATGCATGAGCCAGCCCATTAACCGGCTCTGCTTGAACTGGTGGTAAGCGACTGTGTAGTAGAAGAATTGTCTCAAATGGATGCCTAACAGACTGATAACGAGGGGGTCTGCTCGACGGCAATGATTGGCCGTCAGTAGGATGCCAGCGCCCTGCGCGAGCGATGCACGCAAGGCGTCGATTCCCTCGAATTTCCAGCGGGCAATGCGCAGCAATTGGCGCAGATAGAGAGGCAGCAGCGGCGCAGCTAGACGGCACCACCAAGTACTGCGATACGGTGGAATGAAGCGGTACGGCTTGGTGAAGTAACGCTCGATCACCAGCAACTCCAACCAGTTAAGCAACGAAGAGCATCGTACCTTGGGTGAACAATGACGACCTGGCCCTACCCGATCAATGCCTCCTGCACGCTACTCCGTGCATGTCGCTCCTGCGTTCGACGGGAAAACCTGGCTAGCGATAGTTCATGATGCGTTTCGCTTTCGCTCGGAGTGTGCCACCCAAGAACCTGATGCCAGCGGCATCCAGGAATTGGGGAATAGTCAAGTGGCCCAGTTCTTCCGACCGAAGACCAGGTAGTTCAGCAAGATGGGCAGTTCGTAGAGCAACAGCAGCACGAAAAGCAGCGGGCCCTTCTTGTACTTCTTGTTGAATTCGGTCATGTCCTTTTCAACGGAGTACCATTTATGGCTCCAGTTCTGGACCTGGTGAGCCAGCACGATCGCCACAAGGTAGACCCAAAACGGCAGCAACGGCACAGAGAAGAAAAACCAGAAGAACAGCGCCACAAAGACGAGACTGGCGACCAGGACGCGCACAGGGATGTTGAACGCCAAGGCCACAAAGTAGGGCACTGGAATTGCCAGCAATAGCAGTGGCTGCTTATCCACGAGAATGGCAACCAAGCTGAATAGGGCCAGGTATGTAACCGCAAATGCAGCGAGGTGGATCACGTTGATCCCAAATTGGGAATGACGGCACAGATGCCGCTCATACAACTCCTGAAAGTTGATCCTGAGTAGGTTCATGACTCATTCTCCTCAAAGCCTATCCGAATAACGGGGACAGGACCTTTGAATTAGAGGTCCTGTCCCCGTTATTCGGATAGGCTCTCACGCTTACGTAATCGATTCGCTGCTCTTCTCGCCAAGGTACTCAGTGCAGTGGCAAGCACCTTGTAAAACGGGCGATTCAATACGGTCTCAATCGTCTCACATACCTGGCGAATTTCATCCGGCGTAATCGATAGTGGCGGCGTCAGCTTAAGCACATGCGGCTCATACTGGCAGTAGCCAATGAGCAGCGGGAAGGGGCGATGATTCAGCATGCTCAAGAGGTAGAAAGAGGAGAGCCGCTTCTTGAACCAGCGGCGGGGCCAGCCGGTCGTATCTAGCTCAATGGCGATCAGCAAACCGTGAACTCTGATGTCGCGCACGACCTTGGAGTCGGCAAGGCGCTCGGACAGAAGCTTCGAGAACAGTTGGCCGGCTTCGACCACCTTCTCCGGCAGCCTCCATTCTCGGGCCCGGACCAGCGTATTGAGGACTGTCTTGTAGCCCCATTCGTATCCAAATTTGTTGCGTACGTCTGTCGTCCATTCGGGCAACCTTTTGTCCAGCCGTTCTTGCACCTCTCCCGAAAGTAGAGTGAGCGAAAACGGAAACATCATGTCCGACACGCCTTTGCCAAGCGTGAGAATGTCCGGCGTGAGTCCCAGCTCTTGCGACAGAATGAAGGGCCCCGTACGGTACATGCCTGTCTGCACCTCATCGACAAACAGTAAGTAACCGAATCGTTGCCGGTTGTCTGCCAAGTATTTCAGAACATGGGCCGGGATCGGCCTAACGCCGCCGACTGCTTGGATTAACTCAATTTGGACCACGGCGACTTGATATTTCTCTAGCGTCGTTTCAAGTTCTTCGAGCACGTTGCTGCAGAAGGGGTCGATGTACAAAACATCTTCGTAAAGAGGCTCGAGATGCGACTTGTAGAACGCCTTGGCCGTGCCAGCAAGAGCAAGCAATGTCTTGCCGCCGAAGCCGCCTTGAAACGCCAAGACGAACCGGCGTGGATGTTGTGCAACCAGGGCGGCCTTCAGCGCATTTTCCGCGGCAGACGCACCGCTTACGGCAGGAAGCATGTGCGGTAGGCCCGTCAATTCCCTGAGTCGGTCGGCCAGGGCTTCATGACATTGCCCGATGTTGCCCAGACCTTCGATCTCGGGAACATATGTCTCTGGATTGTGCCCGCGGATACTACATGCGATACCTGCTACGCCGTCAAAGATCTTCCGTTTCTCGACGGTTACATAATGACCGGACGCCTCAGCCTGTACGTTATCCAATGCTAGCGTGGCGATGGTCTTTGCTAGAAAAGGGCTGTACAAGGAACCCAGCAGCGACGTGCAGCAGACCGACTCCCGGAGGATCTTCTCCAACATCGATTTATGCATCGCGTGGAATTCAGGGTCTGCCTCTTCCAAGCACCTCATGAAGTGAAGGCTCGAGATCGTATTGGGTTGGAAAGTGGTCGAGTGAAATGCACCCTGTCCGATCTTGTTCCAGTGATCATAGAGAGACTTTTTGGCTGTAAAAGCAGCAAACGGAACCTCATGATGCACAAAAGACTCGTCGAAAACGACAATATCCGGGGGCAATTCGCTGGCAAGGCCGGCTGACTCTTGTTGGCAGGCTGTAAGGCTCTGTCGATCTACGCAGGTGATGACCAGGGGTGAATGCTCGTGGATCAGGGTGCGCAAGGCATCAAGCTTGCCATACCGGAACAGTTCCGGTGACGCGACCAGAACGACCAGACCAAAACGCCGGCCAGAATGGACAACGGCATCCGGATCCAAGCTGTCACCGAGCGCATCGTGCAGCCCGGGGATGAATTGAATCGTTCCTTGGCCGTCGAGCGAAACTAAAGCAAAGTTGCGTAATCGTCCGCTGGGATCGACCAGGAGACCGGCCGTGGAACGTCGTTCCAGGTTGCTGCAGTACCGGGCCAGCTTGATCGCGCCACTCAGAGCCTCATCGAAGCTGTTCGCCAGGAAACTTTGATAGAGAGGCTGGGTCGACGCAGGCTGCTGCCAGGTGTCCAACACGTACTTGCTCAGGCAATAACATGCCTGGACGACATAGGGATTCAAGTAGAGGCGGAAGAAATTGGGGATCTTCCCTCGAATCATCAGAGCGCATGTGTCGGCGAGGAGTGGATGCGCGCTCGGGCTCGCCTCACATGCTGTGCTTGCCGCGGTTAAATTGGACCGCACGGAAGGTCTCCTTTACGTACGCCTCGAAGGCTCCCTTGTGCCTGCGGAGCATGAACATGTCGGTCGAAATGCAATCGTTGTTGCGGAATGGCGAATGCGGGTAGCCGTCCTGCTTGATGTAGCGCAATTGCACCTTGGAAATAGGCAAGGACGCGTGGGTTTCCCAAAAGAGCCCGAACTCCTCCGCATTGAAAAAGAGCTCGACGTGGTAGCCGAACCGTCTCATGAGGAAGTGGAACAATACCGCCAGGACCCGGTTAGCCTCCAGATAGTCCCACACTCTGCCGAGAGAGTCCCGCGGGAATGCCAGGGCGCCGCTCATTTCAGGCGGTGCTGTGTAGTACCGGTAGACATCGACCCTCGGCTCGTCGGCGCGCGGCTGGCGGATTTCCACGTTGGCTGCACGCGCATCACAAAAGGCGTCGATAAGCGCCGCACTCGTAGCCTTTTGCAACTTCGTTCGCTTGAGGTAATACTGGCACTTGGCCTTGACGCGGAAACTAATGCGCAGCAGCAGGACCTCGGCGTCCAAGTTGTAGAGATACTTTGCGAAGACGGGATCATCCCGCCGCGCAATCATGATCCGGTCCTCGTCGGGGCTGTACAAGACGATCTTTTCAATCGTCTCGCCCAGTGTCGAGTAATCGCTGGCCGACCCGTGAATGGGAACAAAGAACGAAGTCCCCACGCTCACGTAAGAGTAGTTCGGCAGGACGTAGAACTCTTTCCCGGCTTGGCTCACGGTGTCTATCGCCTGACGAAGCGTCACGCCGCAGTCAAAAGTAGCAACATGGCCCTGGAGACGCGCAACTTTGTTGCAGCGAGCGGTCGAGACGATGGTCTTGGCCGGGTATTTGTGCCCGAAATGAACGACACCATTGTTGTAACCGACGATCTTGATGTGTCGATGATTGTAATGGTTGTACAGAGTAAGAAGTTCCCGTACGGACGACGGGTATAGCGTGTCATTACTCCAGCGGCGCAGTAGCGGCATCCGGCGTGCACACGCTTGGATGATGAAGGCGAAAAGCTGCCCAACGCCGAGCAATCCCAAAACCGCAGCGGCCCCAACGAGGCAGCGTCGCCAAAGGCTCGCATCTTGGTTTTGCTTGAGAAGGCTCCGCCACGGACGATTCGGACCAAGCAAGGTGTAGACTCTGTTCCCGCGCGGGCCACGCGCTTTCAATTCATGATCGACCGCTGCAAACAATTCATGCGCGTCGACGCAACAGCCAGTCAAACGTCTCGGAACCAGCGGATAGCACCACCAGAAAGACCGCAGCCTAGTGCCGGCCCTGGAATTGGGGCTCAGCAAGATGCTAGGGCGAAAAATGACCGTTCTCTTAGCCAGACCACCAAGGCGCGCGAGGGCCTCGGCCTCGGCTTCGATGGCCTGTTGGTCTCCGAAATGCACGAGAGAACTGCCGACCAGAATGATGCGGTTCAGCCGCTTCGCGCCAGCGATCTCGGCCACCGCGTCGAGTATGGTCCTATCATCATCCGACAGACGCCGGCCGACAAAAATGACCACAGAGAAGCGCTGGATGTCGCCGCTAGGCGACAGGAAGCTCGCCTTCGATAAACCCTGGAGCGTATGCGCTTCAGCCTGCTCTTGGCTCCGGCAGCACACCTGCGCCGTCGACAGGAAGGCCACTCTACGACTATGCTCTCGGCTGACAAAATTGACGAACTCGATCGGCATGGCGTCGTCGGAGCCCGCCACCAACAAGAACTCATCGTGGGCTGGTTCCCCGTTGTCGCGCACAACGGAATCGACGGCAACCGCCTCAACGAGCGACGGAGAAAGCAGGCTGTCCATATTTCACCTTCTCGTCACGGGTCAGATGGGTGATCACGCGCTGGGCCGGTTCGGTAATAAGAATTGCCGTCGAGCCTAGCTCAAAGGTCGCGAGCCACTCGCCCTTTTTCATCAGTACGGGCACGTCGTAGCGAGTTCGCGAGACTTTTCTGGCCCGTGGCCGAAAGCGAGCGTCGAACGCCAACGTGATATTACCGACTCCCCATCCCGCCACCAGAACCAAAATACAGGCACCCAGCGCGGTGGACAGGCGCAGGATGACACGCTCGTTGAGCGAGAAAACCGGATACTCCTTCCGCTGGTAGGGCGGATGAACGAGCAGCCGGTAGCCGGGTACGTGTATGACTTCCTCGATGCGGGCATCCTGCGGGCTAAACACCCGGTGACAGTCGTTGGGGGCCAAAAACAAGATAGCAAAATGACCGTCACGAAATCCGTCGGCATCGATGCCCGGCAACAAGGAGCTAATGGTATAGGTGACTCCTTTCACGGTGATTAGCCGCTCATCGGTGATCCTTCCAACGTCTTGTACTGTGCCGTCGCACGGGCAGAGTAATTGATCGGTTGCCTGCGGGATCGGACGAAATTCAGGCCGAACTCCGCGAGTGAAGAGGGCGTTGAGAGAGGAGTAGGCCCAAATTGGTTTTTCCAGTTCCGCCTCGTCCAACGCAGTATATTTCTTGCCATAAATCGTTCGATAGACAAGCGTCCTAAGCCGCCTGGACGGGATCTTTACGCGCGACAGCTTCACTCCCAATGCCGCCACGCAAAAATTCACCATACCCCCATGGATGCTCGACGCCTGGCGAATTTCTTCGAACTTTGTCCGTAGCGGTCGCTTCCTCATACTTAAATCTCTCGGATCGCCACGCGGGCGACACGCAAGGCATTCGCGATGATGGTGAGCGCAGGGCCGACGCCAAGAGAGGTAGGAAAAAAACTCCCATCGACGACAAACACGTTGGGCTGCTCGAACATGCGGCAATCCGAATCTGTCACCGCGTGCTGGGGGGTGTTGCCAAAGCGAAGCGTCCCGCACTGGTGGGCGACATGTTCGTCCGAGGGGAATGGCTTGGATAAGCAGAATAGCGCACCGGCTCTCCTCAGGATCTTACTCATGAAGTTGCCAAGTCGTCGGCCGCGCTCTAGGTCGTAGGGCATGAAAGCATGCTGCACTTCCGTGATGCCGTCATGGCCCAGGGACACGCAATTTGCGGGATTGGGTAGGTCCTCCACGATCCCCGCCAGCGGCAGCATTCTTTTTCGAAGTATTTGCAGCATCGTTCGCGGCAGCCGCTTGCTTCCTGCCTTGGCCAGCATCAGCGGTCCCGGGACGGGCAGCGACTGAATGATCCCAAGTTTGTGCGCGAATTGCCTGGTCCCCAGGTAGTAATCCGCGAACCCTACCTGTTTTACGAAAGTCCGGTCCGCTCCCGTACCGCGCAGGAAGATGCCGGCGCTGATCGGCGAAAGGTGGCACATATAATTTCGACCAATCAGCGGATTGGCGACTCCTGAGCGAAGCAAGAGCGTAGGCGACCCAAGCGCACCCGCAGCGAGGGCATAGCGCCTGGCACGATAAACAGTGCGCTGTCCGGTAGTGCGCTCGTAGACATGGACACCCGCGACCTGATCTCTCTCATCCTTGGAAAAACGCTCGACCTCGGTGTCCGTCATAAGTTGTAGCGGGGCACCGGAGGTGATCGCCTTCTCGACCAGATGTGCCGCCGACCGGCGCGCCCCGTTCGGGCAGATATATCCGGGACAGGCTTCACAGCGAAGACAGCGCTTGGAATCGATGGCCAGCGGTAGTTGGAACGGTCTCAGGCCGGCGTCTTCATTGGCTTCCATCAACCTTCGGTTGATCGGGTGGAGTGGGATGGCCTTGTTGGGGAAGCCCGACCGCGGTCTCGGCAGAGGCCCGAAATCATCCTCATTGCGGCCGGCCACACCATAGAGCTGCTCGGCCTCGGTGTAATGAGGCTCCAGAATGTCGTAGTCGATCGGCCAATCCCAGATTGTCCGCGGAATGCGCTGACCGTAATAATTGCCCGGATGGAAGTCTTCCGGACTAGGTCGCATCAAGGCCGCCCCATATAAAGCCGTCCCACCACCGAACACCCCGCCGGTATAGAGCCTCTTGGGTATGCCATTCATGCGTACCAAGCGGTCGTCGTATGGCTTCTTCTCGATCAACATTGCGTGTTCGTCAAGTGTCTGCCCGTCCACGACGTACTTTTTGCCTCTCTCAAGTAGCAGAACCCTCTTGCCCGCCACCGCGCAAGCATGGGCAAAGGTCGCTCCCCCAGCCCCGCTGCCAACCACAATGATGTCAAAATCGTAGGGCATTCGTTAGCTTTCCCACAAGCTCGCTTGCCAACCAGGCTATGCCATTCGCGGAGGCGCGTCGAGATTTGCACGATAGATTTAACCAGTTCTTCACAAGTGCTGCCGTGAGCGCTGATGCCTCGCAGCCGCGCTCTTTCGACAGAATTTAACCCAATCCTCATCATTTCTTAACATACGAGGCCGCCCTGGGACCTATTATAGGCCCTAAGTTTCTCAATCCGTTCCTTTTCGTTCGCAAGACGCCGTTCAGGAAAGAACAGGCAAATATGCATACGCATACCCATGTGATCCAACGCCATTACGACGAAGTAATCGCTCCCCACTACGACCTCGATCCTCAGTCGGTCATCGGAGATTCACTCGACCGGGCCATTGCTCAAATCCAGGAGAGCCAGCTCATTGAGCCCAGGCGTGGCCGGCTCAAGGTATTCGACATCGGCATGGGCACGGGCCGCTTCCTGGAGAAGCTGACGGCACAGGTGGGCTTGTCGATTGAGCCGTTTGGACTGGACCTGTCGCAAAAAATGATCGATGTGGCACGGACGCGCATCCCGGGACTCGTAACCGCGGTGGACGACGCTGCGAACATGGACGCGTATTTTCAATCGGAATCGTTCGATCTGATCTCCACGCACTTCATGACGGGCTTCGTACCGATGAGCCTGTTAGCCCCCAAGATCTGGAGCAAGTTGGCCGAAGGCGGTTACTGGTCCTTTGTGGGAGGCACCAAGGCCGGCTTTCCAGAGCTGCAGAAGAAAGCGAATGCCAAAAGCCTCAGGTGGCTATTCGGCGGCAACAGCATCGATGTCGATGCCCAGGTTACTAACCCAGCCGATCGGAGCGAAGTAATTCAAACCCTGGAAAGCAACGGATTTGTCATTCAGGGATGCGATACGTTTATCCCGGAACTACACTTTGCCGACTTCGATGAGTTCCTGGAATTCGGCTACTGGGGCGGCTGGCTCACCCCCTTTATCGAAGCCCTGGGTCTACAACACGCGCGGCCGCTGGTCCGGCTATTTCTGAATAAGTTCGTTTTCCCAGCGGAAGATCATCACAACATCGAAATTGTTTTGGCCCAAAAGCCGGTGCAGGATCCATCTCCATAGATGCTCCTCGCGATGGAGAACAATAGGTCGAAATCTCGCTTTTCTTTGGAACGAACTGCCCCGCAGCCTCCGCCTGCCCAGGCTTTTCCGCGTCGTTTGGACGCAGCCCTGACCCGAAAGCTGTCGGGCTGCGGCGGTACTAGACACAGGGTATGGTCGGCCATGTTCCAGCAAGCTTGCCTGGTAGCTGGAGAAATTCCCTCTTTCGTGGAGACGATAGATGCGAATTGCCATTGTTGCAGAGGTGTATCTACCCAAGATCGATGGAGTGGTCCAGCGGACGATGAACTTGATCCGGCAGTTATTGAATGCCGGTGACGACGTCTTGGTTGTGTGCCCGCAGACCGGCGCCACTATCCAGTCCCCGGTGCCGATCGTAGAGTTCACCAGCTTCCCGTTTCCCCCATATCCGGAATATCGAATTGGCACACCCGACCAACGGCTCGTCAGCATCTTGGGGGAATTCAAGCCCGACGTTCTGCATTATGTCAATCCATTCGCATTCGGATTTCAATGTTGCGACCTTCTCCAACGGGCCGGCTTTCGTGCCCCGAGTATCTTTTCGTTTCACACGCTCTATGGCGAATTTGTGAAGCGCTATCGCTTGCTCGCGCCGCTTTCCCAACTCCTTTGGTGGTTGACGCGCGATTACCACAACCGGGCGAACATCAACCTCACGGTGTCAACCATCATGCAAGAGGAGTTAGCCAAACGGGGGTTCGAGCGCGTAAAACTCTGGCCCCCGGCCGTGGATAGTCGCCTCTTTTGCCCGGAAGCGAAGAGCCCACGCATGAGAGCGCGGCTGGCGCAAGGGCACCTGGACAAAAGGCTGTTGCTAACCGTGTCGCGCCTGGCCCCGGAAAAGAACGTCGCCTTCCTGGCGAACGTCCTGGATCGGGTCCCCAATACGTGCCTGGCGATCGTCGGCGACGGCCCTCAGCGACCCGAACTCGAGCGCTGCTTTGCCGGCAAGCCGGCTAACTTCATTGGCTATCTCAAGGGAGAAGAATTGGCAGCAGCCTATGCCTCGGCGGATGCCTTCGTCTATGCCTCGGAAACAGAAACGATGGGCAACGTTGTCCTAGAGGCAATGGCTTCGGGCTGTGCGTTGGTTGCTCCCGAGGCCGGCGGCATACCCAGTCTTGTGGAATCTGGCCAGACGGGGATGCTGTTTTCGCCTGGCGACACTGACGAGGCCGTGCGCCAAACTCGGTTGGCCCTTGACGACGATTTGGTCCGCTTGCAACTTGGTCGGGCCGCGCGGGATTGGGTCGAACAGCGGAGTTGGTCGCATTCCATCCAGCAAGTCCGACAAACCTACCTGGAAGCGGTCGACGAATTTCAGCGCACATCTTCGCGACAGGTCCGACCTCATCGGTTGGCTCACGCGGTGCTCGCCTCATTGGTAACGGGTTTCAAATTGGTTCCCCAGAACGGGAAATCGCATCTACCCGTATCGGAAGTCCCTGACACGGAGCCCAGTCGCTCGACGGCCGCCGACAGCGCCGTGGTTCAGACGGCCGAAGCGGACGCGCGGCAGTCTGAATTGTCCTCTGCCGATACCGTTCGCGCGTGAATAGGATAGTATTCAGTCGAGTCTGCTGGGTGACCTGTGGATGGGTGGCGGGAGCGTAGAAAGCGCTCCCGCCCTTAATCCCGTACACTACGGACGCATGAGTGTGCGGACGAAGGAGTGGTTCGCGACCCGCCCCACCTTTACATGAAAAGGCCTCGCTGTGACAGCCGGGGCCACTTCTTCGCGGCTGCCACCGAGGCCATGCGACGCATCCTGATTGAAAACGCGCGCCACAAGCGTTCCCAGAAAGGCGGCGGCGGGCTGAAACGCCGGGACCTGGATGAGGTGGAGCTGACTGTCGTGGGGGAGGCCGGTGACCTGTTCGCGCTCGACGATGCAAGGGAAATAACCGGGGGGGAGGCCCCATGAGTGACGCCGCTCTGGCAGAGGCCATACGCCACTATCATGCCGGCGATCTTCCCGGCGCCGAGCACTTCTGCCGGGACGTGCTGGTAATTGATCCCGACAACATCACCGCCTGGTTCATGATCGGTGTGACATGCCAGCGCCAGGGCAAGCCGGCCGAGGCGCTGGCCGGCTATCAACAGGCCTTACGCCTCAAGCCCGACCTGGTTGAGGCACATGAGAATCTCGCGCGGGTGCTGGAACAGTTGGGCAAGCGGGACGAAGCCGTTGTCTGTTACCGTCACGCGCAGCGGCTCAGGCCCGAAAGCGCCGCCATCGGCATCAACTTGGGCAATACGCTGCGCGTGCTGGGCCGGCTCGACGAGGCGGCGGCGGTTCTAGAGCAAGCAGTCCGGCTTGGTCCCGACTTGCCCGAGGGCTTCAACAACCTGGGAGCCGTTCGGATCGCGCAGGGACAACTGGCAGAGGCCGCGACCTGTTTGCGGCAGGCCCTGCTCCTCAGGCCGGAATATCCCGAAGCGCTCAACAACCTTGGCTATGTGCTCCGCGAGCAAGGCCACCCCGACGAAGCCGAGGTCCATTATCGGCACGCCCTGCAACTCAAGCCCGACTATGCCGAGGCCTTCGCCAACCTGGGTATCGCCCTGGCGGATATGGAGTACCTCAACGAAGCGACCGCGTGCTATAGACAGGCGTTGACGCTAAGGCCAACGAATGCCGATGACCACGTCAACCTCGGCGGCGCCTTGGTTCTGCAGGGGAACCTCGAAGAGGCTGTAGCCAGTTTTGAGCAAGCCTTGCGCCTCCGTCCCGGCCACGCGCTGGCGCAATGCGGCCTGGCACGTTTGTCCTTGGAAGGCCGATATCCGCCTAACGGCCAGACTGCAGCGCAGCTACAAGACCACCTGGCAGGAGGCCGACTCTCGCCTGAGCACCGCACGATTGTCCTGTTTACACTCTCCCGCTTACTGGACAAACAGGGGGCCTACGACGAGGCCTTCGCCTATTACCGTCAGGCTAACGAAGCCGGGAGACTGTCATATCTTCGTTCGGGAACCGAGTTCAATGCCGAGATTTATCGCAGGCAGATCGATCAGATCGTGCGAACTTTTGACGCGGAGTTTTTCGGGCGTACCGCCGCGTTTGGCCTGGACGCCGAGATGCCGGTCTTTATTATTGGCATGCCGCGCTCCGGCACCACGCTGGTGGAGCAAATCCTGGCCAGCCACCCGCGCGTAGTCGGCGCCGGCGAGTTGCACGCCTTCCAGCAGTTGACCTTGGAGCTTTCCGAGCTGTTGCAGACAGCCGAAGAGTATCCCCAGTGCCTGGCCCAGCTCGATCGGCAAGCGGCGCGCACGCTCGCCAAACGACATCTCGATTATCTAGAAGCCGTGGCCGGCACCTGTCGCCGTGGGGCGGACCCCGCTGTCGCGCCGGAACCCACGCTGCGGTGTAATTGGCGGACGGACGTCGTGCGCGCCCCCGGAGCAGCTCTGCCGGCTAGGGTCATCGACAAGCTGCCGATGAATTTCCTCCGGGTGGGACTCATCCATGTGCTCTTTCCGAAGGCCCGGATCATTCACTGTCGCCGCGATCCCCTCGATGTCTGCCTTTCCTGTTATTTTCAAGATTTTCGCACCCTCAATTTTGCCTGGACGTTGGCCGACATCGGGTTTGTGTACAAGCAATATGAACGGCTGATGGAACACTGGGGCAAGGTGTTGCCGGGCCGAATCATTGAGGTGGTTTACGAAGACCTGGTTGCCGACCAGAAAGCGGTCAGCCGGCAGCTAGTTGCCCACTGCGGGCTGGAGTGGGACGATCGTTGTCTGGCGTTTCATGACAATCGCCGGACCGTGCGCACAGCGAGCACGCTGCAAGTCCGCCGGCCAATCTACAAAAGCGCGATCGCGCGTTGGAAAAGATATGCCGCGCACCTAGGGCCCCTGTTCGAGGCGCTGCAGTCGCCACGGCTCTCCTAGCCGACGAGGCATGCATGAAATCGCTGTGGGGCCTCAAATCTGCCACCGAGCGAGTCTACTACCATCTATTAGATTTCCACCAGGCCCGGCAAGCGGTCGCTGCCGATCTTGATGAGGTGCGCCTTGACGTACACAATCTGATGGTCCTTGTGCCACGGGCTCGGGTAGTAGTTGGCGATACGGCTCGCCTGGAAGCGGACCGGTGTGCCGATGTAGGCCGCCTGCTCCCTCCGCGTGTAATACCAAAAGCTGTTGGAGTTCCAGAAGCTGATGTGCGTCGGGTCCTGGAACGCGCCGCGCCCGTCGGTGCTCGGCGTCTCCGACAGCAGCCAACCGCCCGGAATCAGGCAGCGGTAGATCTCCTTCATGGTGTGGATGGGGTTTTTCATGTGCTCCAGGGCATCCTGGGCGCGGAACAATCCGACGGTGTTGTTGCCGAAGGGCCATTTCTCTTCCAGGTTGGCGACGATGTCCGAGTCGTGCAGGTCGACCGACAGGTATCCCGGCGGTTTGGAATGTCCCCCGCAGATGTCCACCATGAGCAGGCCGTTCTTCCGGCACCACTTCTCAACCATGGGATAGATATACTCGTCGTGAATTTCCAGGGTCTTTTCCTGGATCGACTGGTTGGTGCCGTCGTCGGTGTTCAGGCAGGTGTTGCCTTCGTGGCGGTGGTAGACGTACAGGCAGCGGTCGATGTGCTTGACCTCGCCGTGGATGTAGGTCCGGCACGCTAGGTCGTGGTCGTCGAGCACGCGCAGGGTCTTGTTGTGGCCGCCGATCCGTTCATAGAAGGAGCGCCGCCAGGCCCGGACATGATTGGGGGCGTACCAGACCTTGCAGAAGCTGGCCGGCGACGGCGCCCAACCCACGCACTCCTTTTGCGTCTTGCCTTGCCATGGCCAGTCCCGGTACTGCCAGCCGTAGGCCAGGTCGTACAGGTAGGGTTGGCCGTCCGCCTGGACCTCACAGAAGTTAGAATAGACAAAATCGCATGGCTCCTGGAAAGCCTTGGCCGCCTCTTCCAGGCAGTCTGGAGTAATTTCGTCGTCGTGATCCACTTCTACCAGGACGTCCCCGGCGGCCTGCGCGCAACAGAAATTCTTGATCTCCCCCACGTTGGCGGTTTGCCCGTTGTAGGGGACGATGCGCGCCTTGGGCATGTCCACGTGGATGTCGCCCGGGGTTACCGGACCGTTGGGAACGATCAGCCACTCGAAATTCGGGTACGTTTGCCGGCGGATGGAGTCGGCTAACCTGGCTAGGTGCTTGGGATTGTGGGTCGGCGTGTAGGTGGTGAGCTTCACGGGGGATTTATACCCCAAGCGCGGACCGGTCAGCAAGGGCGGACCGGCCCGCCACAATAGACAGGGCAGGCGCCTTCCGCAGAACGTGCCTGCCCCCTTGTCACTTCCGGCGGCAAAGGCGCCTATCCCATTGGCCGTGGCCCAATAGCCCTCTCGCTACCCCACCTGGACGATGGAGATTTCCGCAACTGGTTCGTTGGCAATAACCTGGTGCAGTGTACCGCTACTTGGGGAGGTGTTTACCAGCTTGAGGGTGGTGCCTGCTGCCAGGCTTACGATCAAGGATTCGGTATTGGTCCCGGAGATGCTGTCAATTGTCGATCCCGTGATATTCGTCCCGTTTGCGCTAAGTGCAAACGTAAATGTGGCGGTGGGGGTCACCTGGCCAATCCCGGCCTGAATGAGATACTTCCCGGCGCTGGTGATCGTGAAGGTCGTGCCACCGCTGGCGGGCGCCGTGATGCCGGAACTGGGCTCGATGTTATTAAATGCGACGGCTCCCCCGGAAGAAACCGTCTCACTACCGAGCTGGAATGCACCGGCAAAACCCGAGCTGCCCCCGCCGCCTTGGGCTCCCTGAGCCCCCTGGCTGCCTTGTGCTCCCTGACTGCCCTGAGTTCCTTGGGCGCCTTGTGAGCCTTGGCTGCCCTGAGTTCCCTGAGCGCCTTGCGAACCTTGACTGCCTTGAGTTCCTTGAGCGCCCTGCGAACCCTGACTGCCCTGAGCGCCTTGCGAACCTTGACTGCCTTGAGTTCCTTGAGCGCCCTGCGAACCCTGACTGCCCTGTGAGCCTTGCGAACCTTGACTACCCTGAGTTCCTTGAGCGCCTTGCGAACCCTGACTGCCCTGCGAGCCTTGCGAACCTTGACTACCCTGAGTTCCTTGAGCGCCTTGCGAACCCTGACTGCCCTGTGATCCTTGCGAGCCTTGCGAGCCTTGGCTGCCCTGAGTTCCTTGAGGGCCTTGCGAACCCTGACCACCTTGCGGTCCCTGGGGCCCGCTCTTGGCCAGCAAATTCAACTGCAGCTCATAATACTCGGGCGAGCCGATGAAATCTGAGATCACCTGCTCATTGGTGCTGCCTGCCTGCAAAGCGCTTTCCCACGACGCCAAACCGCCTGGGTCAGCCGGTCGTTGGAGGAACTTCTGGTAGTAGCTGCTCACCAGATCCTGGTAAAACTCCTGGGAGGTGAAAAATCCCAGTGCCACCTGGTACTTTGTGGCGCCGCCGGCCATGATATTTAGCCAACCAGTTTGCTCGGCGCTCGATTCCGTGCGGTTCAGTGCCACATGGTACAGGCCGTCGATAAACCCCTGGTTGGTGCCGCCGTGGTCCGTGAAGAACTCGACCGAAGCCGCCATGTTTGCCTCGAGTTGTTCGTCGGTGCCTCCATGGTTCAGGAAATTGGTCCAGCTGCTGAGCCCCATGGGGTCCGGGGCTCGGCCCAGCACCTGGCCGTAGCTGCTGGTGACCACATCGCCCTTGTATTCCACCGTGCCGGTGATCGTTAGCGACATCTGGGCAGCCGTTCCTCCATTTTGGAGGAAGGTGCCAAAGGAGGTGCTCTCACCCCCGATGGGGGACCGCCCCAGCAGTTCCTGATAAATGGGATTGATCAGGATCACCTGAGAATTGGCCGGCACGACGCGAGCTTCCAGGCATTCGTATTGCGGTCGCCACGGCGCGCGCCGCCAAGGAGTCCGTTTCCGGTCCATCATCTTTCGAATCCACACCTGGATTAGGCGCTTCCACCAGCGAACATACATAGCCGACACCTTTCGAACGAAAAACGGTAACACCAAAATGTTGCTATTGCCGGAGCCGGGGCTTGGAATCACTCGGGCCATCTCGAGGAGCCTCGAAGGGCAAATCCGAAATCGAGCTTGTTCTTCATTTCCCGCGAAAATTACTCCACCGATCACCGATTTGGCCAGGAACAAGAAAAAAGCACAGAGCGTTTCAAACAGGGGAGACTGTTGCTAACGACTGAACCCATTTTGTGCCAAATCGGATGAAACAGTTCAAATCTTGAGGGTTTTTGCGCGAATAATGTGCCCAACTCGGTTGTTCGCGCATCAGACTACCGCATTCCAACCAGGCCAGGACACCTACAACAGCCCACGCCACACTGTCGCCTTAAGGCGGTCCAGAAGAAGGTGGAGAAGAAGCCATGACCGAAAAGGCTTTTGCACTGGGCGATGATTAGGAGAAGATTCGCACAAGCCACTTGCAGACGATGGGAACTGGATTTGAACTCGGTAGGTGCCCATCCGGAAATGAGTTGCGGTATTTCGGGGCCGCGTGATGGCACATGAGCGAGGCTTTTTGAACCTCGATTGTCCGCGCGTAAACCTCTGTAATGAAACGAGAAACGACCATCCCTATAGATTTGCGACTACGCTCGGTGATTTCAAGTCGGGGCGACGAGATTTGAACGAATCAGCGTGCATCGCTTTGCCGCTGAATTTCCGCAGCAATCACTTCCCTTGTGCTGGCTCTTGCGCGCGTCGGTCCGAAACACCGAGGTAAGTTCGTGTCGTAACGTTCGATGCGGAGGTCCCATCGACCGAGGCATGCAAGCCGAAGACCGCAGCGCGCGGAGGACCGCCACACCCGACGCGCGTTCTGGAACGGAATTGCAGCCGGTGCTCTTGCCTTCAAAGCCGCGTCTCGGGCCGAGCGCGCCTGCCTCTGGGTCAGGCGCGCCAGGCCTCGGCCCGCGAAGAATGGATGAAGGGGCAAAAAGAAAAAGGGGACATTCATCATTTCGATGAACGTCCCCTCTGCAAGTATCGGGGCGAGAGGATTCGAACCTCCGACCTCCTGAACCCCATTCAGGCGGTAGCCGGCCGGAAAGTCGCAAAAGCAAGCCGCTTCACGGCTTACAAATCTTACACTTCCCACATTTTACACTCGCGAACCCACAAAATCCATAGATCGGCCGGAGTTTCCTGCAGTTTCCTGCATTTCATTAAGCATGGCTACGCCCGCCCCTCGCCTCGGTCGCGCCATACAGAATCGGGTGAACCCGCCCAGGATGGCGCCCATCTATTTACCGTATGATGAACCAGATGACTGACACCCAGTTAGCTACCTATCTGGTCGGCCCATCCCTGCCCCATCTGGAGGGACAGGTAGGGCGCTGGCTCTCGACGAATCGGGGCTTCCGGAGCTTCGCGGATACTTACAAGGACAGAATCCGCAAGAAGCTGCGTGACGCTGGCGGACCGGAAGATCGAAGGGACATCTTCGCCGAGGTCGAATTCGCGTACTTCATCACGGCCGACCTGCGCTTCAAGGTCGCATACGAGTCGTACGGCAGCTCTGACGGGCGGACTCCAGATTTTCACGTCCAGACGGACCATGCGGGCGAGTTTAACTTCGAAACGAAGCGTGTCCGGGAAAGCGGGGCGACCAACGACTTGGAGGCGGTTAGGCAGGCAATCGTTGACGGTATCCGTAGCGTACCGTCCAGGCTGGGCTTCTGCATCGACATATTGCACGATGACTCGCCCCTGGAGCTGATCTCACGGCTGCGCGGCGCTACGACTGCCGTGGTGGCCCAATGCGTCGAGGCGATTCGCAAGTCCAAGGACACCCTGGCACCGGACCAGGACGTGAGTCTGCCGATCGCCGGGTTCGAGGCGGAAGTCAGGCTCACCCTGACCAATCTCCCTGGGAAAGACACGAATTCGCCGACGGCTTACCTCGGCGAGGTTCTACCGGTAGCCTATTCCCAGCGGGAGTCCTTTAAGTTCAGCGACGTATTGTTTGCTTGCTTGGGGCAACTCCGACCAGGTATGGCTAACGTCCTGGGAGTGAGGATCACCAGCAGCACGCACGACCCGTCCGATCTTCCTAGTGCTCTTCTCGAAATCGGCAAGTTGGTCCAGGCGCGTGACGACGGCTTCTTTCGGAAAAAAGCCTTCGACAGTGCTGCTGACTTCGCGGGCAAGATCAAGGCCCTGAGTGCTGTTGTGGTGAAGACCGACTGGCATTCCATTCACGGCGAACAGTCCCGCAACTACGTCTGGCTCAATTCTGTCGCGACAGTGCTGCTTTCTGCCGACGTGGCGGATCATTTACGCTCGATGTGACTGGCTGGCAGCTCCCCGACTCCGCAGGCTCCCCGCCCTTCATGGCCGCCGCCGCCACCATCGCCCCAACTTTTCCGGCAGGGTCCCAAGGTGCGGTCATGGATGCCGCAGCTTGGGGGACGGAAAAGTTGAAAGGCGGCGCCCGATCTGCTTTTATGGGCCAGGATGCCATCATGGTTGCTCGCAAGCTGGCTTACATGCCAGCAAGCCAGCACCTTTCCCGCACAGGCACGCCTCGCGTCACTCGGACACAGATGCCGTGGTTCTTGCCCCTCCCGGCAGAATTCCTCGGTGCTGTCCATGGAGAAATGCACCGGGGCGGATGTGGAAGGCTTCTTGAAGTGGTATGCACGACTGAAACACAGGCGGCTGCCGCACCAAAGGCCAGGGATGGCCTGACTGCGGCAGCCCACTGATTGGCCCCTGCCAGGCCAAGGATGGCGAAAAACGATGGAGAACGAACTGTAGGTGGACTATGAATTCCAATTCGTGCACGGCTAGGTCACCAGTTCGATTTCACTGTCATCGAACCAACCCCGTTGAATCGCATGCTCCCGTACCCTCGTAGGGTTGGAGGAGTACGCGACAATTGCTAAACTCTCTTCGCTTCGACTGCAGGTCACATAGAACAGTCGGCGAGTGCGATCAATTCCAGTCTCGACTCCAGCACGCTCATTCTTCACATCGGTACTCGTTTTGTCTTTGGCACCGAATAGTTTTTCGAAGCTGAATAGAAACCCGCCTGCGTCTTCGTCATCCATGACAACTAGCACGCGGGGAAATTCAAGGCCTTTAACACCTTGGTGGGTGGCGAAGGCAGTCTGTCCCCTCACGTATGCCGCATATGGCTCGATCTGACTAAACCGCGTGTCCAAGAAAGTGCGAACGGCTTCGAGTACCTTCGAATATCCTTCTCCTGAGACGGTGGTGTCCTCTTCTTCCTCAATCTCGGTGCTTGGTTGAGTTTCAGCGAGTGTGTACGGCTGCAGAGCATCTGGAATTTCAAAGAGCTTGCTTTTGGCCACGGATCGCAGCACGTCCATGAACCGCGGCTGTGCATTGTCTGACCAGAGCGCCATCAACTCTTCCACCGCGGCCTTAGCGGCCCTCACTTGGACAAGCTGATCCGTCCCAGCCGACTGGAGGGCGCTTTTGCTCAGCAGAGGGGATCCCTTGCGCACAACAGCTGCTGCCGCAAAGTCATTTCCCTTTTGTTTCGCGCTAACCAATGGCAGCAGCAACTCGGAGAAAAATCGGAGGATAGGCAACGTTCCATCACGCAGCCCTGTCTTGAAGTCGTCGATCCCGTACAGCGGCTCGAACATCTCGAAAAAGTCCATGCGCTTTGCCGCCATATGATGCTCAAGTGTCAAAGTCTTGACCTGCCGTGGTTGATTCCATTGATCATCTCCCGTCAATTCGGCCATTCTTCTTCTGGCCGTTTCCTCTATCTGATCCTTGTTGGTCCTGCCATTCTCCGAAATAAGCAGGCGAACGTATCCCTCGACAGCATCCGATCTTGGGTGCTGCTCTTGAGCATCGACCGCCGACCGAATCTTGTTGATCAATCGAACAACCCGCCGAGGGCAACGGTGATTCATCAATTTCGCTGGTTTCTCCCAGTCCGCAGGCAAATCTCTTCCCAAGTCAACCTTTCCGTCCCCATAAATACGCTGCATGGTGTCCCCGAAGAGGCCAAGGCTGAAACGAACTCTATGAGCACCTTGAACGGCAAGAAAAGCCTCCATTAGCAGCTTGTTTGTGTCCTGACTCTCATCAATCAAGAGGATCGGAAATCTGCCGAGGAGAAGTTTCTGCATTAGCGGTTTGCCAGTAAGAAAGGCTGCTCCAATCTTAATCACCTCGGAATGACTCAGAGAGTCGCGTTCTCGGTTATCACCATTTGGGTTATACACAAACCGTTTAATCGTACTGAGCGCGGCAAGACGCTTGTGTGTAGACTCGATGCTCCGCTCCCTATCCATCGCGGCCTTAGTTCCCGGCCTTCCCTTGCGCTGCTCTTCCTGTAACTCGCTGATATCCATAGCAAGGCTGGATTGCAGCCATGATCGAATGTCCGCGTTGAAACCCTGGATCAGGTCCCAGACAAAGCTATGTATGGTTGACACGGTCACTAAGGGGTCAAAATCCAGACGCCTCTTGATCTCGTCGCAGGCGGCATTCGTGTACGTGATAACTGCCACTTGCTGGCCGTGCAAGCGCATTCGCTTCCCACTTGTGACACGCAAACGATTCAGCGCTGTGACCAAAGATCGTGTCTTGCCTGACCCGGCCCCGGCGAACAGGAAAAAGCTCTTTGGTTGCTCCATGTTCAAGCAGGCGATGATTTCGTCATCGACGTGGTCGTCCACATAATCGTCAACTGTCTTCGTTGTAGCCGTCATCACTTGACTCCTGAAGACTCAGGACATGCCACGGATTCCCGACTTTCCACTTGTTTGCCACTGAGCTGCTTCTCAAGCCAAGCGAGTCCCTCGCTGATGTACTTAGGTATCCTCAGTTTTTCGAGCGGGGCGTTCAGTTCTTCAAGCGGCGCCTTCATTTTTTCAAGCGATTCCTTCGCCTGCTCGGAAATAAGCAAATCGAGCGCAAATGCAGGGCGAACGCATCAAACTCCACCTCAATTATTGAGAGGGCCTTGATTGGGACAAGTGTACAGGCCTACGATTCTTCCGGACTTTCACCTATTTCCCGGAGGAACGCATGGTTGCTACTACTCACG
>Ga0209517_10001014_pt1 | contig 45092 bp, 33 predicted proteins | sample PeaSoiMetSII2010_FD_187695 | JGI IMG/M metagenome (GOLD analysis project Ga0209517, IMG submission 187695) | Peat soil microbial communities from Weissenstadt, Germany - SII-2010 (SPAdes) (version 2) | ecosystem: Environmental > Terrestrial > Soil > Wetlands > Peat | place: Germany...
CAGGTAAAACTGGCGGCTGCCCCTCGCCCGCTCGATCACTTGCACTTTGGAAAGGTATCCCATGGGGAAAGGGTAACACTAGCTATAACACTAGTCAAGTACAAAATGCGAAAATTTCACAGCTTCTCCGGCTTTCCGGCTGTTGCCAGTTCCTTCCCCTCCTCTGCGCAGGCCGGAAGGCTGCGCCTTCCGGCCTGCGCAGAGGAGGTTATCCGGGGTGCCCATCCTTCGGAAAGGCGTAGCTTTTCCGCAAGTCAGGCGGCAATGCCACAGGTCGCCATCGAAGGAACCGATCGCAATTTGGACAAGCTCGGGGCTTACCCTCCTACCCCAGTCGGGGCCACCGGAAATGCGGGGACGGCAAGCCGTCCCCCTACAGGGCGCTTGCCTCTGTTCTACCGCGTTGAAGCGAAGGTGACCACGCTCTCGCCAGGTATCGCGTAAGTGAAGGAGCCGGAAGACACCGGCACAGCGGCGTTGGCTTTCAGGCTCAGCTTGCGTGACGTTATCCACGGCACGACACTCGCGCCCATTGACGCGTCCACGTTGAATTGCTGATTGACCACTGAGGGACCGCTGTTTACGACGACGATGGCCGCCCCCGTATCAGGCCCTTTGTACGCGGAAACCAGTAGTCCGGTGTTATTAGCTACGTCGACGCGCATCCAGCCCGGAAGCACGAATTTAGAGTAGTTCCCAAACGTATAAGCTCGCTTTGCAGCATGTCCGAATGAATCGGTGAGACCTTCGTTGTCTTGAAACAAGATGCCCGAAAGCGACCAGTAGTGCCAGGAGTTGACATTTGCGGCCGAGAGCGCCCCGTGAATCATTCTCGCATAGACCAAGCCGTTGTTCATTGAACCGTCGTAGGCATCGAAGTCGCTTACTTCCGTTTCCCAGACGTGCTGGGTTGTAAAGTTGTTCCACGACAAAGGAGTGGCAGGGACGCCCTTGTACTCATGAGCGGCAAGGATGCTGATCTTGGAGGCCACCGCGGGGTCGTTCATAGCCGCCGCGTTGTAGCTGTTCCCCCATGTCCCCTCCTCTGCAATCATGAGCTTGACCGAGCCGTATCCCGCGCTCGCCAGGGCTTGCGCCAAATAGAGAATGTAATCGTGCAGTTGCTGAGCAGTCCAGGTGCAAGAGCCGTAGACTGTACTCACATCGGGCTCGTTCTGTGGGCTGAGCGCATCGAGTGTGATGCCGTAAGTCCCGGCCAGCAGGGTGACAAAGCTGCTCTGGAGACTGGCCAGGTTCGCGTAATTGTCGGGATTTCCGATAAATGCTCCGCCCTTTCCGTACTGGCCGTTCGACTTCATTGAGCCGGGCGGACTCCACTCCGCTGCCCATACCCGCGCGCCGCGCGCGACGGCCGCCTGGGCGTTCGCGAGGTCCTTCTTGCTGATGGTTGCATGAGGCGAAGCCACGCACCCGCCCCGCCCGAGTGAAACGTCGCAATCGGCCACGCTGGGCCAGAGTGTCACGCGGATGAGACTCAGATGGATGCCTTTGTCGGTGTAGAAAAAGTCCATCAGTTTGGACGATAGGCGCGGGTTAACGCCCGCCGTCGCCGCGCCAAAGCCATCAATGACCTGGCGCGTGCTGGACCAATTTATCGTAATAGAGGTTCGATCATTACCGGAGGTGTTAATTGAGCTGCCAGGCCCGAATCCCCTGACTGCGGCACGCGAGAGCCAGGGCGGCGACAGCGTGACGCTGAAGAGCAACAGCGCAATCGCCGGTCCCCGCCGCAGCCCAGCGAACGCAGACGAGAAACCTACCTTGAGGAAGGGTAGCCGATAGGACAGGTTTAGCACTCTTAGGTGAAAGTGAGCGCGCCGGCTGCGGATCTCGTATCTGTTGGCGTCTCGACCGAGGAGGCGGGCATCCGTCGCGCTTCGATCCCTCGCGCGCCTTTCAGGACCATGGCCGTCAAGGCGATGCTGTAACATCCTGCCGCCACGATCAACACAGCGGTGAACCCCAGGGTCATTGCCAGAATCGTTGCAGCCACGGAGCCGATAACGGTAAAGAAGGCATTGACCCCCCACGCCCAGGGCACCAGCGGCGAAGCTTCCTTGCCAACTAGCCGCAATCCCGTCGAAAAAGGGGTGCCGAGCAGTATCCCCAATGGCGCAACCAGCAGTACAGCTACCAAGACCCGCAAGGGCAACGTAAGGCCAAGCGCCCAGGACAGAATCGGAGGCATCGCAATCAGAGTGAGCACGATCCCGCCAACCGTAGCCGACAAAAGCCAAGCCAGGGTGCGATAGTACACTTCCTGGATGCGCCCGGCGAGGTAGGAACCTACGCCAGTGAAAACCAGCAAACTGGCCAAGACGACGGAAAAAGTATATATGGGCTGCCCGAGAAACAGCACGAGGCGTTGGAGGAGCACGATTTCAATAAGAATGAAGCCCAATCCCAGACCGGCAAAGTATGTCAGGAAGAATCCCTGCCCACTCATTCGCAGACCTTGTCGGTTGAAGCGCAGAAGCGGCAATAGAATCAGCATCCCTCCCACCGCTATGGATTGGATCAGCATCACGACCAGGATGACCTGATTCAGCGGCGCCTCCGTGCCTTCGGGTACGCCTTGCTCCGTCAGCACTTCCCGAAAACCCAGCGGCCACTTCCAGCGACGGGTCTGGTTGAAAAAGGGCTTGTCATCAGTGGCCGGGCGGAGGTAGTAATTGGTCGAATTGTATAGCCGTTCCAAGTCGGGGCTTTTGAGAAGTTCCGCGTGAAATAATCCCACGCTGCCACCGGGCGTGAAGGGAGAGTAGAGGATCTCAGGTTGGTTTTCATCTCCCCCAGGGCCCACAGCCCCTATGCCCACACGGCTGGCCATGAGATCGACTTCCTCCGGACGCAGCGGGGATTTCTTCAACAGGAGTCCCACGTTTAACTGGTGGGGCCCAAAAGCGGCGCCCGTCCCCCGAAAGGCGAAAAGATGATCGGCAGCACTGCCCAGACCCAAACGGTCGAACATTTCGCGGGTTGTAGCAATCAGCTTGGTGATGTTGTAGCCCCAGACGAGAAGAACACCATCGGGAGTGAGGTGGTTCCAATAGTCCTCGAAGGCCTCGCGCGTCATGATGTAGCTCTCGCTTAGGGTGAGGGCTCCGGAGGTGAGAGCAGCGGTGCTATAGGTGTTAAGAGATACGATGGCGTCGTACCGATCCTTCGACCGGCGAACAAAACTGCGGCCATCCTCCGTCACCAGCTTGACCTCGGGTTGTTCGAATAATCCGCCCCAATGCTTCTCGAGACGCCGGGTGACGATGTCATTGATAATGGGATTGATTTCCACGGCAGTGATGGAGGAAGCGCCGAAATACAGGGCTTCCAAAACCTCACGCCCCGCCCCCGAGCCGATGATCAGCACCCTGGGGTGATCTTTTCCCACATACTGCACACCCGCCGGGTGGTACTGCGGTGAATGCGCAAGAAAATTGCGCACTCCCATGCTTAAATCACCCATGCCTGTTCCCGCCGCTCCTCCGTCGATGATTATGGAATAGTAGTGGGGGCCGGGCTGGGTTGGGTCCGGCGACGGCGCGTCGAAAACTTCAATTCTGGAAAAGGTGTTCCACTTGGTAAAGATGGGAGCCCGTCCTTCAGGAAGAAGCGGATGGCGCTTTTCGGGTATCACATTGACGGGCAGTGCGTGCTCTGCTACGAGCCCCAGCGCCAGCATTCCCACCCCCGCCATGCCGCACAAGAGCGTGAGCTTAGACAACCGGAAAGACCCAAAAGCCAACGCGGCCAGCACGCCGAGAACGGCCACCGCCACGACAGAACCGGATCCTCCGAAAGCGGGCATCACGCCCCAGAGGGCCACGCACCCCGCACCTGCACCAATCAAGTCGGCAGCGTAGAGGCGATTAACCTCCCGACCGCCCCGGCTAAGAAGCAGGGAGATCCCCAACCCGGAAAAGTAGAACGGGGCTGCCATGACCAGGTAGTAAAGGATCCCGGTGACCAGTTGCCAGTGGTCGCTGCGAATCCGAAAGGGGTAAAAAGGAATTCTTTGCATCAGCCAGAAGCTGGCGAGTGTGACGAAACCAAACATCAACGCGACGGAAATCAGCGCCACGTCCAGCGGCGTTTGCTCGCGCAGTTCCCTCCAAAGCGAGAGCGTTACACCTGCCGCGCCAAAACCCAGCAACGCCGTGGAAACCACCAGGAAGCCAAAGTGGTACCAATTGGATACGGATAGGATGCGAGTTAATGCCAGTTCGAGCAACAGGGTGGCGAAAGAAAGGAGGAAGATGCCGGCATAATGTCGTCCCCCTATCGCAGTTTTCGGACTCACTACTGGCTTGGTCACAGTTTCTCCTGTATTTTCCCCGTGTACCAACCAGTTTACTCCAAATTATGCACCCCTGCGATTCGGCCTTTCCCCTAGGGAGTCCTAGGTAGCAATACCTAGATTTTATTGGAGCCACTTCGTGTGGATGGGGGCGCGGCCCAATCTCTGCTCCGGCGTTCCGACTCGAGTGCTTCAGGATCCGTTCTCCGGGCCAGCCAAGCGAATGATCGCAGGGCCTCGATAGCATGTTGCAGGTGGATGTCAAGCATTCCGCCTACGAAGTGCTGTCCTAATTCAACTCGTAGCGCCGACCTTTAGAGCCTGCCCTGAGCAGAGCGAAGGGTCGGCAGATGCCGGCCTAAAGGCCAGCGCTACGCCCAAACTCAGATACTCCCGCCTACGTAGTTGATACCTCTGTAAGGTGCTGGACCAAAGAAGCGGGTCCGCGGTGCGCCAGGTTGCTGTGGCGCCGCGCCATGATGGCGATCAACGCTACAGCGTAGCACCCGGCCGCGATTACGAATACGGCGGTGAATCCCAGGATCATGCCCAGGATCACAGCAGTTACAGACCCGATCACGGTAAAGAAGCCGTTCACCGCCCAAGCCCAAGGCACCAGGGGTGCGGCTTCCTCGCCGACGATACGCAAGCCCGTGGGGAACGGAGCGCCCATGAGTATTCCCAACGGCGCGACCTGCAGGACAGCGATCAAAACGCGTAAGGGCAAAGCGAAACCCAGCGCCCACGCGAGAACCAGCGGCATGATTGCGAGAGTCAGCAGGATCCCGCACACCACAGCCCCCAAAAGCCAATACAGCGTCTTGTACGAGACCTCTTGAATGCGGCCGGCGAGGTACGAACCTAACCCCGTGAAGATGAGCAGACTGGCCAGGACAACGGAGAGAGTGTATAGGGGCTGACCGAGAAACAACTGGAGACGCTGAAGGAGAACGATTTCGATGAGTATGAACCCCAGGCCCAATCCAGCGAAGTAGCTCAAGAAGGCCCAGCGCCCGCTCGTTTGCAGGCCCTGCCGGCGGAAACGGAAAAGCGGAATCAGTATTAATACTCCCCCGACGATTACTGCCTGCACCAGGAGAACCGTCAGAGTCACCTGGGCGACGGCTCCCCCCACGGGTCGGTTCTTGCCGGGGGTGGCCAGCACCGACTTAAACCCCATGTGTAGGCTCCAGCCTTGGGTCTGGTTAAAAAAGGGTTTGTCGTCCGTCGCGGGGCGCAGATAAGCAGCGGTGGACTTATAGAACCGCTCCAGGTCCGGAGCCGTTATCAGGTCACTGAGAAACGCTGCCTCGGCGCTGCCGGGTTTATCATACGGGGAATAGAGAACCTCAGGACGGCCTTCAGCGCCAAAATCCTCGCTGCTTCCCACGCCTACACGCTTCGCCATCTCCTGAACGTCCTCCCGCGAGAGCGGCAGTTTTTGCAACAGGCAGCCCACATTCAACCGTCTGCGGCCATGGGGCACCGTTCCCCGGTACGCGAACAGATGCCCGGCAGGACTGCCCAGCCCCCTGCGGGCGAACATTTCTCGCGCCGTGGCAGCGAGTTTTGCATCGTTATAGCCCATCAATAGAAGGGTTCCGGTCGGTGTCAGATGGTCCCAGTAATCGTCGAATGCCTCTTGCGTAAGGATGTAGGTCTCGCTGAGGGTGAGCGCGCCGGAGGCTAAAGCGGCGCTGCTGTAGGTGTTTACGGAAATGATCGCGTCGTATTTCTCCTTGGAGCGGCGCACGAAGCTCCGTCCCTCGTCCGTCACCAGCCGGACCTCAGGCTGCTCGAAAAGTCCGCCCCAGTGTTCGCGCATCTTGTGGCTGACGATATCGACGACAATCGGGTTGATTTCGACGGCGGTGATGGAGGAGGCGCCGTAATACAGGCCCTCCAGGACCTCAGGCCCTGCCCCGGAACCGATAATCAGAACCTTGGGGTGGTCCTTGCCGACATACGCCATGCCCGCGGGATGGTATTGCTGAGCCTGAGCCAGGTAGTTGCGCACCCCCATACTCAGATCGTGCATTCCGGTCCCGGCCGCAACGTCGATGATAATGGAGTAGTAGCCGGGGTCCGGCCGCTGGGGATCCAAATTCGACCCGTCGTAGACCTCCGTCCTGGAGAAGCTGTTCCACTTCCTGTAAATGGGCGACGCGCCGGCGGGAATGAGTGGATTTACGAGCTTTTCAGGTATTACGCGGATGGGAACAAGTTGCTCGGCCGCGAAGGCCAACGGCAGCATCACCAATGCCGTTAATCCAGCGATGAGAGTGAGATTAGACCGACGGAAGGAGCAAAACGCGAGCGCCGCCAGCGCTCCCAATAAGGCTGCTGCCACGACGGAACCGGAGCCTCCCAAAACCGGCATTACTGCACACAGGGCCACGCACCCTACCCCCGCGCCCACGAGATCAGCGGCGTACAGGCGATTGACCTCCCGCCCCCCTCTACTGAGGAGCAACGAGATCCCGAGGCCGGAGCAGAAGAAGGGAGCAGCGAGGACGACGTAATACAACAGTCCGACGGCGAACTGCGAGCGCTCAATGAACAGCCGGAAGGGCTGAAATGGAATCCGCTGCATCAGCCAAAAGCTGGCGATTGAGACGAAGCAAAACAAGAGGGACAGAGTGGCCAGCGCGCCATCGAGCGGTGTCTCGTCCCGCAACTTGGTCCAAAGCGACAGCGTCACTCCTGCGGCGCCAAACCCCAGCAGGGCGGTGGAAACCACCAGGAAGCCAAAGTGATACCAATTGGACACGGAGAGCGCGCGTGTTAACGCGAGCTCGAGCAGAAGCGTGCCAAACGAAAGCAGGAATATACCCGTGTAGTGCGGCCAATGCATGGATGTCGCCGCTTTGCTAGGGGTTGGTTCTTTCAAGAATCACCACCTGTCTGTTCTTTTCTCTAAGAGGAAGTACCCGGAAGTTCGTTGAAGCATTCAGCCCGTGAAGCGCCCGGCAAGCCCTGGCAGCTCCGGTACGGGCGACAGCGAATAGCCCAGGGCGTAAGAACCTCTGGAAAAATCGACGCGTGTCATCCTGAGCGAAGCAAAGGATCCCGGCAGTTTTTTATGGTTCAGCGATTGACGAATAACTGCAGAGATCCTTCGCCGCGTTCAGGATGACATATTCCCTATTTCCTCACAGCTTCCTGCGCCGTGGGCTGTCTTCTGCAGCCCCTGTCGGGGCTTCAGACTCGGCCTCGCGATTTGGCTCTCCGTCGTTTCCGGCAGCCCGGCGACCCAGGAGCGAATTACTGGAATTCACCGCCCCTGAACGCTTCGATGATTCCCGCCGCGGTCCTGGCGGCCAGCGCGGAAATCGTCAACGCGGGGTTCGCTGCACCCTCCGTTACAAACACGCTGCTATCGCCGAGGAACAGGTTCGGCACATCATGGGCTCGACACCACGGATCTACGACCGAGGTTCCTGGGTCCTGACCCATCCTGCACGTTCCCAGATAGTGCGAGGACGCTCCGGGCATGATCTTATCCACCTGGATTACAACGGCTCCAGCGGCTTCGAATACGTCCTTGAGGCTGGCGGATATCGCGGCGACCATGGCGAGGTCGTTTTGAGAATGGTTGTTGATAATCAGCGGCGCCGGTAATCCATAAATATCTTTAACCAACGGGTCGAGCCTGACTTGATTGCCCTCCTCCGGCAGTTGCTCCCCTTCTGAGCCCAATCCTACCCGGTGGCCGAACATCTCCTTGACGCGCGCCTTGTGCGCAGCGCCCCAGCCTGGGATGCTATTCGCTGTGGCCAGCGGCCACTGGCCGTCATTTTCCACGGAGATCGTCCAGCCCCGGGCGAATCCGTTCGCCGGATTGGTCGCGTAGAAGTCCTGAATGATGCCGCCCGTCGGCACTCCCCGCCACGGATCTAGCCTCTCTCGGAACACGCCGTAAGAGAATACGGACAGATGTTCCATGAAGCGTTTCCCCACCAGTCCGCTGGAATTGGCGAGCCCGTCGGGAAACAGTTGTGACTTGCTCAGAAGAAGGAGACGGGGTGTTTCGACGGCGTTGCCGGCCACCACAATCGCCCGGGCAGAGATTTCTTGTTCGTGGCCCTCCGGATCGAAGTAAATGACCCCCTTCGCCTTTCCATCTGGCCCGACGGTAATTTCCCGGGCCATGCATTCGGTACGAAGACGTGTCCTTCCGGTCTTTAAGGCTTTGGGGATGTAGGTGACGTCGATACTGGACTTCGCTGAAATCTTGCATCCTAAGCGGCACGTTCCCGCGCTGATGCACGCCGGCCTGCCGTTCCAATCCTGGGTCGGAATCGCCAGGGGCTCGCGCACCAGGTGCAGGCCTAACTTGTCCGTGCCTCGTTTCAAGGCACAACTGGCTTTGTTCAGTTCGTGGGGCGGGGTTGGGTACGGACGCGAACGCGGTGGTTCGAAAGGATTGGCGCCGTCCCCATCCGCGCCGGAGACCCCTAGCTCATATTCGACCTGCGTATAGAAGGGCTCGAGATCCGCGTAGCTGATCGGCCAGTCGTCCGCAACCCCATCCTCGCTGCGCACGCGAAAGTCCGACTCATGGAGCCTGGGAGACATCGCGTGATAATGGAGGGTCGAGCCACCCACCCCTTTGACGCGGCAGTACAGGAAGGGGCTTGCGCCACCCGACGTATAGATATCCCGGCGCTGATCGGCCGGCGAGAAGATGTCATTGGCGCGAACCTCGAAATCAATGGCGTGCGTGGGAAAGTCATTGTACGGGTCGTAGCGCTTTCCCGCCTCAAGCACGGTGACGCTTAACCCAGCCTCAGCCAGTTCCTTGGCGATAACGCCGCCGCCCGCGCCTGAACCGATGACAATAACATCCGAGTTGTCTTTTGTAAGGGGCATGGCGCCAGAAGAGTTCTCCACCTTAATTAATCGTCAAGCCGCCTGTCTTGGACAGCGCGGTGACGTCGAGTTGGTCCTCGACGGAGCCGGACGCCAAGCTGACAGGTGCCGCGCCTATAGGCGCTAGAACGGGCTCGATCGGGTTCAGGAGCCCGCCGGGGCGGGCGCAAGAATGTGGCCCACGGCGGCAGCCGTGGGGAGAAAGCAGGGACGATGCGCCTGAAAAGCCCCGGGAGGGGCGACAGAGCGGTCTTCATAATCGCAGATCTTCTGTCGCCACTACGTGGCTCAGCGTGCTCTCTGTCTGCCGTGATCCCACGGCTTGCGCCGTGGGCCGCATTCTCGCGCCGCTGATGCGGCTTAGTGTCGGGCGACGGGCTTATTCCAGCGCTTATGGGCGCTGTCCCCACTATTCGTTCGTATTGCAGATCGAGTTGTTGGCGAAAGCGCAACGCCGCAGACCGAATGCTCTCCTGCTCTCGATGACGCGCCGCGGCTAAGGCGGCAAAGCGCTCTATTAGGGCTCTATAATGCAGATAGTCAATATTCAGACAGTAATCATACTGCCCAATGGCTTTCATGTGCGCATCGACTTTCGGGTCAAAAGAAATAGCCAAGACCGGAATTGCATTGAGGTGCGAAAGGATGACGCCATGAAGCCGGCTGGCAATGACCAGGTCGGCCCGGGAAATGCCCCTCAGAAGTGTGTCGGGGCTCTGTTCGTCGGAACCGGGAAGTGTCTCAGTCATTCGAGAGCCAGGAGCGATGCCGGAGAGCATAGCCTGAAGATCGCTGACGGTCGCTACATCGGGGCTGTCGGTCGTGAAGAACAGCACACGGTGGCCTTCCTTGATGAGCCACTTCACCATCTCCGCCAGTTGGCTGAGGTATGCGGCGTACTGCCCTGGGTCCTTTTGAGGCCAAGCGCGCGGATCGCAGTACGCGATCGGGCTCACCCCGACCACAAGCCGATCGTTCGTTGAAGCGGTCGTGAGTCGAGTCGACATGATCGGGTACGGGTAGCTAAAAGCCAAGTCTGGGTAGACCGGGTCATGGCTCGCATTGACAAGGCCCTGAGCTGCAACCTTCGACTCAGTGTCGCGGTAGGAGCGGTACTCCGCGAGGCGCAGGGCGATGCGGAAAAAGAAACGGCTCAACGGCCATTCAACGGAGGATTTCCCGATGCTCACAAAAAAGAACGGCACGCCGCAGGCTCGGCTAATCAGGCTCCACTTGAAGACGGCCCACGGCTGCCCCCAAGGCCCGCCCCACGAGTCGTCGAGCGTGCCCCCGCCGGGGACGATGAGGCGGTCCAACTTTCGCACCAGGCGAACTGCCGCGGCAATATGAGCCAACTCCGTCTTCCAGGTCCGGACGGCCCAGACGAAACGGCGTAGTCCAGATATCTTCTTCAAAAGATGTTTGATCTTCCCTGGCTTCCTGTTTGATGGTTGCGCCGTCGCAGGCACGTCTGACGTGTAGAGGCCATAATCAGAACGCGAAACCGCTGCCAGGGGAAAGGCTTCGATTCCAAGCCGGCGGCGAGTATCCCCCGGGTTTAGCGTTATGCCCACGAACTCGACGCTGGGCAGGCGCTTGCGCAGATTCGAGATCAGCGCTGCTTGCATCGCCGCGTTCCCCAGGTTTCCTGAGGTTGGGCTGAGCAGCCCGACGCGACGAATCGGATGATGCGTGGTCAGAGAGCGATCCGTTTTGAGTTTAGATGAATTCACTTATTCACTGAATCAGATGGCCGCCAGGCATGTTGGTTAGAAGCTGTTTCAAAACCTCCGATGCCCGGTTGCAGCGGGAATCGTCGACTACGCGTGAAGCCGTGCTCCCCGGAGGGGAGCAAATTGAGTAGTCCGTCGGCTGACGGATGAACCCCCCGGACAATGTCCAGCCCCTGCGGGGCTAAGCGCTCGAGCTCAGCGATTCCCCTCCTCGCCGAGGAGGGGTCAGGGGTGGTGAGCGCGTTTCGGTTGGCAATGGTTACGTGGGACACCACACTAGCGGCGCTCCACCAGGCCCGGGTAGCCTTTGTCCATGGGAGGGCCGTCGTACTCGAGCCACGTCCAGCTCACACGGCTGGTATAGAAAACCTGTATGCAATCGCTTCGAATCTGCCCACACAGTTGAGCCGAATAGAACTTTCCTTCTCTGGTCTGGCGAATCGTCCGGAACCGATGCCAGAGTTTCCTGAATAGCGAAGGCGTTCTCGGCCAGTCGTCGCAAATCTCGAGCGCCGCACTGAAGAACCGGGTTTGGTCCTCTTTCGGCAACGCAGAGAATTTGCACTTTCGCTCTTTAAGGGCCCAGAGATCGAAAGATAACAAGCCCCGAGAATAGAATTCCTGCCGGTGGGGCGACGAAGCCACCAACTTGTCGAGCGCCACGATGGCCGGCGGATCGAGGACGCCAACTTCGTCAAACCCCGGGGTCTCGTCGTCCGATGGAACAATGATTCTGCCTAGCGCCTCTGCGACCGCTGCTTCCTCAGGTGTGAACCACCGGAAATCGCCGCGTCCACGTTCGGAATTCCGGCTCGCCAGTTCCTTCCTGATCCGGCGGGTGGCGACAGCCAGACAGAGATTCATGACAGGCTTGAAGCAAGATTTTATCAGCCTCTTGAGCGATGCCATGGGTGACGCTAAGATCCTGCCCGTGGGAAGGTCGGGGCCCGGGAGGGTGCGGAAAAACTTTTGACGACTGTCATTCTGAGCGAAGCGAAGAATCTCGGCAGTTGGAATTTCAACACACTGCGGAGATCCTTCGTCGCCTGCGGCTCCTCAGGATGACAGTCAAACGCGTTTTCCCGCAACCTGTGAGCCCGCCTTTCCGAAGTCTCTAGGTCCGGTTCTTGGCAAACACCAGGTACTCGGTTATTCCCGGGCGAAAGTGAATGAAGAAGCTCCACCGCAAGGTGCACTGCCTTCTCGCGAACAAGTCCTCCATGAATTTGCGTGGCACCATGCAGGGATCAGTCCTTTGGTCGCCGATCCACTTTTGGAGAAGCTCTTCCGTCATGCACGGCTCCGTAAAGGTATCGAAGACGATCCAACCTCCGGGCTTCGTGATGCGGATCATTTCCAGGAAGTAGCGGCATTGAACGATGAATGGCAAGTACGGAAACACTCGGTGTGCGTGGACGAGGTCTACAGAGTCGTTGTCAGTTTGCCGCAGACTTAATCCGTCTGTCTTGCGGCTTGTCACATGGAACATCCGCACGACGTAGTCATCCCACTGGGGATCGGTTTCATACACCTCGTATGAAGAAGGAGAGCACAAGCGCTGTATTCTTTCGAGATACCTGCCCGTTCCGGGGCCGATTTCGCAGACCCTCTTAATCTGGGAGTTGAGGATGCCATACGACGCCAACTGGTCGATGGTCGATTGCGTCACTCCCGGCAACTGGTATTTCTTGTCGAGGTAGTCGCCAATCGACAGTCCGGCCTTCTTGGCTTCTTTAAGCGTCTGGCGGAGCGGCTGGTAGGATCTTACGTAATCCCTCTTGAATCGCGGCAGCAACTCGTAGCCCGCCGGGATCAGTATCGTATTGACAGCTTTCTGGATGGTTCTTCGAACTGTAGGCACTGGCTATCTCTCCACTGGTGGAAATGACGTTCGGATGCTGCCGAGCGTACGAAATCCGCAGCTATCCGGCTCTCTTGACGTCCTGAGGAACCGGCGGCGCGCCTTCACCGGCCACGGATGCGGCCTCCGACGCTCTGTGAATCTCCTGCCGTATGACCTTTGGAAAACAATTGGCGAATCCGCGCACGTCCTCGTCCCAACTGACGTGGATGGTTGTCGCCGGGGCCCATCGGTCGTAGGCCGTCTGGATGTCATATCTGTAAACCGTGACTGCCACTCCGTAAAGACCGCTGACAAGGTTCAGTTTAAGCTCGAACGTGCACTCGAACGTGTCGCCCGGTTCCAGAGTGAAGGTGCCTAGCCCCAGGCGCTGGGTCGAGGAATGGAAAATGAATTGGCCCTCATTATCGACAAGATAGACGGTTACCGACAGCTTCGGACTGCGCTCGCGAGCGGTCAATTCGATGTCGATCCAAGCGGTCTCGCCGGATTCGAACCGCGCGCACTCCCCGCGCTGGTTGCGGACTCGGACTTTGGAAATTGCGACCGGTTTCGACCTGGCCTCCTCAAGGTGGACCGTGGAGGGCCCCTTGAGGTACGTGGATATGACCTCGTTCGCTGGGCCGGTCATGACGGCGCGGCCCCGCTCCAGCATCAAGCAGCGGGTGCAGAATTCCGAGATGGTCTTCAGGTTATGGGAGACAAAAAGCACCGTGGCGCCGTTGCGGATCACTTCTTTCATCCGGGCAACACACTGGTTCTGGAACGCTTGGTCTCCCACGCTCAGGACTTCGTCGACGAGCAGGACATCCGGGTTGACGTGGGAGGCAACCGCGAAGCCGAGCCGCGTATACATGCCGGAGGAGTACCGTTTGACAGGCGTGTCGATGAACTCCGCCAAGCCTGAAAAATCGACCATGTCGTCAAACCTGGCGGCAATCTCACGCTTGGTCATGCCCAAAATGGCGCCGTAAAGAAAGATGTTCTCCCGTCCGGTAAGGTCCGGGTGGAAGCCGGCCCCTAACTCGATTAACGCCGAGCATCGTCCCTCGAGGTTGAAGGAACCCCGGGTCGGTTTCATGATCCGGCTCAGGAGCTTCAACATGGTGCTCTTGCCGGCGCCGTTTGGGCCGATGATGCCGAATGCCTGCCCGCGCTTAACCTCAAACGAGATGTCCTGCAAAGCCCAGAATTCTCTTTTGTCGCTCGCACTCAGTTCCTGTTGCCGGAACATTCTTCCGGTCAAGGCAGGGATCAGGTCGCGCAAGGAGTTGTAGACCTCGCCTTTGCGAAACTTCTTGTAGACCTGGTCCATGCTTACCGCAGAATCAGTCATAAGGCTCTCTTGCGTCGCGAAGGTCCCTCGTAGTGCGGGCGAAACGCACGCACTAGGGTTTGGGTTGCGTCTCCGCCATGCTGTGGTTCACCCGGATCAAATGCTCTCCGCGAAGGCCGGCTCCAGGTGCTTGAAAAAGAAATATCCGCCCAGGAATACCACCGTCGCGAAGCCAAGGCTGTACATAATCCAGACAAGCTGAGGAGGCCGCTGATGCGCGATGCACGCGCTCAGCCCTTCCAGAATGGGCGCGGCCGGATTGAGCAATAGCCATTTACCTTTGTTCCCGAGCATTCCGACATCATAGAAAACTGGCGTGAAGAAGATTCCGAACGTGAGCACGACTTCGACGATGTACTTCACGTCGCGGAAGAAGAGACTCGCGGCGGATACAATCATTCCGATTCCCGCCGCCAAGAACACGATATTCAGAAGCAGCGCGGGAGTCCAGAGAAGATAAATGCTCCAGCTTGTCCGCAGTGCGACCAAAAGGATCAGCAGCGCCGCGGAGGCCACGACGAAATCGAAAAGACTGGCAAGCACCGCCGCCATGGGAAATATTTCCTTGGGGAAGTAGATCTTGGTCACCAGGTTCGCGTTCCCGACCAGGCTGTTGAGACCAAACCGCACGCTCGAAACCAGAAAGGCCCACGGAACTGATTTTACCGCCACGCCTACGATGTCGGCCCTGTCCAAAGGCTTACCGGACGCTATCGCGTAGGCGTAACGAACCAACATACCCGCCATGACAATCAGCACGGGCATCAGGATCGCCCAAAGAAAACCCATCACCGACTGCTTATACCGCACCTTGATATCGCGGTAAGCCAGCGTGTAAAGGAGTTCGCGGTATTTGTAGAGTTCTTTAAGCGATTCCCTCATGGATCCTTGGTGTGCTGAGTCAGAAGGTTGTGAAACAAGTCCATCGAATGCGCCCTTGTCTTTCGGAGCCCCGTCAGGGGCGGCATAGCATAGCCCAGGGCGTAAGCCCTGGGTCGAGTGGCCCTCTCCCCGCCTTCGGCACCCCTCTCCCGCCGGGCGGGAGAGGGGACGGGGGTGAGGGTGGGTGCGCCTCCTCCGGACCCACGGCTTGCGCCGTGGGCTACACGCTACCGCCCGCGCCGCGGGCTCACTTCCTTAGCGAACTTCTGACTCAGGACGATAGGCGCGCCTGAGGTGCGCCGGACACACCACTAATCGGGTGCGTGTTGTCCCTTTGCATCCTGGACTAAGCTCGCCGCTTCATGCGCGTAGCCGGACGGCGGGGGTGGTTGCTCACTCCTCTCGTTCCTGAGTCGCCGCAAGCTGTCCTTGAAAAGCAGCAGTGACCTCTTGGGGTTCAGCAGGATGTCACTTATTGCCCCTAGAGACAGGCGCCAGACGCGCGCCGACCTCAAAGAGTAGCCCATTCGTTTCAGCATGGACTTGTGGAAATTCCAGTACTCTTTCCCCCTCAACTCCAGCAAGCCGTCACCGAGAATGCGGGAGTAAGCGTGTTCCCGCCACTGCAAGTGCTCCCGGTACTCGTCGGGGGTCAGAAAGTCCTGGCCGAAGTCGCGCAGCATGAATATCTGGAAGGCGATCGGGCAGTTAAAATCCATGAGAGACTTCATCAGGGACGTGTTGTCGCGGCGGCTGTAAGTAAGTACCTGGTGAACAAACCCAAAGTTGCATTCCCTGAGCAGCTGGAAGATGGTCGCCGCATCTTCAAAGGGATCATAGGCTTCCTGGTAAAAGGGATTATGCCCCAGCACAAGGTCGGATCGGACGAGAAGCTGTGTTGCAGATCCGAACACATAGCGACTTTCCAGAAAGAACAAACGGCAGACTGCCTTTCCACTAACGAGTGAGGAAGGATAGGGCAGGCCGTCGAACGCCACGTCGCGTCCCTCAAGGCTGTAGGACCCCACTATGCCGATGGAGTGGTCGCGTTCCGCGACCTCCACCATCAGAGAAATGCACTGCGGGAATAACCAGTCATCGGCCTGCACGAACTTACAGTACTTACTCTTCGGCGAAATTAAACTGAGGGCGCGATTATAGTTTTGAAGTTGAGACAGGAAATCAGCGTTGTGCTCGAGGCGGATTTTCCCCGGATAGAGTTTCGCGTAGTGCTCCGCGATCTCCACCGACTTGTCCGTGCTGCGGTTATTAACCAGTACGTATTCCCAGTTTTCGTGGGTCTGCCGAAGTACGCTCTCGATGCACTCCGCAAGGTACTTTGCGGTGTTGTAAAAGGGCGTTACTACGCTGACCAGTGGTTCCGTTGAATTCATCGGCTAAACAAACATCAATTCCACCGCAGGATGCGGCGCGACGCCTCGTACGGCGTTCCAGAACGCCGCCGCTATTCTATCAGTGACGGGGGAACTTGCAGGCAATTTATAGCTATCCAGCCGGGCGATCGGAGTCAATTCGGCGAGCGTACCCACCAGGCGAAGTTCGTCGGCGACGAGAAGTTCGGTGCGATCCACCGGGCGCTCGACAAACGGGATGGAAAGCGATTGGCAGATCCTGCGGACGATCTCGAGGGTGATGCTCTCCAGCCTGCCTTCGGAAGCGGGAGGAGTGATAACGCAGCCATCGCGCACCATCACCACGCAGGCGCCGGTAGCCTCCGCCACCCGGCCAAATTGGTTGAGCAGAATCATCTCTTCACAACCGCGTTCTCTGCCCTCGACGCGCGCCAGTCGCGCCACCTGGTAATTGGTGCTGGTCTTAATGCGTGGCGATAAACTCAGGTCATTCGCTCGCTGCCAGGTGCTGATGCCGATATCCACCGGAGTGGGCGCCTGTTTTTTCTGATGGTAAGCCGTAAGCACCAGGTCAGCCACCGTGCCTTCTCCCCAATGGCCCTCGACCACGTAGAGTGTGGCCCGCACCCACATGTCTCTTTCGGGCTCCAGGAGCAGTTTCAGCAGCTTGGCGCACGCATCCCTGAACTCCTCATAACTTACCGGAACAGGTATGTACAGCAACCTCGCCGAACGGGTCAACCGCTCATAGTGCCGTCGCAGTTCCACGAGTCCGAATCGAGACCCGTCTTCTTGCCAGTAGCCTTTCAAGCCCTCGTAGACGTTGAGGCCCCTGGTCACGGCCTCGCACGAAATATGCAACGTCGCCTCTTCCCAGGGGCGAACATCGCCATGCATATAGACCCACTTGGGCTGCTGCAACCCCAACGCGTAAAGTTTCTGTTCGGCCGGCTTAATCATGTTTTGTTTCCCGGAAGTACTTGCCCGCCCCAATCATGCGGCCGCCGTCAGGACCATCTTTCGTGCGTGGAAGCCTTCGGCGTAACCGCTCGGAGAATTCGACTCCATGCCCCGGATCCGCATCAAGCCTAGAAAGGTTTCGCGGTCGAACCAGGGTTTGGAGCACTGCGACGTGAACGCCTCGAACAAATGATCGACCTTCTCGCGACACAACGGCGCCTCCAGCGGAACAAACACATTAGGCCGTCCCATGTCGCCGTCATATTTCGGAATTTCGTACTCGAGAATCAGGTGGTTTCGAAAGGTGTTCCAGGTGAGCTCTGCCACCAGGCGGTGATCCTGGTGCGCATCCCCGTGCCAGGGCGTGAAAATCAGGTCCGGGTTAACTTGCCCTTTCAGCCGCTCGAAGAAATCCTTTACCTCACTTCCGCTGTAGGGCAGGAAACCGTCCCGGTAGTTTTCGAGGATGACTTCCTTGTCACTTCCGGCGGTAAAAAGGTCGGCAGCCTTCAGTGCTTCCTGGCGACGTGTTCCTGGGCTGCTAAGGATCACCCAGTAAAACCTCAGGCGCGACAAGGCGCGGCCGAGGTACAGGACTGTGCCGCCACAACCAATCTCGATGTCATCCGCGTGCGCGCCCAGGCAGAGGACGTTGAGCGGCTCGGCGTCCTTTACCGGAAGGCCCAGTTTGATCACGCGACTACCTGCTTCGCCGAACGGGGATTTTTCCACAGACACCAGGGAGCCTCGCCCGAGGCCTCGAGTTCGTCGAGGATCTGCTTGTCTCGAAACGTGTCCATGCACTGCCAAAACCCGGTGTATCTCTTCGTCCAGACCCGGCCCTCCGAAATCATCCGCCTGAACGGCTGGTAAACCAGTTCCTCTTTGGGCTTGATGTATCGAAAAACTTCCTTGCGGAGCACGAAGAAGCCTCCGTTCACCCAGACACCGGATTCTTTCATTGTTTTGATTTCGCGGACGGTGCCATCCTCGTCCATCCGAACGGTGTCAAGACTGCTTGTGCGGGGCTGCACGGTAAGAAAACACGCATAATCGTTGCGGCGGGAGAATTCCTCAGTCAGTTCAGGCAGGGGAAAGTCCGTCAGCCCATCGCTGTAATTGGCGAGAAACATCTCCTCCCCCTGCAAATAGGGCTCGGCCAGGCGCAACCGGTCCGCGATCGTTGACTGCAGTCCGGTGTCGACGAAGGTGATGGTCCAGTCGTCGATGTCGCGCTGCACGAAGTCCAGCTTTCTTCCGCCCTCGGAGAAGACGAAGTCGTTCGAAACAGACTCCTCGTAGTCGAGAAAGTAGCTTTTGATGGCGTTAGCCTTGTAGCCCAGCAAAAGTATAAAGTCCTTGTGGCCGAAGTGCGCGTAATACTTCATGACGTGCCACAACACCGGCCGCGTGCCGATCGTGACCATGGGCTTGGGGACGTCTTCGCTATACCCGCGCAACCTCATGCCTGCGCCGCCGCAAAACAGAACGACTTTCATAACTCACCTCACTTCGCCCGCAGGGGCGGCCAATCCTTGCCTTGCCGTCTAAGCCCCGTAAGGGGCGGCATAGAGTAGCCCAGGGTGTAAGCCCTGGGTGGATGGCCCTCTCCCCGCCTTCGGCACCCCTCTCCCGCCGGGCGGGAGAGGGGAAAGGGGTGAGGGTTGAGCTTCGCAACCCACGGCTTGCGCCGTGGGCTATACTCTGCCGCCCGCTCCGCGGGCTGATTTCACTTCTGACTCGGCATTCAGCCATCAGTAGATTTGCAGCTCCGGAATCGGTACAACGAAACGCGCGCCCCACTCGCGGATGAACTCCAGTTGCGCCATGATTTCATCTTTCAGGTTCCAGGGCAGAATGATGATGTAGTCGGGCTTCGCTTCCCGGATGCGGTCAGGGTGGTAGATGGGAATATGGCTGCCCGGAAGAAATCGACCTTGCTTGTAGGGGCTGCGATCCACCGTAAACTGGATCAAGTCTTTGCCAATGCCGCAATAGTGGAGCAAGGTGGCGCTTTTCCCTGGCGCTCCGTATCCAGCTACCGATTTGCCGAGACGCGCGGCGCCGATCAGGAACTCCACCAGCGCCAACTTGGTCTCCTTGACCTTCTGAGCGAAGCGAGTGTAGCCGTCCGCCGAGGCCAGCCCCGCCCTGGTTTCTTCCGCGATCACATCTCCGACACTCGGCCTGATCTCGTGCTTCAGGCTTTCCGCCCGGCAGGCGTAGACGCGTAACGACCCGCCGTGCGTCGACAGTTCCTCCACATGGAACAACTTCAGGCCGTGCGCCTCGAGAATGCGCTGTGTAGTGAGCAAAGAGAAATAGGAGAAATGCTCGTGGTAGATCGTGTCAAACTCGTTGCGCTCGATCAGCCGCAGCAGGTGAGGGAACTCGAGCGTCAGGACTCCCTCCGGCTTCAGGATGACGCGCAATCCCTCCACGAAATCGTTGAGGTCCGGGACCTGCGCCAGCACATTGTTGCCGGCGACCAAATCGGCCGTGCGCCCCCCGGCCGCCAGGTCCTTGGCCACACGCTCGCCGAAGAATTCCACGAGGGTGGGCACGCCCTTTTCGACGGCCACTTTGGCCACGTTTGCCGCGGGCTCGATCCCCAACACAGGAACCTGCCGGCGCACAAAATTCTGCAGCAGGTAGCCATCGTTGCTGGCCACTTCGATGACGAAGCTCTGCTCAGTCAGACCCAGCTCCGCCACCATCTTATCGCAGTAACTCTGAGCGTGCTGGAGCCATGAGTCGGAATACGAGGAAAAATAGGGATACTCGGTAAATATATTTTCCGCAGATTGATACTCCCCCAATTGCACCAGGAGGCAGCGTTCGCAGAGTTGAACGTGCAGAGGATAGTACACCTCCCCACGTTCGATGTCGCGCGGCGAAGGGTATGTCTCACAAAGCGGCGACATTCCCAGGTCGACGAACGTGAGTTTCAGTTCGGCCCCGCAGAATCGGCACGACTTCGCAGGGTGCGATCGCAGGTCATGAGCAGGAAGTTGAGTTGTAACTGTGGTCATTTGCAGAATCGATTATGCAACCTTCGCGGTTCCGGCAACCTGTGGGCGCCAGCGCAGAGATGCATCCAACCGGCCGGCTTCGAGCAGGCGCTGGATGTGCTTCAGCCGGATGTAGCGGCCGGACTCAACGTCTTCGCGCGTGAGACCGCCGGCACGATAGGCTTCGTAAAGTTCCTGGGCGCCTTTGCGGGCGGTCCACTGCGGTTCAAATCCCGGCACCAGGCGACGAATCTTATCGCAGTTGATGCGATAGCAGCGTAGGTCAGGACCTCCGTCCGGCGAATACTCGACGCGTGAGCCCGGAACGGTTTCGGCAACGATGGCGGCCAACTCCCGGATGCGGAAGTTTTCCTCGGTTCGGCCAACGTTGAAGGTTTGATTATGAACGGATTCTCGGGGCGCTTCCAGCACGGCAAGAGCGGCGCCGATGATGTCGCGGATATGCACGATAGGCCGCCACGGCGTTCCGTCGCTCTTGATGTACACCCGGCCGGTGGTGAGGGCCGAGGCCACCAGGTCATTGAGGACGATGTCCAGCCGCAGCCTCGGCGAGACGCCATAGGCCGTGGCGTTGCGCAAATAAGTTGGAGTGAAGTTTTCGTCCGTCAGCGCCGCGATGTCGCGCTCGACCGATACCTTGGACTCGCCATAGGGTGTGATCGGATTGAGCGCCGAGGTTTCATCGTGAAAATCGTCCCCTGCTGCGCCGTAAGTGCTGCAGGACGAAGAGAACACAAACCGGGTCACTCCGGCTGCCTTGGCAAGTTCCGCGAGACGCACGGAAGCATGATGGTTGATGTCGTAGGTGAGTTGGGGATCGAGATTACTTAAGGGATCGTTCGAGAGCGCGGCAAAATGCAAGACGGCGTCAAAGCCAAGAAGGTCTTCTCGCGTCAGGTCGCGCAGGTCTTTGCGGATTTCGGGTATCGGGGGTGCAGGCTGGCCGAATTCGCAGCCGGCAAATAGATCGCTGTCCAGCCCCACCACCTCGTGCCCGGCCGACTGCAATACCGGCCCCGCCACGGCTCCGATGTACCCCTGGTGCCCCGTCAGCATTATCTTCATTCGAATTCAACCCCTATCATCGCGCGCATTACTCACCTACAAAAGGAATTCCATTATAGACGAATTTGAAAGCAGCGCCGACCTTGCGGCCGGCACCTTCAGGTCGGCAACTGAAAGGCTAGCGTCGTGAGTCAGAAGTTCCTTGAAGAACTGAGCCCGCGGAGCGGGCGGCAGCGTGTAGCCCACGGCGTAAGCCGTGGGTCGCGAGCCCCAACCCTCACCCCCGCCCCCTCTCCCGCCAGGCGGGAGAGGGGTGCCGAAGGCGGGGTGAGGGCCATCCAACCCAGGGCTCACGCCCTGGGCTACGCTATGCCGCCCCTGACGGGGCTACGAGAGGCGCCTGCGCGCCATCGGAACCGTGCGTTACCAATGACACGAGCTTCTTTTCGTACAGCAAATCCGCAGCTTCTTTTATCTTTGGGAAGGAAATACCCGAGCGCTCCGCAATGTCCAACAGCGAGTGGTTTCCATCCGAGAGATTCAGCACCCAGAGGCGCGCCATCATCTCCTCCCCGCTTGCCTGGCCACCCGCCTCGCCTCCCGTGGATCGGAAAAGTCCGCGCCGTCCGAGTTGAGGTTCGCAGTATGGGTTCTCGTTCCGGTAGCAGCAATTGTCTTCGAGCACGTCCAGGATGGCTGCGCACGCACGGAGCGATCCGGCAAGCTGAGCGGGCCGGATGAAATCGAGATTGTCGGCCGAGGTGTGATACTCGGGGAAGGTCTCCCAGACGCTCCGCATCAGAGAGCCGACCGGCAGGTTGAAGCCTGGAGAGCAGTATTGCCGTTCGTCGTTTCCATACGGAGAGTACTCCAGGATTTCAAAATGTTCGCCGCAATGGCGAAGAACCTGGGCGGCAGCGCGGTCAATCTCGGCATCTCCTCGGCGGCTCTTCTTGTAATGGAACCCGCCTGCATCCCCGAGGCAGGTTACCACCAGCCCGTGCCGGATACGGCTCACTGCCTCACGATTTCTCGCCAGCCAGGTGATGGCTCCAATCGTGGCGGGGTTAAACAGGAATCGGTAGGAGTAACGAAGTTCGCGTCCGGAAAGCAACTTCGCCAAAAAGGTCGCGATGGTCAACCCCGAGACGTTGTCATTCGCCAGCGAGGGATGACAGGTATAAGTTGAAATCAGAACCTCGTCGGTCGATCGGCCCGGCAAATAGTACTCGCCAAGGGTCAGATGGCCGTCTTCGAGGCTGGAATCGATGCACACCTCGTACTCACCGTCTTTGAGCGCCAGTTTCTGATGGTGAGAAAGGCAAAATCCCCAGTCCTCCTTGTAGTACGACGTGCGATTAGGGATCCAGTCCGGGTGCGCAGGAATCGTGAACAGCCGGGGCTCGAGTTCGCGAAGGGGCAGGGTCGCGTGCACGGGAATGCTGTAACTCAAAACGTGCAGATTGCACTTCTGGAAGTCGACGACCCGCTTACCATCCGGCGCCTTGATGTAAGCGTCGCGAATGTTCCACTCCTTGGGCACGGTCCAATCGAAGACCGGAGTCCCCGTGGGCACCTCGGTGATGCGGAGCGGGACCTTTCCCTGGATGAGAGCCAATGTCTGCCGCACTCCGTCTCCGGTAATGCTCCGGCAAATGGGGAAAAGTTCCCCGGCGAACCGGTGCAAGTCCGCACCGATTTCTGCCACGCCGGTTTGATCCAGATCTTTCAGCAAGCCCATGGTTTGTTGAGGAAGTGGAAGGGCAATCAGGCTGTTTGCCTCGACAGACGCAATTCGTTCAGTAGTTCCCTAAGTGACATGGCCTCTTCTCGCACCGGGCGCGCCAGCGCCGAGAGCGCGTAGGCGACCGCAAAACCCAGGGCCGAAACCAGAAGCTGCGAGGCGATTCCATGCGGAGCCATCACGCGCAACGCAAGTTCCGCCGAGAGAACGCCAGCGAGTGACAGTGCGACGGGCCACAGCATCGCTTGCCCAAGGCGTTGCAAGCTCAATCGCGAACCTCGGAAGGTGTATTTGAGTATCCACGGTAACATGACAAGCAGCACCAGCGAGCCGCTCAGGGCCACTCCTTTGATGCCAAAAGGCAGGCCGAGTGCAAAGCTGCCGATCATGATGGGAGAAATGACGAGGAGGAGTTTAAGGAGCCTCGCCGAATCACCGCGGCCCACGAACAACCAGAGATTCAACTCAAGCAGCAATTGCGCCATAGCGGAGATAACAAGAATCTGAAAAACCGGCGCCGCTTCTCCCCATTGATGCCCAAGGACCAAGGTAATTACGGGACGCGCCGCTACGAAGAGAAAACCGAAGACGGGAGTGGTGATCCACAACATCAGGTTGGCGCCGCGCAGATAGAATCGTGCAAACCGTTCCGGGTCGTTCTGGAGCCGGCTGAATGCCGGCACCGCCACGCTGCTGGCCGGGACGCTGAGCTGGCGGACGGGGAGCATTAAGAGATTGTAGGCCCGCGAATACAGTCCCAGCAGGTGAGCCCCCCAGTACCACCCGATCAGGACACTATCCGCACTGCGGTTCACAGCCAACACGAGGTAAGATGCGGCAACGTTCCCGCCGAAGGCAATCATGGAACCGACTTTGGCGTCGCGCCGGGGCAGGCCCGGTAGCCATCGGACCATCAACCAGGTAATCACCATCTGGAGGAAGCAAAAGCTCAGGGGGAGAGCGACGATGGCCCAGTAACCTGCTCCTTTCCAAGCCAGGGTGACGGAGAACGGGACAGCGATAACATAGGAGACCACATCTCGAACCGCCAGGGAAACAAAGCGCATCTGGCGTTTGAGAAGCGCATTATGTTGTACCCTCAGGCCGCCAATGAGAAAGATCAAGGACGCCACGAAGGCGATGTTCCTGAGCCGTGGTTCATGATAGAACCATGCAAATGCCGGACCGAGCGCGATCGTGATCATCATGAGCGTGAGGCCGATGCCTACATTGATCCAAAAAAGCGTGCTGACTTGCTCGTGGGTGATCTCCTGGCGCTGGATGGTCGCCTCCGAGAGGCCAAAATCAGCAAACGACTGGCCCAGCCCCGTGATGGCGGTGACCATGGCCACCAGTCCGAAGTCGGCGGGGGTCAGAAGTCGTGCCAGCACAACCGTCGAGATGGAGGTGAGAATAAACTGGGTTCCCTGCGAGGTGATTGTCAGCAAACCTCCGCGAACGGACCGGCCTTTCAAGTCCGCGTGGAGATGGTCGGTGCTCAGCGCATCGACGACTTGTCCCTGGGTCGACATACGTGTGGTTTTCCTACCGCGGCCACCAAGACCGCCACTACGATTTCTTTCAGTTTGAAGCAGAGGCGGCTTTACGCCGCCATTGGGCGAGGTGAACTCGCGGCTACGTTTTCAAACTGAGACACTATCATTCTTTCTGATCAAGCGAAAGCGGCGGCCCCGCTGCCGCGCTCCAAGGCACGATACACACCGATCGTCTTCTCGCAGACGACGTCCCAGGAGTGACGCTCGGCGGCGTAGGCTCGAATCTGCGGCCGTCGGCTGTTCAATTCTCTGTACATGTCGCTCGCGAAGTACTTTTCGATGGCGCTCGCCAGGCTAACCGGATCTTCAGGCTTGCAGACAAAACCCGTTTTGCCCTCTTCGATGTCGTCCCGGAGCGAGCCGACGTCGGTTGCGATCACAGGCAAGCCAAAATTGTATCCCAGGAAAATTACGCCGCTCTGAAAGATCTCCCGGTAGGGCAGCACCAGAACATCCGCCGCCTTAAAATAAGCTTCCGTCTGGTCGTCCGGGATGACCTCCGCCCTCAGCATGATCCGTCCCCGCTGCACGTCCTCTTGCATTGTCTTGCGAACTGCGGCCCAGTAGTCCTCGCATTTATCGGGCCAGCCCGCAATAATCAACTGATAGTCCTCCGAGCGGGTCAGGTTTTCGCGAAGGGCGGCAAGCAGGTATTCGAGCCCCTTGGAAGGCCGGATTCTGCCATAAAAAAGAAGTATCCTTTTGCCCTCTTGGACTCCCAATTTTCGCTTGGCCTCGGAGGGGGTAAGACCGGTGTCCGGAACGGAGTTGTTAATCCCAAAAGGGATCACGGTGATGCGAGCCGGTGGCACACGAAAGTCATCGACAAGTTCGAGTTTCATCTTCTCCGTGTGCACGAAAATATGGTCAGCAAGCCGATATTGAATGCGCAGCGTAGCACGATTGAGGAGTGTATCAGAACCTTCGCGCCGTGCCTGATTCACATTGTGTGCGGTGAGGACAATTCTTTTCCCCAGGGACCGATAGTAAAGCAACAGCAAGGTTCGGTCGATCCATTCGAGCCTGTTGTTCCACAGGATGTGAAATATCCTCGGTTTGGCGGCGGCAGCGTAGCGGATCAGGCCGCCATAGCACGCCAGGAACCGGCTGAGCTTTTTCGCGAAGCTGGCGCCCGGCCGCAGATCTCCATGCAGGTTGAAGAAGCTCACTTGGGGCTGGTGGCGGAATTCGGGGAAATCGAGCTGATCGCTCCCGATGAAGTCTAACGTTATGCCCTTGGACACAAGTGAGGTTGACAGGCCGTACGCGTAGGGCCTGTCGCTACCCCCGGTAAGCAGGGCGACAGAGGCTTGTGGGTGTTCGATTTTAGGTTCGTAGTCCACGGCCGCCTGGCGATAGTTAGCGTCGGACATTCTGCGCATCCTGTTGAGCATATGCGGCCGCCGACAATTGGCGCTCGAGGGCAGCTTCAACCATGTCGGTCGAGATCAGGTCCATGCAATTGGGTACGAAGTCGCAGGTGGGCTTATAGCAAACGAGGCAATCCATCTCCGGCACGACTTTTTCGCCAAGTCCGTACATCTCAATTTCGGCAGCGCTGGTCGGGCCAAACAGCACCACCGTCCGCCGGCCAAGAGCCAGTGACAGATGCATTGCCAAGGTATCTCCGGCCACCACCAGGGTGCAGGCGGAAACGATTGCGGCGAAGTGACGCACGGGGTTATCGCAGCCGCCATCGATCAGAGGGATGCGAGACCGCGACACCAACCGCCGATGTCTCGCGTGTTCCTCCGGGCCGCCTAGAAGCACAAACTGCGTGTCGTGCCGGCCCGCCAAACGCTCGACCAGTTCCAGGTAGCCCTCCTCCCGCCACTGCTTGAGTTGCCAACGGTGCCCAGCCCCGGTATTCAGGCCGATGACGGGGCGCGAGAAATCAACGCCCAAGCGCTCGAGGTGCGTGCGCCCCTTAGCCCGCTCCTCCTCGCTCAGCTCGAACACATAGTGGTGCGGCGCCCCGGAGAGGCCGATGATTTCCAGCATGATGTCCTGATAGGTGCGAGTGCCCTGACGCTTGAGGTCGTCGAAAAGACCCATTTCAAGCCATTGGCGCGCCGCGGCATTGGTCGGCTGCGTCGAGCCTCGAGGGTCGAGAACAAATCCGTCCTTTTGCTTGGCCTTCGCCATGCTGGCCAGTGCGCTGCTCGCCTTGCCCGCGTCCAGATTGATGACGCGATCGAAGTCCCGCACCTGCAGTTGCAACAGCGCGTCTTCTCCGTAATCAAGGATCTCGGTAATATACGGGTTGCGCACGAGCAGCGGACGCGACTCCCGCCGGGTAATCCAGGTAATGGAAGTTCCCGGGTGCGCTTGCGCCAACGCTGGAAGCAACGCCGTGGTCCGCAACACATCGCCCATGGCGTCCAGCTTGACGATCAGAAGGCGCTGGTCGATTTGTCGATAGTGGTCGCAGGTGCAAAGCGCGCCGGCGGCTTTGTGCCAAACGCAGGGGCGGTCGCCGAGGAAGAAGCGGCAATCGAAGGCGATCTCCCGCGTCTCAGCTCCAGGCTGCGCAGCGCCGAAATTTTCAGGATTCTCCGTCATGCCTCGATGAGCCTCTCTTCCAGCAGTTCGCAGATGGCGTGGTAGATCATGATGTGCATTTCCTGGATTCGTGGTGTTGAGTGGGAAGGGACGCAAAGACAAAGGTCGCACGCCGTTCGCATCTCTCCTCCCGAACCGCCCGTGAGCCCGATAACTTTGACCTTGTCCTGGCGCGCCGCCTGAATTGCGCGCAGGATGTTCGGGCTGTTGCCGCTCGTCGAGAGGGCCAGCAACACGTCGCCTGGCCGGGAATGGGCGGAGAGTTCGCGGGAAAAAACTTGATCGTAGCCGAAATCGTTTCCGATTGCGGTGAGAGCTGAAGTGTTAGCGTGCAGCGCCATGGCTCGCAATGGACGCCGATCTCGCAGGAAGCGGCCCGTAAGCTCCGCAGCGATGTGTTGGGCATCGGCTGCCGATCCGCCGTTTCCCGCCGTGAAAAGCTGGCCACCGGCGGCCAGGGAATCGAAGATGATATCCACGGCGGCTGAAACGGCCGCGGCAAGCCCCGGGAGAGCCTTCGCTACCTCGAGGTGTTCTTGCCAGATCGCCCTGATCTTATCCAGTTGTTGAGTCGCGGTTCCCACTTAATCTCCCTTCTTGTCCGCCCCGAACAACTCGTCGAGCAAAGTCACCCTGCCGACGGCCTTTCCGCCAGCTTCCAACTCAAATATTGCCTTGTCCCATTGCCTGAGGCAAAATTCCTTGAGGTGCGGAAGCATCCTTCGCGCCCAGTTCGCGGCTTTTTCCCCGAACACCGGCTTCATCCAGGCGTATTTCCATGGCAAGCGGGGCGTCGCGAGCTGGCCTCCAAGTTGGGCGGCCAAGGCTTGCAACTCCGCCAGAAAATCGAACCGGTCCGGAAAAAAAACGGGGCACCAATTTTGCAAGTACGCCACGCAGGCGCTTCGCGTACGTTCGCTATTCTCAAGGGCAAGGAGATATCGAATGTGCAGCTTCATTGAGAGGAGTAGCGCCTTTCTTTTCTCTGCCGACGACCCAATGTAGCTCAGCCGGTTCCACGGCGTAACTCTGTAAAAGACCTTCGCATCCGGTACGAAGCGGGTGCCTTGGGAAGCCGAAAGCACACGGCAAAAATATTCGCCGTCGTCATCATACCAGAGGCGCGTGTCCCAAAGCCCTGACGCGTCACTCAGTTCCCGGCTGGTCAACCAGGTTGCTGTTTGCATGCCCAGGTTTTCGCTCATCTTCCTCAAGAGCCACTCGACGGGGGAGAGGTCTTCCCACAGAGGGGTTCGATCAAAGCGGGCGCCGCTGGTCCGATAATAGAAGGATGCCCAGGCCGCGGAAGGAAGGATTCGTTTGCTGTCGCCCTCTCGGAGAGCAGCAAGTTGCCGCTCGATCTTATCGGGGGCCAGAATATCGTCAGCGTCCAGGTACTGGATGTAGTCGCCTTGGCTGAGTTGTAAAGCATGGTTTCGAGTAGCTGCTGCACCCCGGTGCTCTTGCTTTACAATGCACACGGATTCTGATTGGAACTGGCGCGCCACGGCCAGCGTTCGATCGGAGGAGCGGTCATCAACGACGATGATCTCTTTCCGTTTCCACGTCTGGTCCAGCGCTGAGCGGATCGTGTCCGCGAACCATTGCTCGGCGTTATACGCGGGGATAAGAATTGAAACCAGCGGTTCCCTCGAATTGTGCCGGGCTCGCTCTGCTCGCGGCTCAACGGAGCCCGCAGCGGGATGGTACCTCGTTTTCCCGAGCCGGCGGGCGCCTTTTATGCGCCTCCGTTGGATCCAACGCCAGCAGTAACCCGAAAACTTGTCATGTAAGAAAGTCCGGCGCGGTCGCCAGGAGCTGTCCGCCAGGTGAATGCCGTAAGTGCCGAACCGGCTCCAATTGCCAACATCGCAGATGTCGTCGGGGAAAAGAATTGTCAGCGTATTGGCCAAATCTCCGTTCTCGGCTAAGGTGCGTGAAACCAGGCCCGGGCCAGTCGCGTTTAATATAAAGAACTCGTCCTCAAGGAAGGGGGGAGAGCCACGCATCATGGGCTTGACCCAGCTGGGATCTTGCTGGGCTCTGACGCAGTTTTCAATTATCGCCTTGAGAAATGGGTGACCCGGCGCGGCTCCGAAGGCGTAGTTCCCAACCAGCCAATCCATACCGAGATCATCCCTCAAGAAACGGCTGACAGTGAGTGCCTCAAACGGGAAGACGCAGCCAAGCTCCAGGAGGGGTGATAGCTCACTGGCCAGCAACACATCGACGTCGAAGTAGAACCCGCCATATCGGTAGACCGCGAGATACCGAAAGAAATCGAATCGTTGAATGGGATACTGAAACGAATCAATGACACTGCGGTACTCGGGGAATTCTCGACTGAAAAATTGTTCTACCTGCTCGTCGTCAAAGAACAGGTATTCGTAGTCCGGGTTCAGCAGCTTCAGGCTCGACGTCGCAGCCCGGTTGAGTAGTGGGAGCTGGGCGTGTTTTGCGGTCTGAATGATGCGCCGCGGAATTCGTTGTTTCATTTGGCCTCTGGAGTCCGTGTCTGGTACAATGGGCAGTTGCAAATATATGCCGACTGTGGCATTAATCAAGAGGATCTTTGCGGTTTGCGGTACACCTTTCACAGGGGTGAGCCCTTCGTATTCGCGTCTTGGCGTACCTAAGTACCATTGACGGCCCTTCTTACTAGTCGGATACTCCATGGTCGGTTACGCGCAGGCCGGTCGACCAACGGAAACGACGATCGTCCGTCTGGGAGCGAAGAACCGCACTCCCCGGAGACTCTCGGGGACAGCAAGTCTTGCATTTCATAAGGAGGAACAGGATTAATGACAAGCACTAAGAGATTGGCCTTATTTTATCTTATTATCGGCACAGTATTGGCCACTGGATTGCGCGCGCAGGGCACCTACACGGCGGCCTCCTGCAACGAGAGCGATGTGTCGGCAGCTATCGCGGCAGAGCAAGCCAAGGCCGCTGACGGGGATATCATCTCGATTCCTGCTGGAACGTGCACTTGGAGCGGTGGTTCAGGGATTGCGGTGAACTTCCACAACTCCGTCACGATCCAAGGAGCGGGGGCGCAGTATGCCACCGCGGGAGGGGCGGGTACGGCAGGGTCCGACTCGACCGTCATCATCGACAACCTCACGTATAATGGCAATCCATCAGCGGGATTTCTAATCACGACAGTTTCCGGCAAATCGTTCCGGTTGACGGGCATCTACATCGAGGAGAACTCATCAAGCACGGTTTCTCCCAACGGATTCCTGAGTATGCAGGGCAACTCTACTGCGGTTCGGATCGACCACTGCCATTTCTATCAATACGTCGGCAGCACGGTGGTCTATATTGGCGGCTCGATCCAGGGTGTTGCAGATCACGACCTTTGGTCCAGCCTGTCTGGGGTCTTGAATTTCGACTACGCTTTCCACAATGGCCAAAACTGGCAAGGGGACACGGCGGGAAACGGCGACCAGTCCTGGGTGGATGGTGACCATTGGGGGTCAAGCGAGTTCTTCTACGTCGAAGATAATCAATTCAACAACGGAGATGTAGGCGACGCCCACGACGGGGCAAGGTACGTCATTCGCTACTCCACCATGAAAAGCTCTGGGAACAACGGGCAGATGTTCAATCACGGTATCGATAACGGGCGGGCTCGGTCAGTCAGGGCGTCCGAGTTTTACATGAACACGTTCACCGCACCAGGGCCTCCTGGGGCGGGGAACGATGTGTTGAGCCTTAACGGCGGCACGCTGCTCTTTTGGGGGAACACGATTACCAACTACCGCTGGGCCGTGGGCATGGACTACACCCGGAAGAGCAATGGGACCTACACCTACACTGCAACTCCAGGCGGATGGGGGTATTGTGGAACCACGGACGGCCCGAGCAACTGGGATCAGAATTCCACGTCCGCCGGTTATGCATGTCTCGATTCTTCCGCTCGCGGCGCCGGCCAACTCATCACCGGGAGTTTCCCCAACGTCGTTAACACCAGCACTGGATCGATAGCGTGGCCGAATCAAGTGCTCGATCCTGCTTATGTCTGGGATAACGCCGTCACTCCTTCCAGCGGCTATTCCCCGAGCGGGCTGGTGAGTGTGGCATCCGCAATGTTCAACGATAACATCGACTTCTACCAGCAATTTGGCACCTACGGGGAATCCGGCAGCTTCAGCGGAGCAAAGGGAGTTGGTCAGGGGACCTATTCGCAGATCACGTCCAGCTGCGCTGCGGGTCCGGGCGGGAACACCCCCGGCGTCGGTTACTGGGCCACCGACCAGAGCACGCTTTACGTCTGCAACCCAACGAACACGTGGAAGGCGTATTATACGCCTTACACCTACCCACACCCGCTCACTGGGACTACCGCTCCTCTGGCCCCCCCCACAAACGTCACGGCGGTTGGTCACTGATCTGACGTGCGGGTGGGAACGCGCGGCGCTGCCCGGATCGTTCAGCGTTGCCTCCGGGCTGCTGGCCCGCGTCGGGCTGGGCGGCGTTGTCTGATGACCGGCCGAACCTTCTCGAGAGCGGCTAGTTCGAGCACAACACCTTTGGCGGCGGGAGATCCGGTTTCGGACCCCGCCGCACCGCCCAATTCAAAACCCGTGTAGTGGTCTGTGCCTTTGCATCCCAAGTGAGGCGTTCCCACGCGTAGGAAATGGCTTGCCGCCTTAAGCGATCAAGAAGCTCGCGGTTCCCCGCGAGTTCGGTCAGGATCGCTTCCATCCGTGACACAAATTCGCTTTCGTTGGTAAGGGGCACCTTGTACCCCACTTCCGGATGAACGACATCTCCTGGCCCTCCGAAGTCCGCGACCACAGGCACAACACCAGTCGCGAGGGCTTCAAATATCACACCTCCGCCAAAGTCGCGAACCGATGGAAACACCAGGACATCTGCGGATTGTAAGCGGGTGAGCACCTCCGCGCGGCTAACCCAGCCACAGAAGGAAACAGCCTTTTCGATCCCAAGAGATCTCACCAGTTGCTCGAGGCGGCCCCGCTCCGGTCCATCGCCGACGACATTGAAGTGGGCCAACTCGCTTCGCAAAAGGGGGGCAGCCGCGCGCAGCGCGAGATCACAAGCTTTGCAGGGAATCAGGTACCCGACGAAGATCAACTGGAGTTTATCGTCGTGCCTGGGAGCGCTACCGTTTTGGGAACACTGACCAGGGCTCACGCCGTTCTCCGGGACAAAGAATAGTTTGTCGTGATACGCCGCAAACTCCGCATAAGTTTGGGACGATGCAACTATGATAGCTGCTGAGCTGCGATAGGTAGACCGGGCAAACGGCAGGAACCGGTACAGATTCCTTAAGCTCGAGACCCATTGCTTCTCATTGTTGGCCTGGCTGAATCCCTGCACATAAGGGAGCCCGCCGTTGATCGGCCCGATCACGAAGGGTATCGGTCCGTTGCGCAGGAAGAAAGCGAACGGACTCGGCAATACCGCTGTCGTCGGCACGATCCGCAGAACGACGTCGAACTCGCCCGCTAAAACGCGGCGCCGCAACTGCCGCCAGGCACACCATTCAAAGGCAAGATGAAAAGGGTAGCCGAAAGCGGTCAACGCCTGGCTGGTGTAGTTATATCTGAAGATCCGTCGCAGGCTCCAGGCATAGATGCGCTCGAGCCACGGCATCCGAACCACCTCGATGCTGCGAAACGGCGCCTTGGCGCGGCGCAGAGCGTCTTCAACCGTCGATCGGGCGACCAAGGTAACATCATGGAGTTGGGCGAGCGCTGCAGCATGGCAATAGGTGACAAAGGGAATGCTGACACGCTCCGGATCACAATCCGGCCCCAGCAACAAAACACGTAACCGAGTCATGAATTCTCCGGTCGGACGCCCATCGTCACGACGCCGAACTCCGCCAACGTAAGATGACATGCCAGAACGATGAGTCAGCCGACCCGTACAGCGAAGATACCTGCCCCGAGCGAAACTGTGCGCCCGGGCAGCCGCGCGCCGCAACGCGCCGCCCTACTCGACAGTGCGTAGATCTCCCGTTACTTTCCAGTCGTCGAATTCGAGGACATCTGAGTTATTGGCGGGATCACGGTCGAATTCCCCATCCGACTGCGGCGCGGTTTTGGCGAGGCGGTTGATGCGGCATGCGCTCACAATCGACAGGAACAAGAAAAACAATGACAGGCTCAACATTCTAAAGCCCGCCTCGGTGATGTTATAAAGCATCAAGGTGACAACGTAAGCCACAAGAAGCGCGCCGAGTTCGCTCTCGCGACGAAAGGCGCGGACGGCCGTGCGATAGCCTTGCCCAAGAATAAGAGCGATGAGGCCCACACCAATCCAGCCCAGGTTCAGGTACACCTCGATATAACCGTTGTGCGCCTCGTTGGTCATTGAGAATCCACCGCGCGTGACGAAAACTTCTCTGACCCGCGGTCCTACCCAGAAGGTTTCGAAGCCGGCGCCGACAATCGGGTTGGGCACCATCGGAATCACGACCGCCCAGACTTCTGTACGTCCCGAGAAATCCGACTTCCTGCCCACAGCCCCCGTGATTGCACTGTTGCCACCGAACAGCAGGCCGAGACTGCCTCCCAGTAAAATGGCGAGAACCAGCGCGTGCACGACGGCGGTGCGGGCCCTGAAAAACGGCAGAGTGGTGACGAGCATCAAAGCCGCTCCAAGGACGAAGCAAACTCCGGACGTGGCCGAGTGTGCCGTAAACAAAAGGGAGATGCCAAACCAGAGAAGGGCGCCCTGGGCCACCAAGCGTCGAGTGCGATTGGGCTGCGTCTTATCCCGCCAGAGAATCAAGACCTGCCATAAAGTTCCCAAAGTGACGAGATAAGTCAAGAGCCCCAGGACGTTCTTGTTGGTCGTCACTCCCGTATTGACTATCGCGTCTCCTCCAAATGGATCAAACCCGCGGCCAAGTTGCGGGTAGTACCTGATAAGAAGCATGGAAGCGGGCAGCAGGACGAATCCTACGCGCGAGATGAGGCGCCTGAGAGCGGCGGCCGGTTGAGCGTCCGTCACTACAATCAGGACCATGATCACGTCGCCCAGAGCCCTGACCCATCGCTTGAAGCCCCAGGCGGGATAGTCGGAAAAGGCGAGGCTAGCCAGGCTAAAGGAAAAGTACACTGCTATCGGCCAGCTAGCTCTCAGGAGAGCCCCCCAATCCCGGCGGCGGCAGAGAACGGCGACGCCAAGGAGGATCAAACTCGCCGCAAGAAGCTGGTCGATCGGGCTGCTAGGGGGAAGTTGGCCGGCGACTTCGGTCATGTTGATCCCGAGCCATCCGGAGGGGGGCCTTGACCCGTTACTCCACAGCCAGATTACAGGCAGCCAGAGGGCCCTCGAGGGGCGCACAGAGGTGTTCCGATCCAGCCAGAAGAGTCCGGCGATGCCGACGGCGAAGAGCACACTTGCTATTTGTGGAGGCACGGGTTAAGAGCAGTGTTAACTGATGAGATACAAGTGCAGAGTGGTCAGGGTTCAGCGGCAGGCGTCTCGTCGAATCGAGCGGGGACATTCTGGATTCTCAGCGCTCGCCACGCCGCCACAAGGGAAACGGCGGCGAGAATTGCAAGGAACGGAACAATCAACGTACTGTGGCGCGCGTGCGCGATGATTGGGGCGTGGACCATCGGGATGTAGAGGATGTACAGCAGAATTATGCCCGCCTTGTGCAAGAGGCCACGCTTCCGCAAAACCACCACCCCTGCGAGAGCCAAGCCGAGCAGCGGCGCCTGCACCAGCACATTCAGCAGGACTGACTGCCGCTTCTTGCCAAGAAACCAGAAGTTGAAGAAGAAGTTCTTCATGGCGCATCCGGCCAGAAGTTCCGGATGGCTGCGATATTTGGTCGAGACTCGGCTGAGTAGAACCTGGTTGAACGCAACTTCGTCCTGCGGCGTGTAGAAGAGTTGGTAGTAAGGGCCCAAGAACGGTTTCCCGAGTTGTCTGGCGATTTCATCCCGCTCGAATCCGGCGCTCGTCTCCGCCTCCGCGAAGGGCAGGCTGGGGTTCTCACAGCTATAAAGCCCCTCCTGCGCCGCGACCCCGGCGACGGTGGCGCCAGGAACAAACTTGTGCACCAGCCTGTAATTGCGGATTATCCATGGGGACATCACAATCACAGTTCCGAGGCCGAGCACTGCCATCCGCAGCACGGCTTTCGCCCGTTCGCTCGAGCTCTTCGAGGTAAAGACGAGGTAAACGAACAAGAAGAGCGGAAACAACAGGACTTCGTTCCTTATCAGAACCGCCACCCCCAGCAGCAAGCCCGCAGCGCCATACCGCCACAGGCTTCCTTTCTCCACCGCACTGTAAAACGCGAGCATGAAGAGCAGCACGGTGAACATGGATGGGATTTCTATGCCCGCGTGCGCCTCAGCAACCAGGATGCCGGGGTAAAGGAGGAAGATGAGCGCCGCGGCCAGCGCGGTCATTGCGTTGCCAGTGATCTTTCGGGTGAGCCGCAGCAGCAACAGTGCGGCCCCAAAGGCCAGCAGCACGCATATGGCGCGAGCCTGCAGGAGGCCGTACCCGCCCACTTCAAAAACTGCCGCGAGTAGCAGCGGATAACCTGGCTCCCGAAGCATGGTGCTGCCCATGGCGGGCTCAACACGGTAGCCGTTCCCATGGTCGAGATTCCAGGCTATCTGGTCGTAAAGGTCCCCCCAGTTCGTATTGTAAGTCGGCGTCAAGCGGCCGCTCAGCTTCGGCAGGCCCACGAGGACAATCGCGGCGTTCACGAGGAGCGCGGCGAAAAGGATGAGAGATACGGACCGGCCCGCGAGTTTTTCGCCCACAAGCATAGGTGCCTTCGAGCTTATGGACACCTCGCGGATTTGAGTTGCTTCCATCCCTTCACTCCCCGTGGCGCCATCGCCAATGGCTAATTGCGGGGCCCCCGTCCTTCCTTGCTCCAAGTATAGAAGGCAGTCACAGCGTAGTTCCAGACCGCGCCTACCGCGATGCCTGCGAGGGCGGCAACGGCCCAAGAGGTATCCCGCCGAAACAGGTAGGACGCGATGCCGACGTTAGCAAGAGCGCCGAGAGAGCAGGAGAGCGAGAAGGAACCGAGGCCCTTGAACCATTGCCATCCCTTGAGGCGCATATCCCTGTAGGTCAAAGCGTTGTTCAGTGCGAAATTGCATACCATTGCAGCGACGGTGGCGGCTCCCTGGCTGTAGCGGAAAGGCACTGCCATCAGTTGAAACAGGGTCGACAATATGGCGAAGTGGACGAAAACTCCTAGCGCGCCCACCATGGCGAAAGCCACGAATCGCACCGGCACGATATGCCCTATCAGCTTGTCCGTCAGCAACATCACAAAGCCCCACATGGCCTGACTATCCAACTTGCTCTCGCCGGCGTGGCGATTACGAAAGGTGTAGGGCGTTTCCTTGAGTCGCAGCGTCCCAGGACAGGAAGCAACCAGGTCCAGGAGGATCTTGAATCCGATATTGGAAAGGTCCCGCACCGCGAGCTCCAGGACGCTCCGTCGCAAAGCAAAGAAGCCGCTCATGGGATCGGAGAGGTCTTGCTTCATAACAGATCGGCCCAGGCGGGTGGCGAACCGGCTCATTTTGGCCCGGGATGCCGTCCAGCTTCCGATCCCGCCTCCCTCGATGTAGCGGCTTCCGACGACCACGTCGGTGTCCCCCGCTTTCAGGATTTCAAGCATGCGGGGCAATACAGTCTCGTCATGTTGGCAATCGGCGTCCATGACGGCGAGGTAGGGCGCCGAGCTCGCCAGCATTCCTTCCACACAGGCGGAGGAAAGTCCGCGGCGTCCGATACGTTGCAAGCAGCGCACGCGCGGATCCGTGCGTGCGATTTCGCGGGCTCGCGCGGCAGTTCCGTCAGGCGAATCGTCATCCACGAAGATTACTTCCCAGGCGTTTCCGCTCAGGCTAGCTTCAAGCCGCTGAACGATCTCCGCCACGTTATCCCGTTCGTTGAAGGTGGGGACAATGACGGAGAGTTCAGGAACCTGGCCTGGCGACTCGCCATTTTCCGCGGATAAGGTCGTTGTCCGACTCTCGATTTTGATGAGTTGTTCCTGCATAACTCCGGCCTCACACGTTTCGTCTGGCCACTGGCGAGCATCGACGCTCGCCATCCTCTGGCCCCCGCCGCTCGGAGGTAAGTTCATACGTTGGCTTTGCTTCCCGCTCCGCTCAACACAGTCCATTACAAGGGTTTCGTCCCTCACACGGCCGAGGGGCGATGGTCGCCGCACTCCTGGCGCCGGGGGTCGTGACGATAATCCCGAATTCCGAAGTTGCGAGGCTCTGTGGGAAGAAACCCCTCACCCGGCTCGCTACTCTCGCCACCCTCTCCCCAAGGGAGAGGGCTGAAACCAATCAACGTTGACGGCCCTCTCCATTGGGGAGAGGGTGGACCGCAGCCGGCGTAGTTATCAGCCGGTGCGGGACGGGTGAGGGGTTACTTCCGAAGAATCCAAACACCCGTTTCGTTCTCGAGGTCATCAAGGCAGGCAATTCAGATTCAACGAGTTGGCTTGAAGCGCCAAATTCAACTTCGGAATTCGGGATAATATAATGCCGGCGCGCGGAGTCCGTCGATATCCGGGCGATACTTGAGCGTAGTCCGCCCTCATACGCGTCACCCATACTTGATGATGTCTCTCAGATACAGCCCTGAAATGCTATCTTAAGGTCGCCACAGGCGCCTCGTGGGCGCGAAGCCATTCCTCAAACAAGGCGAGGCTAAAAAGTATTTTGTGGTTATCCTGACGGCCGGCGGCGTGCTGTTCGTAAAGTTCGCGAACGGCGGGCGCGCTGAGGTACTGATAGATCCTGGAGCTTTCGTCGAGGAAGGTGTCGGTCATCTTGCTGTCCATCGCGCTGCGGAACCAGCCATCCACTACGTTGGTGGCGAAGCCGCGTTTTGGCCGGCTCAGGATCGAACTGGGAAGGAACTCACGGCACGCCAGGCGGTGTAACCATTTCCGGGTGCCTCCCCTCACTTTGAACTCGGCCGGCAGTCGCTCGACATATTCCACTATCTCTTTGTCCACGTACGGGACGCGAAGTTCCAGGCTGTGAGCCATCGAGAGCTTGTCCGCGTACATGAGGAGTTCGTCCGGGAGGGTAGATCGCAACTCGAGAAACTGCAGCCCGCCGAGCTCGTCCGTCTCCGACATGAGATCCGTCATACTCGCCCAGCAGTCCAGTATCGCGTCGCCGGAGTTTGGAGCCAGGAGGCCATCCTGGAAGAGCTTGTCAACCTGGTCGCCGGGCAGGAGCGACAGAACATACTGATACCTGCGCAACCGGTCGGGGATCGCCAAAGAGTACACGCCGCGCTTTAGGGCCTCGTTTCTGGGCAGGTGCGCCACGGCTGAAGAGAGGCTGCCGCGCATCCAAGCCGGCAGCCGTGCCCAATAGGAGCCGTAGCGCACGCCCAGGTGGCGGGTATAGCCGCCGAACAGTTCGTCCGGCCCTTGCCCGACCAGAGCTACTTTCACGTTCTGGTGGGCGCGTTGACACACGAAGTACATCGGCACAATCGAAGAAGTTGCGATGGGTTCTTCCAGGCAGGCGACAATCTTGGGTAGCGTCTTTTCAAAGAGCGATCGAGAAAGCAAGACGCTCGTGTGCTTGGATCCCAGGACGCGGGCCGTCTCGCCGGCATCGGCCAGTTCATCGTCGGGAAACGCCGCGCCGTACCCTACCGTGTAGGTTTGCCACGCACCCCCGTTAAGGTTCATCAAGGCAAGCAGTAATCCGGAGTCGATGCCGCCGCTCAAAAGCAAGCCCACCGGAACATCGCTGATGAGTTGCCGTTTAATGGCTTGTTTATAGAGCGTCGCCAGCTCCTCCAGAGCTTCCGCGGGTGACTTGGGCGGGGCGAACGGGATGGGCTTGAATCTGTACCATCGATCCACCTGGCAAGTTCCGTTCTCGACCGTCAGTTTGGTCCCGGGAGCGAGCTTCGATACACCTTTGAGTATTGTGTACGGCGAGGGTGTATAGCGGTAGCGCAGGAAGAGATTCAACGAGCTGGCGTCAATTTCGGGCCTTTCTCGCAGGGCAGCGCAGACGGCGCGCATCTCCGAGCCGAAATACAAGCGATTGCCATCCATCAGGTAATAAAGCAGCTTGATTCCGAAGGGGTCTCGAGCCAGAACCAGGCGGCGCTTCCGCACATCCCAGATGGCCAGGCCAAACATGCCATTGAGGTGATTCAGGACCTCGTCGCCCCACTGTTTATACCCGTGAATGATGACTTCGGTGTCCGAGTTCGTGCGGAAAACGTGGCCGTACCTTTCCAGCTCAGATCGCAGTTCGGGGAAGTTGTAAATCTCGCCATTGAAAATCACCCATACGGATTCTTCGCTATCCGACATGGGCTGATGGCCGCCCCCGAGGTCGATGATGGAAAGCCTCCGAAATCCGAACCCGAGCGGTCCGGCGAGGTAGTATCCCTCGTCATCGGGCCCGCGATGGCGGAGGGTCTGGGTCATCGCCACCAGGGTCTGGCGGTCGACCGGCTCCAATTTTCCGAAATTGTACTGTCCGCAAATGCCGCACATAGAGTTAGTTCAGCAGCCAACCCCGCATCAACTTCGCGCTACGCTGAAGTTATCAACCCGCTTGAATCGCAAGAGAGATTTGAGGATGGCCTTGAGCTTGGCCATCTGTTCCTTGCGGTGAAATACTATGAACTCCCGCGAGACTGGCCGAGGCGTGCGGCGCACGAGCGCCCAGCAATAGCCTAGACCCAGAGCAAAGCCGCCGATGAGATAGGGTCGCTTCGCAGCTCTGTAGCCGGCTCGGAACAGTTCCCAAACAGGGTGCCCGCCCATGTAGTAGTCCTTTTCGCCATAAGAAAACGAAGAAGAGACGGCACTCCGCTCGGCCGTTCCCAGCTGCCGGTGATGGAAGAACGACCGCTCACGGAACGACTCGGTTTTCCAACCTTTCATGCGGGCAGTGATCACAGCTATCCAGTCAATTCCCCCGGCTCGGTGTGGAATATAGCCGCCGATTTCCTCCCAGCACTGCCGCCGGAATAATTGGCACTGCCCCGCAACATGCTTTCTCCCCTCAAAACTGTCGGTTTCGGAGCTGTAGCCCTCCTCGCGGAAGACTGTACCCGCTACCCCGAGAGTAGGATCCTGGGCGAATTTGCCAAGAAGGAACTCGAAATGATCCCTTTCAAAGGATATATCCGCGTCCAAGTTGCCGATAATGGCGAAAGGCAGGCCCTTCACTCGCTCGTAGCCGGTGTTGAAAGCTTGCACTTTGGCCGCAAAGCTGCGATCGCGCCGTTGAGGCATCTGGACCATTTCTATCCAAGGGTAGTGGCCGAGATACTGGCTTATGATCTCGGCCGTCCGGTCCGTCGATCCATCATCAACGATCACCCATTTCGCGGGCAGCAGTGTCTGGTGAATCACCGACTCAAGCGTCTTCTGGATGAACGCAGCTTCATTTCGAGCTGGAGTGATTAGCACGTATGAGATGTGCGGCCGGTGTTGGTTCCGGTGTTCTTGTTTCACTGCTGCTTTCCTACTTCGGAGTGAATCGTAGCCTGCGCGGGACTTCGAGGGGTTTCACGTCCGTCATTCGGAGCCGCCATACCCTTCGTAGGTTGGCTGTTACTGAAAACCCTCTGGTAGGCGGCAAGCAGGTGCTGGACAGAATACTCCCACGCCAGTTCTTTTTCAATGCGCCTTCTTCCGAATTCTCCCATCCTTTTTCGGTCCTCCGGCCGATCGAGCAACCAGAGAACCTTATTGGCGAAATCGGCCCCGCGGTCCTCTCGATTCGCATACAGCGACGCCTCTTGGGCGCTAAACCGGCCTTCCTTCGAATCGAATTGGACGATTGGCTTGCTCAGCGCCATGTACTCCATGATCTTGATCATTGTAGAAATATCATTCATCTCACATGGCCGGTCCGGATTAACACACACCTCCGCCGTCGATAGGATCTCCAGTAGCTCTTGATCCGAGACTCTACCGGTGAAATACACCGTGTCCACCAGGCCTTTCTCTACAACGATCCCGCGCAGCGTCTCCAGTTCCGGACCGGAGCCGACACATACAAAACGGACATCGCGCCTTCCCAGGTTCTTGATATATTGCGCGACATCTATAAGGATGTCCAAGCCATCCTGGACGTTCATGGTCCCTACGTAACCGACGAGGTATCGTTTGCCGTCCTTGAGCGCCGGATTCGGCGCCACAGGTTTGAAAGTTCGAGGGTCTGGTCCGTTGCGCACAACGAATACGTCGTCGGGAGCCATACGGCCTCTTTTGATAGCCAGTTCCTTATAGCTATTGTTCGTGGCCATCACTGCATCGCTCGAGGCGTAGGTCATTTTCTCCAGCCAGAGGAGGAGCTTGTAAAGGAAGGCCCTTTGGCCACTCTTGGAAAGGTATAATTCTGGAGTCGCATCATGATGGTCGAAAATGTACTTAATCCCCAGAAGTCTGAAAGGTAGAGCAATTAGAAAGACATCGTCCGGGGGATTGCACCCCTGAATGACGTCGAATCCATGGGTCAAGTAGATCCACCACGTGTAAATGAACTCCCAAAACAGCCCGCAGCCGTATTCCCAGAGGTAACTGAGGGTGGTGTCCGCCTCTTTTGGCATGGGGTGTCTATAGATACGGACCCCCTCGATCACCTCATACCCTTGCCGACAGCTGCCACGCCGTGGGCATAGGACGGTCACGTCATACCCATTCGTGGAAAGCGACTGTGCCTCCTTAAAGACACGTGTATCGTATGGGAGTGCTGCGTTTTCCACGATGATCAGGACTTTACGCTTCACAGGGGGTTTCTAGGGTCGTTATTGGCAAACGGCTGCGCATCTGATATTGCCTTTCGCGATGTCCAAGAGACGAGCAAGGTCCACCATGCACTGGCCTTCGTGCAGCCGTTCCGGAATAGATTGGAAGTCCGGATCCTTGTTGCCGATCACTATAGTATCACCGTGTCTTAGCACTGCGTCAACGTCGTCTACCATCAATTTGGAGATGTGAGGAATATGGTTCAGAATGAAATCGCGATTTGCGCCGACCAGCTTTGCGAGTTGTACGTTCTTATCGTAAATGCGCAGATCATAACCCTTGCCGGCGAGTCGTTCGATGATTTCAATCATCGGGCTTTCCCGGAGGTCGTCCGTCCCTGCTTTGAAACTGAAGCCGAGGATCCCAATGCGAGCATTCCCCCTCTCCACGATGCGCTGCAGGCCCTTGGCGATTTGGAGTTCATTGCTGCGCAAAATTGAATTCATGATGGGCAAATCCAGATCGCGCGACTTGGCGGCGTAAGACAAAGCCCGGAGGTCCTTCGGCAAGCACGAGCCCCCAAAGGCAAAGCCCGGGGAAAGGTAAGCAGTCGAGATATTGAGCTTGGTGTCTAAACAAAAAATCTCCATCGCCTTATGCGCATCCACGGAAAGCGACGAGCAGAGGTTTCCGATCTCATTGGCGAAGCCGATCTTGAGGGCGTGCCAGCCGTTGTCGATGTACTTGATTATCTCGGAGGTTTCCAGATCAGTCCTGATCAGCGGCGCCTGGAGTTTTGAGTAGAGTTCTGCCAGTAAGTCGCCGCTGCCCGGATTCAGTTCCCCGATAACTGTCTTAGCGGGGAAAGTGAAGTCCATTACGGCCGAACCTTCTCGGAGGAACTCGGGGTTGTGGCAAATGTCGAAGCCGCTGCCCGCCCCTTTGCCAGAATGCGCTTCTAGCGTGGGGATAACCACGCCGCGCATCGTTCCCGGTAGGATCGTGCTGCGGATGACGACCGTGTGACGCGCCGCTTTGTCCTTCAGTGCCATGCCTATTTCTTCACAGACGCGTCGAATATACGACAAGTCGAGATTGCCATTGACCTGGCTGGGAGTTCCCACGCAGACAAATGACAATTCCGTGCCGTTCACTGCTCGAACCGTGTCTTCCGTGGCTCGCAAGCGACCGTCCCCGACCGCGCTGGCGATGATTTCGCCTATTTCGGTCTCGATGATCGGGGATTGGCCAGAATTGATCAACTCGACTTTTGTCCGGGCCCGATCGACTCCTATCACCTCATGGCCGTTCTGGGTGAGACAACCTGCCGACACCACCCCGACGTAGCCTAACCCGAAGACGCTAACTCTCAAGAGCGCTCCTTTCCTCTGAGTTCAGTGAGCTCGTCTGTGAGCAGATTGCCTGACCCTTGGGAGCTTGCATGGAGCAAGAAACAAAGGCTTCTGAACATTTGCGCTTGTGCCCAGCGATGCATGGGGGTGTTGTCCCATCCCAAGAGAAGCTGACGGCTGCGAAAAGAACCGTCCGGCTTTTGCCATTCCGCAAATAAACTGTGGAGAACCGGCGCCAGAATAACGTCAAGCGTCCGGAAACGACCCCTCAACAACACGGCCAGGTTGACGAACTCGGCGTAGTCGTACAACTCTCGGCGATAGACAGTCGTTCGAGGGGCACGCGAAAAGGGCTTGGGAAGACCGCGCTCGTCAAACAAATTGGCGACGTAATACTGGACCCCGCGCTCAATCGCCCGAGTGCACCTCGGGTCCCTCGTAAGCGATTCGATTTTCGTCAGTGCTTTAAGGACGAAACAAGTGTGAAAATGATCCGTAAAACCTCTCTTACCGTCGTTTGCGTAGTACCAGGAGCCGTCCGGGTTTTGAGCCTCAAGGACGAAATTCAGATTCCTTTCAGCCGTCCTTCGGTAGGAATCCTCCGAGAAGTCCAAGGCCGCGCTGGTGAGGAGGAAGGCGCGGTAGGCATTCGCATTGACGACTCGCAGCGAGTCTGCGGGGTCCGGAGTATACGAACAGGTCGAAGCCGTGGCGGAGGTCTCTAAATCTACGTAGTCCTGACACCCGTGTTGAGCGATGGATTGCATGATGGCGAGCCACCTGCCGTCGCCGTCGAACTGATAGGCCTGCCTGAAGGCCTCGTAAACATAGGGCACGGTGGTGATGAGCGGCGTACCTTCTTTGATCGTTCCCCGCAAAGTTACCCAGTCATAGGGATATCCCCAGCAGTAGCGATCGTAGCCCGGACATCGAGTCTGCTCCAGCACCTCCAGGAAATGGAATGCCCGCTTGTAGTATGGCTCTTGATCAAAAGCCTGCGCGAGAAACAAGAAACCCATCGCGTAATGCGCATCCGCTATAGGAAATCGCTGCGGCTTCCAAAAAAGCCGGCGGGCCGAAGGAACAAAAGCTTCGCAGAACACCATGGGGGAAACTGCTAAGGTTCCCAGCAGCGGCTTCCTGTAGTACAGAGCTTTAGCATATCGCCCAAAAGGGCCGGCGTAAAGGCCCTGCCAATCGTAGGAAAGCTCGCCGTATCGATCGAGCCAGTCGACAAACCGGAGAATCCCCCGCCAGGTTTTGTCAATGGGCACGGGCCCTGCTTCGGGCCAGGCAAAGCTCGGCGTGAATAGGGGGAGTGTCATTTCGAATCCAGAAAAAGTCGGTGTACCAGTTCCACAGTCAACAGCCTGTGAATCTCGGTAGTGTAGTTACGGTTTCCTCTGAGGTGTCCGTCAACAAGATTTTGCAACACCTTTGGCACAAGGTAGGGGCGTGACAACGAGCGGCGGTCGAGGAGCATCTCGCGCACATAGGGGGCGAGTTGGTCGCGGTACCAGACGCGAAAGTGAAACACCTTGTGGCGTCCCAGCCAGAGACGTTCTAAATGAAGTGGTGCGAACAAATGGTCAAGTTGCGCAATCCACTGAGGCATCCCCATGTCATAGGCATATTCAGCCTTGAACGAAAACTCCAGGAGGCCGCGACTGAAGAAGTTGCCGATGCCAAAGCTGCGATCGGTGCGCAGCCTGGCGAGAGCAGTGTCTCCCTCTCGGACGAGCCGCACCCTCACGGCCTCGTTGATTGCGGCGGGG
>Ga0209517_10001017_pt1 | contig 45001 bp, 32 predicted proteins | sample PeaSoiMetSII2010_FD_187695 | JGI IMG/M metagenome (GOLD analysis project Ga0209517, IMG submission 187695) | Peat soil microbial communities from Weissenstadt, Germany - SII-2010 (SPAdes) (version 2) | ecosystem: Environmental > Terrestrial > Soil > Wetlands > Peat | place: Germany...
CTCGAACCTTTCAGCCGTCAGGCGGACAAGCGGCGGTCGCGATCATGAGCGACAAAGCGATGATTGTGGCCGGGGTGATGAGCGGGACGTCGGCGGACGGGATTAATGTGGCGCTGGTGCGGATCGGCTCGCTGCACGAGTCGAGGGGCTTCCGCGAAACGTCCACTTTGGCCACCAGCATACGCGGGCGGGGGCGCCCGCGCCACATCTTCCAACTTTTGGGACATGCGGAGTACTCTTATTCGGCCAAGGTGCGTGCTGCTGTGCTTTCGGCGATGAATGCGAATCGGGCCAGCGTGGCCGATCTGGCGCGACTTAACTTTCTTTTGGGCGAGCTGTATGCGGACGCGGTGCTGGCTACAGAGCGGCAGTTTCGCGTGAAGGCTGATCTGGTGGGCTGCCATGGACAGACTTTGTACCATCAGGGCGAGACGCAAACATTTCTGGGCCGCAGAGTGGCCGCGACCTGGCAGACCGGAGAGGCTGCGTTGATTGCGACGCGGGTGGGCGCGCCTGTGGTTTCAGATTTTCGTCCGGCGGATATGGCGGCGGGAGGCAAAGGAGCACCGCTAGTTCCGTATCTCGACTACCTGCTCTTCCGCGACGCGAAGTTCGGCCGCATTGTGCAGAATATTGGAGGCATTGCGAATCTCACGGCGATTCCTGTGGGGGCCGATGCCAGCCGCGTGTTCGCGTTCGATACCGGCCCGGGCAACATGGTGATCGACGCAGTGACTGAGTCGCTGTTGGGCCGGGCGTTTGATCGCGGGGGGAAGATTGCGGCTTCAGGGAAGGTGCTGGAATCGGTTCTCGAGGAAACCCTGCGGAGCAAGTTCTTCCGGGCGAAACCTCCGAAGACGGCGGGGCGCGAGGAATTCGGGCGGGAATTTGTGGGGAGGTTTCTGCGGCAATGTGGGCGCGCTCGCAAGCAAGACGCGGTGACGACGGCCACCGCCCTGACGGCGCGGTCGATCGCGGATGCGGTGCGGCGATTCGTGCTGGGAAAATTCGGTTCACCCGCTAAGAATGTTTTTCGCGAAATGATTCTTTCCGGCGGCGGCGCCCGGAATGCCACCCTGGTTGGCATGCTGGCGGAAGGCCTCGCGCCGCTTGGGGTACAACTGCGATTCTCCGACGAGTTCGGCTTGCCTTCGGAGGCGAAGGAAGCGGTGGCGTTTGCCGTGCTGGCGTATGAGACTTGGCACCGGCGGGCTTCGAATGTGCCATCGGCCACGGGCGCGAAACGGGCGGCGGTGCTGGGGAAGATCTCGTATGCGTAAGGTCCGACGCCGTGCCACCCCCGGACTTCTCGTGCTACTCTGCGTGGTCGCGATCTTGCCGCTCTTGTCCTGCTCGGCCAAGCCCGATCCCAACACGCTGGTCATGATTATCGAGTCGAGCCCAACGAATCTTGATCCGCGAGTGGGAATTGACGCGCAGTCGGAACGGATCGACAACCTGATCTTTGACGATCTGTTGTCGCGCGGGGACGATCTGAACGTGGCTCCCGGGCTGGCTGAGCGCTGGGAGATTCCTGATCCTCTCACTTACGTTTTTCATCTTCATCGTGGCGTTAAGTTTCATGACGAGCGCGCGCTGACTTCGCGCGATGTGAAGTGGACGTTCGATTCGCTGCTGCAGGGCAAGATTCGCAGCACGAAAGCGGCGGTGTACCGCTTCGTGGACCACATCGACGCGCCGGATGATGCCACGGTGATTTTCCATATGAAGGAGCAGGACGCGACCTTGCTGTGGAATCTGTCGGATGGCGCGATGGGGATTGTGCCGGAAGGCAGTGGAGATGAAATGACGATTCATCCCATCGGCTCGGGGCCGTTCAAGTTCGTGAGTGCGGAGACCGACCGGGAAGTGATGGTTGAGCGCAACGACGACTATTGGGGCGAGCGTGCGAAACTTGCGCGGGTGCGGTTTGCGGTGGTGCCCGACGCTACCACGCGGGCCCTTGAACTGCGCAAGGGCAGCGGCGATGTCGATATCAATTCGCTGACGCCCGATACCGTGTATACGCTGGCGCGCGAACCTGATCTCTTGGTGGAGCGCGCGGCCGGGACGCGGCTGGCATATATGGGATTCAACCTGCGTGATCCGATTCTGAAAGATGCGCGGGTGCGGCAGGCCATTGCGTACGCTCTCGACCGGCAGCCGATGATCGAATACCTGTGGCGTGGGCAAGCGCAACCGGCGCGCAGTGTGCTGCCGCCGCAGAGTTGGGCCTACAACGGAAGCGTGCCCGCTTACGAGCACAATCCCAACCGGGCGAACCAGTTACTCGATGCGGCGGGATATCCGGCGGTGAACGGGGTGCGCTTTCACCTGGCCATGAAGACGTCCACGGACGAGAACACGCGTCTGATGGTGGCGGTGATGCAGCAGCAGTTGCGCGAAGTGGGGATCGCGCTCGATATTCGCAGCTTCGAATTCGCCACGTTCTTTGCGGACGTGCAGCACGGGGCATTTCAGATCTACTCGCTGCGCTGGATCGGGGGCAATGAAGATCCCGACATTTTCGAATATGCGTTTCATTCGGCGAAGTTCCCGCCGAACGGGGCCAACCGCGGGTACTATTCGAATCCCGCGTTGGACGCTTTGATTGATAAAGCCCGGCGCGAGATCGATCCCAAGGTGCGCAAGCCGCTGTACGCCGAGGTGCAGCGCATTTTGGCGGATGAGGTGCCGTACGTCAATTTATGGTATTTCGACAACGTGTTGGTGCACACGCGCCGGGTGCGCAATCTGAAACTGAATCCCGCGGGAAACTACGACTTCCTGCGCACCGCGGAACTGGAATCCCGAAACTGAGGCGACCACGATCCGGTTACACTTTTTAGTTGTGCGGCTCCGCCAAGGGAGCATAATCAAGAGTAAGAGTGATCTCCGCGGAGGAGCCTCGTGGACCGTAGCTCGGCCAAATATATTTGTTCTTGCGCGATAGGGCTCTATTTGCTGATCACTGTTTCGGTGGCTGGTCAGCAGGCCATCGACATTCCTGAAGTACCCTCCCAGTTCAAACTCGATATGGAATCCGCTGCGCGATTGCGGCCTCAACTCATGGCGCAAAGCGTTGCGGCTTCGGGGCGATATGCAACGGGCAGCCTGGTTTTCGACCGACTGGTGGAGCAGGTTCTGGCGGAATTCCGCACCAAGTTCGCGTGGCAGTTGCGGATTGTCGACGACGATCAGCTCAACGCGTATTCCTCACCCGACGGAACGGTCTATGTAGAAAGTGGTCTGGCGCGGCTGGCCGGTCCGAGCGCCGGATTGTGGGCGGCCATCCTGTCGCACGAGATCGCGCACGTGGTCCGCCGCGACTGGGCGCGGCGCTATCTGTACCAGAAATACCTGGAGAACGCCGGTGGTGTTGGGATCGTTCTGGGCGACCCGCGTCAGCCTTCGGCTTCGTGGCAAGACTCGGAGAAGGCCAGCGCTGACATGGGGCGATTCGGTCGGCAGATGGAACTGGAAGCCGACCGGGAAGGTTTGATGATGATGGCTCATGCCGGCTATCATCCCGACTTCGTCCCCGCGCTGCATCATTTGTTGCACGCTCGAGGCATGGGAACGAACACCCGGTCGATTTACGCGATGCATCCCTGCTGGGAAGAGCGCGACCACGATCTCAGCCGTGCCTATGTTGCCGCGAGCATTGAATTTGCGCGCCGCTGGCCCGAGTGGTATGACTCGCCAGGGGGAAATCCGCCGGTGGTCGTGTTTGCGGAAGGGCCGACGGTTCGAAAGACCGGTCAGAAAGAATGGCAAATCCGGGTCCCCATGCGGTGCCAGAACCTGGCGGGCGCGGTGGAAGTTGTTCTCAGCGCATCGCAGCGTGGGACGGCGCGGAAGCGGCTTCCGGACCAGCCGGGGTCTGACACCGACGCGAGGCAGTTGACCGGCTGCACTTCGCCCCGGACCACCGTCACATTCACTCTGGGAGACACCTCGGTGCGCCCGAAGCCAGCGCAGTGGACTGATGTCTATGTGCTGGACGCGTGGGGCTCTGTGCTTGCGCGCGCCGAACTTCCCAAGCTGCCGCACTGATCTCTCGCCTGCAGGTGCAGTTCTGCTGCGCGCGAGATCCCTTCGGCTTCGCTCAGGGCAGGCTCTTCCCTCCGCCTGAAGAACGGCTGCGGTCAGGATGACGCCCCTCGAAGTGGCCAAGGGTGACCCCGAGCCCGTGTTACCATCGAATTTTGGCCTTTGATATTCATGCGAATTCTTTTCATTGGCGATATTTTCGGACGGCCGGGACGCACCATTGTCAAAGACAAGCTGCCGGGGATCGTCCGTGACCACGCCATCAATCTGATCATTGCGAATGGAGAGAACTCGGCAGCGGGTTTTGGAATCACTCCGGCGCTGGCTGAGGAACTCTTCGAACTCAACATCGATGTGATTACCACCGGAAACCACGTGTGGGACAAGCGCGAAATCATCGACTACTTTCAGATGGTCGAGGGCAATGGGCACGGGCCGGCGCGGCGCGTGCTGCGTCCCGCGAATTATCCCGCGGACATGCCGGGGTCGGGGGTGTATGAGGGGTTCAAGGGAAGAATTCCGTATGCGGTCGTCAACCTGCAGGGGCGCGTGTTCATGGCCTCGAATGACGATCCGTTCCGCACCGCGGACCGGCTTCTGCAGAAGATTCAGGCCAAGGTGATTCTGGTGGATATCCACGCCGAGGCAACGTCGGAGAAGATTTCGATGGGGTGGTATCTGGACGGACGGGTCACTGCGGTGGTGGGCACGCACACTCATGTGCCGACGGCGGATGAGCGGGTTCTGCCCAACGGGACCGCTTACGTCACCGACGTGGGCATGACCGGGCCGTACGACGGCGTGATTGGAGTGAAGAAGGAACTGGTGGTGGGCAAATTCCTGAACGGAATGCCGGTCCGGTTCGAGCCCGCCACGGGCGATGCGCGCCTGTGCGCGGTGGTGATTGATTGCGACGAGCAGACTGGCAAGGCACGCTCAATTGAGCGGCTGATGCTGAGTTGAAACGTCAGCATGCTCGCCACGGATGCGGACGTTTATACGCCTGGACCCGTACAAACGAGCATCGCACTGCCCGACAAACCTGCGAAGGACGCGATCACCCTGGCAGATCCAGACACCGGGCCACCCCCGCCGGAGCAGGTCACCAAACCGCTCTTGTCCAATGTGACGAACGGGGGCGGGGATGACAGCGTCCAGGTCGCGGAGGAAAGAACCTGCGTCGTCCCGTTACTATACTTGCCGAGGGCCTTGAGTTGCAGCGTTGACGGGGCGTTGAGATTCGCGGGATTCGGGGAGACTGCGATGGAAACCAGGTGATTCCCAGCTCCGCAGCTTATGGTGGTAAGGCCGAAAGTGAGAGCTCCGAAAGTGAGAACCAGGATTAACGCTAGAATCGACCGATTGGTCATATCGCCACCTCGACTCCGACATGCGATCTTGTCGAAATCTTTGGGTAGGAATTTACATCAATCCACTCCTGACGGATGCGCAGGCGCCGCGACGAGTTGCCAGCATGTACGGAGACAGCTGGCAACTGCTGCCCTTTAGTATACCGCGCGATGTAAGCCTTCCCACCCCGCCGGCGCCGCCGGCAACCAGCATCTGGCGAGAGGAGACGCAGCAAGCTACGTCTCTACGAATGCGTGCAAGGGTGCGCTGGACTCTCGTTCTCTCCCCGGGGGCTATTGAACCCGAAGGTACGAGGTCCTGTTGGCCTGTGCCCTTCCTGACCAAACCACGTTAGAATCACGAGAGATGCGGCGGACAGCATTCATCATAGCGGTGGGACTTCTGGCAGCGATGCCGGTGTCGGCATTCGCCGCCGGCGACGACGCATCTTCTGCTCCTGCCTCGGTACCGGCCATTGCCTGCGGGAACGGAATTCCGGGCGGGGTCAACTGCATCGTTTCGAAGAGGGACCTCAAGGAAGCACGGACGGTTTTCGCCAAGGGCGTGAAGCTGCAGGACCAGCGACGCACGGAAGAGGCCTTCGCCCAGTTTGACACCGCCGCGCGTCTGGTTCCCCAGAACATGCAGTTTTTGACGGCGCGCGAAGTGGTGAAGGCACAACTGGTCTTCAACCACGTGCAGCGTGGAAATATTCTGATGCTGGAAAATGCGCGCGCCCAGGCAGCGGCGGAGTTTCGTAAGGCGCTCGATCTCGATGTGGACAACCAGTTCGTGCGGGAGCGCGTGGCAGAAGCCAGCCGGGAGCTGGCGCCAGCGCTGCCTCAAGCGCTGCCTGTGCGAGTGGCGGATTCCGGCGAAATCCACCTTGAGCCGAGGGATGGCCGGGCCACATTCCATTACAGCGGGGAATCTCGCGGACTGTTCGCCGAACTCTCCGAGGCATTCGGAGTGAGCCTGCAGTTTGACGATTCGGTGCAAGCCCGGCAGGTGCGGTTCAACGTGGACGACGTGGACTTCTTCACCGCGCTGAAGCTGGCGTGCCAAGTCAGTAAGACGATGTGGGCGGCCCTAGACGCGCACCAGTTGCTGATCGCCGCCGACAGCCCTGAAAATCACAAGCAGTTCGACCGCATGTCGCTGCGGACTTTCATTCTGCCGGCGCATTCCTCGCCGCAGGAAACGACCGACCTGGTGACCACGATGCGCACGATGTTCGATCTGCGCTTCGTCAGCTCGGGACAGGCCGCAGACACGGTGGAAGTGCGCGGGCCGCAACCCCTCCTCGAGGCCTGCTCCAAGTTGATGGAACAACTGGGCAACCCGCGGCCGCAGGTCATGCTCGATGTTCGGGTCTACCAGATCAACCACCAGCTCACGCGGAACATGGGAGTCCACATTCCCAACACTTTCAACATGTACAACATTCCGGCGGTGGCGCTGGTGGGGCTTGGGGGGCAGAGTATTTCTCAGCTTATCAACCAGTTGATCGCGTCGGGTGGAATCAACCAGGCGGGCAGTTCGGCTCTGTCGGGACTTTTGGCGCAACTGGGAGGACAGGGGAATTCCATCTTCAGCCAGCCGCTGGCCACGTTCGGCGGAGGCCTCACCTTCAGTGGCGTGAGTCTTGACCAGTTTGCCGCCAACCTTTCGGTAAACGAGTCGTGGGTGCGCAGCCTGGAGAACATGACAATGCGCGCCAGCCAGGGCAACGACGCCACATTCCATCTGGGAGAGAAGTATCCGATTCTGAATGCAAGCTACGCACCGATTTATAACTCGGCGGCGATTTCGGCGGTTCTGGGGAATCAGACGTATGTTCCGCCCTTCCCTTCCGTCAGCTATGAAGATCTGGGATTGAACCTGAAGGTGAAGCCGACGATCCATGGCGATGATTCGGTCAGCTTGCAGCTCGAATTGCAAGTACGCTCGCTCACCGGACAATCGAGCAACGGAGTTCCGGTGATCTCGAACCGGGAATATAAAGGGAGCATCAACCTGAACGATGGCGAGCCGGCGGTCGTAGCCGGTGAAGTGTCGCAGACCGATACGCGCTCCATGAGCGGGATCCCAGGGCTTGGATTCTTGCCGATCTTGAATCAGGCGATGGTGAACAATACCAAGGAATCGGATAGCGACGAGCTCATGATCGTCATAACGCCGCACGTACTCGCGAATTTCAACCGGACGAACCCGGAGATATGGTTGAGCGAGAAATAGGAATCGGCTCTCGGCTCTCGGCTTTCGGCTCTACGCCACAAACTGAGCCATCTGCGTGCGATTAGTTCCGGAAGCCGAACGGCGACCTACTTTGCCTCTTTCGCGGCAAAATCGACCAGGCTCTTGTACACGTCCGACATGCGCGCATCCAAGCTTCCGACTTCGCGTCCATTGATGAAGAGCGTGGCGAATTTCAACCGGACGAACCCGGAGATATGGTGGTGCGAGAAGTAGAAGAGAGCGACGTCGGACCTCGGACCTCAGCCCCGTAAGCGCTAACTTAAGGGGTTGCTTCCGGGTTGCCCATGACTCGGGACAAAAGACGTTCAGGAGTTCCCAGCAGTCCTAGACCTGCTCGTCGAACCGTAGCAGGCCGACCAAATCGGATACGCAGCACACAGAGCAATTCCGGTAAGCAGGACTCCTGATAACACAAAGGGTGGTCGCGCAGCGCGTTCGATCGCGTTGGCGTGCCACAGCGCGGCCGCACCTAATGCAAACACAAACGGGGCCAGGAATCTGGCTGCCAGTACAAGCGCGCGCCGGGATTCGCGGCTCATCCATGCTTGGATGATGGCCCCAGCAAAAGACAAGCAGATCGCTAAGAGAGGCATACGAACAAGTATTTCCGATGACGCTTCCAGGATATTCCTTACCCGGAAGCCCGCTCGATCGATCATGCCGCTGGCGGCAAAAGCCTCGCGCAATTGCAAGTCCACAAGTGCCGCGAAAAGCAGATTAAAGGAGATCGCGAAGCAGAGTGTGATGAGCGTCGCTACAATGGCACAGCAAACTCCGCTGACCACCGACAGCGCCAGCGATCCGGTTCGTTCCCACGCCGCCGCACCTGCCGTACCTAACAAGGCGAGCGTCAGCAACACGGGGCTGATAACCAGAGCGAACGGTCTGGTCGGAACAAACGCCTCAATCAGGTGATTCGCGATCTGCACAGCACCAACGGCCAGGCCGATCTGCGCCCCGACCATCGCCGCAGTGATCGCGCTAGGGGAGCTTTGCGTCCAGACGATCATTCCTGCAAACCCGTATACGGCCAGTAGAGCGACGTCTGTCCAGAGCAGGCCAGTTCCAGAGCCTTGAGCGCTCGCGCGGTGCTGCATGACACCAGCGGCGACGAATGAAAGCACAAGAATTGCGCCAAGGATTATCCCCGAGCCGAGGATCTGTTGCCTGTGCATCTGTACAACCCTTTTTGCACTTGCATCATGAAAAACGTGCTTGAAGTTGTGTCATACGGACTGCAACTCCTGGATAATGCGCTTTCTTTAAGAAGTGACTACTCCGGCCTCGTGAATTCGAGCCACGGAACGGGATAGCTTTCGGATTGTCGGCTACTCGGAAGTTACCGCCCCAGAAAGCGGCCGGGTGGGTCGACTTCTAGCCCGCCCTGCTTAGTTAGCGCTTATGGACCTCGTCCCCACAATCTCACACCCGCACCTGCCGAGCTACTTTGCCTCCTTCGCGGCGAACTCGACCAGGCTCTTGTAGACATCGGACATGCGCGCATCGAAGCTTCCGACTTTGCGTCCATTGATGAAGAGCGTGGGAGTGCCAGTGACGTCGACCGACTTACCCAGGGCCATCGACGCGTTTACGCGAGCCTTGGTCTCGGGCTTGACGGCGCAGGCGGCGATGTCGGCGCCTTTTACGCCGGCACCATCGGCGATGGCGGTGAGCTTCTCGTCCGCGTTCTCGGCGGTGATGTCGGATTGGGTTTCATAGGTTTTCGAGATGAACTTCCAGAACGCATCGTTGGAAGCACGGCCGACACAGTCGGCATACGCTGCGCCCTTGGCCGCCCAATTGTGCATCTCCAGGGGAAAGTTCTGAAACACGAAACGGGCGTTAGGCTCCGCTGCAACGAGCCCTTCGATCGTGGGCTGCGCCGCTTTGCAGGCGGGACACTGCAGGTCTCCGAATTCGACGATGGTGACCGGGGCATCCTTGGGTCCGCGCTCGGGGCCGGTGATGCCCTTCTCCAGCAGCTTTTTTGCGGGATCAAAGGGCTTGGCGCCGAACGGGATAATTTCGCCGACCAAGGCGTGCTGGCCATCGGGAGCGACGTAGAAGCGGCTCTGTTGCTGGCCCTGCGGGCTGGCGAGAACGACGGTGACCTCGGCCAGTTGTGGGACCGGCGAAGGTTTGATGCTGGAGATTTTCCAAGTCAAGTCCGCTTCGTAGCCAAACTGCTGATGCAGAAAGGAATCAACCGTAGCTTCCGAGGGGAGAGCGCCCGTCGCGCTCTCCGCAGGCTTCGGTGGGGCGGGTTTTTTGGCGGGGGCGGGCTTGGTCGCTGTGGTTTGGGCCGCGGCCAGAGTGCCGGCCAGAATAAGAAGACAAATCGAGTGCAGAAACTTACGCATGGTTCCTTTCACATTCAGTCCTAGGATATTGAGGAACGCGATCTATCAGGATACTTGAAATTCAGGATAACCTCAGCGGCTGAAGCCCGGACAGAAAAGAAAACCTTGTATCGCAGCGCTCAAAGCACTGCGCCACCCAAAATCGCGTTTCCAACAAACTGCATTAACACTTCAAGCCTCGGACTTCGCGGCAATCGGGAAGCGGCGTCCGTAGCCGAAGGCTTTGGGAGAGATCTTGAGACCGGGCGCAGCCTGCTGACGTTTGTATTCGGCGCGATCGACCATGCGGATCACGCGCCTCACCACTGCAATGTCGAACCCGCGATCGGCGGCAATCTGTTCCGCTGGATGCGAGTCCTCCACGTAATCTTCAAGTACGGCGTCCAGAATTTCGTAGGGCGGCAGCGAGTCGCTATCTTTCTGGTCGGGGCGTAATTCCGCAGAGGGCGGCTTTTCCAGCGTGGCCTGCGGAATCACGGCGCGCCGCGAATTCACATAGTGACTGAGCCGGTACACCAGCGTCTTGGGGACGTCGGAGATGACCGCCAGGCCGCCAACCATGTCGCCGTAGAGTGTGCAGTAGCCGACTCCCAATTCGCTCTTGTTGCCGGTGGAGAGTACGATCGCTCCGAATTTGTTGGAGAGCGCCATCAGCAATGTGCCCCGGGCGCGCGCCTGAATATTTTCTTCGGTGACGTCTTCTTTCTGTCCGGAGAACACATCGTGCAGCGTCTGGCGATAGGCCTGGTAGGCGGGATTGATGGAGAGCAACTCGAAACGGATTCCAAGATTCCTGGCCAGGGAACGGGCGTCGTCGATGGAGCCTTGCGACGAATAGGGGCCGGGCATACCGACGCCAATCACATTTTCCGGCCCGACGGCATCGGCGGCGACGACTGCGGTGAGGGCGGAATCAATGCCGCCGCTCAGGCCGATAATCGCTTTCCGAAATCCGCATTTGTGCATGTAGTCGCGGGTGCCCAGCACCAGCGCGGAATAGACGCTGGCTTCCTCACCTGCAATCTGTTCGTGCATCTCGCCGGACAGAGTCTGAGAGTCGAAGTAGATCAGGTCTTCCTCGAACGACTTTCCCTGCGCAATGACGTGGCCTTCGCGATTGAGCACGAGGCTGGAACCGTCGAACACGAGACTATCGTTGCCGCCGACCTGGTTGACCAGCACGACCGGAACCTTGTGCTGGCGGGCGATGCTGGCCAGCATGTCGCGGCGGAACTCCCGCTTGCCAATCCAGAACGGAGAGCCGGAAATGTTCAGCACGAAATTCCCGCCCGCCTGAATGAGGGATTCCACGGGATCGACGGTGTAGAGTTGCTTGCGCCAGAAGCGCTTGTCATTCCAGGCGTCTTCACAAATGGTGAGCGCCATACGATTACCGCAGAACGAAAACAATTCCTGACTCTTGGCGGGAGCGAAGGTGCGCATCTCGTCGAAGACGTCGTAGGTGGGCAGCAACATCTTTGATTGGACAAAGGCGACCTTGCCGTCCATGAGGAGGGCGGCGGAATTCATGGCGGACTTGCCGGTGTCGGAGTGGGCAGGCGTGACTGACCCGCAGATCACGGCGATTCCCTGGGTTTCAGAGGCAATCCTTTCGACGGTCTCACGATTGCGCGCGACAAAAGAAGGCCGCTCGACCAGGTCACGCGGAGGATAGCCGCACACCGACAGTTCCGGGAACAGAATCAGGCCGGCGCCAGCGGCCTGGGCGCGCCCGGAGAAATCAATAATCTTCGAGGCGTTGCCGGAGAAATCTCCGACCGTGGGATTGATTTGGCCGAGCGCGATCTTCACTCTTTTAGTGTAAAGCCCCGGGCTGCCTGCTACTAGTTTCGCCATCTGTTCGCCTATACAAAAGGACAGTAAGAATCCGGATTCGGCAAAATTAACCGGCAAGAATTCTGCAAAAAGGCGTAACATTAACGATTTGGTAGACACGTTCACCCGAGGAGCCACGATGCCCCTGCAGCAACGACTCTCTCTCCGCACCTCCCTGTCCACTCTCACTCTACTGATCCTAAGTCTGGCTGGGTCGACCACGTGGGCGCAGCCCGGCAGCAAGGCGCATGCCTGGTCAAATTCCAGCCTGTCACCCGACGAGCGCGCGGCGATGGTGGTGAAAGAGATGACGCTCGACGAGAAGATCACGCTGCTGCACGGAACGGGCATGGAAGGGCTCAGTCCAATGAGCCCGCTAGCCGTGCACTCGAATGGTGGTGCGGGATTTGTGCCGGGCATCCCGCGCCTGGGCATTCCTGCCATTCAGATGTCGGACGCGGCTTACGGCGTCCGGAGCAGTGGCGAGAATGGCCGTTACTCGACCGCGCTGCCCGCTGACGTGGCGGGAGCGGCGAGTTGGGATCTGGATGCGGCTTACGAATATGGAGCATTGATTGGCCGTGAGCTGCGCGCCCAGGGCTATAACATGTCGCTCGGTGGAGGCACCAATCTCACGCGCGAACCGCGCAATGGGCGCACGTTCGAATATCTGGGCGAGGATCCCATACTGGCGGGAAAGATGGTGGGATCGGTGATGAAGGGACTGCAGGCGCAGCATGTGCTTGGCGACATCAAGCATTACGCGCTCAATGATCAGGAGAGCGGCCGCAATGCCGTCAACGTGAACATCGACAAGCGCGCGGCGCGAGAGAGCGACCTGCTGGCGTTTGAGATCGGATTGCAGGAATCGGACGCAGCGGCAGTGATGTGCTCCTACAACCGGGTGAATGGCGACTACGCCTGCGAAAACAAGTATTTGCTGACTGATCTGCTGAAGAAGGACTGGAACTTCAAGGGATTTGTGCTCTCGGACTGGCAAGGTACACACAGCACGGAGAAAGCCTCGGCTGCTGGTCTTGACCATGAAGAGCCAGGCTGGATCTTCTATGGCGAAGAGTTGAAGAAAGCGGTCGAGTCGGGCAAGGTTCCGGCGACGGAATTAGATGACCACGTGCATCGCATCCTGCGGGCTATGTTTGCTACGGGCGTGATCGACGATGCGCCGCAGAGGAGTGTGGTGGACGTCGAGGGCGGCCTCGAAGTGGCGCAGAAGATCGCCGAGCAGAGCACGGTGCTGCTGAAGAATGATCACGCGCAGCTTCCGCTCGATGCGTCGAAGATTCACAGCATCGCTGTGATCGGCCCGCATGCAGACGTGGGAATGATTTCGGGCGGCGGTTCGGCGCAGGTCGATCCTCCGGGCGGAAACGCGATCATGCCTCCGGGCAAAGGCCAGACGCGATGGCTGGAGAAGATCTGGTTTCCCACTTCGCCGCTGAAGGCGATTTGCGCGAAGGCGCCGGGAGCGACCGTGCAATTTGACTCGGGCGCGGATGTTGCCGCAGCCGCGGCGCTGGCCAAGACCGCTGATGTCGCCATCATCTTCGCCTACCAGTGGGAGAGCGAAGGGATGGACCTGGATAGCCTGTCGCTTCCTGAACATCAAGATGAACTGATCGCGAAGGTCGCGGCGGCGAATCCGCACACTGTGGTCGTGCTTGAAACCGGCACTGCGGTGACGATGCCTTGGGTCGATCAGGTCAGCGGCATTCTCGAAGCCTGGTATGCGGGCAGCCGCGGGGCCGATGCGGTCGCGAATATTGTTTTTGGGGATGTGAACCCGAGTGCGAAGCTGCCCATGACTTTTCCGAGGAGCGAAGCCGACTTGCCCCATCCCACCATCGTCAAGCCGCCGAAGGTCACGAGGGATGCGGACGGGCAGGGCTGGAAGCGGATCGCGGCGGGATTGCCGGCATTCCAGGTCACCTACGACGAAGGCGTGAAGGTCGGATACAAGTGGTACGACGCGGAAAACAAGGCGGTGCTATTCCCCTTCGGGTACGGCCTGTCGTATACGACTTATTCGTATTCGAATCTGAAGGTGACGCCGGGAAAGAATCCGCGCGTGACATTCACGGTGACCAACACGGGCAACCGCGCAGGTGCGGAAGTTGCGGAAGTGTACGCTTCGCTTCCGGCCGCGGCCGCGGAGCCTCCGAAACGTCTGGTGGGGTGGAGCAAGGTCAAACTCAACGGCGGAGAGAGTAAGGAAGTAACAGTTGAGGTGGATCCGAAGTATCTGTCGATCTTCAATGTTGAGCGCAACCGCTGGCAGTTGATTCCGGGAGACTACGGCTTCATGGTGGGCGGCTCTTCGCAGAGCCTGGCGCTGAAGGAGTCGGTCAGTCTGAAATAGACAACAGTTGCGTGGCATCGCAGTTTGGCGGCTCCACCTGCAAGAACCGTCGAGCTGCGCTCGACGGACAGCCGAAGGCGGCTGTCCCCACATAGTCAGGATCGTCAGGATCAAACTTCTGTTGCCGCCTCTAGCACTTCGGAAATAACACTGTCGACGTCCGAATCCTTGGTGCGATGGTTCACTATGCACGCTCTCAGACTGAACCTGCCCTGCAACAAGGCATTAGAGAGATAAACCCGTCCGCGCTCGGTCACACGCTTCAACAAAGCCATGTTGCGGCGGTTCAAATCATCCTCCGGCAGCCCGCCACCTCCCCGGTACCGCAAACATACTGCGCTCAGTTCCACAGGCGCCAGTAGTTCCAATTGAGGTTCTCGCTCAATGGCATCAGCGAGGCGGCGCGCCTGGGCCAGATCCTTCGCGATGGACTGTCGAAACGCAGCAACTCCGTGATAGCGCAATGACAGCCACAGCTTCAAGGCGCGGAACCTTCGCGACAACTCCATGGACTCTTCGAAGAACACGAATCCTTCGATGGGATCGGCAGTGAGGGAGCGCGCATATTCGCCGCTGTGCGCGAAGGTTTTCTGGGCGGCCTCGGACGAGCGATAGAGCAGGCAACCGCAATCCAAGGGCTGGTACAGCCACTTGTGTGGGTCAAGAGAGATCGAGTCGGCAAGTTCGAGGCCGTCGAACTTGCCTCGGTCCGCCATCGCGGCCAGAGCACCATAGGCACCGTCGATGTGGAACCATAAACTGTGACGTTGCGCGATCTGCGCAATTTCTCGCAGGGGATCAATCGCTCCGGTGTTCACGGTGCCGGCGGAGGCGACGACTGCCATGGGAGTTCTGCTCGCCGCTTTGTCCTGGAGGATGCGGGCCTCGAGTTCTTGCGGAATCATGCGGAACGACGCATCCGTCGGGATGAGCCGCAAGTTATCTCGTCCGATTCCAAGCAGGGCGATGCTCTTCGGAATGGACATGTGAATTTCATTGGAGGCATAGATCACTCCGCCCGGCTCGACTCCTTTCTCGTTCGCAGGAGTGTTGACTTCACGAGCCATGGCCAAGCCCATCAGGTTGGCGGAGGATCCTCCGCCCGTAAGATGGCCACGAAATCCGGGACATCCGATTGCTTCCGCCAGCCAGCCCACAACCGTTTGTTCGATCGTGACCGCCGCGGGGCCGGAGCGCCACGCAGTGACGTTCTGGTTCAAGACGCTGGCCAGCAAGTCAGCAACGGCACCGACTGGCTCCCCCGACCCCAGCACGTAGCCAAAGAAACGTCCATTTTGCACTCGCGAGAGTCGCAGCACTTCCGGCAAGCGATTCAGGGCGTCTTCACCCATTCCGTCTTCGGGCATGGCCGCGCGGAAAAGGCGGAGGGTTTCTTCCCCGGTCGTTGTCGGCGCGATGGCCTGAGTATCAATGTTCTCGAGATATTCGGCAGCGAGCTGGGTAACCCGCTCCGCAAGGCGGCGGAACTGATCGGTGGAGATTTCAACTGGGTTCATAAACGCGTCAGTCGCCGCCAGCGGGAAGCACAGTATGCTTGGGCGCGGGCATGGGCGTTGAGCCCTTCTGATCCCGCCAGAGCACACGATTCAGGCGGGCCGCGCCGGCCGCGTCGGGTCGCGAGAAATCCATCTTTTCGGAGACTTTAGCACCCGGCGCTTCGCGCTTGTTGGTTTCGTAAATCAGTCCATTCTTCAGGTTGCGATGGTCCGCTTTGGAGGCCGGTTGATCGCCGGGTCCAGAGAACAAATTTCCCATGACCGGCGCGTATGCGTCGTTCTGATTCATGGGCGGAAGGCCGAGCAGCGTCTCCATGGTGTGGATCAGGTTCACGGTGGTGTAGAAGCGGTGCTCCACATTTGGCTGCGCGGCTGAACCCGGCGAATATTTGCTGACCACGAAAGCGATCGAGCGATGCGCGTCGACGTGGTCGGCGCCATCCTGAGCGTCGTCTTCCAACACGAAGATCGCGGTGTCATCCCAATACGCGCTGTGCGAAACGGCATCGACCACGCGGCCGAGCGCCAGGTCATTGTCGGCAACCGACGCTGAGGGGCGCGGCAGATTGGGACGCGTGCCTCCTGTGTGATCGTCGGGCAGGTAGAGCAGGACGAACGACGGCAACTCAAAGTCTGGGCCTTCGTGCGCGTCGCGGGCTCGAACGTAGGCGCCAAACTCATTCAGAAATTCGTCGGCGCGGAGCTGGTCGGGATAGTCCGTGTTGAAATCCGGATACAGTGGATCGAAGTGGTCGCGCAGTGCAGCCTTGCTCGGCTTCACGCTGCCGAACAGCGGCACCGCCCACGGCCACGGGCTCGGCCCCGCGTGCGGATCACCCACGTTCGGCGGCAGCATTCCGCCCTGCTCCACGGTCTTACGCGGGCAGCCGGCCTCGAGCTCGGGCGGCGTCCGTCCTTGCGCGATCGAATCCGAATGGTACCCAGTGCACCACACCGCGTTCACAAATTCGCCGTAGAAGCGATAGCTCACGTGATTGCGCGCCAGATTGTCCCAGAGAAATCCGGTGCCGGGGTCATCCACGTCGGGAATGTTGTGCTCCAGCGGATACTCTTCGCCGACCTGGCCTTGAAAATCGTAAGTGCGCTCGTGCCCGCGATAGGCGATCTGCCACGTTTTCTCGTTGTAGTCGGAGGTGATCGCGGCCGTCGACCAGATGTGCCCGTCGCCGGAGACTTCCCCGCTATCGTAGAAATTGTCGAGCACGCCGAACTGCAGGGCAAGTTTGTGCTCGTTGGGCGTGATGTCGGCGCCGTACATGGTGAGCGAAGGATCGCCGTCGCCAACCGGTTTATCGCCGAGCTTCAGATCGCCGAGAATCTGGTCGTAGGTGCGGTTTTCCTTAAGGACGTAGATCACGTGCTTGATGGGGTTTTTGCCGCCGGCGAAGGCGATGGTGCCGGGATCGCTGTGCAACAGGTTGTCGCGCTCGACCATCTGCGTGTATTCGGGAAGTCTGGCAAGAGTCGACGGAATGTTCAGGCGCGCAATCGAGCCCTTGAGTAGCGTCGGGATGTAGGGATGATCTTTGTGCTTGGTCTCATAGACCGTCTTGCCCATGTCTTTGTTGGCGCGGGAGCCTTCGCCTTTCGCCGTGGCGATGAGGAGCTCGTCGCCGTGAACGGCGAGGGCGGAGGGGTACCAGTCGGTGGGGATGAAACCCAGCAGAGGCCGCTTTCCCGTGAGGTCTTTCCACGACTCAAGTTGCTGGGAGGTATCGAAGACGGCGACTGCATCTAGCGACGAATTCGCCACGAACAATCGCCGACCGTCCAGAGAAAGGGCGAGCGCGGTCGGAAAAGTTCCACGCGATTCTTGTTCTGGGATTCTAGTCGAAAGATGAACTTCGGGCGGAATAGCCGCGGTCGATAGGGCAACGACCAGGTCAGCATTCGACAGGGCGACGTACAGCGTTTTCTCGTCTGGACTCAGCAACAGCGCCGTTGGATGGGAGCCTGGAGCCAGCGGCTCGTCCGGCTGCTCAAGTGGCGTCCGACGCGCAACAACGCCGCTCGTCAAGTCGAGTTCAGCCACTTGTGACGCGTTCCACAGGCTGCACCAGGCGCGGCGGCCGTTGTGCGTGGCCACGCAGCTGTAGGGGAACGACGACGGAATCAACTCGCTGGTGCTGAGATCGAACGTCTGCAGCGCCTTCCCCGTTGCAGGGTCCAGCAAAACCGCGTTGTCGGAGAGGTTGTTCGCGATCAGGAGTTTGTCGTGGCCTGCGTCGGCGATCACGGCCATCCCGGCGGGATATGGAATTGCCGTGTGCGCCGGCGCCTTCAGACCGACTGCGAGCTTCTTGCCCGTCGACAGTGGCTGCGGAGCGATCGGGATGAATCGCTCGGGCGTGACCTTGCCTGCAGCGAAGGCATACACCGCAATGCCGTTTCCTGTGTTGCCGGGCCTCGCGCCGGTCGGATCGGTCAGCGAACCCACCGAGGCGTACAGATGCTTGCCGTTTGAACTGAACGCCAGGCCAATGAAATAGCTCTGATGAGAGGTATCGCTCAGGCGCGCGTCGGGATACTCGACGATTTGATTGGTCTTGAGATCAAGCACCGAGATCGATTGATGCGCCAGAGTTTCCTGCGTGCCATAGCCGTCGTTCAGGAGAGCGGCGTAACGTCCATCAGGACTCAGCACCATCGTGGCCGGAAAGCTGTTGGTGCTGCCGATGCGGCCGGGCGCGGGAACTGTCAGCATTTTGCTGGTGGGGAGCATGATGGGAGGACGATCTGCGGAAGGCGCTTGCGCAAGAACGAAGGCTGCGCTGAGGAGGACAAAAATAGAAAGACGGCAGAGCGAGCGAGTCACGGCGCCTCCGGGGATGGTGGAGTCAAAAACGAAAGAGGTGATGAGCGTAATGCAAGGCGGGTCGCATGGTCAAAGAACGTACTTTGGACAGTGGCGAAATCGCCTCATTCTAAGCTTTGTCATCCTGAGCAAAGCGAAGGACCTCTGCATTTTGCTAGCAGCATCGGAGCTAACTGTGAATGCATAGATCCTTCGGCCCGCCAAGAGCGCGGACCTCAGGATGACAAGACGTTGAGATGCGTCCCAGTTGTTGGGCTGCTACAAGCCCGAAGCGCGCGTCGTGGGGCGGTCCGATTCGTGGCCTTCGGAATCGCCGGGATGCACGTTGTGGCGGACGTCGGCGCCTTGCACCCAGAAGATGACATCCTCGGCAATGTTGGTAGCGTGGTCGGCGACGCGCTCCAGGTTGCGGGCCACCAGCAAGGCGTCGAGAGCCTGGCGCACGACTTCCGGGCGGTCGTTCATGGTCTTGACCAACTGGATGAAGGCGTCGTCGCGCATGCGGTCGATGACGCTGTCCATTTCGAGAACGGCCTGCGCCAGTTCGGCCTTGCCTTCGATGAAGGACTCCAGCGCCCGGCGCACCATGGCGCTGACAGCCGCACCCATGCGCGCGATGTCGACAGGCAACTCGGCGGCGGGCAGTTCGACCATGTCCATGACACGTTCGGCAATGTTTACCGCCTGATCGCCCACGCGTTCCAGATCGGAATTAATCTTGGTGACGGCGAGAATGAAGCGCAGATCCACCGCCATGGGCTGCTGCATGGCGAGCAGATCGAACGCGGCCTCGTCAATTTCGCGCTCGGCGGTATTGATCATGCTCTCGCCTTCGAGCACCATCTGGCAGCGGGTGAGGTCGCGCTCCACATAAGCCTGGCGGGCGCGATCCACCGCCTGCTCCGCGAGTCCTCCCATGCGAAGCAATCGTTGCCGAAGATCGTCGAGCCCTAGCTGAAAACGCGTACGCATTATCCAAACCCTTCCTATCCAAATCTGCTTAACCCAAATCTGCTTAGCTAAATCTGCTTAACCAAATCTGCCGGTGATGTAGTCTTCCGTCTTCTTGTCCGACGGTTTGGTGAAGATCTTTTCCGTCTTGTCGAATTCAATCAGCTTGCCCAGCAGGAAGAAGCCGGTGAATTCAGCCACCCGCGCCGCCTGCTGCATATTGTGCGTCACAATTACGATGGTATACCGCTCTTTGAGCTGGAAGATCAACTCTTCAATTTTTCCCGTGGAAATGGGATCGAGCGCCGAGCACGGTTCGTCCATCAGAAGAACTTCGGGTTCGACGGCCAAGGCGCGCGCGATGCACAGGCGCTGCTGCTGGCCGCCGGAGAGGCTGGCGCCCGACTTCTTATGAATGGAATCCTTGACTTCTTCCCACAGCGCCGAGACTTCGAGCGAGTGTTGCACGATGTCGTCGAGTTTGCGCCGGTCGCGGAATCCGTTGAGCTTCAGGCCGGAGGCGACGTTGTCATAAATCGACATGGTGGGGAATGGGTTGGCTTTCTGAAAGACCATCCCGACACGCCGACGGAGTTGGGTCGCCGAAGTTCCGTTGTAGGCGTCGATTTCGCCGATGCGGACGCGGCCCTCGACGCGGGCTTCGGGAATGGTTTCGTGCATGCGGTTGATGCAGCGGATGAAGGTTGACTTGCCGCATCCCGAGGGACCAATCAGAGCCGTGGCGTGATTGGCCGCCACTTTCAGATTGATGTCGTACAGCGCCTGGCCTTTGCCATACCAGGCATTGAGACTCTCGACCTGGATTCCGACACCCATAAGTTATGCTGCTCCAAACGTACCACGGCGGACGACGTAGCGTACCGCCGCGACGGAAGTGACGATGAGAATAATGAGTACGAACGCTCCCGCCCACGCCTGCCGGTGCAGGTCGTCATAGGGCGAGGTCGCGTATTTAAAAATCTGAAGCGGTAATGCAGCGGTGGGCTGATCCAAACCCAAAGTCCAAGGCTGACGCTGCCAATGAGAATTCCAGGGCAGACGACCGCTCCAGTACTCATTGCCCAAGGCGGTGAACAGCAGCGGAGCCGTCTCGCCCGCGATCCGGGCGAAGGCCAGCATGATCCCAGTAATCACGCCGGAGGTGGCGGTTCGCAAGGTGATGGAAAGCGTCGTTCTCCAGCGCGGGATGCCCAGCCCATAGGCAGCCTCGCGCAGCGCCTGCGGCACCAGCAGCAGCATCTCTTCGGTGGTCCGGCTGATCGTGGGGACCATCATGATGGCCAGAGCGACGCCGCCGGCCAGAGCCGAGAAATGTTTCTGCGAGAGCACAACGATCGCGTAGGCGACAATACCGATCACGATGGAGGGCACGCCATTCAGTACGTCTGCGGTGAAACGGATCGCACTGCCCAAACGATTGCGTCCAAACTCGGCCAGGTAGATTCCTGCACCCACACCGAACGGCACTCCGATCAGGCTGGCGACGGCGAGAATGAGGGCGGATCCCACAATGGCGTTCGCCATCCCGCCGCCGACTTCACCCTCGGGCACCGGGATGTGCGTCAGGAATGCCCAGTTGAGGGAACCTACGCCCTTGTAGATCAGGTAGCCGAAGATGGCGATCAGGGGAATCAGCACCAGCACGACGGTCAGTACGGCCACGCCTGTCATGACATGATCGGTGACACGGCGGCGCCAGCTGATCGGTGGCACGGCGCGTCGGACCGAGGTGCTGACATCTGGTTCAGACATGTCCCCTCGCAGGCTGGCCGCGGGTTACGGTCCACACCAGCAGTTGCGCCAGAGCGTTTACGATGATTGTGACCAGGAACAGCGCCAGGCCAATCTCGATCAGGGAGGAAAGGTAGACGTCACCCGTAGCCTCGCTGAACTCATTGGCGAGCACGCTGGCCATGGTGTACCCGGGCGCAAACAACGATTTCGCAATCTCCGGGCGGTTGCCGATCACCATGGTGACCGCCATGGTTTCCCCGAGCGCCCGCCCTAAGCCAAGAATAATTCCGCCGACAATTCCGGCGCGCGCGTTGCGCAGCACCCCGACCCGGATCATCTCCCAGCGGGTGGCACCCAGGGCGAGTACGCCCTCGCGCTGATGCTGGGGCACAACCAGGAGCACCTCTCGGGTAATGGCGGAAATGATGGGCACGATCATGATGGCCAGGATAATGCCCGCTGCCAGCATGCCGATTCCGTAAGGAGGTCCCGAAAACAGTCCGGTCCATCCCAGGGTCTCTGCCAGGAATGGCTGGACGTGGCCACTCAAGAGCGGCACCAGGACGAAAATTGCCCACAATCCGTAAATGACGCTCGGAATCGCGGCCAGCAATTCGACGAAGAACGAGAGCGGGCCGCGCAGAGCTTTAGGGCACATTTCGGTGGTGAACACCGCGACGCCTACGGCAAGCGGAACGGCTATGATCAGCGCTACCAGTGACGAAACCAGTGTTCCGTAGATGAATGGCAGGGCCCCGAAATGTTCGTTCACCGGATCCCAGTCGCTGCCCCCAAAAAACTTGAATCCAAAGGCGTGCCAGGAGAGGCGCGAGCCCGACATTAGCTCGTAAACGATGAGAACCAAAACGCCGAGGACGGCCAAGCCGCACAGGGTCATGGCCGACCTGAAGATGCGGTCGGGAACCTCGCCGCCGGAAGTCTGCAGCAACGGCGTCACCTGGTCCGCTGATGTGGATGTAACTTTCGTCCCTTCAACGGGTTGCGGTCCGGGCATATCAGGCCGTGGTAATGCTGGGTTGGCCATTCGTGTTAACCGTAGCAGAGACTTGTTACAAAGGTGTTAAAATCGGGGAAGCTTTTTCCGCTGTTGTGGGAACCATCGGTCAACCCTGAACTGTCTGTCTGCGAGATCATGCTTTTTGAGTGAACGTGGTATTGATTCTCTCCCGCTGCCAGGACTGATTTCTTTATGTCGATTGCACCTGAACATGGCCAACTTGTTTTCCAGAAGATGCAGCGTGCTCTGCTGAAGCTCTCTTCGGGACAGGATGCGGAGAGCGTCCACAGTTTTCGCACCACGAGCCGCCGCTTGCAAACGCTGCTCGAACAGATCATTGCCAAGCGCGACCGCAATCAGAAAAAACTCCTGAAAATGCTGGACCGAATTCGCAAGGGCGCGGGCAAGGTGCGCGATCTCGATGTTGAACTTGCCGCCTTGCGCAGCTTGAAAATTCCGCAGGAGCCGCGCCGCAAAACGCAGCTCATGCAGGGCCTGATCGAGCTTCGCGTGAAACATGAGAAACGTTTACGGAAGATGTTGAATAAAGAAGCGATCCGGGACATCCAAAAGCGACTGAAACGGGGATCGAAACAAGCGAAACTGGGAGCGACGCGGGATCCTCTGGGCGTGGCGCGGACGATGCTCGCAGAGGTCGTGCGTCCGGCGGGCCCGGTCACGGAAGACGTGTTGCATCAGTATCGCATCGCGGTGAAGCGCGCACGCTATGCAGCGGAGTTCGCGCCGAAATCAGCAGAGGCTGTCCAGTTCGTGGGACAACTGAAACAACTACAGGACGCCTTGGGCAATTGGCACGACTGGTTGACGCTGACGCAGACCGCAGCCAAGCGACTGGGCGACGTGAATCAATCGTCGCTGGTGGCCGCCCTGCACAACGTGACGGGGGGGAAATTCCGGCAGGCGGTCGCTGCGCTCTCGGCGTCATCTTCGATTCGGGATCTAACCGCTGAGCCTCGAACGATGCAGACTGCGCCGAAAGCCCCACCCGCGGTTTCGGCACGATCGCGCAAACTGGGCACGAAACGTCCAGCTCTGGTGGCGCGGACCGAGACTGCTGCGTAGCTTCTGGGCAGCGATCCTTACTCTCGGCACCTTCCAAGTAGTATTTTGAGCTTGCAAACCGGTCGAGCTTCGCTCGACGGACAGCCGGGGGCGGCTGTCCCCACATTGTGCTCCTCACATTGTGTTCCCCACATTGTGTTGGCGAAGACTGAGACTACCGAGGCTGCTCGAACTCCGGTGACGATCTGGCCGCGTCCATGTACACTGTGAGGCTTCCCCATGCCCACGTTTGCCGCGGTCGATATCGGCTCGAACTCGGTCCGGCTGAAAATTGCACGCCTGCAAGCCGGACGGCTGCGCGCGCTCCACGAAGACCGCGAAGTCACGCGCCTCGGCGAAGGCGTTTTTGGTTCGGGATTCCTGACTCCCGAGTCCATGGCAGAGACGGTGAAAGTTCTGCGCCGGTTTCATCGGGCGACGCAGCAGATCGTAACGGACAGCGTGCGCGTGGTAGCAACCAGCGCTCTGCGCGATGCGCGCAACTCACAGGCGTTTCTGGAATGGGTGCGGTCGGCCACAGGCTGGCGGGTTGAGATCATCTCAGGCGTGGAAGAAGCGCGGCTGATTCATTTGGGGCTGGTCTCGAGCCCGCGGGTGGATCGTTCGCCGACGCTGATGATGGATCTCGGCGGGGGCAGTTGTGAGCTGACGGTCACGCACGGCGGACACATTCGTGACGCTGTCAGCCTTCCCCTGGGCGCGGTTCGTCTGACCAATGAATTTCTGCGCCACGATCCCACGCGCAAGGGAGAACTGAAACGCCTGCGCGGCTTTGTCACGCGTGAGGTCAATCGCATCGCCGGCCGAATCGCGAGTGCCAAGGTGAAGAACGTGATCGCGACCTCGGGTACAGCGGCAGCCCTGGCGGCAGTCGCCAGCCACCTGCGTCGCGGCGCAGGGCGGCCACGGCCGGTGGTGTCACGCGCTGAAATGACACGCATTGCCAAGCGCCTGGCGCGGCTGCCGGTCGCGGAACGCCGCAAGATTGAAGGAATCGGCCTGCGGCGGGCTGAGATTATCGTCGCAGGAGCCACGGTGTACCAGGAACTGCTGGACCGGCTACACCTCAAGAGCTTCCGCTATTCGCCGCTCGGCCTGCGTGACGGAATTCTCGCCCAGATGGCCGCGGACTACGATCGCAGCACGCGCTCCGGCCGTCAGATCGAATCGGAACGATGGGAATCGATCCTGAAAGCGGTCGACCATTACCGCGTCGACCGCAAGCACGCCCTGGACGTCCGCGACGCTGCCCTCTTGTTATTCTCGGGACTGCGCTCGTTGCACCGGCTGCCGCCCGAGTACAGTGAGTGGCTCTCGGCGGCGGCCATGCTCTACGAAGTGGGCGACTATGTGAATCGCAACGGGCACCACCGTCATACTCACTACATCATTTCGAACTCTGAGATTCTGGGTTACACGCCGCAGCAACGGCGGCTGATCGCGACGGTTGCGCGTTATCTGGGAAAGTCGCGCCCCACCATGGAGGATGGTCCTATGAAAGTGGTGGACCCCGCCGATCGCGCCAACGTGCAGAAGGCGATTCTGCTGCTGCGGCTGGCGCGGGCTCTGAATCTGGGCCGCGGCCGAGCCGTGGAAAAAGTGCGCATCGGCGTGCGTTCGGCGGAAGTGAAATTAACGCTGGTTCCGCGCCGGCGCATGGGCGTGGACCTGGAACTTTGGGCGATCGAGAAAGAGCGCGACTATTTCCGCGAGGTATTCGGACGTGAACTTTCTACGGCGGTGTCGTAAAGAGTACGGAGGACTTTCGGAGTGACGCACCACTGCAGAGTGCCGGACGTGCGGCGCATCTCGACTTTGGCCACCGCGCCCTTCTTTAATTCCAGCGAGGCCTCGCAACCGGAGTCGCTGATGATGGCTCCCAGGAACTGACTCAGGTTCGGATTATGCCCGACCACCATGATGGCTTCCTGGCGGGCATATTTCTCCAGGAGTTTGCGAAAGTCGGCGAGCCCGGCCTCAGGACGCAGCCCGGTATCGATTTGTAGTTTCCCTTCGTAGCCCAACTCGTTGCCGATCAGCGATGCGGTTTGGGTGCAGCGCTTCAGTGGACTGGAAACGATCGCGTCCACCTGCACGTCGAGGGCGGTCAGGGCCCGCCCGATATAGCCGCACTGCTCGATGCCCTCTTTGTCGAGGGCGCGTTTCTCGTCCTTCTTCGGATTGGCAAAATGTTCGCCCGCGCTGGCGTGGCGCAAAAAGTAAAGGATCATCGTGGCTTATCGTTCCTTTCCCAGCACCACTCTACGCCTTCTCCCGGGAACGGGCGCGGGGAGCACGGCTGGCGCCTTGCCCTCCGCCACATTGATCAGGAAATCTTGCGCGCAGAAGGCTGCGGGGCCAGTCGGCGGGCGCCGGTTCCGGGTGCCGTGCAAGGGCTGCCACGCCCGGATGTAAGTGGCGTCCTTCAGCAGAATTCGCGCCTTGCGGTTGTCCGCTAGGTAGGCGTTCAGAATTTCATGGCGCACGCGCTCGCGCAGCATCGGGTCGCGCAGCGGCACCAGCACCTCGACGCGCTCGTACAGGTTGCGCGGCATCCAATCGGCGCTGCCCATGTAAATTTCTTCCTGGCCACCGTTGGCAAAGTAAAAAATGCGGCTGTGCTCCAGAAAGCGTCCCACAATACTGCGCACGCGGATATTGTCGCTCACGCCGCGGACTCCGGGACGAAGCGCGCAGATGCCGCGAACAATCAGGTCGATTTGCACCCCGGCCTGAGAAGCGCGGTACAGCGCCTGCACGACGGTCTTGTCGAGCAGGGCGTTCATTTTTGCGATGATGTGAGCTTCCCTTCCCTGGCGCGCATGCTCCGCTTCACGGTCGATCAGACCGATGGATTTGTCTGCCAAGTCGAGCGGCGCCACCAGAAGCGGATCGTAGCTGGGATTCTCCGCGTATGCGGTGAGGAAGCTGAAGACATCATGTACGGCGCGAGTGATTTCGGGGTTTGCCGTGAACAGGCTCAGGTCGGTGTAAATTCGTGCCGTGGTCGCGTTGTAGTTGCCGGTGCCGATGTGAGCATAGCTGCGGGTCGCACCATCGGGATCACGGCGCACCAGCAGCGACAGCTTGCAGTGGGTCTTCAATCCCACTAAGCCGTGGAAGACCTGCACTCCCGCGTCTTCCAGATCGCGCGCCCATCGGATGTTCGAGGCCTCATCGAAGCGTGCCTTCAACTCCACCACGGCAGTGACTTCCTTGCGCGATGCGGCGTCAATCAGGGATGGAACAATCGCCGAATGTTCGCTGGTGCGGTACAGAGTCTGCTTGATGGAAAGAACGTTCTCATCTTCGGCAGCCGACTCAACGAACGAAACCACGGCGTCGTAGGAGTCGTAGGGGTGATGCAGCAGGATGTCGTGGCCGCGCAACTCCTCGAACAGATCCTTCGACTTCGAGGTCAAGCGTAACTCCCGCGGCGAAAACGAGCGGTACTTCAGGTCGGGACGCTTCACCTGCTCGTAGACGTTGAACAGGCGCGAAAGGTTCACGGGCCCATTCACCGGAAAGACCTGCCAGGGATCGAGTTCGAACACGGTCCGCAAGCGATCGATAATCTCGGGATCGGCGTCGGCCTCAATTTCCATGCGCACGGCGTCACCCTTGCGGCGGTTATGCAGTTCCGCACGTACCGATTCCAGCAGGCTGCGGGCTTCTTCCTCGGCGAGATACAAATTGCTGTTGCGAGTTACGCGGAAGGGCGCCGAAGAAACCACGTCATAGCCGTGATACATGCGTACGGCATGATGGGCGACGAGATCGGCCAGGAAAATAAAGTCGTCAGTGCCTTCCGAGGGCAAGCGCACCAGTCGGGGCAAAGCCCGCGGGACTGACACCACTCCGGTGTAGGTGAGTGCAGAGCGGCGGCGACGGCGCAACAGGAAACCCAGGCACAGAGCTTTGTTAATGACGCGGGGAAACGGGTGCGCCGGGTCCACGGTCACCGGCGTCAGTAGAGGGTCCAGTTCTTTCTCGCAATATTCGTCGACAAAGCGCAACGCCTCGGAATCCAACTCGTGCAGTCCCAACACCCGAATTCCGTTCTCAGAGAGCGCCGGACGCAGGCGGGCGTTCCAGCAGTCATATTGATCGTCAACGAATTCATGGGTCAGCTGGTTCAGCACATCCCGCTTTTCGGTGAGGGTCAGACCGTCGGGACCGGCCTCGTTGTAGCCGTCCTCGATCTGTTGCATCATGGCGGCCACGCGCACTTCGAAGAACTCGTCCAGATTGCTGGCCGAGATGGAGAGAAACTTCAGCCGCTCCAGCAGCGGGTTGCCCACGTCCTCCGCTTCCTCGAGCACGCGGCGGTTGAACGCGAGCCAGGAAGTGTCGCGATTCAGGAAGTACTGTGGATTATCGAGAGAAATGCGAGCCATAGCAGACGCGCTGACTGCCCTTATGATTTGTTGGCCGACGAAAACCCGCCCGGTGAACCCCCGACGAAGCATGGGGGAACATCAGTATAAAGCATCCGATGCCCAGACGCAGGACTCCGACTCAGGGCGGACACTGCCTGCCTGGCACACTCTTTGAAATCAACAAAAAAAAGCACCTGAACAGCGTTCTGCTGTCCAGGTGCCGTGTGCGTATTCGGCTCGGATTGCAAGTACTGCCCGCCTTACGGCAGGTAATAACGGAACGACGTAAAGAGCATGGCGTCAATCCCGTGGGGTTCGTTCGGGACGCCTGAACCGGACCAGGCGTTGCGGGTCAGATAGGAGAACTGCGGGCCAAATTGCACCCGCCCCTTGTTGACCTTCTCCTTGGAACCGTCGTACAGCTTCCACCAAAAGCCCGCCGTGCCTTCGATGAGCACGCGCGTGTCGGCGGTGCAACCGCCGAGGCCGCCCGGAAGGAACCCGCCCGCCGCCGGTCCAGTCTCGGTGTAGCAGCCCGCGTTGCCGAACGTCGGTGATCCATAACCAACGACCTTGTTGGTGACCGGATCGAGGCTTGCGGCACGGCTGTTGTACTCCGCACCCGCGTTCAGATAGATATCAACCTTCGGCCCGTGCCACTCGAGAGTTGTCAATCCCTGATAGTTGCGAATCAGATCCAGAGTTCCGTTGGCGTGCACCGAGGAGTCAGCCAGTCCGCTGGCGCCGTAGCGGCCGATTCCCCTGCCGCCTACAGCGTGCAGTCCGAAGTCGATGTGCTTGTTGGCGAAGGACCAGCGGGCGTTGGCGCCGAAGCCGCCGCCGTTCCTGGAGTCGTTAAATGCGGCCGAAGCGTTGGCCTGGCCGGGTGTCGTGCTGGTGCCGCAGACAGTCGTCGCGGAGATGTCTTCGCAAGGAAAGACGCGGTCGCGGAAACGGGCGTACACGCCGAAGATTTCGTAGTGTCCGAAGCCGGGCTCGAACACCAGTTTGGCGATGATGTCAGGCGATGGGTTGAAAGCATAGCTGGCTGCCGGCGTACAAGTGGTGACGCCAGTGGCGCTGGTGGTGCAAGTCGTGACCGCGCCATTGTAGACGCCGCCGCCCGCACCGGCCGAGCCAACCAGATAATTGGAGACGTTGGTGTGGGTACTCACCGTCGCTTGCGCGTTTTCAACGGAAAGCGCGGCCCAGACCTTGTTGTTGAAGTTCTTAGACAGACGCACGCCGTACTGGCGCGCCCAGGTAAAGCCCGCGGTATACGCCGCGTCGATGGTCATGGGCAATGCTTCCGTGCGGTTGTCCACGCCGTGCTTGGTTTCGGTGATCAGGCTCCACATCTGGCCGCCGGTGAAGGTCCAGCCGTTGTCGAACGCGGCCTGGCCCCAGGCTTGCCGCTGGCGGAGCGAATAGCTGTTGCTCTGATTGTTGTTGGAGGACACACCGGCCGAGAGGAAGTCGGCTTCGACGTAGCCGGAGAGCTTCACGGTCGCCAGTCGGCCCTCGGCCAGCATGGAAACGCGAGACTGGCGGCCGGAGCCGAAGAATTCCGAGAGGCTGTTGGCCGAAGCTCCGGGCATGGTCAGGGAGTTGAAGGGCGTGTTGACATCGGCCGCCAGGGCACGCGAACGGCGCACGGTTTCAGCCGCGAGGAAGCCGCCCGGAGTAATGGTGACGCCCTTCACGTGAAGTGCGGCCGGAGATTCCGAGGTGGCCTTCTGGGTCTCCTGAAGAGTGACGACGGTGCTGGCCATGTTGGCCTTCAGGTCCGTCACGTCGCTGTTCAATGCGGTGACCGTCTGCTGCTGCTGGGTGGCCTGTGCCTGAGCTGCATCGGCCTTGGTCGCCGCATCGGTGGCAGCGGTTTGTGCCTGCTGCACAACTTGATCCTTGTGGCGGAGTTCGTCGCGCAGTTCCTGAATCTGCTGCTGCTGCTGGGCCAGCGCCGCCTGTTGGGCAGCGATCGCATCTTTCAGCGACTGCACGTCAGCCGCAGTCAAGGTCGCGGCGGCCGCACCCGTCGCTTTCTTCGGTTTGGGCGCGGTGCTGGTTTGCGCGACCAGTCCTGTCGCCAGAAAAAGAATTGCACACACTTTCCACGCAAACTTCATGGTTCTCTCCTTTTTGGACCTGCGATGAATGAAAATATCCAGTGTAGTGGGAATTTTATTTGACCTGCTTGATCGCTTCCTTCACTTTTGCCGCCACGTTATCCGGCAACGGAGCGTAGGACAGAGCCGAGGTCAACTTCTGGCCGTCGGTCACCATCCAGCCGAGAAAGTCGGCCAGAATCTTGCCTTTGGCCGGGTCCTTGGACTGGGCTGGAATCAGCAGCCAGGTGAAGCTGGAAATCGGATACGCATCCTTCCCGGGAGCATTCGTGATGGACACGCGGAAATCAGGGGGCATCTTGGGCGCCGAAGCGGCCGCCGCGGTCACGCTTTCGAGGGATGCTTTCACGAAGACCCCTGCGGAATTCCGCACGCTGCCGTAGGGAATATTGTTCTGCACGGCATAGATCAGCTCGACGTATCCAATCGAGCCGGGCAACTGGCGGATCATTCCGGCCACACCATCGTTGTGCAGGCCACCCATTCCGATCGGCCATTTCACCGAGGTGTCGGCGCCTACCTGGCTCTTCCACTCCGGGCTGATCTTGGAAAGGTAGTCCACCCAAATGAAGGTGGTTCCACTGCCATCGGAACGGTGCACAACGATGATGTCTTTGTCGGGGAGATTCACTCCCGGGTTTGCCGCGGTGATCGCCTTGTCGTTCCACTTGGAGATTTTGCCGAGAAAAATTCCCGCCAGCGCCTCCGGCGTAAACTTCAATTCCGCCGTTACGCCGGGAATATTGTACGCCGGCACATCTGCGCCCAACACGGTCGGGATATTCAGGATCTTCGTTTTGGCCTCCTGCAACTGCTTATCAGTCATAGGCATGTCGCTGGCGCCAAAATCCACGGTACCGGCAAGCACCTGGCGAATACCGCCGCCGCTGCCGATCGCCTGGTAATTGACTTGGAGATCGGAATGGATCTTGTGGTATTCGCTGAACCACTTCGAGTACATCGGGTTGGGAAACGTGGCTCCAGCTCCGTTCAGCGTGGTCTGCCCGACTACTGGCAAGGCCAGAAGGACACACACCAACAACGGCACGATTTTGCGCATCACCAGATGATTCCTCCTTGAAATGATGTCCCCGTTCTATCGGCGCAGTGTTACAGGACGGTTACAAACGGGTGAATTTCTGATGAATGAGCCGGGGTCAGGCGCGGATCTGGCCTCGCCGAGACTGAGGAAAAAATGGTTGAGAAAGAGAAAACTTGGGCTTCGCGCTAGCGGGCCGCGTGCAGATGCGTGATTTCGCGGGAAAATAGCGCATTGGATGGGAACTCAATCTGCAGACCTTCCAGCAATAGGAGCGCTCTCGGGTTGTCTTTCTCCCGCACGTACGCGATGGCGAGCAGAATTCGTGCGAATGGAGCGAGGTAGTGTCCATGCTCCGCAGTGGTTTGTAGGTCGGCAATTCCGCCCTGTTTGTCGCCCGGGAGCCCTCCCATGCGAAGAATCCAGCGCACCGGGGCTGCCATGCTTCCGATAATGTATTTACTGAAGCCAGTCGCCAGCAGCGCGTCGTAGCAATCGTCACAAACCGCCAGCAGTTCCTGCGCCGAGATGGAGGCTTCTTTAGTGAAGTGCAGAGATGCCAGATTGCGCTTCTCGATGAGCGCCGCGTAATCGGCTTGCAGGCCGGACGACAAAGTCAGGGCAAACAGGGCGTCACGATCCTTGGCATCCTTGGCCAGCCGTACCCGGGAAAGACTCTGGGCACGGCCGATCACGGCCAGGAACTGCTGTCGCAGTGCCGGATCGGGTGTCAGCTTCGGACGCTTGTCGAACGTTTCATCATTCTCGTAAAACTGTGCCTCCAGCACCCCCAAGCGGTTGAACTCGGAGAACAAAAAGCCCGCCGCTTCGCTGACCGGGCCGACAGGATCGTCGGGATGCAATCGCTGCCAGGTCGCGAAATCCTTTTGGGCGCCCGCGAAGTCGAGATTGTAGAGTCCAGAAAAGCCATCGTCGAGCGGAGAAACGACGGCAGCTCTCGGGTTATCCCCGGCACTCGCGGTCAAGCACAGAGCGCAACAAGTCCACAAGACTGCTACTATGCTCCACGCCCGTGCATCTAAGGTTTTGGCCATGTCTCAGCGCTCGCGCCGTCTATTATCGCCGTCTAGTATCGTCGTTTATTATCGTCGATCGGTGTATGGTTACAAACTTACCAGCGGTCAATGACTATTTGATGCCGCCTGCTGCAGTGATGGAAGCTCGCTTTGTAAAACGTTTGTCAATTCTGCCGGGAACGCATCCCTGGCTTCAAGACAAAGCCTTTCATGAGTGATTCCGCGATACACTACGCTCCCGGCTGGCCAGGCATTCCGCCGCGTTGGACCTCGAGCGCCAAGATGGGAGCCGGCACCGCACTCAACCAACACAGCAAGGTCTGGTTCACGCTGAGTCACGGCATCCTTAACGAAGTCTACTTTCCGCGCGTCGACCAGGCGTGTACGCGCGACATGGGATTCATTGTCACCAGCGGCAGCGATTTCTTTTCCGAGGAGAAGCGGCATTGCACCTTTGAAAATCTGCCGTTCGAGCCTGGCATCCCAGCCTTTGAGCTGACCAACACAGACATCAGCGGACGCTACCGCATTCACAAGGAAGTCTTGACCGATCCCTACCGCAACGTGGTTCTGCAGAAGGTCCGCTTCGAGCCGCTGCAGGGGACACTCTCGGATTACAGGCTGTACGCCCTGCTCTCGCCACACCTGGCCAACTGCGGATACGGCAACACCGGCTGGATCGGAGACTACAAGGGCTTCCCCATGTTCTTTGCCCAGCACGACGGCACTACGCTGGCGTTTGCCTCCTCGGCGCCGTGGAAGAAAACGTCGGTCGGTTTCGTGGGGACCTCGGATGGCTGGCAGGATCTTTCACAGCATTTTCAGATGGAGTGGGAATACACGCGCGCCGAGAACGGCAACATCGCGCTCACCGGAGAAGTCGACCTTGCGGCCTGCAACGGTGAGTTTGTGCTGGCCCTGGGTTTCGGTTCGATGTGGACGGAGGCAGGACAGCAGGCGCGATCGACGCTTTTCGAGGACTACACGGAGATACGACAGCACTACGTTTCACAGTGGCACAGTTGGCAAACCAAGTTGCTCAAACTCGATGAACCGCTGCGCCAGTGCGATCTGTATCGCACTTCGACCGCTGTCCTGCGCACGCACGAGTCGAAGGACTTCCTCGGCGGCATTATCGCCAGCCTCTCCATTCCCTGGGGATTCAACAAGGGAGACGAAGATCTGGGCGGCTACCACCTGGTTTGGCCGCGCGATCTGGTCGAGTCCGCCGGAGCACTGCTGGCCGCCGGGGCAGTCGTCGATGCAGTACGCGTTCTGCGTTACCTGGAAGCCACGCAGGAGGCGGCGGGCAACTGGGCGCAGAATCTGTGGCTTGACGGACGCCCTTATTGGAGCGGCGTTCAGATGGATGAAACGGCGTTCCCCATCCTGCTGCTCGATCTGCTCCGCCGCGAAGCACCCGAGTCTCTGGGCAAGCTTGACCGATGGTGGCCGATGGTGCGCAATGCCGTCAGCTTTATTCTGCGCAACGGTCCGGTCACGCAACAGGATCGCTGGGAAGAAGACGCAGGCTACTCGCCGTTCACTTTGGCCGCTGAAATCTCTGCGCTGCTGGCGGCAGCCGATATCGCAGATCTCACCGGGCACAGCGAGCAGGCCACCACCATCCGCGATACGGCCGACGCCTGGAACGACAACATCGAGCGCTGGGTGTACGCCACCGGCGGCGACCTGGCGCAGCAACTCGGCATCGACGGCTATTACGTGCGCATAGCCCCGCCCATTACCGATAGTGCCGCGTCGCCGACTCAGGGCTTTGTTCCCATCAAGAACCGGCCGCCGGGTCAGGATGGCGAGCGCGCCTATCACATCATCAGCCCTGATGCGCTCGCGTTGGTGCGCTTTGGCCTGCGCGCGCCCGACGATCCGTGCATTCTGAATACTCTTCGCGCCATCGACGCCTTGCTGGCAGTGGAGTTGCCGCAGGGGCCGTGCTGGTATCGCTACAACGGCGACGGCTACGGCGAACACAAAGATGGCACGGCCTTCGACGGAACGGGCATCGGTCGCCCGTGGCCGTTGCTGGCCGGAGAGCGCGCTCATTACGCACTCGCCGCCGGACACCGCGACGAGGCGGAGGCGCTGCTAACCGTGATGGAAAATTCACCGGCAGGGGCCAGCCGCTTGCTTCCCGAACAAGTCTGGGATTCCGCCGACATCCCGGCCCTGGAGCTATTCCGCGGTAAGCCCACGGGCTCTGCGTGTCCACTGGTCTGGGCCCATTCTGAATATGTGAAGCTGCGCCGCTCGATTCGCGATAACAAGGTTTTTGACCAGCCACCCCAGACCGTTAAGCGGTATTTGATTGAGAAACATGGGCGGCAACACTTCGGCTGGAGGTTTAACAACAAGACTCGTTCCATCCCACGCAATCAGACCCTTCGCATCGCGCTGCTTACGCCCGCCCGGGTGCACTGGAGCATCGACGGCTGGAAAACGGCACACGACACGGACACGCGCGACACCGGAGTCGGCATCTACACGCTGCATCTGCCGACGGCGTCGTTGCCGGTGGGGGGCCAGGTGGTTTTCACATTTTTCTGGCCTGCGGAGAATCGCTGGGAAGGCACGGACTATACGGTCACGGTGGAGCAGGGGTGAGCGGGCTTCGCGTTATCGCATTCCGGGCCGTCGCTGCAAGCATGGCGCGTCAGCCATTGCCAATCTGCTTGTTCTTAGGCCGGCGGAGCCAAAGCACAGCGGCCGAGGGAATAAGCACGCCGATGAGCAGACTGTTACCCAAGCAGAGAAAAATAGTCGCCGATGCAAGATGGCGGACGATCACGAACACATTGAATGCCAGAAATAACACGGCCGCCGCTGTGAGTAAGACCTTCGCAACCTGCGGAAATCCGAGATACAAGAGCATGCCCAGCGCTACCCCTCCCACAAGGTGCCACGCGAAGTAATAGCTGATGGCCATCGCACGAGATTGGAAGAAACGCACATAGAAGTGCCAGAACAAGTTCAGCCCTACGTATAAGAGGCCAAATAGTCCAGTCAGGGATGTAAACCACCAGTGCTCGCGACCTCTAACACCCTTTCGCTCCGTGAGTCCGACGATTAATAACCGCAAGCTTGCGAGACCTATGATTGACAGCATGACCTTGCTAAAGTTGGGTAAGCGCGCTGCCGTGTAGAGTATTGACGCCGGTCGCTGGAGACATTGGAACCAGGAGAGCAAGTTTTTCATTGCACCAAAGATTATGCTCGGAAATTGAACAGACTACTGCAGAATCGCCATTGAGTGGACCGACCCAGACGGCCGATCGCGGAAAAACCAGGATTCAGGCTTCGTCCACGCAGGTGTAGCACAACTCGACCACCGTGCAATCGTCGCTTAAGGGATTTCCGGCGCAGAATTCGGTGACGGAGGAAAATATGCCCTCGAGCGTGGGAGACTTGGCAGCGGCGGCTTCCAGACGGAAATCTTCATAAAAATCGCCCATGGCATTTTCCGCCTCGGTGACGCCGTCGGTGACGAGAATGAAGCGGTCGCCGGATTTCATCTGACATTTGGCGCTTTCGAAGGTCGCGTCGGCCAGCAGGCCCACCGGGACATTGCCATGCGGGGGACGCATCACTTCTCCGGCGCACACCAGAAGCGGCGGCACGTGGCCGCAATTTACATATTCGAGTTCGCCGTCGCGGCGGAGGCGGGCGAGCAGCAAGGTCGCGTATTTTTCGCCCATCATTTTTTCGGCGAAGAACCGGTTCACCACCGTCACCACTTCCAGAAGAGACATGCCCGAGCTTAGATGCGAATAGATCATTCCTTGCAGCGACGTGGCCATCAGCGCGGCCGAAACGCCTTTACCGCTTACGTCGGCCAGCACCACCGCCAGGCCTTCTTTGGTAAGGACCGCGTCGTAGAAGTCTCCCCCGATTTCTTTACACTGCAGGTTCCTGCCGTTCATTTTGGCGAATGGCACGTTCGGAATTTTCACTTGCATCAGGCGCTGCTGAATGCTGGCGGCGATGCTCAACTCCTGCTGGTAACGGCGCGCCTCTTCCTCGGCTTGCACGAGGCGGGCGTTCTCGATGAGCGAGGCCGCTTCGGTCGCGATCACGTGCAGAATATCGCGGCCAACCCCAGCAATGTCGCGCGAGGCGAAGCGCGAGTCGACGTAGAGAACTCCCATGGCCTCGGCGGAAGCGGCGGCATGCAGCGGAGTCTGCGCGTCACGCGTCGACTGCACCACCATCTTGCGCAAGGGTATGCACACGACGGTTCGAAGATCATAGGCCACAACGCTCTGACGACCCGCCAAATCGAGCGACTGGCTGGTATCGGTCTCCAGGAATTCGGAATTTGACCTCAGGGACTCTTCTAGAATCGAGTGGGAAATTGTTTTGTCGTCGAGTAGCGGCTCTTTCTTGGAGTTGCGGCCGGCGGCCAGCCGCAGCTTGCCTTCTTCGTCCTTGAGAAAAACGTAGCCGCGCTCGGCCCGCGTCAGTTGCAGCGTGACGTCGAGCATGGTCATCAGAATCTCGTCGAGCACGCCCGCAGTATTCAGCTTACGCGCGGCTTCGAGAAACAGCGTGAGCTTTTCCAGGTCGGTGGCTTCCTGCTTGATCTGCATGCCAGAGATCTGGCTGAGAAATTCCCGCGCCGTGTTGGAAGTCTGGTTGGCAGGATTGAACAGGATGTAGGCGGAATCGCGCGCCCCAAACTCCAGCCGGTCGCCGCGCTCCAGTTTCTGGCGCTGGATGCGCTCTCCGTTCACGAAGGTGCCGTGCTTGCTGCCCAGGTCGACCAGGAAAAACGACTGCCCCTCCTGCATGATCTGGGCGTGGTCGCGGGAGACGCGCGGGTCGGCGATCACCAGATCCTTGTCCACTTTCCGCCCGACGGTGAACGGGGTGCGGTTCAGAACGATGTTCTTCTGCTCGCTGCCCTGGACGAAGACCAGGGCGGGAAACACACCAGAGCCAGAACTGTGATGACTGATTGCGCCGAGAGACATGGATGGCAGTTGGTCGCGCCGCTCGCCTTGGGCTGGGACGGCTAGCAACGACTCGTCGCAGGGGATATCCCTGCTGGAACAGACTACTCTGCTGTTGCGCTGTCTCGCAAGCTACTTGGCGGGCTCATCCAGGCATTCAGAACGGCCAATCCGAAGACGAACAGCGGCAGCATGAAGCTGGAGTAGAACGGCATGGGCCAGACTCGTTCTCGCAATGCAGTCGTCAGCCAGAGGTAAGCCAGACTGAGCCCAACGGTGGCGATCCACGGCCAAACCAGCAAGACTCCGCCGACAAATCGAGCCAGTCGGATCGCGGGCAGAATGGGTTCGCCAGAAATCGAACTCCGCAGCAGCGCCAGAATCGCGGGAGCGAGCAGCACCTGATTGTACAGAGCGGACATGGGAACGATGATCACGGTCAAAGCCAGGACGAGAGCGAAGCATCGTCCGAAGGCGGCACTGGAAGCGGGTTCCCGACGCTGACTCCACAGGCAAGCGGCACAGGCAAGGAGGCTCAACGCGGCGAGAATCCAACCCAGGATGGGGCCAACCAGGAAGCTCAGCAGCGATTCATTGTGAGTGTATTGGTGATACTGCCGAATCGCTGCGACGAACATGCGCAGCCAACCGGGCAGGACCAACTCCGCTCCGGCCAGCAGAAGCAGCATCATCAGACCAAAGCCGAACACAAATCGCCGCCGCGAACGCCAATCGCTGCCAGCCCAGAACAGTAACCACAGAACAAGGGGCCATGTCAGTTGCGGTTTGATGGTGGCCAGCGCTAGCAAGCCTCCGGCCAGGAACAGCCAACCGCCGGTCAGGCAGGCTCCGGATGCGGCAAGCAATCCCGCCACCAGCAGGCTCAGTTGTTGCAGCTTGATCCCTTGCACCATGGGCAGCCAGCCCAGCATCAGGACCATGAAGATGAGAACCGCCCGGGACGACGCCCGCCAGCGAAGGACTCGAATCCAGAGCAAGACGCTGGCCGCCGCCAGCACCACCAACAGCCATCGGAAGCCGGTCCGCACCATGTCAAATGGGAGATCAACCGTCGGCGCCAGCAGAAACACGACATAGGTTGGGTATGCAAAGCCCTGCTGGTCCTTGGGATCGTTGGGGAGCGCCGGATCGATCGGCCTGCCGTAATATCCCTGCTGAATTTCGCGCGTGATTTCCGCGCTGTAAGGATTGCGCTTATCGCGCAGCAACTCGCGCGCTCCCAGCCAGCGCGGGTAGAGATCGGACAGATTGCCGCGCGGACGGTTGTGCTCCGCATCATAGGCAACCTGCTGCGCGATCAGAATCCGGTTCATGAAAAACCACATGCTCGCCGACGCGACAAGAGCCAGGGCGAGTGTGGCGAGGAATGGCCGACGCGTCCGCAAAGTAGAGTGTCTTCCCTTTCCAGTGACAATCACCCAGTGGCAACCACGCGTTCAGATCAGACTGCCCCATGTTACGACTGAACCCATGCTACGACTGCCCATGTTACAACTGTGTGGGCACGAACCATCTCATGCGTGGGCGCATCGCAGTCTCAGCCGCGATCGGCATTGCGAGCGGGGCATTCTGCTGGTTCCTGATGAAGCATCTCCATCAGGACGCCGCCGATTTCCGCTGGGCGCTGCATCTTGTACACCAGTTGCTGGCCCGGCAGAATCCTTACGATACGCCACTCGAACAATATCCGCTGACGGCAGCGCTGTTCGCGCTTCCTTTTGTTAGCCTGCAGCCGGAACTCGCGGCCGCATTGTTCTGGGGGATCAGTTCTTCGCTCCTGGCCTTCGGCCTCACCCGTCACGGCTACACCCGGCTGCTCATATTTTTCGCCTATCCGTACTGGGCGGGAATTCTCACCGTGCAGTGGTCTCCGATCATCGCTGCCGGTGCGTTTTTTCCGTTGCTGCTGCCCGCGACCATGGCCAAGCCCCAAGTCGGACTGCCTGTGTTCCTCACGCGCCTTGATCGCCGCGGCGTGCTGGCGTGTGCTGTCGTCGCCCTGGTGAGCCTCGCCGTGAAACCGAACTGGCCCTGGCTATGGATTCGACAGGCGGGAAACTATCAGCACTTCATCCCAATTCTCGTTTTTCCGGGGCCGCTCCTGCTACTGGCTCTGCTGCGCTACCGGGATCGAGACGCGCTCCTTCTTTTCTTATCCGCGTGCATGCCGCAGCGCTGGTTTTTCGACAGCTTTACTCTCTGGCTAATTCCGCAATCTCGCCGCGAACTCATCTGGACGGTGTTCTTCAGTTGGGGAGCGGGAATCTGGCGCTGGTATCACATTCCCCACAGCTTCACCGAGGTCGGGCGCTGTACGGTAATCTTGTTCTATCTACCGATGCTAGCGGTCGTGCTTCTGCGAAAGCGGCCAGCCAAGGTTCCGGTCGCAAATGCCGCCAGTGGTCTGGCTCCCGCGTAAATTCGGACCATAGAAACGTTCTTCGTGGACACCTCAACCAACAGCCCGATGAAACCACGCTACTGGCACTACTGGATAGGCCTGGTGTTGTTGCTAGCGGTTGTCCCCGTTCTGCGCAGCCAGCACCTTCCGCTCAAGTTCGACTGGATCACCCTCGGCATCGCTTACTGGTTCGTACTGGCGGCGCAGTCCATCTTCGTGGCCGCAGTGCTCTCGGTGATCGGGCTGCCTGGCAAACAAGGACTGGGCCCCTTGCTGGCGCGCTATCGCGAAAAACCTCTTCGCATCATCCCTGTACTTCTCTACTTTGCCATTCTCGTCTGGATCACCACCTGGTTAAAAGCATTGGTGCTCACCGTGGATGCGGTAGCGCTGCTGGAACTGCTCCGCCGGAATAAGGGGCAAGTGCGCCAAACCGCTGCTGCCGTTCTGGCTCCTGCGGTCTACCTGTTCTTCGGGTTCTTGATGGTGCTGGCTTACGACTGCGCCATCGTTTCGGTTCGCTTCAACTTTGCGATGGACCCTGCCCTGGCAGCCTTCGATCAATGGCTGCTGCATGGCCACTCTGTTTCTGAACTCACGCACTGGGCCGTCCAGACCTTCCCGATTTCCTTCTTTAAAGCTCTGGAATTCATCTACTTCGGAATGTTTACCCAGATCGGAGCGGCTCTCATCCTGGTCGCTCTGTGCGAGGGAAGAATGCGCGCCTTGCAGTTCGTCGGAACCATCCTGCTGTCGTATTACATAGCCCTTGCCGTCTTCTATATCTGGACCGCACAAGGGCCTTACTACCTCTGCGTCGGCCATTTCTCGCGCTTTCCTGCCAGCCTTCAGATTTATAACCTGCAAAAGACGCTGATCCGGGACGCGCTGGCGCTCTGGCGGCATGAACCCATCCGGCGCATTTCCACGGACTACTTCATCGGCCTGCCGTGCATGCACATTGTGCAGCCGATGATTGTGCTGTGGTTTCTGCGGCGCTGGCGACGCATGGTGATCGCGCTCGCCGGTTACGATCTGCTGCTGGTCGCCGCCATACTCTTGCTGGAAATGCACTATGTGATTGACATCCTGGCCGGCCTGCCGGTGGCCGCGGTTGCCATCGCAATCTCCGGCGGGCCGTTTCGTGGACACGACGCCGGCATCACGGACAGCAGCCGTCCGATGGAGGTGGTGGCACCTTGATCTGGCTCCAAAGCTTGCAAATTCCGGGCCTAAGGCCTCCGAAGACCTTGGAGAAGGGAGATACCCGGAGGTAATCTCTTCCCCCCCCGGTATGCAAGAAATTACGACCTTTCCGACATATTGCAAGGTATGATTAGCCTAATCGGGTGGGAAAACCTTGAGCAGTTCACGCGGGCTGGAAGGGCTGCATTCCATTCGATCTCGAACAACCTAGAGAGAGAGGCACATCTATGGAGCTTGTGCACAGACTATGGTGCGAACAGGAAGGACAGGACATCGCGGAATATGCGGTCATGTTGGCGGTGATCCTCGTGATTGTCGTTGGAACTGTTCGGCTTATCGGGTCCAATGCCAATAACGTGTTCTCTTCGGTCGCCAGTTCCATCCAGTAACAAACAACCCGAGCGACGCGCAAAACGCTGGTACGCTGTAGTATTTGAGCGACTGACGTCAGAGGTTTCGCTTTCTAAGGGAGCACATGAACCGCACACGCTTGTTGATGATCGGGGTTCTGGCACTCGCGCTTGGCTTCTTTGCAAGTGTGTATGTCTACAAGAACTTGCAACCAGGAGGCCGCTCCAACGATTCCGGAGTCGACGTGATCGTGGCGGCGGACGATCTGCAGGTTGGGGCAAGAGTGGAAGAGCACGACATCAAGATTATTAAGATCCCGGGCGCGGACTTGCCGCCCAGTGCCCCCCGGAAGCGTGCTGACGTGCTGGGACACGGTGTGATCGTTCCCATTTCCAAGGGCGAATTCATCCTGCCCAACCGGTTAGCCGGTGAGAATGCCGGCGCCGGACTTCCGTCGCTGATCCCTCCCGGCATGCGCGCAGTTTCAGTGCGGGTCAATGAAATAGTGTCCGTGGCTGGATTCGTGACGCCCGGAACCCGCGTCGACGTGCTGCTGACGGGAACGCCGGGCTCGGGCGGTGAACAAGAGACCACGACAGTTCTACAGAACGTTGCGGTCCTGGCCTCGGGACATACGTTAGAACGAACGGCCACGGGTGAGGCCCAGACCACGGCCGTGATCACGCTCCTGGTCTCGCCCGACGATGCCCAGCGGCTCACACTCGCCAGTTCGGAAGGACACATTCAACTCGCGCTGCGCAATCCGCTCGACACCAAGCAGGACGAAGTGCCACCCTCCAGTTCCAGAGGTCTGTACCGGGGACTGGCAGCTCCCGCGCCCGTGCAACCGGTGGTTCACCACGCGGCGATCAAGACCGTCACCCCGCCGCCCGCACAAACGCCCCCCGGCATGAGCATAGAGGTGTATCACGGCGACAAGAAACCAGAAGTCATTAAGTGCTCGGAGGAGAATTGCGGCTCGAATTGAGTGCGATAAGTTCGATCTTCCGGGCTAGACAAGGCTTTACCCGTTTCCTCCGCAGGGAGAGGAATCTGAAAATGAACGTTCGCACGTCTTTGTTCGGGGCGGTGCTGTTCACGGCCGTCGTCGTTCCCGCGTTTTCAGAGATCCGGCAACAGACGGACACCGCCGGCCAGGCTCAGGCACCCAACAGCACCCAGACCACGACGCTTCCTGCGCAGTCCCAGCAACCGCAGGGATCGGCGCCGCTACGGGTCATGGTGGGCAAGTCGTTGCTCATTAACACGACCGAGCGCTTGAGACGTATTTCGATCACCGACGAGAGCATCGCTTACGCCCAGCCCATTACGCCCACGCAAATCCTGATTCACGGGAAGTCTCCGGGAGAAGTTTCACTGCTGATCTGGGACGAACTGGAACGCTCGCGCAGCTTCGATCTTCGCGTCGACGTCGACGTCAGCGCTTGCGCCGAGGAAGAGCACCGCGTGTTTCCCGATGAACAGATTACAGTCACACCTTCGCGCGCTGCGGTCGTGCTCTCCGGACACGTTTCCACGGAAGATGTGGCCAAACGCGCGGGAGAGCTCGCCAGCGCTTATGCCCCAAAAATCGTCAACGTACTGACGTTTGGGCCTGTGGGGGCTCAGGAAGTCTTGCTGCAGGTGAAGTTTGCGGAGGTGGACCGCACCGCGCTTACCCAGATGGGGATGAACTTCATTTCCACTGGAGCCTCGAACACCATCGGCACGGTGACCACGGGACAGTACGGCGGCTTCGGGCCTCAGACCCTGACCCCGGGGGGCCAGACCGGAACAACCACTACCCCTCCCACTACCACCCTCAACAACGTTCTGAATCTTTTTGTTTTCCGGCCCGACATAAATTTTGGCGCGGTCATTGAGGCCCTTCAGAACAGGAGTCTTTTACAAGTTCTCGCCGAGCCCAATTTGATTGCGGTTAATGGCAAGGAAGCCAGCTTCCTGGCGGGCGGTCAATTCCCTTTCCCCATCGTGCAGCCGGGCAACGGATTTACCGCGGTCACGATCTCGTTCAAGGAATTCGGCGTGCGCTTGCAGTTCACCCCGGTGATCATGCCCAACGGGAACATCCATTTGAAGGTGGCGCCGGAGGTCAGCACCCTGGACTTTGCCAACGCGCTGACCATCTCCGGATTCACGGTGCCCGCCTTGAGCACACGCAAAGCCGAGACCGAATTTGAGTTACAAGATGGACAGAGTTTTGTGATCGCGGGCCTGATCGATAACCGGGTGACCGACATCTGGAACAAGATTCCCGGCCTGGGCGATATACCGATCCTGGGGAATTTTTTCCGCAGCAAGAGCTTGCAGAAAAGCAATTCGGAACTCATGGTTTTGTGCACGGTGCGCCGCATTTCTCCCAACACGGAGACCCCCACCCTGCCCAAGAATCCACAGCCGTTTATCGATAACAGCAAGTTCGACAAAGGCAAGTAGGCTAGGCGCCGGTGAAGTAGGTTCGTAATGCCAGAACTGTCAGTCGTCATTGTCGCTACCGACAACGAGCAGCGCGCGGTGCTGCAGGTGCTGGTCGACGGCACCAGTGTGGCCCGCACGGTCCACACCTGCGCCAGTTTTCCGGTGGCTGCCTCGGATCCTGTGACCCGGCGGGTGCGGACAGCCAATCCCGACGTGACACTGGTCGACATTCCCGCCGACAATCCTCCTCTGGCGCTGCGAGCCATTGAACTCCTGCATCAGGAGATGCCTGACGCGGCTATCTTCGCGATCGGCACGCTGAACCAGCCTCAGGTCATTGTCAACGCCATGCGCGCCGGGGCAAAAGAGTTCATTGAGCGCCCCACCAACACCACGGATCTGCTGGAGGCCTTCGTGCGCCTCACGACGGCGCAGAGGAGGGGGCGAAACGAAGGCATCCGCGGCAAGGTGTTCTCCGTCATCAACGCGAAAGGTGGAAACGGTGCGACCACGGTCGCCGTGAATCTCGCGCTGGCTCTGCAGTCCGCCTACGGAAAAACGGCACTGGTGGACCTGGCTCCGCTTGGCCATGCCGCCCTGCACATGAATCTCAAGCCGGGTTTCAACGTAGCCGACGCCACTCGCAACCTGCACCGCATGGACGCTTCGCTACTGGAGAGCTTCATGACGCGTCACAGCAGTGGTTTGCAATTGCTCGCCGGAACCACCGTGCCCGCTGCCGTGGATCCATCGACCGCGGAGTTTGTCCGCCTGTTCGACATGCTGGTAAACAATTACCGTTACGTGGTGGTCGACGTGTCTTCACGGATTGACGCAGCCAGCCGTCTTATCGCCAGCCTTTCGGAAATTGTTCTACTGGTGGCCTGCAGCGACGTGGCCTCGCTGTGGAGCGCGGCCCGCGTGCAGCAATATCTGGGAGAGACCGGGAGCCGCGAGCGCGTCCGCCTGGTCCTGAACCGGTTTCGCAAGGTGGCAGGCTTCAGTGAGGCGGACGCCGAGGCTGCGGTCGGCGCTAAACTGCTATGGCGGATCCCGAACCAGTATTTCGCAATATCGGGTGCGATCGACCGTGGAACGCCCGTGATGGATCAGCGAAGTTCCGAGATCGCTCGCTGCTTCGCTGGGCTGGCGCACGAGTTGACGCGCAATGATGCCGAAGTGAAGCGCGCGGCGTGGTCGTTATTCAAGTCGGTTTAGGAATCTAGCAGTATTGGAACCAGGGCCTTATGGGAAATCTTCAATCGTTCGAGCGCGCCGATTACCAGCAAGTAAAAGCCGACCTGCATCGCAAGATCCTCGATCGCCTTGACCTGGAAAAGCTGGGCAAAACCTCGGGAGACTCAGCCCGCGATGAAGTGCTGGTCGTCATTCGGAATGCGGTTAACGGCGAAGTCGTGCCGCTTAGCTTTGCCGAACGCGAACGCCTTTCCCGCGAGATTCTCGACGAAATCTTTGGCCTCGGCCCGCTCGAGCCGCTGCTGAAAGACCACACCATCTCCGATATTCTGGTCAACCGTTTCGACCGGGTCTACATCGAGCGCGCCGGAAAGCTCGAGCTGACGGGCTTGTCCTTTAAAGACAATTCGCACCTCATGCAGATCATCGAGCGCATCGTC
>Ga0209517_10001020_pt1 | contig 44882 bp, 40 predicted proteins | sample PeaSoiMetSII2010_FD_187695 | JGI IMG/M metagenome (GOLD analysis project Ga0209517, IMG submission 187695) | Peat soil microbial communities from Weissenstadt, Germany - SII-2010 (SPAdes) (version 2) | ecosystem: Environmental > Terrestrial > Soil > Wetlands > Peat | place: Germany...
AAGACCAGCGGGAAGATGAAAACGCTGAGGCTATCCACTTTATAGCGCCACTGCACGGCCAGGTAGAGCACCACGATGAGGAAGGCGCACATGGACAGGGTCTCGTAGATGTTGGTGATGGGGCAGCGGTTGTTGACGATGCCCTCTTCGACGATGGACACGAAGTGGAAGACGGAGGCGAGGCCGAAAGCGCCGAGGGCCACGGCGAAGAGGTGCTCGCGCCGACGGACCAGCGTGAGGATGGCGTGCAGGAGACCCAGCGAGTACAACGCAGCGGCCACGCGCAGCCAGATAACGCTCATTTCAGCCATGGGTCAATCCGCTAACTCTGAGTCTTAAATCCCAGCTCCAGTATATCGCGGCGGGCCTGGCCGGGGCCGGGGGCCAGGGGCCGGGGGCCAGGGGCCGGGGCTCGGGGAGCAGTATGGCAGGTGGGAGCATGGGTGGCTTCATGAGTTGGGTTCGCTTTCGGCGGGCGGCGCGGCTGGCGTCACGTCCAGGAGCTGTTCGGAAATGGGACTAGGTTCGTTTGGTAGTACGGCGCGCAGGAGGAGCAGGTTGTGCAGGGAGCGCTGGTAGATGAGGTGGAGGCGCGTTTCGTAGCGGTGCATGAGGCCGAGGGCCGGGGAGGCGGCGAGGGTGGTGAAGGCGGCGGCCATGCGGTCGATGGTATCGGGTTCACCGGCGGCAAGATCACCGGCGGCAAGACCGCCGGCGACGGCGTTATCGAGCATGCGGGTTTCGAGGGCCCAAGCGCGGCGCATACGCCAACTGGCGGCGGCCATCTCCTCGATCATGCCGAACTCCACGCCATCGGCGGGCTGGAGGCGGTCCACGTGTTGGGTCAAATGGGCTTCGAAAGATTCGCGCGATTCATTTTGCATCACGATACAGCGGGCGAGGAGTCCGTGGCGGATGGCGTTCTGGGAAGAACGCTGCTTCCCCTGGGGTGTAACCGGTCCGCGAGCGCGGGCTCCGTTGGCGCGAGAAGCCAGAATACGTCTAAGAGAAGACATTCAATCTCCCTCCAATTCCAAGTTAGCATGGCGACACAAGGAAATATTCGTAAGTGATTGATTCTACTGATGGAATGGCTTGTGACCGGGAAATCGGAGAAAAACGGCGGGGCCGGTCACAAGAGTTTGAGCAGGAAGGAAGAAATCCAATAAGCCACTGGCAGTCATATAGTTGCGAGGATCGCCCCGAGTCTATTTCAGTGGTTTCTATCTGAATTTACGGCGATGGGAAGTTAGAATTAATAGTGTGGGATATCAACGAAAACAAACAAACTAGAAGTTGGCAGGCACTGCGGCCGATGGAGCGCGCGGAGGGGGCAACCGACTGGGTGAGGAACCGACTCGGGTTTCGGGCAGACGCCCAACAGGCGAGGGTGCTGGGGACGACCAGGAAGCGGGGGCTGTTGAACTGCAGCCGGCAGTGGGGAAAATCGACGATTACGGCGGCGAAGGCGGTCCACCAGGCGTGGGGCGAGCCGGGTAGCCTGACGCTGGTGGTGAGCCCGAGCGCACGGCAGAGCGGGGAGTTCCTGCGCAAAGCGGAGGGATTCGTGCGGAAGCTGGGAATCCGGCCGAAGGGCGACGGGGACAACGAGATTTCGATCCAGATGCCGAACGGCTCGCGGGTGGTGGGGCTGCCGGAGAGCGAGGCAACGATCCGCGGGTTCTCGGCGGTCGCGCTGTTGCTGATCGACGAGGCCGCGCGGGTGAGCGACGAAGTGTACCGGGCGGTGCGGCCGATGCTGGCAGTGAGCCAGGGCGCGCTTTGGCTGATGAGCACGCCGTTCGGCAAACGAGGGTTCTTCTACGAGGCGTGGGCGCACGGCGGCGGGGAATGGGAGCGGATCCGGGCGCCGGCGACGGAGTGCCCGAGGATTCCGCGGGAGTTCCTGGAGGAGGAGCGGGCAGTGCAGGGGGAGCGGTGGTTCCGTCAGGAGTACCTGTGCGAATTCGAGGACGCGGTGAGCGGAGTCTTCGCGCGCGACCTGGTGGATCGGGCCATTACGGACGAGGTAGAACCTCTGGTGATCGGATAAGGAAAATGAAAGGGCGCCGGCGGCAAGACCGCCGGCGTTACCGATCGGATGAAAACATGAAGGCGTATTTCGTGGGAGTGGACTTGGGACAGAGCCGGGATTTCACGGCCATCGCGGTGGTGGAGATGGCGGAGGTGAAAGGGGAGTGGGACCCGGCGGCGTATGCGTGGCGGAAGGAGGTGGTGCTGCGGCTGCGATTCCTGGAGCGGGTCCCGCTGGGGACACCCTATCCCGAGGTTGTGGACCGGGTGGTGGAAGTGACCCGGTCCCGAGAACTGGCGGGGCGGTGCCACGTGGCGGTGGATGGAACGGGCGTGGGCAGGCCGGTGGTGGACCTGCTGCGGAGCGCGCGGCCGGGCGGGCTGTTGATGCCGGCGATCATCACGAACGGGGACTTCGAGACGAGGGACCAGGGCTACTACCGGGTTCCGAAGCGGGACCTGATCATCGGGCTGCAAGTGCTGCTGCAACGCGGGGCGATGCAGATCGCGGCGGGGTTAGAACACGCCGCGGACCTGGTGAAGGAAATGGCGGACATGCAGGTGAAGGTGACGCCGGCGGGGAACGAGCAGTACGGGGCGTGGCGGGAGGGGACGCACGACGACCTGGTATTCGCGGTGGCGCTGGCGTGCTGGAGCGCGCGGAAGGTGTATCCCGCTCCGGAAGGAGATGCGCGATGGTGGCGGCCATGGTCGGAGGATGTGAGAAACTAGGGGTGCGACTGGTCGCGCCGCGATCATGGGCGGCCTCTGGGAGCCCGCGATCAGTTGGCCGTGGGTTTTGTAGATTGCAGCAGGTCACCAGCCTGCCTGAGAAGGATCAGAAAGCCGTTTTTGGGCTGATTAATTCACTGGTTTCCATCAGTGGCAACCATCGACTGAGGGCAACAGGGTAAGGCTATGCAGAACGATCCGGGAAACGAAAAACAACACGCTCATGAGCTTATCGAGCAGATCCCTCCGCACCAGCTCTCCGCCGTGGTCGGACTGCTGGAAGCGATGATCGATCCAGTCGCGCGCAAGCTTGCGGCGGCCCCCCCCGACGATGAGCCAGAGACCGAAGAGGAGCGCCGGGAAGTTGAGCAGTCTAAAGAGTGGCTGCGCCAGCGCGGCGGCAAGGGCATTCCTCACGAGGAAGTGCTCCAGGATTTCGGTCTGACCACGGAAGATTTCCACCGAATGGCGCATGGGAAAAAAGATTGAGTGGACCGATGCGGCCGGCGCTGACGTGCGCCGCATCGACCGCGAGTCAGCCATGCGGATTCTGGAAGCCTTGGCGCGTTTTCTTTTGACGGAGGAAGGCGACGTCAAGCTGCTAAAGGATTCGGACCCGAAGGAGTACCGCCTTCGCGTCGGCGACTACCGCGTCCGCTTTCATGATCTCGGGGATGTCCTTCAGATCCTGTCCGTCCGGCATCGCCGCGAAGCATATCGCTGATCGCCTACGAGGAGGATGCGTTGAAGTTCTCGGACGACGATCCACCCGAAAGCGCAATCTTCGAGGTCCCGCCATAGACCAGTTGTAAATTTAGCGGAGATGGGTTTGCAGGACCAGGTATGGTTTCACAAAAACTCTGCTGGAGAAAGGTCCTGGTTGGACCCTTTCATCCTGCGACGTTCGCTTGTGCGATAGCCTGATTGGCCGGTGAAGTTCGATCCGCCACGAGCCTTTACACCCCAGGCAGCAAAGATCGCGAAGTTTCCCGGGGCGCCGGCGCGATCCGAGTTTTGGCAGGTGCTTCGTTTGCTGTCGTCAATCGACTTAATCCCCAGCGCGTTGCCGGTTGAACCAAAGGCGACTAAAGAGGGAGGGACGTGGGCTGCCATACCCCCGCTGCAGACGGCCGTGGTCGACAAGGCCAGCACCGGCCGTCGAAAGGACACGTGGGAGTCGGCGCCGAAGCCCCGGCGCGGGTCGCGGCCGGTATTGGTCATCGCCGGACATTCTCCTTCCCGTCCTCGCTTGTTCGATGAACCAACCGACGCTATCCCTTGGGCCGATCGCCCATTGGAAAGGCAGGGGATCAGCAGAACGTTAAGACGGCACAATCAGGCGGTCAATGGTGTTTCCCAAAATTTCTCCCCATCGCTTTTAACCCCGTCTCCCGGATGTCGGTCTGCTACCTTAAAATCAGGAAACGGATTGGCGCTCCACGCAGCTCCCCGTCCGTTCGGGAGCTGTTTTTGTTTTTGCCCCATTGGGGGGGTGGCGACGCATCGGTGCGTCGCCGCCAGATGGACTTCCAGGTCTCAATCGATTTCCGGCTGATCTCGGGCTGGCGCAACGCGGCTTTGACAAAGCATCGCGAATCCATTTCAAATCATCCGTGAGGGCCGGCCTGTGCCTCCAGACCGATTTGTGGTAAGGTTCTGAGACGAGGTCTTGGAACTTGCCTCAGCCGAGCCCGCTTTCGCTGCGAGTCAGTCCGCTGTGTTTCCGGATTGAGACTCTCGGTCCATTCCGCGTTCCCGAGTATAAGGGCGCTTTGTTCCGGGGTGGATTCGGGCAGTATTTTCGGGACATGGTTTGTGTGACCAGGGCGCCGATGTGCACGAACTGCCCCCACTTGAGCACGTGCCCGTATTCGACGGTCTTCGAGACGCCGGTGATTCCCAGTCAGTTCAGCGTGCTGAGGAAGTATCCCAATGCTCCGCATCCCTTCGTCCTGGTTCCTCCGCTGGACGGCCGGACGGCCATCCCACCGCAAACGATTCTAGAGCTGGGGGTCACTCTGATCGGGCGAGGGATCGACTACTTACCGCACTTCATCCAGGTGTTTGATGGAATGGGGCGGGACGGGCGGTACGGCGGACGATTCCGGCTTCGGAGTGTAGTTTCCGCGGTGGGACTGGGGCGGCTGGTGTATGACGGGATGACACGGCGGTTTGCGGGCGAGCCTCCGCTGTGGGTTGGGGAAGAGACGGGGCCGGTGCGGCGGATGGCGGTGGAGTTCCTGACGCCCTTGCGGATGCGGACGGAAGGCCGGTACAACAGCCGGCCCGACTTCGTGGCTATCACGCAGGCGCTGCTGCGGCGGATTCACCTGTTGCAGGCGATTTACGGGGATGGGGAGGCGGACTCGGAGTGGGTCCACGAGTTGCTGCGGCAGGCGGACCAGGTGAAGACGCGGCGGGCGGAGTTCCGGATGTATGCGTGGGACCGGATGAGCGGGCGGCAGGGGAGGCGGGTGCAGATGGACGGAGTGATTGGAGTTCTGGAGGCGGAGGGGGAGTTGACGGAGTTGGCGGGGTGGTGGCGGATGGGGGAGTGGTTGAGTGTGGGGAGCGGGACGAGTATGGGGATGGGGAGGTACCGGATGAGGGTGGGGGGATGGTGATGGTGCAGCGATTCCATCAGATTTTGATCTGGCCGCTGGAACTCGCGCTGCCGCCCCGGCTGGAAAAGCTGACGCAGCAACCGAGCTTTGTGAGGCAGTTGGGCCTCGAAGTGGCCGACAGCAGCGGCGGGGTGTGGAGTCTCCTCGATGTTTTCGACCGCGGGACAACAGACGACCGCGATCTGCGTTATGCCGAGTACGTGTACTTCCACCCGTTTGTGCGGCGCGTCCTGTACCCGTCGGATCAAGAGCCCAATCCGGCGTTATCCATCCTCAGGCGCCTTGACGTTCTAGGCGTTGAGGTCGAACTCCAAGACGAGCCGGGTAGCCTAACTCTGAAGGTGGACCGGGTACATCTTTATCTTTTTCGTTCACAGACGGCACTCCTGGTGGTGGAGGTGTCAACTCAGACGCCAATGGCGTTGTCCACTGCCGAACAGTTTGTCGATCAATTTCGGCGCGTCTATGCCCCCTATCACTACATGGGAAAAGGAGGGCATTGTCCGACGAAGCTGAGGTGGTTGGTCAGTTCATCGGCGAAGTCGGTACCTTCAGATGGGAACTTCGACAATCCGGAGGCCATGTACTCACCGGTTGAGGATCCGAGGACCCGGAGGGCTCCAGTCGCGGCGCATTGGAGTTGGTTAATTGAGCCGTTGCACTACGGGAGGATTGCGGCCGACGCACAGATTTGCGTCGAGCAACTTGAAGACGATCGGATTCCAGCCATGAGTTTCTTCGGCGTGGACGACCCATTCGCGTTAACGCGGGCGGACTTCATCCGGTTGTGTTTCTGCGATTCGGCAGGGGACTCTTTTGAACTGCCGTACGGCCAGCGGTTCCTGGAGGATTTCGAAAAACGATTTTGCTATGACCGGTTCTGGCAAGAGCCCGATGCTACAAGCGTCGGTTCGCTACGCGAGTATGTTGCGCGCAAGAACCGCGAATGGCGATTTACACGGTACGTTTGTACTGGGTATCACTTCGGAACGATCACCAAACCTGATGGATGGGGGCTTGTGATTCTGAGCCACTTCCGACACCATTATTTTCAGATAGGGTTGTTGGCTACTTTTCATCGCGCGTCATTACTCAAGTACTCGCGCCGACTGACCGACGCGGCAACCAGAGCAGACCATCGGGCAGGAGACGAGCGCTGGGAACCGCTGATTCAGGTGCGGAAGGAATTCGCTGATTTTGTGAACCAGTACTGGTTCCGGGAAGTTTCCAATCAGGATCAAGGCAAAGAATTGTTTCAGTGGTGGAGTGAACGTTTAGGGAACCGGGAATTGCTGGCACAGTTGAGCATGGAAGCGTCGGCGGTGGACCGGATTTTGCACGACGTAGACGAGCATGACCGGCGCATAGCCGAGGCGGCGCAACAAAAGAACATCGGCAAATTGCAGGAGGAAACGCGGGACTTGCAGAAGAGCACACGCGATTTGCAGGCAAGTACGGACTGGCTGACCAAGGTGATCTTCTGGTTGGCTGGCCTGACACTTTGCGTTGCTATCTTGGACGCGGACTGGGTCCGGAAGCTTGCTGCTGGGGGCGGCGACTGGTTTCTAAAGCGTCATTGGGGTACCAAAGAATTCATAGAATGGCGGCCGCTGGCGTCAACGACGGCTATAGGACTCCTGGTCGGTTTTGTCTTGCTGAAACTGATGTCATGGAGACATAAGACACAGAAAGGGGACGGCGTTGTTACTAAAGGTAGAGGCAATTAATATCGAAAACTTCATCGACGACGTGCAGAACTTGAGCGCGATCCGTGGAGGTGGGCTGATGTTGCTGGAAATGCCGAAGGCGTTCGGCAGATGGCTTGGAGGGTTCGGCGAGGTGACCTGTGTGACCGAGGGCGCCTCGAAGGCGGTTTTTCGTTTGGAACCCAGGCCCGATTGCGCGGGCGTTGTGGATGCGGCGCGAAAATGGCTACGCACGGAATATCCACACGCGACGATCGCGGTTGCAAGTGTGGGGGCGGATGGCGGAGGATATTTTGCCTCGGATGAGAAGCTGACGGCGGCAATTCGCGGAATGCAGATGCGATCGTTCAGTTTCGCGGGCCTGCCTGAGCCGGAGGGAGACGGTATCTGCGCATGGGATCATGTCCGCCCAGCGACCACGTTGATTCATGCGAAAGGCGAGGTGCTTCGCGTGAGCAAATCTACTGCGGCAAAGCATGGGAGCGGACAGGATGCCAAGAGATCGTTCCTGCATCATCACGCCGGCCTCGGTGGCGATTGGAAATACACGTCCCATATGGATGAGCTTTCCGGTTGCCCGGTTCGGGGCGCGCTGCACCACAAACTCAGCGTGTTCTACGCAGACGGGAATTCTTTTACGAAGCTTCTGAGAATCCAACTGCAAGGGATCAAGCCGCAGCGACAGGAGCAGGTCATCCGGAAATTCGATCAATATCTCCAGGGGAGGCGGAAGGCGTTTCTGACGGCGCTTTTGAACCGCACTGCCGAACCGCGCTGGCAAACGGCGGATGGAGCACGCCGGATTGAAGTGCTGCTATGGGGCGGCGATGAACTGATGCTGGTTGTGCCAGCGTGGTGCGGGTGGGAAACGGCAGAGTTGTTCTGCCAAACGATGAAGGGCGCAGTTTTTCCGGAGGGGCGCGTGGAGGTTCCGCTGAAGCATGCGATGGGGCTGGTGTTCGCGCATCACAAAGCGCCGATCCACGCACTACGCCGACTGGTTCGGGATTTGGCCGAGGAAGCGAAGAATCAAGACCGGAAGGCGGACCTGTTGAGCTACCTCGTCTTGGAATCATTTGATCATATCGGAGAAGATCTGCAACGCTTCCGCCAGTTGCGCGGTGGAGGGCCGGCATCACTGCGGGCGGAGAACAACGCGCTGGGGCAAATGTCCAAATTGTTGAAGTCGTTCAGGGACTCCGAGTTTCCCCGGCGAAAGGTGTTTCAGGCGACGCTTGGGCTATCGCACGGTAAGAACTGGGAGATGCTCAAGGAAGATGTCGAGCCATTCCTGAAGCCCTGGGAGAAGGGTTTAGCGGAGTGGAAGAGGTTAACCGGTGGCGGTGCGGTTCCTTGGCTCCATCTGGCGGATCTTTGGGATTACGTGGGGGTGGATCTATGAACAATGCCGACGGACGGCCAGAGTTGGTCTGCTGGAAAGTGGGGCTGAAGGTACGGGGTCCGCTCTTGACGACATCGAGCGCTCCGTTGGGGTTTGGAATCGATGCCCCGTTTGCGAGGAACGCGGCGGGCGAATATTATCTGGCAGGCAGCCTAGTCAAAGGACGCCTGAAGGAGTCATGGCAGGAACTGGCGGCGGTGGAAGGCGTGGTGGAGTGGAATTGGGTGCGCTGGATTGGTAAGGAACCGCCCGTGCCCGGGAGCGAAGATTGGGATAGCGAACGCGGCCTGCTGCAATTCGCCGATTTCACGTTTGAACCGGCTGGGAGTGCGGCACTGGAAGCGGACCCAGAAAACACTATCACGTACCGAATTCAGCGGGACCGCATGACCCACTCGGTGAAAGCTGGTCAGAACCTCATGATTCAGTCCCCGTTCGCGGCGGGCGGGGAATACTGGTTTGTAGGACGAGTGTGGGGGATTGCCAGTGCAGACGAGGCGGTGCTGATCGAAAGGCGGATGCGGCAGGGGCTGTGCTTCACTCCCGCCGTGGGGGCGGAGACTACGGTGGGGTTCGGCGTTGTCACCTGTGTAGCGGTGGAGCGGGAGGCGGAGTGGACAAGCGGAACGGGTTGGGAACGGACCAATGCTGCCCGTTGGGGATTGGTGCTGACGCCGGAAGGGCCGTTGTGCCTGGCGGGAAGGCGGCTGGCGGATAACATCTTTGAATCCGAACCGGAAATCGCGGGCGGAGTGATTAAGGGTGCGCTAGCGACGCTGATTCAACGGCTGTATTCCGGCAAGCAGCGGGACGTATCGCAATTGACGCCATCGGGGTGCGAGGAACTCTGCGAGGAATTCAGCCGGCTGCGGATTCTTCATGCGAAGGCCGTAAGAAAAGGAATACGGCAGAGGCCGTGTGCCGTTCCGCTGAGTGCAGTGAGGTTGGCCTCGAAGGAACCGCCAGAACTGAGGGACGCTGCGTTCACGGTTGGGTCAGAGCCGGTGGACGGTTATGCGCCGGCTTTTCAGATTGACTGGAAGGGCGGGAAGGACGCCGAGGAATATTTCGGGATCACGCACCCGGTGTGGGAACTACGGGTGAGAACGCAGATCGAAACGGAGCGACGGCGAGCCAAGGACGAGAATCTGTTCGCATACCGCATGCTGGCGGCGCGGGCGGACGCCGGCAAAGGTGCAATCGACGAATATGAATGGATTGGGGAAATCGATTTTACCGGGGTAGCTGCGGGGAAGCGGACACGAGTGCAAGCGCAACTTGCGCGACTGCTGGGGTTGTACGGCTTGCCAGGCGTGGGCAAACTCAAAACGAGGTGCGTGGCGAGCCGGGTGGATTTGACTATGCGGGTGGAGGCGGTAGCGAATAAGGGAGTTCACACAAACCAGTGGGTAGTCACACTGCAGACGCCTGCGCTGCTTTGCGATGTGGCGGAGATAGGCGCGGGACTAAGCGACGCTCTGGAGGTCTATAGCCGTTATTGGGCCTGGGCATCCGGCGAGTGCATGCAATTGGAACGTATGTTTGCTGCACAGACTCTAGCGGGCGGCGGGCATTTGTGGAAGCAAGTGAGCCGGCGTGCCGCATACCGGCCGTATGTTCTGACGCAGCCGGGGAGCACGTTTGTGCTTACGGGGGTACATGGCGGCACGCAGACTCCAGAGCAATGCCTAGGCAGGTGGTCGGAATGCGGCCTGCCATTAGCGGAAACGGTGTGCAAGGCTTTCGGGCTGACTGGGGATGAACGCGATTGGCAGCGGTGTCCGTACGTGCCGCAAAACGGGTTCGGCGAAATCGCAGTCGACCAGACGTGGCACTGGGAGAAGGCAATATGAAACTAGAAGCGATCTGGCAGGTAGAAGGAACTCTGGAGACGATGGGGCCGCTGCACGTGGGAGATGGGCGGACGCGCAGAGTCCACGGGGCGGCGGTCGAAATTCAGACCGTGGCGAAGACCTTGGACGGGCGGGCGCGTATTCCGGGATCGTCACTGAAGGGTGCGTTGCGTAGCGGATTTACGGAGACCGATACAGACGCGGACGAGATCTTAGGAGTGGGACCGCAGTCAGACAGGAAGGAACGTGGTGGGCTCGCTCAGTTTCTGGACGCATATTCCGAAGACAGGCTGGATTGGGAAAAGCTGACGCTTGGGCGGACGAGAGTTGACGCGGTCACGGGTGCTGCCCAGGATCATCTGCTGTTCCATCTCGAGATAGTTCCTGCGAAGACGCGATTCCTGGTGCGTGTCCGCGGGAAGGCCTTCGGACAGCAGCGGTGGCAGGATGCGGTGGCGCTTATCGATCTGGCGATGCGGCGGTTCGATGGCGGGGCACTTCGGCTGGGCGGTGGTGAATCGAATGAGTGGGGCCGGTGCACTTGGACTCTGAACTCGGTGCGGGTAATGGATTCCGCGGTGCGGGCGGCGTGGCTGGCCAATCCGGAGCCCCTGGATGCGACACTCGGAAAGTTGAAGGACCGCAAGGCAGAACTCGTGACCCGAGCGGAATCACCTATGGCCCGCGGCAGGACTCTGGTGCTCGTTCTTCGGTTCGACGGGCATCCATTCCTGGTGAACGATCCACTGAGGAGCGGAAAGAAGGACGCAGGCAAGACCGCGCACGCAGCCCGACGAACCGCTGAGGGCAGGCTGTTGTTACCAGCGGAGAGCTTTCGAGGGGTCTTTGCGCATCAGGCGGAACGGATCGCCAGAACGCGAGGCAAGAGCGGAGACCGGCGGGAAGTGAAGCGCGACGCCGCAGACCGTTTGCCAGAGCGCGATGCGGTTACGCGTTTGTTCGGCGCGGCGGGATGGGGCAGCACAATCGAAGTGAGAGATTTTGTAGAGGTGAGCCAGCCGAAGAAACCTTTTCCGGCTGAAGCTTACTTTCAGGAGTTTCTGGCGGTGGACCGATTCACAGGCGGGAGTTCAGAGGAACGCAAGTTCGACGCAGAAGGAGGCTGGGAGCCGGTGCTGGCTGGCGGAATCGCGGTGAACCTGGAGCGATTGCGGGCGATGGGAAAACTGGAGCCCGCGCTCGGTCTGTTGGCGCTGACGCTGCGGGACCTTGCGGAGGGCGACCTCTCGTTCGGCTGGGGGAGCGGGAAAGGGTATGGTTGGGCGCGAGTGGAGACAGAGGGCTTGGGCGCAGTGGCTTGGGTGGAAAGTAGCTTGGCCGGCTGGTGCCCAGGCAGCGTGAAGGATTGGATTAGTGCGTGGGAGAACGACAATGGCTGAATTCTATCTGCCCTATCATTTCATTCCGGTGGTACAGCGCGAACACGCTGGAAGTCTTGCTCTTGCGGAGTTCCGCAAAGGAAAGGACGGTAAGATCGACGGTGTACGGCACGATCGGTACGAGCCGGGAACACACTCGGGGACGATCGAGTGCACGGTGGAAGCCGTGAGCCCAGTTTTTGTAGGACACCAGAAGAAAGGCGAGGAGGTTGTCGGGTTCAAGCTGAACGGGCAACCGGCGCTACCGGCATCGAGTCTGCGCGGGTCAGTGGCGTCGCTCGCGGAAGGGGCGAGCAACTCGGCACTGCGAGTGCTGAGCAGTAAGGTATTGGGACAGCCCTGTTATTCGTACCGGAAGAGGATGCAGGAGCCGTTGAGCGCGATCGGCGTACTGTGGAGGGAAGGCAACACGTGGATGCTGGAGCCGGTATGCCTGCCGCTGATGCATTATGACGAGCGAGGGACCCTAAAGCCGGGGATGTTTAAGTGGAAGACGGTATTTCAGGCTGGACCGGTGTTTCGGGTATTTGTCGGAGACAAAGACGGGATACGGCGCGATAAAGACGATGCCACAGACGCGGAGAAGAAGAAGTTTAGCTTCAAAAGCACCCCAATAACTGACATGAAGAAGCCGAAGATGCCAGTGGCGACACTGACGTGGGACCAAGTCCAGGTGCTTGACCCCCGGATGCCGCTGCCTCTGAATGTGAAGACCGGAAAGCACCAGCAGACTGTTATCGCGCAGCATCTACAAGCGAAGGCGCCGCTGCGGCAAGGGTTAATACGAGTGCTCGGGTGCTATGAGAAGGGATCTGATGGAAAAGCGTTGCGGCAGATTCCGGAGGGCAAGCATCACGAGCTGTTCATTCCCTATGAGAAGGGCCGATTCGGGAAGTTGACAGTTCCAGAGGCTGTGATGGGAAGGTTTCAGCAACTGGCCGACCAAATGACGGAGCAGTCGGAGCAGGAGGAGACACCGCGTCCATTTGAGCCGAAGGATACGCGGCCGGGACGAACTCCGGGCAAAATGCCGGGTAGCAGGCTGGTTCCGCAGGAGGGTGATCTGGTTTTCTTCGAGGTTGACCACCAGGCGCAAGGTGTGACGGAGTTTTCTTATTCTTCGATTTGGCGTGGGCGCGTGGAGACTCTCGGGATGCCTGCAAACGCATGGACCTTCTTTGACAAGGTCGATCCGGAACTGACGCCGTTCCACGGTCAGCGGAAGCAGGTGACGCTGGCAGAGCGGGTATTCGGATTTGTGGAAGAAAAAGACGGAGAGGAATTGAAGAACGGATTGCGACTGAAGGGACGAGTGAGGTTCTCGCCGGGGATAGCGGAGCGGGCAATTGCGGAGATGGGGCTCGTCCCACTGAAGGAGTTGAGCAGCCCAAAGCCACCGTCGCCGGCATTGTATTTCCGGAATCCACAGGACCAGAATGACTTTATCGCGAAAAGCGCTCTTAAGCCGGGAACACACTGGCCACAGGGCCGGAAGGTGTACCTACACCATCCGCAGGCGATCAACGGAAATGCTGCCCCGTGGGACAACAGCCGGGGAGCGTTCGTGGCGGACCGCCACGTGAAGGTGCGGCCATGGGCGAAGGGGTCGGCATGGAGATTCGAGGTGAGATACGACAATCTGAACGATCTGGAATTGGGTATGTTGCTGTATGCGCTGTCACCTGCAAATGAGTTTCGGCACAAGATTGGGATGGGAAAACCGTTGGGTTTGGGGAGTGTACATATGAAGATTGAAAGAGTGCGCGTAGTGGATCGCCAGGCGAGGTACAGCGCAGTGGGATGGAGTGGGGATAGGCATTCTGGTGATCTGGCTTGGCAGTCGCTACGCGATTCGTTCCGGAAGGGGATGAACGCGAAGGTGCGAGCCGCGATCGAGGAGCTTGGAGATCCCAAGAGACTGGGCGATTTTGAGATCACGTATCCGCGAGTCGATTGGCAGGAGGGCGAGGAGAAGCTGTACGAGTGGTTCGTGTCGAATGACCAGCAACCGGAAGGCGAGCGGGTCGCTTTGCAACCTGTGGCGGTTACGAACCACGGCCGGGCGGAGGCGCGGGTTCCGACGCTGAGCCGACTGCCTCGTCCCAGAAGAAGCTAAGGATGCGGCGCTGAGTGGCGGGCGAGGGGTCTTGGATGCCGAAATAGCCGCTGGCGGGATCGCCGCCGGACCAGTGGGGTTCTCGGAAGTCGATGTCAGCGAGCACGATGTGCCGGGGGCCGGAGTAGCTCCACTCAAACGGGCTGACGAGGAGAATTTCTTTGGCGAGTCCGAAGAGGCGGTCCGAATGTGCGGAGGTGGGATTTCCGGCGCACCGCACGAGCACTTTAGAAGCGCGCGATTCAGCGTGGAGGCGGATATCGTCCGTGGCGGCTTGCTCATCGGCAGGTGTAACTCCCTGGGCAGCGCGATCAAGGGAGCGGATTTGAGAGACTTCTTCGGCGGAAGCACCCGCGGAGAGCATTGCGGGGATGTAGCCACGGTCATTGGCGGCAACAAGCATTTGCCACTTGGTGAGTTCGACTCCGAGACGGCTGGCGACCTGTTCAATGGCGGAGAAGGGGGAGGTGCGGTCATCGTCGGTGTAGGCGTGGTGATCAATGTTGGCAGCGCCAAACGGATTGGGCCCGGCGAGTTCAATCCCGATGATTTCGGCGCTCGGATGTTGCCGGCGGATGCGTGTGAGCGCGACGAGGATCGGCGGTTCGAGGTTTGCCCATGTGGCTCCCCACGTTTGGGAAGAGGTGAGGACAGTTTCACCACGAGACTCGATGAGGTTGCGGATTTCAAGCGCCTCGAGGTCGTTGAGGGCGAGGACCCACACGCGGTTCTCCTGAGGGACAGATGAACTTAGCATAGGACGCAGTCCCCAGGATAGCAATCGCTGAAACGATCAGATTGGTAACGACAATCCGACAAATGTGATGGAAATCTGGTTATCCGATCGACACCTGGACCGTGCGTTCCTGCGCGTCAAGGAGAACCACGGGTGCGCGGGCGCGGACGAGGTCTCGCTCGCGGCCTTCGAGAGCGGACTCGACGGACAGCTCGATCTCCTGCGGCAGATGGTGGAGGACGGGTCCTACTTCGCCTGGCCGCTGCGCCAGATCGAGGTGGAAAAGGCGCCGGGGTCCGAGGAGCGGCGCACGCTGGTCGTTCCCGCGGTGCGCGACCGCGTCCTGCAGACCGCCGTCGCCGCCTACATGGAGCCGTTTCTGGAAGCCGAGTTCGACGAGTGCAGCTTTGCCTACCGGCGCGGGCGCTCGGTCCGGATGGCCGTCGAGCGGGTGTACCAGCTCTATCACCAGGGATACATCTGGCTCCTGGACGCCGACATCGACAGCTTCTTCGCATCCGTCAATCGGGAGATCGCGATCGGACGGCTGGCGACGCTGGTCCCCGACGAGACCGTCGTCCGACTGGTGCGCCTGTGGCTGGATTCCGCGGTCTGGGACGGCCTGCACCTGACCCGCCCGGCGCTGGGTCTTCCGCAAGGCGCGGTGATCAGTCCTATGATCGCGAACCTCTGCCTGGACGTGCTGGACGACCGCCTGCTCGAGGAGGGGCTCAAAATGGTGCGGTATGCCGACGACTTCGTGGTGCTGACCAAAGGGCGCAAGGCGGCCGAGCGCGCGCAGGCCCTCACCGAGGAAGTTCTGGCCAGTCTGCGGCTGCGCCTCAACGAACGCAAGACGCGCATCGTGCGTTTCTCGGAAGGCTTCAAGTTCCTGGGCGTTATCTTCCTGAAGGACCTGCTGCTGCAACCCTGGAAGCCGGGACGGAAGCACCTGAAAGTAATCTCCGTGGCGCCGCCGTGCCGGAGAGCTTCTTCCCCCAGAGCGAGCGCCGTCCACTGCGGCGATACAGCGTACTGTGAGCGAGCGTATTGTAAGTGAAGCATGGCCGTCGTCTACGTGAAGGAACAAGGCGCGATCATCCGCAAGCACGGCGGGCGGATCCTGGTGGAGAAGGACGACGCTCTCCTGCTGGAGATCCCGCTGCGGCAGACCGACAGCGTCGCCGTGTTCGGAAACGTGCAGGTGACCACGCAGGCGCTCTCGGAATTGCTCGACCGGGGCATCCCGCTGGCTCTGTACACGCGCCACGGCCGGTTGAAGGGACACCTGGTTCCGGACATCTCCAAGAACGTTCCGTTGCGGGTGGCGCAGTACCGGACGGCGGTGGACGAAGCGGCATCGCTGGGCATCGCCAAAGCCGTGGTCCGCGCGAAGCTGCGGAACGCGGGGAAACTGCTGGCGGACTATCGGAGCAATTATCCCTCGGACCTGCTGGCGTCGGCCTGTGCGGCCGTGCGCGAGGCGGGGGATAGCGTGGCGGGCGCGGCGAACCATTCCGAACTGTTGGGCCGGGAGGGCTCCGCCGCGGCGGCCTATTTCGGGGTGTTCGTGGCGATGAACCGGAGCGAGCTGCCGTTCGACGGCCGGCGCAAGCATCCGGCAACCGACCCGATCAACGGGCTGCTGAGCCTGGGCTACACGCTGGTGATGAACGAGATCCGGGCGCTGGTGGAAGGCGCCGGCATGGAGCCGCACCTGGGGTTCCTGCACAAGGTGGATTACGGGAGGCCGTCGCTGGCGCTGGATCTGCTGGAGCCGTTCCGCAGCCCGGTGGTGGACCGCCTGACGCTGCGGCTGGTGAACGAGAGGATCCTGACCGGCGCGGACTTCGGGAAGCGCGTGACGGGGGGCATGGCGGGCAGCGTGATCCTCCTGCCGGATTCCTTCCGGAGGTACCTGGAGGCGTACGAGGCGGCGGTGAACGAGCCCCGGGAGCGGGCGCCCCAGGGGTTGCGGGATGCGTGGCGGGCCGACGTGGAGAAACTGGCGGCGGCGATACGGGACGGAGGCGTTTTCGCGCCGTACTGCGAGGAGGATGGATGCTCTACCTGATTTCCTACGATGTGTCGGATGACGGCAAGCGGCGGCGCGTGATGGAGGCGTTGAAGGATTTCGGGCGCCGGGTGCAGTACAGCGTGTTTGAGTGTAATCTGGACGAGAGCGGGATGGACGAGCTGCTGGGACGGCTGGATTTCGAGATCGACCCGGCGACGGATTCCTGCCGGCTGTACCGGGTGTGCGAGGCGTGCGCGGGCGTGGTGCGGATCTTGGGGAAGGGGGACCGCTACCAGGAGCCGGGTTTTGTGATTGTTTGACGGTAATGGAGTGATTCCAAATGGTTTGGCGTGGGTTGGAAAATGGGCGGGAAATGGGTGGAGGTTACGGAGATATTGATTCGATGGGAGTTAAGTGGGTTTCCGGGCGGAATTGGGAGGTGGTTTCATGAGGCGGAAGCAGGCTGAAAAACAGGGTTACGGAAGCGGGCGTCTCATGTACAATGTTGTCAAGAGGTTGGCGGGGCGGCCCTGGGAAAGTATTCGCTGAGGAAGAAGCGATTGAGACATGGTGGAAGGACTGAGTGCCATGTCCCAGAGAAAAGTAAACTGGGAAAGTATTCGCTGAGGAAGAAGCGATTGAGACGAGGCTGAAAGCGCCCGCTTTGCGGAATCAATTGAATGCTGGGAAAGTATTCGCTGAGGAAGAAGCGATTGAGACATATGAAGATAGGCACTAAGAGCGTTCTTTTCGGAGCCTGGGAAAGTATTCGCTGAGGAAGAAGCGATTGAGACGGCATCCTGGCGGTTGCTAATCCATGCCATTCCTATCTGGGAAAGTATTCGCTGAGGAAGAAGCGATTGAGACTTGGGGCCGCTTGCCTACGACCCCTGCCCGGTTTCCTGGGAAAGTATTCGCTGAGGAAGAAGCGATTGAGACTTTGGTGTCAGCGGGCCAGTACACCACGCGATCTCCATCCTGGGAAAGTATTCGCTGAGGAAGAAGCGATTGAGACACCGCCAGCGGGTAACAACCCCTGACGCGCTCATTTTCCTGGGAAAGTATTCGCTGAGGAAGAAGCGATTGAGACCATACTCCAGGCTAAGCAGATCGTTGCCGTACTTCGTACTGGGAAAGTATTCGCTGAGGAAGAAGCGATTGAGACTTTCAAGACGACCTACGTACTGAACTGGTGCGACTACCTGGGAAAGTATTCGCTGAGGAAGAAGCGATTGAGACAAGCAACGACTAGGGGCAGACGCCAAACGTGCAATAGACTGGGAAAGTATTCGCTGAGGAAGAAGCGATTGAGACATATTGAGTATGAACGGATCAGACGTCGCTTGGTACCTGGGAAAGTATTCGCTGAGGAAGAAGCGATTGAGACGTTGCTGAGGATGTCCTCTAGCGCTTTGCGATCCGCAGCCTGGGAAAGTATTCGCTGAGGAAGAAGCGATTGAGACTCTTTCATTTTCCCCACCATCCTTTCACCGCTGATATCTGGGAAAGTATTCGCTGAGGAAGAAGCGATTGAGACGCGGACTGTTGCGACGACGGTGCCGCACGTTGTAATGCCCTGGGAAAGTATTCGCTGAGGAAGAAGCGATTGAGACCTTAGGAGCTATGACCACCCGGCCGTGCGTTTTCAGTCTGGGAAAGTATTCGCTGAGGAAGAAGCGATTGAGACCGTCCCGACTTCGAACGAACACGAACGCTCATAATTTACTGGGAAAGTATTCGCTGAGGAAGAAGCGATTGAGACCGGAATGTCAACCCGTTACGCGAAATGGTTCTACTCTGGGAAAGTATTCGCTGAGGAAGAAGCGATTGAGACCTAACCCCTTACGCCGCCGTTTCCATCAGCGCTGCTTCCTGGGAAAGTATTCGCTGAGGAAGAAGCGATTGAGACGGTGTAACCGGCGCGCAGATGGTCAAACTGATCCCCTGGGAAAGTATTCGCTGAGGAAGAAGCGATTGAGACTTGACGCTGAGCGCGCCGCCTGGGAAGCAGAGCGACCTGGGAAAGTATTCGCTGAGGAAGAAGCGATTGAGACTGACCTCCTCGGATTACGCCGCCGCCTTGACCTTCCTGGGAAAGTATTCGCTGAGGAAGAAGCGATTGAGACTCGGTCAAACGTTACGGAGCACCAATGTCCTTTTCCCTGGGAAAGTATTCGCTGAGGAAGAAGCGATTGAGACAGTCGGTGGTGAGGGCGTATTGGCTGTTCGGATTCCGCCTGGGAAAGTATTCGCTGAGGAAGAAGCGATTGAGACAGCATAGAGGGCAGACCTGTACGGCGTGGTTGTCACCCTGGGAAAGTATTCGCTGAGGAAGAAGCGATTGAGACTCTAGGTAGTAGTGAATAGTCATGTTCGCTCCTTTGACTGGGAAAGTATTCGCTGAGGAAGAAGCGATTGAGACCGCTCAAGTCAAGAGTGACGCGGATTCTTTTTTCTCTGGGAAAGTATTCGCTGAGGAAGAAGCGATTGAGACTTCTTTCTAGTGTTTCGACTGCGGATCATCGTTCCTCTGGGAAAGTATTCGCTGAGGAAGAAGCGATTGAGACGATTTCTACGGCCCCGGCATCGGCACGGACTATCAGCTGGGAAAGTATTCGCTGAGGAAGAAGCGATTGAGACCAGCCAGTCCTCTCCACACCTGAAGACTGGTTGGCAAACTGGGAAAGTATTCGCTGAGGAAGAAGCGATTGAGACTTCTCAACTCCCGGAGGAGCTTGCGCGTTGCGTCGTCTGGGAAAGTATTCGCTGAGGAAGAAGCGATTGAGACGTTGAGTGCCCACCAGCCCTGGCCGTCCCAGTTCGCATCTGGGAAAGTATTCGCTGAGGAAGAAGCGATTGAGACTCTTATCGAACCCGACGAGTCCGGGAATGACGATGACCCTGGGAAAGTATTCGCTGAGGAAGAAGCGATTGAGACGAACCACTCGATATGGTCGAGGGTCATGTGCCCGCCCCGCTGGGAAAGTATTCGCTGAGGAAGAAGCGATTGAGACTTCGGATCCGGACAGAACCAGTTCACGAAGCTGGCTGGGAAAGTATTCGCTGAGGAAGAAGCGATTGAGACTGGACAGCAGATCGCGGCTATCGACAGCGCCTTGCCCTGGGAAAGTATTCGCTGAGGAAGAAGCGATTGAGACACGGTAACGAAGCGTCGTGCCGGACGGGCCGATCTCGAACTGGGAAAGTATTCGCTGAGGAAGAAGCGATTGAGACAGAAAAGCATACCGGGCAATACGATGGCGCAACTTCCTGGGAAAGTATTCGCTGAGGAAGAAGCGATTGAGACTGCCGTGTTCTCGCTCGTACCGTTCGTACGCCTTCACGCTGGGAAAGTATTCGCTGAGGAAGAAGCGATTGAGACCTGGATAATTTCGCGAGTTCCCTCATCGGTTTCAACGAGCTGGGAAAGTATTCGCTGAGGAAGAAGCGATTGAGACTTTGCGTAGCCTGCAAACCGGTAGAAGTAGTAACTCCAACTGGGAAAGTATTCGCTGAGGAAGAAGCGATTGAGACGTATCCACCGGGGTATGCCGTTCGGCAGGAGCCTCCTGGGAAAGTATTCGCTGAGGAAGAAGCGATTGAGACGTGATGCCGGCCCCGATAGCCCCAGCTACCCCACCCTGGGAAAGTATTCGCTGAGGAAGAAGCGATTGAGACAATATCCTTCGTGACCACGCACACATTGCCAATGGAACTGGGAAAGTATTCGCTGAGGAAGAAGCGATTGAGACACGGTGTGGTGAACCCTCAGGTAAATCGACGAGTAGACCTGGGAAAGTAATCGCTGAGGGCCAGCAGTCCGAACGCCTCCACGCGCAACTCAAAGCCGCAATCGATTCGTCCTCAGCGAATACGAGGAGTCAGCTCAGTTTGCTCGATCAGGAAAACGGATAGGGAATGGATTACGGGGCACTCGGGAAGAGCGGCCCTCCAAGGGACGGCATCCGAGCTCTTTCCGGGTACGCGACGATCCACGAACGACTCGCAGGGAGGCCCTGCCCATCACTGGCCGCGTCCCCCTGCGGCGCGCCGCCGCAGCTACCCAAGAAGGACGATTCCACAGTCGGAAGCGACCGGATCACACCGGACCGGAGGGGGCTTTTGCCGCGGCGCTTAAGCCATTGTCATGAAATAACCAGCTCAATCGGCGCAACCGCTCCCTTACGGTCGCGGCTCTGAGAGCGCATCGGAGCCGCGACCGTAAGGGAGCGGTTGGCACAGTTATTTCGCGACGAGCGCTTATTTCCCTTTACCCGGTGGTGGAGGCGTTCCCGGGCGAACGGGACGAGGCGGAGCCACGTAGTTCACCAGCTCATCGACGGGCTTCTTCCCGGCCCACGCGATGCCACGGAGCAATGTCCGCTGAATCTGGTTATTGGCGAAATTGGCGTAGGTGTGGCCCTGCATCCACACGAACGCTCGAGCGGGCTGACCGCCGGGGACTGTGTGTTCGTAGGTCCAGATCTGCGGCACGACTTCGCCCTTATGGTCGCCGGCACTGCGCGTGGGCGGGATCTCCGCGGTCGCCAGCACGTGGACGGCGGGATCTTTCGCCCACGTCAGGGTGAAGAAGGCTTCATCCGAAATGGTGATATCGGACATGTCCTTCATGATGGGATCGGACCGGTCGACGACCGAGTAGTGGATGGGCGCGTCCAACGTGAAGTTCACCTCACCGTGCTTCTTCGCGCCACCCACCAGCGCCGCAAAATAGGCGGGATCCGGACCGCACAGAGAGTCATGCAAACTAACCAGGCCGCCGCCGCGTTTGACGAACGCCTCAAGGGCAGCCTTATCGCTATCGCTCAGGTAGGCTGCGTCGCCTTTGTAGACGACGACGACGTCGGCATGCTCGAGGTCGGCACTGCTGGGGGAATGCAAAGCTCCATCGACGACGGCCCCACGCTCCGTGAGAAGCTTGCTCCAGTCGGCAAGAAACTGCGGGTAATCGTGCTGACCCTCGGAATGGGACTTCAGGCCCGCCCAGATATAGATATGCATGCCGTTGCGGTTCTGGCCCTGTGGCAGAGGAGCGCCCTGAGGACCCGCGGCACGTCCAGGCTGCGCCCAGGCAGATGGCTGCGCCGTCCCTGCCAGGAGCAACAGGAATAAAGCGACGAGCACAAGACGGAGGATCCTCACTTTGGGGAGTTTGCGATCTGTCCCGCCGGCCGTAGTTGAAAGCCCAGGCCCGATTCGGATGCTGGCGCTATTTCGTCTGCTGGTCACAGTCATCACCTCGTCTCTCGGTTCATGGTTGCCACATTTCTTTGGGGCAGGAATGGAACGCGGGCCTGAGGCAGCACGGACATTCCACGTTGAATAGGGACCCGCTCATTGAGAGAAGATGGTATATCGAAGCCCGGGGGTTGTCAATCGGCCCGGCTTGCCTGTTCTTGCCTGTTCTTGTCCGGGTGCTTAACCGATGTTGGGGAGTCGATTCCCGCCGACCGCTCCCTCACGGTCGCGGCTCGTAACGATCGGGATTGCAAACGGAGCCGCGGCTGAGCTGCGATATCCCCAGAACCGGCGAGTCAGCCCGGTTAACGGATGGCGCCCTGGCGCCACTCCGCGAAGGAATCCGCCGCGAATTGCACCGCCGCGCCAGGAACCGTCAGGATTTTGCCGAGCGTGGCCAAGTCGGGAGCGCTGGTGTCGCTTAAATGCAGTTGATACCAGCCGCGGCTGTGGAGAAAGACGGTACGGTCCTGGCCAGCCTTCCGCGCGGGCGCCGGGAAAGTCACCTCGGCGTGGCCGGCCGTGTCGGGCATGGGATAGTAGCGGTCGTCGGCCGCCGCCAGATCCTGCAAGATGTCTTTCCCGGCGGAGGTTCGGGCGGAATTGGCGGCCACACGGCTTACGGTCACGGCTTGACCGGAGCCGTACGCCGCGGCGAACGAATTGAAGGCCCAAAAGCCCACGGGCGGCCGCAGGCGGATACGCAATTGAGTGCCGCGCACGCGGCTGATGTCGAGTGGAATCGCGCGGTCCTCCGCCAGCAGCGGACCGCCGTTCGGCAGCGCGCCGCGCACTACCCAGCCGGTGGCTTCTTGGACTTCGATGGGCAGGCGGTAGGTACCCTCGCGTTCGCCCCAGGCATGGACGGCTTCGACCGCGGCCGGGTCCTTGTCGAGGGATGCCAGCCAGGCGGCGGTATCGCGCCCATGCAGTTGCACCATCCTCTTGATCATGTAAGAGCCCCACAATCCAGTGGCGGCGTTGGCGATGAGAGTCGCTTGCGCCGCACTCTCGGGCTTGGGAAATGTCAGAATCACTTCCTGGCGCAAGCTGCCGTCCGGCGAGGGAACCGCATCCGGCTCCCAGATCTTGCGGTCGGTGGCCTGGAGCCAAAGCAGCAGATCGTTCCCGTCGCGGTCGCGCGCGGCACTGAGTTTTTGGATTTGGGTATAGGAACGGAGCGTCCCATTCTCATCGGAAACCACGCGCGAACCGGGAGCGTGGTCGACCACCCACAACTCCATCAGGTTGGTGTACTGCGTTTCATCCACTTCATTGGTGATCATGAGGCTGTAGAGGCCGTTCTGTGCGCGGAGGTGCTCGAGCTCGGAATAGTCGTCGCGCTCCAGGCCGCGGGTGATGGCGCCGCCGTAAGGCTCGGCGTCGAAGACGTATTGCGACCCATCCCACGAATAGACGAATGGACAGGATTGCTTGGTGGCCGCCACGATGGCGGCAAGAGTGCCGAGCGCCACCACGACAATCGCGACCGTAAGCCCAATGGTGCGCACGGCGGAGACTCCGCGCCGCTCGACCCACAGGCGCTGGACGTCCTGCATGGCAACGGTGTAAGGCACGCTCCTGACCTTGGCTTCGATGGTGTCCCGATTGACCGTGCCGCCCGGTGGATCGAATCCGATTTCTTCGCCGGTTTTGGTGGTGACTCCAACCAGGTGTTCCTGCTGCGGCAGCTTGACCTGGCTGGTATTCAGCTTTTGAACTTTGTTGACCGTGCAGGCGCTGTTGAGGAAGAGCAGAACGGCGGTCAACAGGAGGGCGGTCCCCTGCCGGGGCGTCTCAAAGATCTTCATGATGCTCCTGGCGCACCAATGACGTGGCGTCGAGCGAACGGGTTTCGGCTTTTGGGGTGCAAAGCTCTGAATTAGATACTACAGCAAATGTGCGGATGCCGCAAGCGTTTTCGCAGGCTAGTAAGCGGGTTAAGCTGGGCACCAACAGACGGCATATAATAGATGCCATGGTCAGAGCCGGGCTGGTGTGCTGTAGCGTGCTGGTGTCTATTTCGAGCGCGGCCGAACCGGTGAACTTTGCGCGCGACATCGAGCCGGTGCTGCAAAAGCACTGCCTGGTTTGCCACGGTCCGCAACAGCAGATGAGCGGGTTGCGGCTGGATCAAAAAGAAGCGGCGCTGAAGGGCGGAGCCTCGGGGCAGGACATCAAGCCGGGAGACAGCGCGGGCAGCCGCCTGATCCGGCTGGTGACGGGCGCGGATGGGAAGGTGATGCCACCCGCCGGCGCCAGGCTCAGCGCGGCGGAGATCGAGCTGCTGCGGGCGTGGATCGACCAGGGTGCGCCGTGGTCCGCGGGAAGCGGCGGGCACTGGGCATTCCAGAAGATCCAGAGGCCGGAACCTCCGGCGGTGCGCGACCGGGCGTGGCCGCGGAATGCGATCGACAACTTCATCCTGGCGCGGCTCGATTCGGAAGGCATCGCGCCGTCGCCCGAGGCAAGCAAGAACACGGTGATTCGCCGCTTGAGCCTGGACCTCACGGGTCTGCCGCCCACGCCCGGGGAGGTGACGAATTATCTCGAAGACAACCGGCCCGACGCATACGAGCGGCTGGTGGACCGGCTGCTCGATTCGCCGCACTACGGGGAGAAGTGGGCGCGCTACTGGCTGGACCTGGCACGCTACGCCGACAGCGACGGCTACGAGAAGGACCGGGCGCGTCCGTGGGCATGGCGGTACCGGCACTGGGTGATCGATGCGCTGAATCGCGACATGCCGTTCGATGAATTCACTATCGAGCAGCTTGCCGGCGACCTGCTGCCGAACCGCAATATCGATACGCTGGTGGCCACCGGATTCAATCGCAACACGCTGACGAACCGCGAAGGCGGCACGGACCCCGAGCAGTTCCGCGACGAACAGGTGCTGGATCGCGCGGCCACGCTGGGCACCGTATGGCTGGGGCTGACCGTGGGCTGCGCGCAGTGCCACAATCACAAATTCGACCCGATCAGCCAGAAAGAGTTCTACCAGCTTACGGCCTTCTTCAACACGCAGGAAGAAGCGAATATTCCAGCGCCGCTGGCGGGCGAGCTGGGCCCCTACCTGGCGGCGCGTCCGGAATACGATCAGAAGCGGAAGGCGCTGCTCGAAGAGTACAAGATTCCGGCGGTGGAAGCGGATTGGGAAGACAAGCTGCGGTACGCGCAGCAGCATCCCACCGAGCACGACGACTGGATCTTCGCTTATGGGGAGTTCACGCACAACGTGGACAACGCGAAGAAGGTGCTGTTCACCGACCCCGCGAAGCGCAGCGAAGTGCAGCAGAACGCGATGCTGGATGTGTTCCTGGGCTCGTGCGGCAATTTGTTCCCGAAGCAGTACTGCAAGGATCTGAAGCTGGACGAGCTGAAGCCCAAGCTCGACGCGTTGAACGCCACGATGCCGAAGATCAGCTATGCTCCGGTGCTGTTGGAGAACGACACGCCGCCGAAGACGTACGTGCACATCAAAGGCGACTGGCGCGACCACGGGCCGGAGGTGGAGCCGGGCACGCTCGCGGTGCTGCCGCCGCTCGCGGCCGGGGAGAAGCCGACACGGCTGGCGCTGGCGCAGTGGCTGATGGCGCCGGAGAATCCACTGCCTGCGCGGGTGGCGGTGAACCGCATCTGGCAGGAGCTGTTCGGGCGCGGCATCGTCAATACGCCGGAAGATTTCGGCACGCAGGGCGACCGGCCGACCCATCCCGAGCTGCTCGACTGGCTGGCCACGGAATACCGCCGCCGCGGCTGGAGCATGAAGCAGATGGTGCGGCTGATGGTGACGTCGGCGACGTACCGGCAGTCGTCGAAGGCGCGGCCGGAGCTGGATGCGCGCGATCCGGACGACACGCTGCTGGCGCGGCAGCAGCGGCTGCGTCTGCCGGCGGAGCTGGTGCGCGACGAGACGCTCGACGCCGCGGGATTGCTGGACCTGCGGATCGGCGGTCCCAGCGTGAGGCCGGCGCAGCCCAAGGGAGTGGCCGAGCTGTCGTACGGCGGGTCGGTAAAGTGGGTGGAGAGCACGGGCGCGGACCGCTACCGGCGCGGTCTCTACATCCTGTTCCAGCGGACGGTGCCCTATCCGCAGCTCATGACCTTCGACGCGCCCAATTCGAACCTTTCCTGCACGCGGCGGGAGCGGACCAACACGCCGCTGCAGGCGCTGAACCTGCTGAACGATCCGGTGTTCTTCGAAGCAGCGCAGGGGCTGGCCTATCGCGTGATGCGGGAGGCGGCGCTCTCGGGGCCGGGGGCGTTTCGCGACCGCCTCGATTACGCATATGAAGTGACGCTGGGACGGCCACCGGGCACGCACGAGGCGGAGCGGATGGGCAAGTTTTTCGACGAGACCCTCAGACATCTAGGTGAGAGCCCGGAGACCGTCAGCGCGTTATTCCCGAACCAGATTGCGGGCGTGCCGCAGAAGGACGCGGCGGCGTGGGTGGAGTTGAGCCGCGTGCTGCTCAATCTGGACGAATTCATTACAAGGGAGTAAGAAATGGATCGCGAACAGTTCCGCAGGATCCAGACGCGGCGCAGCTTCTTCCAGGAGTGCGCGGGCGGGATCGGCATCATGGCGCTGGCGCAACTGATGGAGCAGGAGGGGCGCGGCGCGGCGATGGACGTCAACCCGCTGGCGCCCAAGCCGCCGCACTTCGCGCCCAAGGCGAAGAACGTGATCTTCATCTTCACGGAGGGCGGGCCCAGCCAGATCGATCTTTTCGACCCCAAGCCGGGGCTCGAGAAATGGAGCGGCAAGCCTCTGCCGCCATCGATGACCAAAGACCTGCGGCTGGCATTCACCAAGCCGAACGCGGCGGTGCTGGCGAGTCCGCGGAAATTCCAGCCGTACGGCAAGAGCGGCATCGAGTTTTCGGACTACATACCACATATCGGTTCATGCGCCGACGATTTGTGCCTGGTGCGCTCGATGTTCACGGACGCGTTCAACCATCACCCGGGGCAGTTGCTGCTGTTCGGCGGCAGCATCCAGGTGGGGCGGCCGACGATGGGGGCGTGGGTGCTGTACGGGTTGGGCAGCGAATCGCAGAACCTGCCGGGATTCGTGGTGCTGGGGTCGGGAGTGGGCACGAGCGGAGGGACGTCGAACTGGTCGAGCGGATTTCTGCCATCGACTTACCGGGGCGTGGTGTTTCGGAGCTCAGGCGACCCGGTGCTGTACCTTTCGAACCCGCCGGGGGTGACCAAGGAGATGCAGCGCGCGGAGCTGGACGCGCTGAAGGATCTCAACCAGGACCACTACGGCGAGACAGGGGATATGGAAATTGCGTCGCGGATCTCGTCGTACGAGCTGGCGTTTCGCATGCAGATGGCGGGGCCGGAGCTGCTGGATTTTTCGAAGGAATCGCCGGAGACGCTGGAGATGTACGGGGTGGCGTCCGGAGGGAATGGGGGCCCCACGAAGCAGTTCGCCACCAACTGCCTGCTGGCGCGGCGGATGGTGGAGCGGGGTGTGCGGTTCGTGATGCTGACGGACGCGAGCTGGGACGACCACACGGATTTGAATCGCAAGCTCAAGCGGCACTGCGACGCAGCGGACCAGCCGACCGCGGCGCTGATCCGGGACCTGAAGCAGCGCGGGTTGCTGGACAGCACGCTGGTGGTATGGGGCGGAGAATTCGGGCGCACCCCGATGGTGGAGATTCGCGATCCGCGCGACGAGAACAACGCGGGGAGGGATCACCATCCGCTGGCGTACAGCATGTTTCTGGCGGGCGGCGGGATCAAGGGCGGGCAGGTGATCGGCAAGACGGACGACCTGTGCATGAACATAGTGGAGGACAGAGTCCACGTGCACGATCTGCAGGCGACGATTCTGCATTGCCTGGGGCTGGAGCACACACGGCTGACGTACCACCACATGGGGCGGGATTTCCGGCTGACGGACGTGGCGGGGAACGTGGTACAGAAGATGCTGGGGTAGCGGGGGGAGCGGAGTTGGCACATCGCACACACCGTGCCTGGCGCCGACGTAACGTTGGTGTACATCCCGGCGGCACATTGACAAATTAGTTTAGGTACTTAACTCCATCAGACTCGATCTCGCCGACCACCACCCGCAGTCGGACGTGCCACACGGCGGAGAGGAGGCGGAGATACAGGGTATCATCGAAACCGCGCTATCGGGAATTGAGGCGGTCGCGGCGCAACGGTGAGCTAAATGAAGCGGTCCATGGTTACCACAACGTCGGACGGGATGCGAGAGGAGATCGATTTTTCGTTGCTCTCCGATGCCGAGATCGACCACCGCATCTCCACCTACGAGCGGAAGTATGGCTCCAGCTTCGCCGAATATTCGGACCGATTCTCATGCGACGCCGCTGGCCACGAGGAGGTGCTCGACTTGATCGAGTGGGAGACCCTCGTGGAAGAGCGCGAGGAACGGGCCGCTGCCCGACGAAAGATGCGGCTGTAGATCGATTCGGTGGGCAGACGGCCGGCGATCCGGGGACCTGAAGCAGCGCGGGCAGGCGATCGGGACGACGGACGATTTGTGCATGAACGTAGGGGTGGAGGACAAAGTTCACGTGCACGATCTGCAGGCGACGATCCTGCATTGCCTGGGGCTGGAGCACACGCGGCTGAGGTACCACCATATGGGTCCGGCTGACGGATGTGGCGGGGAACGTGGTGCAGAAGATGCTGGGGTGAGGGGGAGCGAGTCAGGGATGGCCAGGCACTGCGGCGGGGTGCGGGCCGGCGAGGCCGATGTTTCTGAATGATTGCCGCTTCACGCGCCCATCGCCCGTAGCGCCTCTACCCGCGGCACCCTGCTTTTCGGACTGTCCAGACTGAACGACCGCGCATCGCCCAGGCCGCTGCGCACGTACTCCTCGGCCTCCGCCACCGCCTTCGTCAAATCCTTGTTCTTCGGCACAAACGCGGTCCACGCGATCGACTCGCTCGCGGTGTCGTATTCCCACAATCCCACCAGCCGCCCGCGATCGAAGATGCCGTGACTCGGCAGGTCGGTCAGACCGCCGGCGTAGGCCTTCTGCCGGAACAGCGGGTGTGCCGCGTCCTCCGGATCGATCAGGTCCTTCGTATTGCGTTTCAGCAGACTGACGCCGTCCGCCGAGGCCACCAATTCGTAGCGCGCCTGCTTGGGCGTCTGGAACGCTTCCAGCCGCGCGCGATCCTCGGGGAGCATCAGCAGCGCGGAGCCCTGGTCCGCGGGCACCAGCTTCAGCGGCTCGATGGCCGCCTTGGCCACCTTCGCCCCCAACGCCGAGAACCACTGAAACTCCGCCAGCGTGGCCGGACCGGTCCACCGGAAATATCGCCGCGCCAGCTCGGTGGCCAGCTCTACCGGCTCCATGCGGAATTTCTCGAGCGGATTGGGCCGCCACAGGCAATACCGATAGCGCTGCTGATCGAGGCGCCCGTTGACGGGCACCCTGCGAATTTCTCCCATCGCCTGCAGGTTGCCCAAAGCGAGCGGCAGCGTGGTGGTGAGGCCTTTCTTTTTCCCCTCCTCGCCCAGGCTGCGGGATGCGTTTCCCGTCGCCTCGCGGATCTCCTCCGGATCGAGCGGACCTTTCCCCAGCGCCTTCACCACCGCGTCGCAGAGCTTCGCGACCTCCTTATCGGTGACGCCCAACTTGTACGCGGTCTTCATCTCACCGCCGGTGAAATCCGCGCCGGCCTTCAGGCCGAATGCGAAATCGCTGGCCGGCACCACGTAGGTGCAGCCTCTGGCGGCCGGCAGCTCGTGGATCTCCAGATTGGCCACCGCCTGGTCGGCCGCCTCACGGGAGATTCGCCCACGCGAGAAGAGAGTGAAGTAAGGGCCAACGCCCCCTACCGAGCGCGCCCAGCCGGTCTCGGCCAGCACCTCGGGCGCGCTTTTGCCGATCAGTCTGCCATCGAGTCCCTGACGATGAGACCACCATGCCCTCAGTTTCTTTGTGTCCATAGTCATCACAACTATGCCATAGCGCGGCCCGGGAGCGCTTCTTCAATCTTGCGGTTTTATGCGCCCGAAAGACTGGACAACATGGTGGTGAGGTCGTTGATCGAAAACAGATTGATCTTGCCGCGGTTGGCAGGCGAAAGCGCCTGCCCCACCCAAAACGCAGCCCTTGCGCACCAACGATCGGTTCACGGCTTCTTCACGGCCGTCGCTCGGAACGCCCCAACTGCACCACCGTCTCCAGATGGTACGTTTGCGGAAACAGATCCACCAGCGTCATCTTCTCCACACGATACCCCGCGGCCACCAGCCCCGCCAGATCCCGCGCCAGCGTCGCAGGGTCGCACGCCACAATCGTCACCCGTGGCGGCCGTAGATCACCCAAACGCCGCACCACGATCTTGCCGAGGCCCGCGCGTGGCGGATCGAGCAGCACGAAATCCGGCGCAGGCTCCAACCCTTGCAGATATTCCTCCGCCGACCGCTGCTCCGCGCGCAGGTTTAGGAGCCCCGCCCGTTCCGCGTTGAACTCGAGATCCCGCACCGCGCCCGCGCCCGATTCCACCGCCGTCACCTGGCGGAAGCGGCGCGCCAGCGCCAGCGAGAACAGCCCCACCCCCGCATACATATCGAGCGCCGTTTCTCCCTCCGCGCCCTCGAGCGCGGCCTCCACCAGCCCATCCAGCAGGAACCGGTTCACCTGAAAGAAAGAGTTTCGGCTGACGCGGAACCGGCCGCCGTAATCCAACGGTCCCATCGCCAAGCCGGGAATGGTCTCCGCGCACCAGTCGAAGAATCGCCGTGCTACCGGCTGGTCCGTCTCGAGCACGTTCAACTGTACCTGCCGCTCATCGGTGAAGACCTCGAGCGACCGCACGAACCGCGGCCACCGCCGGTCCCGCATCATGCCGTTCAGCGCCGCGAGCGCCGCGTTCACCTTGGGCGATGCGACCGGGCACCGATCCACCGCGCACAGCTTGTTCGACCGCGCTTCCCGATACCCCAAATGGCCCTGCGCCACGTGCCACTGCGCGCGACTGCGATACTCCCATGGTTCGCCCGCGACCACCGCGATCTCGGAGGGCGGCTCGATCTTCCCCAAGCGCCGCAGCTCCTCCGCCAGGATCGCCTGCTTCGCCCGAAGCTGGTATTCGTACGGCGCATGCTGGTAGTGGCATCCCCCGCAGCGCCCGAAATACGGGCACTTCGCGACAATGCGCTGCGGCGCCGCCTGCAGCACTTCGAGTGTGCGCGCACGCACCAGGCCGGGCTTTTCCTGCGCAGCCTCGGCGCGAATGCGCTCGCCCGGCAAGACGAACGGCGCCAGCACCACACGTCCATTGAGCCGCGCCAGACCATCGCCGCCGTACACCAGCTTTTCCACGGTCACTTCGAAATTGCTTACGATAAGAGTTACTCCCGTTCCCTTACCATGAAAACACGAGTCTTCTCCGGCATGCAGCCGTCCGGGAATCTTCACATCGGAAACTACCTGGGAGCGCTCAAGAATTGGGTGCGCATCCAGCACGACTACGAGTGCATCTTCTGCATCGTCGACCTCCACGCCATCACGCTCCACCAGGACCCGGCCGAGTTGCGCGCCAAAATCGAGGAGATCGCCGCGCTCTACCTGGCCGCCGGCATCGATCCCGAGGAGTGCTCCATCATGGTGCAGTCGTCGGTGCACGCGCACGCCGAGCTGGCCTGGATGCTCACCTGCGTCACCCCGGTCGGCTGGCTGGAGCGCATGACGCAATACAAGGCGAAATCCGCCAAGCAGGAATCGGTGGGCGACGGCCTGCTGCAATACCCCGTCCTGATGGCCGCCGACATTCTGCTGTACCAGGCCGGCATCGTTCCCGTGGGCGAAGACCAGGCCCAGCACCTGGAGCTCACCCGCGACGTCGCGCAGCGCTTCAATTCGCTCTACGGCGATACTTTCGTGGTCCCCGGAACCAGCCTGCCGGCTGTGGGCGCGCGCGTGATGGGGCTCGACGACCCCACCCAGAAGATGAGCAAATCGGCCACCGGCCAAAATCACGCCGTGGCGCTGCTCGATCCGCCCGACCGTATCCGCAAGACCATCATGCGCGCCACCACCGACTCCAACCCCGCCGTGGATTTCGACACCGCCGGCCCCGGCGTCCTCAACCTGATCTCCATCTACCAGGCGTTTTCGGGCTCGGCCGACGACGAAATGAAGCGGCGTTTCACCGGCATGCGCTACGGCGATCTCAAGAAGCAGGTTGCCGAAATGGCGATCTCGCACCTCGAGCCCTTCCAGCAGCGCTACCGCCAGATCGTCTCCGAGCCCGGTTACCTCGCCGGGGTCCTGCGCGATGGCGCCGAGCGCGTCGCACCCATCGCCAACGACACCGTCCGCACCGTGAAACAGCGCATGGGCCTCTACACGTAGCACAGGCATTCCCGCCTGTGGTTCTTCCCATGCTCGCCACCTACCTTCGCCTTCTCCGCACCAATCGCAATTACCGTCTCCTGTGGCTGGCGCAGGTGGTCAGTGAGCTGGGCGACTGGTTTTACTCCCTGGCCGTCTACAGCCTGCTGCTCGAGCTCACCCACAACCGAGCGCAATCGGTAGGCCTCGCCGTAGTCCTGCAAGTGCTGCCCCACACCTTCGCGGCTCCTACCGCCGGCGTGGTCAACGACCGCATCAGCCGCCGGGCCATCATGATCGGCGCCGATATCGCCCGCTTCTTCATCGTGCTCGGCATGCTTCTGGTGCGCACGCCGGGCATGGTCTGGCTGGTCTACCCGCTGCTGCTGTTGGAGACAGTGGGCGCGGCGTTCTTCGAGCCCGCCCACAGCGCCGTGATCCCCAACATCGTTCGCGCGTCCGACGTGCTCGCCGCCAACGCCCTGGCGTCCATCACGTGGTCCTTCTGCCTCGCCGCCGGCGCCTCTCTGGGCGGCGTGGTGGCGGTTCTGTACGGCCGCGATACGGTCTTCCTGCTGAATGCCTTCTCCTTCCTGGGCTCTGCCTGGCTCATCCGGCGCATGCGGTTCGAAGAGCCCCACGCCGTGGGCCTGCCCCCGCTGCGCGGCCGCGACCTGGTGGATTTCAGCCCCATTCTAGAAGGGATCCGCTACATTCGCGCCGACGCTCTGCTGTTCGCCACCGTCTTCGTGAAAGGGGGCACCGGACTGCTCGGCGCCAACAACGTGCTGCTCCCCGTGCTGGGCCAACGCGTCTTCCCGGCGAAGTTCCACGGTCTCGATCCGGGTCGCGGCGCCATCCTCGGCATGAGCCTGCTGATGGGAGCCCGCGGCGCCGGCGCCTTGCTAGGCCCGGTCGTGAGCGGCCGATGGGCCGGGCGACCGCCACTCCCGCCTGCGTTCGGGCATTTTCGCCGGCTTTCTGCTGGCCGCTGCCGGGTACATCCTGCTGGGGACTTCCACTTCCCTGATCGTCGCGGTTCTCACGGTGGTGCTGGCCCACGCCGGATCCTCCACCAACTGGGTCTTTTCCACTACGCTGCTGCAGACCTACACCAGCGACCGCTTTCGCGGCCGCGTCTTCGCCGCCGATTACGGACTCTGCATGCTGGGCATCTCCGCCAGCAGCTACCTCGCCGGAGTGGCCCTCGATCTGGGCGTTCCCGCCCGTACTTTTGCCGTGATCGTCGGTTGCGTGATGCTGGCGCCCGCCGGTGCGTGGGCCATCGCGCTATGCATGACCGGGCGGCGCCGCCGAGCCGGCTAGCGCTAGCGTGGCGACGCTAAAGCCTTCCCCCCGTCCGGCCGATAGATGCCATGTATGGGGGTGAGTACGAAAAGCGGAGAGCCCAACGACGCGAAGGCGGCCGCCCGTCCTTCGGAACGGCTCTGTAAACTCCCGGTGTTTCGGCCAGTCACCGTTCGACTGCTTTCGCTCTTGTCCAGCGAGGATGCCGACGCCGTTGCGGTTACAGCCCTGCTGAATTCCGATCCGGCCTTCAGTGCGGAAATCCTGACCCTGGCGAACTCGTCTCTGTATGCCCGCCGGAGCCGCATCGACACGGTCCACAGGGCAGTCGTCGTCTTGGGCATGGAACGCACGCGCGCGCTGGCCGTCACGGTTGGCTTGCACGGGATGGTGCGCGGCATCCAGAGCAAAGGCGCTGGACTGGATTGCTGGCGCCACAGCAGAGCCACTGCCATCGCGGCCCAGTGGCTCGCCCCGTTTTATCGCATCCACCCGGAGCAGGCTTATACGGCGGGCCTGATGCATGACATCGGGAGATTGGGGATGCTCTCCGCCTTTCCCGAATATCCCGACCTGCTGTCTTCCGCGGTGGGAAGCAACCAGGATCTCCTGGAGCGGGAAAAATGCTCCTTCTCCACAAACCACTGTGAGGCGGGCTTCTTCCTGACTCGGATCTGGGGGCTCCCCGAAGAATTTTCGGATACGGCTTCCCAGCATCACGCACCCCTGACGGGGGAGATCGGCGACCGGACCGACCTGGTCCGCCTCGCCTGCCTGTTCGCCCAGTCGCTGGGGTTCAAAGCCGCCTCCGCCATCGACTGCTGTCCCGCGGAATCTCTGGTCGAGTCGATTCCCCAGGGCGCCGTTCCACGTTCCCGGTTCTCTCTCGAAGGTCTGGCGGATCGATTGCAGAGCGAATTGGAAAGAGACTCGATTATGCCGTGAATCAGCTCACATCTTCAGCAGCCGGATGTTGCCGTTGGACGTGCTCAGGTCGATCAGCGGCCCGCCGCTGCCGATCGTGGCGTCCATGTGGTTCTTGTTGAAGTCGCCCTGCATCCGGACCTCGAAGTCGGTAGTGATGGACGAATTACTGGTCCGCGCCATTACGTGCGCGTTGAGCGCCGGGGGAAGGCGTAAGGTGATCGCGCCGTTGTTGGTGCTCACGCGAACATCGCGGCTGTAATTTTCCGGTAACGTCAGTTCCACCGGCCCGTTGGAAGTCTCCACGCGCACCGGCCGGTCCGCGCGCGTGATGTCGGCATGCACACTACCGTTGTTGGTGGTGGCTTCCAGGGTGCCGTTCAGCCGCTCCGCCCGGATTCGCCCGTTTGAGGTGTGTGCCACCACATCGCCTTCCACGTCCAGCAACTCCACTGCGCCGTTGGAGGTCTGGGCGTCCAGGCTCCCGTGCAGCCCGGTGACCTGAATCTGGCCGTTGGACGTTCGGAGACGCGCCGGACCGCTGCCATCGCTGGTCCGGATCGCCCCGTTGGAAGTCGTAATGCGATCCATGAGCGCCGCGCGCGGAATCTTGATGACGAAACGCGCTCCCTGGTTATTGCGCCGCTCGATCGGCCGCACCACCCGGATGGCGACCGAATCGGGACTGTTCTCGATGTTGACTTTCAGATCGTCCGCGGCTTCCTGGGTCGGGCCGTACTTGGTGCCGCTGATGTCGATGGTGTCCTGGTCCCAGCCGGAGATCTCCACGGAGCCGTTGAAGGTCTCGACGGCCAGTTTCCCGCCAGCGTGCAATGGGTAGCTGTAATGGAAATCGCGGCTGAACCGTTCGAAGTTGCCGATGTCCATCACGTCGCAGGCCGTGAGGCCGAGCAGACCGGCCGCAAGGACCGGAAGAAGGAACTTCGGGCGCATAACTTATCTGTCCTCGATTTCAAGGATACGCAAGTCCGCGGTGATTTGTTCCATCAGCGCATGTTCCATCAGCGCACCCACTCTCCCGCCACCATCCGCAAAACCACCCGCCGCAGGTTCCGGATATCCTCCCCCGGGTTAGCCGAAAGCAACAGCAGATCGGCACGCTTTCCGGCCTCGATCGTGCCGCGTTGTTCGAGTTGACCGAGGGCCATGGCGCCATTGTGGGTGGCCGCGACGATCGCGTCCAGGGGCGGCACTCCGGCCTCCACCAGCAACTCGGCTTCGTGGATGGGGTCGCCGCCTTCGGAGGCCACGGCGAGCGGCACGCCGGCTTGGAACAGGCGGCGCGTATTGCGCCGGGCGACTTCCAGGCTGGAGCCCGCGTTGGCCAGCGCCGGCGCGATGACGATCCGCAGATCCCGCAAACGTGCCACGAATGCCGCATCCAGCTCTTCTGTGTCGCGGATCATGCCCACCAGGCTGGATGCGCCGTTATCCACCAGCAATCGCGCGCCGGCCTGGGTGGAGACGTGGCCCGTAACCGGAATGCCCGCGGCGCGGGCGGCCTCCAGCGCGGCCTCCACCGTGGCCCGATCGGTCTGGCCGAAGTGAATTGCGCCAACCTTGCGCGCCGCCAGTTCCGCGACCTGCGCGCGGGCTTCCTCGGGATTCGCCGGGTGAATCAGACCCGGCGGAGCGGCGCTGTCGCAGATATCCACCAGGAGCGGCACCACAAACTTCGCCGAGCCATCGATCTTGTCGGCTTCCGCAGGGATCTCGACGTTGGATCGCGCCCCGGCGGCGCGAATCCGGTCGTCGCTCACGACTACTACGGAATTGCTGAGCGGCGGCCCTCCGGCTCCATCGATCAGCAATGCGCCGATGATGGCCTTCGGGTGGCTTCCCTCGGGCGGCTTGCAGGCACACAGGGAAAGCAACAGGAGAGCGAGCACGGCACGGAAAGGCATGGACCTTCATCATAGCCGAGCACACCTGGGTCGACTGGGGTACAATCGTCCTGATATGACTCCCGAATCGGTGTCCGCAATCGAGCCTCAGCCGGAGCGCATGAGCGAGATCTCGCGCCTGGCCGGCGTCTTCTTCGAGCCAAAGAAGACATTCGAGGATATAGCACAACGGCCAGGATGGCTGGTTCCGCTGATTCTCATCATCGTGGCCGCGTTATCGACGATGGTAGTGTTCTCCCAGCACGTGGGCTGGGAGCGGTTCTTTCGCCAGCAAATGGAGAGCAACCCGAGGATGGCGCAGTTGACCCCCGAGCAACGCGATCAGGCGCTCGCGATGCAGATGAAGTTTGCGTCGGTCGGTGCCGCCGTGCCCGTCGTGGCCGTCCCCATTTCCTTCCTTGTCATATCGGCGGTTCTGTTGGGCATTGTGGCCGGCATCATGTCGGCTCCCGTCAAATTCAAGCAGGTGTTCGCCGTGATGTGCTACGCGAGTTTGACCGGCGTGGTGAGCTCGATCCTGACCCTGGTGGTCATGTTCCTCAAGGATCCGGACAAGTTCAACCTCCAGAATCCGCTGGCGTTCAATCCGGCGGCATTCATGGACCCGACAACCAGCTCGAAGTTCATGTACTCGCTCGCCACCTCGCTCGACCTTTTCTCCTTTTGGACCATTTTGCTGATTGCCACCGGCCTCCAGGCCGCCGCCGGCAAAAAGCTCTCCTTCGGCGGAGCGCTATTTTCGGTAATTCTGCCGTGGGCGGTCTACGTTCTGGGTAAGTCGGCTCTGGCGGGACTGTTCAGCTAAGGAGGCGGGCGGCGCGCCTGCCCCGCCGGTGGGCCTAGTGGCCCAGGCGCTCTTCCATGCGGGTGAGTCGATTGTCGATTTCGATCACCTTGCCGGTGATGTCACGGAGGTCGGCGCGGAAGTCGGAGCGCATGCCGCGGATGTCTTCCCGGATGGCGCTGATCTGGAAAAGGCTTACGGTAAGGCTGGCCAGCACGGCGATTACGGGCAGGCCGATGGCGATGTAGAGCTGTAGGTTGTTCATGCGTCCGTTTCCTTTGTGGGGCAGCGTGCCATACCGCCCCTTCAGTTTAGCGCGCGAAGGTGGCCGCGCGCACGTCATGGCTACGCTTTCCTGGCAATAATCCGCGCCGCGCGCCGTGTGTGCCCGGCTTCCGCGCCCTCCGAATAGAACAGGATCTTCCATCCGGCAAACTCGTTCCGCAGCTCTCCCGGCTGCAACAGGAACACCGGATTCCGCGGGCGTGACCCCGGCGCGCCGTCCGGCAGGTGGATTGCGCCCGCAAATACGCCGCCCGGCCTGACGCCCTCGCGGATCGGCGCAAAGAGGTCGCGCTGCAGATAGAAGAAAGCGCAGATCAGGTCGAAGCTTTCCGCGGCAATGGGAAACTCGCCGCGTTCGAGATCGGCGATCCGCGCGTCTACCGCGAGCCTGGCCGAGTGCTGGCGGAGAATGCCGATGGCGACGGGCGACGAATCCACAGCGGTGACCTGCCAGCCGAGGCTCGCCAGATACAGCGCGTTGCGGCCGTACCCGCAGGCCAGGTCGAGCGCTCTTCCGGGCGGCGCCAGCTCCGCTACTTCCACCAGCAGCGGCGCGGGCGCGAAGTCGAGGTTCGCCGGGTTGGAGTAATGCTCGTCCCACGGGCGCGGCACTCCTCATCATAGCCCCGCAGGTACGCTACAATCACAAAAACGAATGAGTAGCAGTCCGCAATCGCGGCTGGCGCACGACCTCTACCTTGCCGCGTCGATGCTGGATGGGGGCGAGCGAGAACAATACCTGGACGAACGCTGCCCCGACCCGGCCCTTCGCCAACTGGTAGAGAGTATGTTGTCGGCCAATCTGCCGGCGCCCCTGGAACCGGGGAGCCAGTTGGGCCATTACCGGGTCCTCGCCAAGCTCGGCTCGGGCGGCATGGGGAGTGTCTATGAAGCCCAGGACTCGCGGCTGAATCGTACCGTCGCCATCAAGATTCTTATCCCCGGCAAACACGAGGGTGCGCCGGCTGCCCTGGCACGGGAGGCCCAGGCTGCCTCCGCCCTCAATCATCCCAACATCGTGACGGTATACGAGATCGGGTACGAAGGCGCCACCGAGTTCATCGCCATGGAGCGGATTGCCGGCCGCACGCTCGGCCACCTGATCGGCCGCCAGGGCATCGAGCTCCGCGAAGCGCTGCGCCTCGCCGCGCAAATCGCCGATGCCCTGGCGGCGGCGCATGAGGCCGGGATTGTGCACCGCGACCTGAAGCCCGGCAATGTCATGGTGACCGAGCGCGGCCTGGTCAAGGTGCTGGATTTCGGGCTCGCCAAGAGGCTGGCTGCGGACCAGGGCGGCGAACACGGTCCTACCGCTACCCTGACCAGGCCTGGCAGGGTCTACGGAACCATAGCCTACATGTCGCCCGAACAGGCACAGGGCTTCAGTGTGGATGCCGGAACGGACATTTTCTCGTTCGGATGCCTGCTCTACGAAATGGTTACCGGGCACCGGGCATTCCACGAAGAGGGGGATCTGCTGACGCTGGCGGCCGTGGTGGGCAAAGAGCCTCGGCCGGCGCAGGAGTTGAAGCCCGGGCTGCCGCACGGACTCCAGCGGATCATCGAAACCTGCCTGCGCAAGAGACGGACGGACCGCTGGCACAGCATGGCCGACATCAAGTTGCTGATCGAGCAGACGATCGAGGACCTGCAAAGTCCCGCAGCCGCACCGGAACCAGCGCGCCCGCGCCGGAGGAGGTGGTTCGAGACTGCCTTGGCGGCTCTGGCGGGGGTCGCGATTGCGGCCGGTGTGTTCTGGACGATCGCGCGGCAGCCATCGGAGCCCGGGACCGTGCCGGTTCTCCGCAGGGTGACCATGGACCCGGGACTGAGCGCGTTCCCGGCACTCTCCCGGGCGGGGAACCTGTTGGCCTTCGCGTCGGACCGCAGCAATTCGCCGAACCTCAATATCTGGGTGCAGCAGGTCGGCGGGCGGGAGCCCCTGCAGTTGACGCACGACCCGGCGGACGATAGCGATCCCGACATCTCGCCGGATGGAACACGCATCGCCTTCCGCTCCGAAAGGTCGCCGGCCGGTGTCTACGTGGTTCCGGCGCTGGGCGGGGAAGAGGTGCTTCTGGCGCCGGGCGGACGCAATCCGCGGTTCTCGCCGGATGGCAAGTGGATCGCCTATTGGGAGGGCCGCGAGCTGGGCGGATACCTGCCCGGCTCGGCGCGCGTCTTCCTGGTCGAAGCCGGAGGGGGACAGCCACGCCAGGTCGGCTCGGACATGGCGGCTGCCCTGTATCCCGTCTGGTCGCCCAAATCGGACGGCGTGGTCGTGCTCGGAAGGCGGGATGCCGAAAGCGCGCTGGAGGCCAGCCTGGACTGGTGGGTGCTGCCTCTCGAAAAAGGGCCCGCCCGGAGAACCGGTGCCCTGGTCCAATTGCAGAAACAGGGGTTGATGAAACCGGCGTGGGAGGTGCGCATCCTGCCCCTGGCCTGGCGCAACGACGGACGGAGCCGGGTGCTGTTCGCCGCCGGTCCCGCAGACGCGGCGGGGGCAGGCGACGTGGGCAACTTGTGGGAGCTCGAAATTACCGCCGGCGGCGAAGCTCGCGGTCCGGCCGGCCCTGTCACGTCCGGGCCGGGCTACCATTTGCAGGCCTCCGTGTCTCCTGGAACCGGGCGGGACCGCATGGCGTTTGCCGACCTCGAATGGAAGGTGGGGGTTTGGGAAACCGCTCTCGACGCCGACCGCGGCCTGCTGCGGAGCGACGGCGAATTCAAGATGATCACCGCTGCGGAATCGTATGCCGCCGCGCCCTCGCTCTCCAGGGACGGCAACACGCTGGCGTTTGCCAGCCGCCGATTGGGCCGTTGGGGACTCCACACCCGGAACATGTCCACAGGAAGGGAAATCACGCTCGTCTCCAACGGCCCGTCGAACGGCCTGGTTTCCGGGGACGGAAACACGGTGGTGTATGGGGACTACGTGGGCAATATCTTCTCGGTGCCGCGCGCCGGAGGGAAGGTCGAGAAACTCTGCGAGCTTTGCGGCGCCCCCATGGGCTCTTCGTTCGACGGGAGGAAAATCTCCTACGAACCCCTGACGTCGGAAGACCTTACCATGTACGACGACGCCCAGCGGAAAAGCGTGCTTTTGGCTCCCCGGCCCAAGGACACCGTAATTTCCGGCAGTCGTTTCTCCCCCGATGAGAAATGGATGGCGTTTCACGCGGTCCAGACCAGGCTGGGTACCACGCAGGTCTGGATCGCGCGCATCGATGGCGGGCTCCCCGTGCCCCAGACGGCTTGGATCGCCGTGACCGACGGCCAATTTGAGGAGCGAGACCCGGTCTGGTCGCCAGGCGGCAGCCTGTTGTACTTCCTGTCGGACAGGGATGGCTTCCGCTGCGTCTGGGCGCGGAAGCTGGACCCGGCGACCAAGCGTCCCGGCGGAGAGGCATTCGCGGTGGCGCATTTCCATTCCGCGCGCCGGTCGTTGAAGCGTACCCCCGGCCCCGCCGGTATGATCGGACTCTCGGTGGCGCCCGGGCGCATGATGCTGGCGTTCGGTGAATTGACCGGCAATATCTGGCTGGAGGAGATGCCGCGTTGAAGGCCGCCTCGCCCTTGAGCGTCGTCGTGATCAGCCGGAACGAAGGCGCGGAGTTGCGGCGCACGGTGGAAAACCTGGAAGACACGTTGCCCGAAGGCGGGGAAATCGTGGTGGTGGATGACGGATCCACCGACGGTTCAGCCGCCCATCTCGCCCGGCGGCGCGGGCGGGTGAAGCTCAGGCGGGCCCGAAACCTGGGAGTGGCGAGGGCGCGCAATTGGGGAGCCCGCCTGTCGCGCGGCGCAATTGTGGTTTTCGCCGACGCCCACATCCGCGTGGAAAGCTTGTGGTGGCGTCCGCTGATGGATCTCCTGGAAGATCCCAAGGTGGGCGGCGCAGCCCCCGCCGTGACCCACCTCAAACCTACCCCGTACCGAGGCTACGGTCTGCGGCTGACCGGCCCGGACCTCGACGCGAAGTGGCTGACCAGGCGCGCCGGCGGCCCCTTCCCGGTTCCCATTCTGCCCGGCTGCTGCCTGGCCATGCGGCGCGAAGTGTTCGAAGCCACCGGCGGATGGGACGAGGGCATGCTGCTGCGCGGCGGCGTGGATAACGAAGGATGCGTGCGCTTCTGGCTGTTCGGATACGATCTCTTAATTGCGCCCGAGGTGGTGGTTCGCCACCAGTTTCGCCGGAAGTCGCCTTATCCGATCGGCTGGGGGCCGTATCTTCACAATCGCCTGCGCCTGGCATTCGCTCACCTTAGCCCGAATCGTCTGGGCAAGGTGGTGAGCGCGCTTCGCCATTACGAGGCATTCGGCGAGGCTCTGGCCCTGCTAGTGGAAGGAAACATCTCCGCGCACCGCCCCGACATGCTGAAGCGGCGAGTCCGCAGCGACGATTGGTTCTTCGAAAGATTCGGAATGAAATGGTGAAAGAAGCCAGGAGACAAAAGCCAGGAGTCAGGAGTCAGAAGGTTCCCCGCGGCTGGAGCCGCGGGCTACGATCTTTCGCCCATCGGGCTGGCCGGACTGCACCACCTTGAAATCACATGCTGATAAAACGATCCACTCCGCACTCCACCCACAAGGATCGGGCCGTCTGGTTCAACGAACGGACCTGCTGGCCGCTGCGCGATGCCGACGCTTCCGCTCTCGAAAAGGTTTGGCAGGAACGCGCGGCCGCCCCGCCGCGTCCCGATGCCGTCCAGTGGGAAGCGTCTGGGCCGTTCAACGTCGCGGGGCGGGTCACCGCGCTGGCCGTCCACCCCACCGACCACCAGTTGCTGTATGCCGGCGCCGCCGCCGGAGGCGTCTGGCGCAGCCGGAACGGCGGCAAAACCTGGGAAACCCACTGGCCCAAATCGGCTAACCCCCATGTCGGCGCCCTGGCCATCCACCCGATAGATCCTCGCATCCTCTATTGCGCTACCGGCGAGGCCAACCTGTCGGCCGATTCCTATGCGGGCAGCGGCGTTTACATCTCACGCGATGGAGGCGACATCTGGAACGTGCTGGCGCCGGCCAAAGAATGCGGGCTGCCGCGCCGCATCGGGGCCATCGGGGTCCACCCGTACTCCGGCGACGGCCAGGTCCTCTACCTGGGCGGGGTCACGCACGAAGAGACCATGCCCTCGGCGCTCTACGCCTCGTCCGACGGCGGCAAGACGTGGGACGCGGAGCGATTCTTTACGTCGCGAAACTACTGGTGTCACTCGATCGTGTTTCATCCCGCCGGCCTGGTGTTCGCCGCGCTGAATACCGGCGGCGCGCAGAACGGCATCTGGAGATTAACCGACGACGGGTGGGAACACCTGGAAATGGGGCTTCCGTCATCCGATCTTCTCGGCCGGATCAGCCTGGCAATCGCGCCCTCTCAACCCGACACGCTTTACGCCGTGGCGGCCGACTGGCGGGGCAAGAAGTTTGCCGGCATATTCCGCAGCCGGAACAAGGGCGAGCGCTGGGAGAAAATCGGCGAGGAACAATTCGCCTCCGAACACCAGTCGAGCTACAACAACACCATCGCGGTCCACCCCGAAGATCCGAATTTCGTCGTCTGGGGCGGAATCGATCTGTACCTCACGCGCGATGCCGGCAAGAAATGGGTGCGAGCCACCCAATGGGATGCCGATCGCGCGAATCCCAGCTACGCGCATTCCGATCATCACGCCCTGGCGATGCCGGCAGGCAACCTGATTTATACCGCCAGCGACGGCGGAGTGGCCGTGAGCGAGGACGGCGGCAAGTCCTGGACAGAGCGCAGCCGCGGGATGTCCACCACGATGTTCTACAGCGCCGACGTCGCCCCCACCAAAAGCAGTGTCTTTGGCGGCGGATGCCAGGACAACGGGACCCTTCTGGCGGGAATCGGCAGCCCGCAGGGCGACTTCCAGCAGGTACTGACGGGGGATGGCGGCTGGATGGTTTTCGATCCCGCCGACGAGACGCACGCCTTCGGCTCGTCGCAGAACATCCATATCTACCGCCACAGCCCAAGCGCGCACTGGGACATCGCGTCGTGGAAAGAAGTGCCGCTTCCGCCCAAGGAACTGACGGAGGACGAGCAGAGCCAGACATCGATTGCCGTGATGGCCATCGACCCGACTTCCACCGCGCGGGTCAAAACCATCTGGGTCGGGTCTAAGCGGTTGTGGCGGACCAGCAATTACGGCGGGACCTGGTATCCGGGCTCCCCATTCCTGGATGGAACGGTGATCACGGCCATCGAGATCGCCCCGGCCAACCCGGAAGTGCTGTTCGTGGGCACCACCAAGGGCTCTATTTACCGGAGCCGGGATGGTGGACAGGCCTGGTCGGGCAGCCTGTCCGGGCCCGAGATTCCGATGCGCCTGGTGTCCCAGATTCGGACGCATCCGAAGTCCGCCGAGAGGGTGGTGGCGACCGTGGCGGGGACCGGCGTCGTGTCGCGCCTCATTCCGCACTCGCGGCATTACGCCGCGGCGATGGCGGGCGAGGAGACCGCTGCGGGGATCGACCACGTGTTTTACTCCGAGGACGGCGGTTCCACCTGGCGCACCATCGATGGGCCGGACATGCCCGACGTGCCTTACCATGCCGCGGCGTTTGAGTCGCACTCGCCGTACCGTCTGTTCGTGGCTAACGACTGCGGTGTCTGGATGACCGAGGACCTTCGCCAGTGGGTGGACCTGTCGGCCACCCTGCCGGATGTCGTGGTGACCAGCCTGGTCTACCACTACGACGATCGGATCCTGACCGCCGCCACTTACGGACGGGGAATCTGGAGGCTGCATGTCCCCGTCACATCGCACGCAGAGCCGGGCCCAAAGGGCGCCCCGTAACGGAGCGATCCCTCGCTGCAACCCAATCGATGCCGTTCGGTGGAGTCTTTGACGCTTCTCCGAACATGTTTGTACATTCTCGTTGGTAATTTGAAAAATTCGTTGTAAGATGATGTGACTCCTCCTAGGGACAAACGAACTCGAGGACATTAAAACATGGCGACCAAGAAGAAGCCCGCAAAAAAAGCAGCGAAGAAGCCCGTAAAGACAGCCGCGAAGAAGGCCGCAAAGCCCGCGGCGAAGAAGGCGGCGAAGAAGCCAGCCCCCAAGAAGGCGGCGAAGAAGCCAGCCCCCAAGAAGAAGGTCGTGGTGACACCACCACCCACTCCGGTTCCGGGCACTTCCCCGATTATGCCCCCCGAGGCTGGGCCCAGCGCCTGACGGCACGCATGGTGCCGGTGGTAGTCTGACCGCCGGCACTACCACCAATGCGGATTGTGGTGCTGGTGGGGTTGCCTGGTTCCGGCAAGTCAACCTATCTGGAGCGGATGGGCGTGGCCGGGTTGTCTTCGGACACGATTCGCCGGCAGTTGGCGGACGATGAGACCGACCAGACTATCCATGCCCGGGTGTTCCAGACGTTGCGCCATCTGCTGCGTCAGCGCCTGAAAAT
>Ga0209517_10001022_pt1 | contig 44807 bp, 34 predicted proteins | sample PeaSoiMetSII2010_FD_187695 | JGI IMG/M metagenome (GOLD analysis project Ga0209517, IMG submission 187695) | Peat soil microbial communities from Weissenstadt, Germany - SII-2010 (SPAdes) (version 2) | ecosystem: Environmental > Terrestrial > Soil > Wetlands > Peat | place: Germany...
TCCGCCTTTGCATCGACTTGCGCGGCAGCCGAAACGCGGCGCAGCAAAACGGCCGAGAACCCAAGCAGGACAAGGGTTCCGGCGAGCACGGTAACCAGCAGTATGGTCTCCATAGTAAGTAGCTGAGCTGAATTCTAGAAGCTAGCGTGAGAGATGGAAAGCGGAACTTTCGCGGCGATCCCCGCGCCGGAACTCTGAACCAACGCTCATGCTAAGGGCCCTGGCGGTTTCATTCGCGATGTTGGCGGTCAATCCCAGCCCCTGCGCGGCGGAAACCAGGGCGCCCGCAGTCGATGTCTGTAAGATCGCGGTTCATAACGTCGTTTGTAACAGCGCTAGCAGCGTGTTGCCCATCCCCCAATCGGACTCGGCGGCCGCGTCTTCCCATGGGGAGGACTCTGCCGCCGAGAACGAACTTCTCGAAGCGGTAAACAAGAGCCGCGAACTGGCCGGCGTGCCGCCGTTGCGCCGGAATGAAAATCTGCGCGAAGCAGCGCTGGCGCACGCCCGGCGGATGGTGGAGCGCGAGCGTCTGGAGCACCAGTTTTCCGGTGAGCCCTCCCTGCTGGAAAGAATTGCACAAGTCGGCCCGACGGTGGTTCCAAAGACCGGCGCACTGAAGGACGCGCTGAAAGTCGATCGCGCGGGAGAGAACATTGCCAACGCAACCTGTGCTCCGGGCGCGAATGAAGTCCTGATGCGCTCGGCTCCTCATCGGCGGAACCTGCTCGACCCTGGATTCAATGTCGCGGGCGTGGCGGCCATTTGGAGCCATGGCCGGCTGTACGTGGTTCAGGATTTCGCGCACGAGGTTCCGTCGTATTCCGCCGCGCAGAGCGGACAATTAGTGGGCCGAGCCGTCGCTGAAGTACGTCAAAAGTCAGGACTGCCTGAACTCGTCCAACTCACGCCGCCGAATCTTGATGCAGCGGCGTGCTCGCTGGCTAGAGAGAGCCGTCCGAACGCACGCCTGCTCGCGACCGCTTACGAGAATCGACGAATCATTACTTACACGCAGAGCCGCCCGGAAGTCCTGCCACAAGGCGCGCTGCGGCTGCTGCGCGACCCCGGCGTTCAACAGTTTGCGGTCGGCGCTTGCTATGCGCGCAATGCGGCGTATCCGACGGGGATGTACTGGGTCGCGATTCTTCTCTACTGATGATTCCAACCCGGCCGCGGCATTCGCGGGCGGGGGCGCCCGCGCCACACAAATTCAGGCCTCTTTTCATACGTCGATGAAGCGTTTTCTAAATTCCGCGCTCGGCATGATGCAGGTCTCGGATTGCCCGAAGACGCGGTAGCGATTTCGCGCGATCAGGTCGTAGCCGAGTTTCAACAGGCCGTCTGGAAGCACGCGGAACGCCCACGACAGCGGCCCACGAATGCCCAAAGTCTTTAAGACGAACGACGCAGCACCTGACTTCGACAGCAGCACGGGCGATTCCGAGCGATAGTTCACAACGACATAGACCGTGTCCAAACTCTCCGCATTCCCGCCAAGCCGCGGCAAAACAGATCGCGCTGTGGGGCTCTGAAGAGATGCAAAGGCAAAGACGGCGCGGGTATCACGCCGCAACACGAACTGGTTCAGCCGATTGCACAGCCCGCATACTCCGTCGTAAAGGATGAGGTGTTCGCCTCGCGCCGGAACCAACGCTGGCAGAGCCAGTTCGGTCATGGGTCGCAATTCTTGTCGCAATTCTTCTCCACCAAAATCATCGACTTGGCGTTTGGTCACATCCATGAAGAGTCAATCCGAGTCTAACGCATCGACCCCTCGGCAGCCTCGCGGACAGGAGTGTCCGCGCTACATATAAGGCAAGGGCGGCTCGCTTTCGGGCCACCTTTCAAGTCCAGTGCGATATTCTCTTAAGAAGTAACTCCTCCAAAATGAGCGAAAGCGGTCAGACCATAAGCACGAACTGGTGGAAAACCTGGCTGTCAGATCGCGTGGCCGAACTGCGGCAGCGCGAGGATCAGATCTTTCTGGTTTTGGCGCTGGTGATCGGCGCATTGACGGGCGCGGCGGTCGTCGCCTTCATCGTGCTGACGGAACGCTTGGGAATGCGGCTCTACCCGGTCGGCGGCGCTCCGTGGCGGCGGCTGTTCTTCCCGGTCGGAGGCTCGCTCGGAATCGGCTACCTGCTATATCGCTATTTCCCCAATGCGCGCGGCAGCGGCGTGCCACAGACCAAGGCGGCTTTGTTCGCGCGCGAAGGACGCATCACGCTGCGCACCGTGCTGGGCAAATTCTTCTGCACATCGGCAACGCTCGCCAGCGGAATCCCGTTGGGGCGCGAAGGGCCTTCGGTGCAAGTGGGCGGGGGCATTGCTTCCGTGCTCGGACGGCTCGTCGGCCTGCGCACCGAGCAGGTCAAGAACCTGATCCCGGTGGGAGCGGCTGCGGCCATTGCGGCCGCGTTCAATACGCCTCTGGCCGCCGTGCTGTTTGCGCTCGAGGAGATCATGGGAGATCTCCACGCGCCAGTGATGGGCGCGGTGGTGCTGGCCTCGGCGACTTCGTGGATGGTGTTGCGCCTCCTTCTTGGCAATCACCCTCTCTTCAAGGTTCCGCAATATCAACTGGTCCATCCGGCCGAGTTTGCGGTCTATGCCGTGCTCGGCGTGGCGGGCGGCCTGGTTTCGGTGGCCTTCACCAAGCTCTTGCTGGGCATGCGGGCGCGCTTCCTGCGGTTCCCGCAGAAAACGCTGTGGTTTCAACCGGTGGTGGGAGGGCTGCTGGTCGGGTCGATCGGCTGGTTTGTGCCGCAGGTTCTGGGCGTGGGTTATGGGTTTGTCGGCGATGCGTTGAACGGAAATATGGCGTTCAAGATGATGTTGCTGCTGGTGGTCCTGAAACTTATCACCGTTACCACCAGTTATGCCTCGGGCAATGCGGGCGGTATCTTCGGCCCCGCCCTGTTCATCGGCGCCATGTTGGGAGGCACGGTGGGAACGGTGGCGCATCGTTTGTTCCCCGCCTACACCGCGACGCCGGGCGCTTATGCGCTGGTCGGGATGGGCGCGGCCTTCGCGGGGATCGTACGCGCTCCAATGACCTCGGTGCTGATGATCTTCGAGATGACGCAGGACTATGCCGTGATCGTTCCACTCATGATTGCGAATCTGGTCAGTCTTTTCATCGCTTCTCGCTTGCAGCACGCGCCCATCTACGAAGCGCTCGCCGTGCAGGATGGCATACACCTGCCGAGGGCGGAGACGCGCCGGCGATATGGCGAGCGTCAAGTAAGAAAAGTAATGCAGGCTGTGAACCAAGTGCTGCCAGGCGAGATTACGGTTCGAGAAGCGCTGGGTCGGGTTCGAGCGAGCGAGATCCGGTCGTGGCTGGTGGCGGATCGACGAGGCGTGATTGGGGTTATCAGTCTTGCGCGGCTGGAACAAGAACTGGTGGAAGGCGCGGATCAGAAGGTCGGCAAATTGGTGGAAGCCGTGGTGTTTCCGCACGTCCATCCCGACCAAGGGATTGATTTGGCGCTCGAGCGCATGGGGGCAAACCAGATCGAAATCCTGCCCGTGGTGAACCGCGCCGACATCCACAAACTGGAAGGCGTTGTGACGCTGCAGGATGTTTTGCACGCATACGGTGTTAACCACACCTGAGCGTGGGGATTTAGTCGCAGAATCCAACTTGCATCGATGCTCATCTATGCAGCATGAACATGGATAGTCTTGTAGAACCCCTCTCGTCGCATCCACCGCTAGGTGGAAGTTTGCTGGAGGAACCGGCGCACGCCGCGGCGGTCGAATCTGGCGACGCCGGGTTGCTCGACTCGTACTCGCGGGCGGTGACGGCCGCGGTCGAAAGAGTCAGTCCGTCGGTGGTAAACGTCGAGGTGCATCAGGCGCAGCGCCCAATGAGCGGGAGAACGCGTTCCGGCGAACCACGTTCCGGCGAACCACGCGAGCGCCGTGGCGGCGGCTCGGGTTTCGTCTTCACCCCCGATGGATTGATTCTCACCAATAGCCACGTCGTGCACGACGCCACGCGGATCGAGGTGACGCTGGCCGATGGACGGCGCGCTCCCGCTCACACCGTCGGCGACGACCCGGCCACCGATCTTGCCGTCATTCGCATTGATGCTTCCGGATTGCAAGCCGTCTCGCTGGGCGATTCGCAGCAACTGCGGCCGGGGCAGATGGCGATTGCCATAGGGAATCCCTACGGATTTCAATCCACCGTGACGGCAGGAGTGATCAGCGCTTTGGGGCGGTCGCTGCGTTCGTATTCGGGACGATTGATCGAAGATGTGATTCAGACCGACGCCGCACTGAACCCGGGAAATTCTGGCGGGCCGCTCGTCGATTCGCGCGGTCAAGTGATCGGAGTCAATACGGCGATTCTGCCGGCGCAAGGAATCTGTTTTGCGATCGGAATCAATACCGCAAAATTCGTCGCCAGCCGCTTGCTACGCGATGGACGCATCCGGCGCAGCTACATCGGCGTCTCGGCGCAAACGGTTCCCATCCATCGCCGGGTGGTGCGCTTCTATGGTTTGGCGCGGGAAACCGGGGTGGTGGTGGTTGGAATTGAGGATCGCAGCCCGGCGCGGACCGCGGGCTTGCGCGAAGGCGACGTCATCGTGGCGCTCGACGACAAGCCGGTGGCCGGCGTGGACGACCTGCATCGTCTGTTGACCGATGCTCAAGTCGGTGCGCGGTGCGCGTTGACGGTGATTCGCCACACTGAGAGGCTGGTCCTGCCGATATTTCCCGAAGAGGCACGCTAGCAGGCTGCGGAAAGAGTCGCGTTCCATGCGGCAGCGGCCCTCAGCGGCTGAAGCCGTTGATGAAAACACGCCAGTTATGCAGCGCTGAAGCGCTGCTCCACCCAAAATCAAGTGCAACATCGAGTTTTTCCGCAGCCTGATAGCTAGGAACCTACTATTGCCGGTGGCCTCTCCTATCGCATTGCACGCACGGGATTTCGTGTGTTAGTTTCGACTCGGAGAGTTCCGCTTGCGACACACGGTTCCGGCGGGGATGGAGCGCAAGGAAACGGACGTTTACCTGCGGCTCGATTCGGCGCGCCTTCCCCAGCATATCGCCATTATCATGGACGGAAACGGGCGTTGGGCCCGGCGACGGCACATGCCGCGCGTCGCCGGACACCGCGCCGGCGTGGCCGCTGTGCGTTCCACGGTCGAAACCGCCGCGCGCATCGGCATTCCGGCGTTGACGCTCTATGCCTTCTCCGAGGAGAACTGGAAGAAGCGTCCGAAGACGGAAGTCGATTTCCTCATGCGCCTGCTGTGCCGCTATCTCAAAGCGGAAATCAAGACGCTCAACGAAAACAATATCCGTTTGAAATACATCGGACGGCGGCATGAGCTGCCGGATTCGGTGCAGCGCGAAATGGCGGAAGCGAGCGACGCCACATCGAAAAATACCGGAATGCTGCTGACGCTGGCGCTGAATTACAGCGCACGCAGCGAGATTGTCGACGCCTTTCGCTCGCTGGCCGAGGCTGCGGCCCGCAACGGCGGCCTCGATCATATCCAGATCGACGAGCAATCGATCAGCGACCATCTCTACACGCGCGGCCTGCCCGATCCCGACTTAGTAATTCGCACCAGCGGCGAGATGCGGCTGAGTAACTTCCTGCTCTGGCAGCTGGCTTATGCGGAGATCTATGTGACGCCGACGTTGTGGCCCGATTTCCGCGGCGTGCAACTGCTCGAGGGCATTGAGGAATATCAGAAGCGCGACCGCCGCTATGGCGGACTGGGGCCGGACGGGCATGCTCCGCAGCCTGCGCCCCCGCGGGCGCACGCCGAGGCGAAACGTTGATTAGCACGTGCGCTGCCCCACGACTTGCACCAAAGACTTCGACAATTGGTCTCATAGATGGTTTTCACAGCAAGCGGCGAGGGCCTAAGGGGCTAAAGCCCTCGTTTTTATTGGCGGGTAGCGGCACGGCTGAAGCCGTGCCCTTCCCAAAAACCATTTATGTGACGAGTCCTAGTCGAACCGTAACCCTGTCCCCATGATCAAGCGCGTCGCGACCGCCGTAGTTCTAATTCCCCTGGTGTTGCTGCTGGTGCTGAAGGCGCCGCTTTATGTGCTGGCCCTGGTGGCCGGAGCAATCGCCCTGTTGGCTATCGTCGAATTCTTGAAGCTGGTAACGCATTACGGAATCCAACCCCTGGGGCTGGCGACGTATGCCTTCGTCGCACTCTTCTTTGTGTTTGTGATTGTCGCATCCAGCAATCGCACGCCGCTGGTGGAGACTACGGCCATACTCTATGGGCTGGCGCTGGCGGCGGCGCTCGCACCATTTGTGTTTCTGACTGTCTCCATGCGGCACGCCGATTTAGCGAGCGGCTATCCGGCGGCGGCGGCTTCGACGTTTGCCTTTGCGTATATTGCGATCCCGATGGCGCTGCTGGTTGCGATCCGCCAGCAACCCGCCGGAGCGATCTGGACGATCTACACACTCCTCGCCGTCTGGGCGGGAGACATCTTCGCCTATTTCGTTGGCAAATCGCTGGGGCGGCATCGCATGTCGCCGCACATCAGCCCGAAGAAAACCTGGGAAGGCGCGGTGGCGTCGATCCTGGCCAGCGTAATCGTCGGCACGCTGTGGTTTCAGCACGCGCCCGGAATCAGCGCCACGCTGCTGCGAACTGGATTGATTGACCGCCGCGATGGCATGTTCGGTTTGGAGCAGCCGCACCTGTGGCCTATCATTCTGCTGTCGGCGGCCGTCAACCTCGCGGCGCAGTTGGGCGATCTGGTCGAGTCCCTGATCAAGCGCGGCGCCGGAGTGAAAGATTCCGGCACGATTCTCCCCGGCCACGGAGGCATGCTTGACCGCATCGACGCCATGCTGTTCGCGGTGCCGGTGGTGTGGGCGTATGGCGCGTGGCGGCTGATGCAGTAGGCAGAGCCGCCGCGTATGCTGCGTAACGGGCCGGTTGCCGATGGGGAGGTCAGAGGTTAGAGGTCAGAGTGCAGAGGTTAAAACCAAAGTGCTTCGTTTTTCACCTCTTCAATCTAACATGCAAGATCCAGCTCTAGGGTCGTGTTCCGGAAATACGCGGTTTAAGTCTGCGGGCATGTTTTATGCAGCACGCAAGCGTTGGACGCTGCAAACAAAATGGATAGAACTGGTTTCATAAATGCCTTTCAACCCGGAAGGCACATCCCTCAGGGGCTAAAGCCCGCGTGTTTATTGGCTCTGGGCGGCACGGCTGAAGCCGTGCCCTTCCCAAAACCATTTATGAAGCCAGCTCTAGGTCCTCAGGATGACAGGATCAACTTATGGAAATGCACAAGCAATTACAGCGGCCGGCAAGCGACAAGGCCCGCCGGATTTCTCTTTCGGGATTTAACCTGCTTAATTCTCCGCGTCTCAATAAGGGAACAGCCTTCTCGGATCGCGAACGCGATGTATTTGGCCTGCACGGTTTATTGCCACCGCATGTGGGGAGTCTTGAAGAACAGATGGAGCGCCGGATGCAAGCATTCCGGGAGCAGCCGAACGCCTTCCATAAATACGCCTTTCTCCGCGAACTGCAGAATACGAACGAGACGCTGTTCTATGCGCTCTTAGTGCGCAATATCGAAGAGATGCTCCCCGTGGTGTATACCCCAACTGTGGGTGAGGGTTGCCAGCGCTTCAGTGAGATATGGAGAAAGCCACGAGGTTTGTTCCTCAGCTATCCGAATCGACATCGTATCGATCAGATCCTGAGTCATTCGCGTTACGACGGTGTGAAATGCATCGTGGTGAGCGATGGGGAACGAATCCTGGGGCTCGGCGATCAAGGTGCCGGAGGCATGGGTATCCCCATCGGGAAGATGGCCCTTTACACCGCGCTCGGCGGCATCCATCCGGAGCATTGCCTTCCGATTCTGCTCGATGTGGGAACGGACAATGAGGACAGGTTAAAGAGTCCAATTTACATCGGATGGACGCATCATCGCGTCCGCGGCGAAGAGTACGACGCTTTCGTCGATGTTTTTGTAAACAGCGTGAAGAAGCGCTGGCCGCACGTTCTTTTGCAATGGGAGGACTTTGCCGGTTCGAATGCCGCTCGACTTCTGGCTCGCTACAAAGACCAACTCTGCACTTTTAACGACGATATTCAAGGCACGGCGGCGGTAGCGGCCGCGACGCTGCTCTCTGCGATCAACGTTACGGGCGTGCCACTGGAGCAACAGAAGATCGTTGTATTTGGCTTCGGAACCGCGGGCATAGGCATTACCAACCTGTTAGAACAGTTCATGCATGACAAGGGCATTCCGAAGGCGGAAGCTCGCAATCGCTTCTACGGTGTCGACCGCTACGGCCTGATCACGGAAAAGGGCAAAGAGGTGCGGCCCGAGCAACTGCCCTACGCGCGCAAAGAACCGGAAGTGCGGGGATGGAGACAGCCGAATGGAGAGATCGCCTTGCTGGATGTGATTCGCCATGCCCAGCCTTCTGTCCTCATCGGAGTGTCTGGTCAAGCCGGAGCCTTCACGGAAGATGCGGTGCGCGAAATGGCCAGGAACACAGATCGACCCGTCATCTTCCCGCTTTCGAACCCCACCGCACGCTGCGAAGCAACTCCTCAGGACTTGGTGAATTGGACCGAAGGACGGGCGCTGATCGGTACCGGGAGTCCGTTCGAACCGGTGACGATTTGGGGGAAGAAGGTTCGCGTCGACCAGACCAATAACTCGTACATATTTCCCGGGCTTGCTCTCGGGATTGTTGCCTCCCGAGCCAAACGCGTCACCGATGCGATGGTCATGGCTGCGGCCAAGGAATTGGTACGTCTGGTCCCGACACAAAAAGATAAGAAGGCAAGCCTGCTGCCGTCACTTTCGGATTCGCGTCAGCTAAGTCGCTCCATCGCACAGGCCGTGGGTCGCCAGGCCATGCAAGATGGCCAGGCGCAGGTTGCCAGCGAAGATAGCCTGGAACGAGAACTCCAAGCGAATATATGGGAACCGGTGTACGTGCCGTACGAACGCAAAGCCGCGAAGCCGTGAGATGGCGAGCCTTGAGATGGTGATCGGGGAGACGAAGGCGGGCAAGAATGCCGAACTGGCCTTTGAGCAGGCGGTGCGCTGGATTCTACGATTGCAACCTGTGGACCGAGGGTAATCCTGGGGAGAAGTTACGCTTCACAAAGGGTCCATCGTGCAACTTGCCACAAGCGAGCCTGTTCCCAACATCGCGGCGCAGTTGGGCGATTTGGTCGAGTCCCTCATCAAGCGCGGCGCCGGGGTGAAAGATTCCGGCACCCTCCTGCCCGGTCACGGAGGTATGCTCGACCGCATCGACGCCATGCTGTTCGCGGTGCCGGCGGTGTGGGCGTACGGGGGTTGGCGGCTGATGCAGTAGTAGGCTTGCGGGTAAGCGTTAGGCTGCCAAGTGGATTGCTTCCGGATTGCCCGTGATCCGACCACTATCCGCGACCGGCAGTCTAGGCTGCTGGTGGGTTTGCGTCGAAACAAAAGCAGCCGCCAGGAGTAAAGCCCCGCGTCTATACTGCCGAATTCAGCCGCGTCTTGCGTGTCGGCGTCAGTCCTTCAGTCTCTCGTTTTCTGCTTGCGCCAGCTTGAGCAACGACAGGTCGGGGTCTGCCTGCTTCCACAGTGACAGGAAATCCTGGTACGATCGCCGCGCCGCTGGCTTGTCTCCGCTCAGGGCCTGCGCGCGTGCCAACTGCAATTGAGCCAGCGCCTCGATGGGAGCATTCTGCCCCAGCCCGCGATGCCCCAGCATCTTCGTGAACTGCGCAGCAGCATTTCCTCCCTGCCCGGCTTTCAGATAGACCATACCGCGGACATAGACCGGCACCATCACACTGACGTTTTCGATGCCCAGTTCGTAAGGAGTGGCGGCATCCAGCAACGCGATAGCCTGCTTGGCATCGCCCCGGTGCAGGGAGAGCGTGGCCCGAATCGACGGCAGCCAATAGCTCTGGATGATGGTGTCCAACGGCAACTCCACGTTCAACTGTTCTGCGATCTTCTGCGCCTGCGCGGCGTCACCCAGCTCAGCCAGAGTCAGCGCCGCCGCAATGCGAACGTCCCGACCGGGCGATAGGGCCAGAGCTTCGTTCGCCATTTGGCGCGCCTCAGCGGCGTTGCCGAACAATGCTTCCCGGTATGTTCCGCTGGCCAGCCACAGGGCGGCGCTTTCGATAGCTCCGTTGCGCTTGGCTGCCGCCACCGCGCGCTGGGTCGCCTCCCGTGCCTGTTTCAGCTGTCCGTAATACGCATCGGTGTCGGCCTGCTGCGCCCGCAACGGCGCCTCGGCGCCGAGATTGCCCGCTGCCGACTCGATCTGCCGCTGCATCTCCGCTTCGTCGTTCTGCAGGAAGGCGATGACGTAGCGCATCTCGCGCAGGTATTCGTTATCGAACTTGTGCTGCATCGCCTGGTCGTACATGGCCTTGGCCTCGTCCACCCGGTCCAGTGCCAGGTAGGCGCTGATCAGGTTGGCGTAGCCCGTGACCCTAGTGGGCGCAATTTCTATGGCGGCACGCGATTCCTCGGCAGCCTTTTCGAACTCACCCATGACTTCGTAGTTCAAAGACAGGTTGACGTGCGGGGCCACATCGGCCGGGTATTCCTGTGTCCACTGCTTGTACACCTGGTTCGCCTTTTCCAGTTCTCCCGTTGCGAAACTGTAATACGCGGCCTCGATGTAGAAGCGCTCGCGCTCGCTCACCCGGTCGCGCAGTTCGAATGCCTTGCGGAAGTTTTCGCTGGCCGCCGAGGTCTCCCGCAGGTTGTATTGCGCCATGCCCAATGAGGCATAGGCGCGAGCGAAGTTCGGATCCAGCGCAATCGCCCGCTGATGGTAGGGTACCGACTCTGCATCTCCCTTCGCCCCCTGCATGGATCGGCCGATGGAATAGGCTTTCAACGCCTCCAGCGACGACGTCGTCACCTCATCCAGCGGCTTATTGAAACGTTTGACCGAGATCTGCGATTCGCCCAGCTTTTCGCGCAGCTCGTTGCCGGCCTCGCCCAGTTGCTTGAGCACGTTGTCGCGGTTTGGGGCTTCCGCCTCCGCGCTGGCCAGGGTGTCGCCGGTGTCGCATTTCACCGCTTTCAGACCGATCAAGTAGTGGCTTCCCACAATGCCGATCGAGCCTTCCAGCAGCGCCTTGCTGTTGCTGCGCAGGCACACTTCCCGCGCAAGCTCGTTCGTCAGACGCTCGCCAGGCTGGCGATTCATCAACTTCAAGGTCGCATTCACGCGGGAATCGGGCAGGACGTTCAAAAACGCTGACTGCTCCAACTGAATGGAGATCGCATCTTTCAGGGTTCCGTCAAACACGTTTTCGCCTGTAGTGTTGGTGAAATCGGAGAGGACGATGGTGTCTTTTTCGGTCAGGCGCCTGGTTTGATGTGAGCGATAGTAAAGCCCCGCCGCTATAAGTGTCACGACCAACAGAACTGCCGCTGGCGCAATAATCCTCCCGACCTTTCCCTTCGGAGAGGCAGATGTTTCCTGCACGACCACTACCTTGCCCGAACTTGCTGTGAGGCTACGACCGATTTCTGTGTCGCGTTTCATTCGCTGCAGGTCGGCGCGAATGTCTGCGGCATGTTGGTAGCGCAGGTTGCGGTCTTTCTCCAGCGCCTTGTTAATCAGCGCTTCGACTTCCCCCGGAACCTGCGGATTGAGCTGCGATGGCGGCGTCGGGTTCTGGTGCAGGATCGCACCGCAGATCTCCCCAGAGCTTGAGCCTTCGAACGGGATCCTCCCAGTCGCCATCTCATACAGCACCGCTCCGAAAGAGAATAGGTCGGTGCGCGTATCTAATTCCTTTGCTCGCACCTGCTCTGGCGACATGTAGGCCACCGTCCCCATCATCGCTCCCGGGCTTGTCAGGTATGCCGCCCCGGAGTCGATGGACATGGTTTCTAGATTGTCACTGCTGCTGCCCTCTCTCCCCCGTGTGGGTAACTTCGCCAGCCCGAAGTCGAGAATCTTGGCGTGGCCACGCTTGGTGATGAAGATGTTCGCTGGTTTGATGTCCCGATGGACGATGCCAGCAACATGAGCGGCATCGAGCGCGTCCGCAATGTCGATGGCGATGGGAAGAAGCCGCTCAGATTCTAGCGGGCGTCCTGCGATCAGGTGCTTCAGCGTCAGGCCATCGAGGAACTCCATGACCATGAAGGCGCGACCGTGCTCTTCGCCGATGTCGTAAACGGTGCAGATGTTGGGATGGTTCAGCGCCGAGGCAGCGCGGGCTTCGCGGCGGAAGCGCTCCAGCGCCAGCGGATCGCGGGCAACGTCGTCGGGCAAGAACTTCAGGGCGACAAAGCGGCCCAAGCGGGCGTCCTCGGCCTTGTAGACGACGCCCATGCCGCCGCCGCCGAGCTTTTCAACGATTCGGTAGTGGGAGATGGTCTGGCCAATCATCCGGGAAATGCCTGGCTTTCGGGTCGCTTCATATTACGAACGCGGTACCGGTACGTCAACGAAAGGCGACTCTGGCGGGAGCATCTCGAACCCAGAACACTTGCTTCATGACGGTGTAACCGCGGAAACGGCCAGACAACTCCCGGTTGGTCGGCAAACCGGAAGCTAACGGTTTATTATTACTCGGTTGACAGCCCGGCTTGGGGCCCCGCTGCCGTCCCTTGTGGTTGAAGCCGAACCGCGCCGCCATCCCGTACAATGGACTTCTACCTGACTTTCGCATGAAACGCATCGCCATCCTGGGTTCGACGGGCTCGATCGGCCGCAGCACTTTGAGTGTGGTCGAAAGCTATCCTGACCGCTTTCAAGTTGCCACGCTGGCGGCCGGCAACAACGTCGAACTCACCTTTGAGCAAGCCGTGCGCTGGAAGCCCCGCGTCCTGTCGCTGGCCAAGGAGCAAGCTGCCGCAACCCTCCGCGCCAGACTACGCGGCGCGGGCCTCTCCGAGATTGACGTCGTGCATGGCGCCGCAGGCACAGTACGCGTGGCGACCCATCCCGAGGTGGATTTCGTGGTCAGCGCGATTGTGGGCGTCTCCGGCCTGGAGGCGACCTACGAAGCGGTGCGGGCAGGGAAGACCGTCGGCCTGGCCAACAAGGAATGCCTGGTAGTGGCGGGCGAGTTGATCACCGCCGAGGCGCGGAAACAAGGCAAGGCGCTGCTGCCGATCGACAGCGAACATAACGCCGTCCACCAGTGCTTGCGCGGCGGGCGGATGGACGGGGATGCCAACGAGGTCGAGCGCATCTGGCTTACCGCTTCCGGCGGGCCATTTCTGAAGACCCCCAAGTCGAAATTTGCATCCATTACGGTGCAACAGGCGCTCAACCATCCCACCTGGAAGATGGGGAAAAGGATCACCATCGACTCGGCAACTCTGATGAACAAGGGGTTCGAGGTGATCGAGGCCTGCCGGCTCTTTAACGTGCCGCCCGAGCGCGTGCAAGTCGTTGTGCATCCGCAGTCTACGATCCATTCTCTGGTCGAATTCGTGGATGGCAGCATACTTGCTCAGATTTCCGTGACCGATATGCGTCTGCCCATTTTGTATGCGCTGACGTATCCGGAGCGGATTCCCTCGGAGTTGCGCTTCTCGATCGGTGACTTAAGGCATCTGGATTTCTGCCCCCCGGATATGAGTAAATTTCCTTGTCTCGGTTTAGCCTACGAAGCCGCGGCAGCCGGAGGCGCAAAAACCATCGCACTGAACGCCGCCGACGAGGTCGCGGTGGCCGCGTTTCTGGACGGGCAGATCGGATTCGAGGACATTCCTCGGATCATCGAAGAGACAATGGCTGCAACGCCCGCCGGACATTTGGAATCTATACAGAAGGTACTTGCTCTGGATACCGAGGCCCGCCTTTTGGCAAGAGAAGTTGCGCAGCGCCGCCGCCGCAAGGGATCGCCCATCGGGGCCATTTCGCAATAGAAAGTTTGGAGTAGTCTAAAGAATGATGCCGCAGCTTCTGTCCATCCTCCACACCATCTTCGTCATGGGCATCGTGCTCGGATTCATGATCCTGATTCATGAGTTCGGCCACTTCGCCGTCGCCAAGTATTTCGGCGTCCGGGTGGAAGTGTTTTCCATCGGCTTCGGCAAGCGGCTGCTGGGCTTCACCAAAGGCGAGACCGACTATCGCATCAGTGCCATTCCGCTGGGCGGGTACGTGAAGATGTCGGGCGAGAACCCGATGGACGACCGCACCGGCGATCCGGGAGAGTTTCTCTCGCATCCGCGCTGGCAGCGTTTTTTCATAGCCCTGGCCGGACCGGCGATGAACGTCATGCTCGCCGTCGCCCTGCTCACCGGTGTCTACATGTTGCATTATGAATACCCCGCCGATCTCGACGAGCCGGCCGTTGTGGGATGGGTGAACCCAAATACTCCCGCTGAAAAGGCAGGAATCCAGAGAGGCGACAAGATTGTCCGGGTCGAGGACATCGCGAATCCGAATTGGGAGCAACTGGAAGCCAAAGCGATGCTCAGCCCGAATCAGCCCCTGAAATTCGGCATTGAGCGCGACGGCAAAGTCTCGGAGAAGATCCTGGTTCCGGAGCCGCTCGGGTCCTATCAATACGGCGCCATCGGTTGGGTGCCGCAGGAGTCCACAGGTGCTTTGACGCTCGTCGAACCCGGAATGCCCGCCGACAAGGCCGGGATCAAGATCGGAGACCAGATCCTCTCCGCGAACGGGCAGGACATTCCCCACCTGGGAGCGCTCATCCAGCTTTTGAACCGCACCAAAGATCAGCCTCTCGAACTGGTGATTCTCCGCAACGGCCAGAAACTACCCGTCACGGTGAAACCGGCCCTTTCGCCGGGAGGAGGCGCCCAAGGGCCAGCCTACCGGATCGGCGTCGCCAGCCTTCCTACCAAAGTGATCAAGCTCAATTTCTCGGACGCGCTGCAGCGCTCTCTATCGGACAACAAGAGAAGCTCTTTCCTCATCCTTGAGTTACTGCAAAAGATGGTGCAGCACAAAGTCTCCATGCGTCAGGTCGATGGCCCGATTGGCATCGGCAGGGACATTGGCGAAGCCGCCCGCGAGAAGGGCTGGACTCCGCTGCTCGGCATCACGGCCGCCATCAGCTTGAACCTGGGCATCATGAACCTGCTGCCAATTCCCATCCTGGACGGCGGCGTCATCCTGCTCCTCTTCATCGAGAGCCTCATGCAGAAAGAAATCAGCCTGCCCATCAAAGAACGCATCTATCAGGCCGCGTTCGTCTTTCTGGTGCTCTTTGCCGTCATGGTGATCTATAACGACCTGGTCAAAACCCTGCCGGGGCTGACCAGGATGCCGTAAGCGCGCTTTAACGCAGGGCACGCCGAGATCGCAGAGGAAATTCGGTTTTGCCAAGGACTTCTCTGTGCTCTCTGCGTCTTCTCGGCGTCCTTTGCGTCGAAGGGTTTGGCTGATAGCTAGCCTAAGGATTACGCCCCCATCTCGCGCTTTTCCCATCCCTAGTCTAAAATAGACCTCAAGCATGGCTGAAATTCACCGTAGAAAAACCTTTACCGCGACCATAGGTGCAGTCCGCGTGGGCAGCAATGCACCGGTTATGGTGCAGTCCATGACCAACACCGATACCGCGGACATCCCTGGCACCATCAAGCAGGTCGCCGCCCTCGCCCGTGCCGGCAGCGAAGTCGTCCGCGTCACCGTCAATAATGACGACGCCGCCAAGGCTATCCCCCACATCGTCGAAGGGCTTGAAAAGCAGGGCTTGCGCGTGCCCATCATCGGCGACTTCCATTACAACGGACACCTCCTGCTGACCAAGTATGCCGGCTGCGCCGAGGGTCTGGCCAAATACCGCATCAATCCCGGCAATGCCAGCATCGGACGGAAGAACGACGACAACTTCCGCACCATGATCGAGGTTGCCGTGAAGCACCAGAAGCCGGTGCGTATCGGCGTGAACTGGGGATCTCTGGATCAATCGCTGCTGACGAAAATGATGGACGAGAACTCGCGCCTGCCGGAGCCGAAAGAAGCGCGCGAAGTGACCATGGAAGCGATTGTGGTCAGCGCGCTCAGTTCGGCGAAACTGGCCGAGCAGCACGGACTGCGCCCCGACCAGATCATCCTCAGCGCAAAAGTCAGCGGCGTGCAGGATCTGATCGATGTGTATCGCATGTTGGCCTCGCGTTGCGAGTATCCGCTGCATCTGGGACTCACCGAAGCCGGCATGGGGGCGAAAGGCATCGTGGCTTCGAGCGCGGCCATGGCGGTGCTGCTGCAAGAAGGCATCGGCGACACCATTCGCGTTTCGCTCACGCCCGCTCCCGGCGGCGATCGCACCGAAGAAGTTCGAGTGGCACAGCAGATCCTGCAGTCGCTCGGCATTCGCAGCTTCACCCCGCAAGTCACCGCCTGCCCCGGATGCGGCCGCACCACCAGCACTTTCTTCCAGGAAATGGCCGAACAGATCCAAACCTACCTGCGCGAGCAGATGCCGGTGTGGAAGGAACGCTACACGGGCGTGGAAGAAATGAAAGTCGCCGTGATGGGCTGCGTTGTAAACGGACCCGGCGAATCCAAACACGCCAGCCTGGGAATATCTCTGCCCGGAACATTCGAAGAACCGAAGGCGCCGGTCTATGTGGATGGCCGCCTGTTCACTACCCTGAAAGGCGACAAGATCGTCACCGAGTTCATCAAGATTCTTGACGACTACGTCGAGTCCCACTACGCGGTTAAGGAAAAAGAAGCGGTCGTCTAGCAGGCTGCGGAAAAAGTCGCCGAGCGCACAAGAAGCTCACCTCAGGCGCTGAAGCGCGACACATTGTCAACGACTTACGGCACGACTGAAGTCGTGCCCTTCCCAGAACCTGTTTAGAATGGAGTTCTTCCGCAGCCTGCTAGACTCTCTTCCCGGCAGGTTTTGCTGGAATCTTGAGAAAAGGGCAGAAAGGTTCCTAATTGAATGAGGCGACCGCCTCGTCCTGGACATGGAAAACCTCGAACAAGTTCAGCAATCCGATCATCTTCAAGGTTTGCACGGTAAACTTGCTTGGGTTCAGCAGCTTAACCGCACCGCCTCGCTGTTTTGCGGCTGTCATACAGCGGACCAGGAGGCCGATTCCACTGGAATCGATCATCGGAACCTCTGAGAGTTCCAGAATAATCCGGATTGTTCCGTTGTCCATCAGTTCGTCCAGGTTTTCGCGAAGCCGGTCCACGGCAGCGCCCAGCGTGATCTTGCCAGTCAGCTTAATCAGCTTTACGTCTCCCAGACTCCGAACTTCTCCCAGACTCCGAATCTCGATTTCCACGTTAGGCCCCACCCGAGGCGACCGCGATCCCGGTTCGCGAGATCGCGTGTTCTTGGCAAATCAACATATCCGCGAGATCGTGTTGACTCTCACCCAAGCGTCTGCTAGAGTGCCTGCTCAAATTAGAGGAAGCCCGGCATTTTTGCAAGCCGGAAGTTTTCCCCGCCCGGTGTTGTTCCGCGCCACGTCTATGACGCCACAGGGATCTAATCTAGACATCAATATCGCTGGCTTTGCCTCACGACTGCTCGAATGGCGTGAGACGGCCGACCGTGCCCGGATTACCGTCCAGACCATCGTGGACCGGTTTCCGGGCGCCACCGCTACCGTCTATCTCCTTTCGGAAGACGAACAGGGTCAGTTCTGGTCCGCTCGCGCCACCGCAGGAGATGACGCCGGGCCGGATCCAGTCATCCCCGCGGAAGCCGGAACCTTAGGATCGCTGTTCCGCGACCGGCAAATGATGGTCTTCGAGGGCAGAGCGCTGGTCCGTGAAGATTACGCCCATCTCAATGTTCGCCGCACGCTGCAATACCTTGCGTGTGTTCCCTTGCTCCACAAAGAAGCGCTTATTGGTTCCATCGAGATCCTGAGCTTCGACGCCCTATTGGATCGGACATCGCTCGCGGCTCTGGAACCTCTGGCCGAGATCGCCGCCCAGGCGCTGGTTTCCTCTCGGCAATATGAAGAAGAACGCGACAACTCCCTGACCTCGATCACGCGGCTCACCCAGTTCTACGACATCGAAAAAGCCTTCAGTTCCACTCTCGAGATGAATGAGTTGCTTCCAATTATCGGCAACAAGATCCGGGAAAGTTTGGAGTGCCAAGGGGTCAACCTCTGGCTGGTGCAAGGCGATGGCAGCCTTTCGCTGATGCATCAAGCCGGGGTTGACGTGACGACCACGGAGCGAATGGTTCAGAAAGAAGGCGAAGGGATTGCGGGCGACGTCTCGGAAAACGGCGAAGCGGTGTTGATTGCGGAACCCGAAGACGAGCGGTTGATGCGCCGGAACCAAGGCCTGGGAGAAGGGAAGATCGCATCCCTCATGGTCGTGCCGTTGATCGACAAGGGCTCTCTGGTGGGAGTGATCGAGGCGGTCAATCCGCTCGACGGCAAGCCCTTTGATGAAGACGATCTGTTCGTGCTCACCAGCCTGAATGAGACGGCGACCATCGCTCTCCACAATGCCAGCCTGCTGCTCGCCGAGCGCAAGGTCGAGATTCTGGAAACGCTGGTCAGAGTCAGCCAAGAAATCACATCGACGCTGAACCTGGAGCGCGTGCTGCAGACCATTGTCAATGCGCCCCAGGCCGTAATTCCTTACGAGCGTGCCGCCATTGCCCTGGAGCAGGGCGGGAAATACAAACTCTGTGCCGTCACCGGGGTTACGCAAGTCGATGAGGACGCTCCTGACATTGCTCCGCTCAACGCCGTCCTACGCTGGGCACTGCTGTCAGGGGAAACCGTGCACGTTAGGCAGCACGGCGAACAGATCGACACCGCGCGGGAAGAAACCCGTGCCAAGTTCCAGAGTTACTTCGAGACGTCGGGAATGAGGGGGTTTTACGCGATTCCGCTCACCGACGACACTGGCCGAGTTGGCATCCTGGGCCTGGAAAGTGCGGACCCGGATTTTCTTTCCCCGGCCCATTTGGAGATCCTGCAGGTCCTGGCCGGACAAGCGACCGTCGCGCTGCGCAATGCACAGATGTACAAGGAAGTACCGTTCATCTCCGTCCTGGAACCGGTGCTTGCCAAGAAGCGGCAGTTCATGGCCATGGGAAGACGGCGGCGCACCTTGATGGTCGTTGCCGCCGCCGCAGTCGTGATCTTCCTGGCGGGGTTCCCGTTACCCCTGCGGGTGGATGGAGACGCCGTCGTGGCTCCACTGCACTCCGCGGAGATACAACCCGAGGTGGAGGGAGTGGTCAGCCGAGTATTCGTTCGGGAAGGTGATCGCGTCACCCATGACCAGGTCATCGCGGAACTCGCGGATTGGGAGGCGCGCTCGGCGCTGGCCCAGGCGGAGTCCAAGTATCAGACCGCTCTGCTGCAGATGAATCGTTCGCTGGCAGCGAATGACGGCAGCGAAGCGGGGGTGGAGCGGATCCAGGCCGACTACTGGAAGTCGGAGGTCGCGAGGGATCGGGAACTGCTGGACAAGATGCGATTGCGGTCACCGATCGACGGTCTGGTGGCGACGCCCCACGTGGAAAACATGGTGGGGAGGCGCTTGCAGTATGGAGACAGCTTCGCCGAAGTGGTCGACACCTCGCGGGCAGTCGTCGACGTCGCAGTCGAAGATACCGATTCCGGACTGCTGCGCGCCGGGGCGCGGGCTTCGGTCAAGCTCAACAGTTTCCCGATGCGAATCTTTCGCGGCGACGTGATCGTTGTCAGCCCTAGGGGAATCCTGCAGGGCGATGCGCGAGTATTTTTCGCGCGGGTTGCGATCGCAAACTCCGACGGAGCCATTCGCGCCGGCATGGAAGGACGAGGAAAAGTGCGCGTGGGATGGTATCCGGCCGGCTATGTCCTGTTTCGCAAACCGCTATTGTGGATCTATGCGCGAGCCTGGTCGTGGTTTGGAGTGTGAGGACTGGAGTGTGAGGAAATGCAAAATAGAAGACCAAACGGGCTTGCTCTAGTCCTGCTGTGCGTGGCTCTGCTGCCGTGGGTGGCCTGCTCTCAGAAGAGCGCGGAAGTCATAGCCGCTCCCTCTCCAGCACCTTCCGGGACGCCTGTGCCGGCGGCGAGTGGGCCGGCTAGCGACAGCGGGTTTACGGTTTCAGGTCCATTAATTGTCGAACATCAGCTTGACGTGCTCGCGCAGCGCGACGGCATTCTCGCAAAGCTACTCTCCGACGCGGGCGCCCACGTTCGCACTGGGGACCTGTTAGCGCAGCTGGATGACCGGGAACTGACGGCGGACTTGGAGGCGGCACGGGCCAAGACCCGGAGCATCGAGGCCGACTTGAAGAACTGGGAAGCCGAAGCGAAGGTCACGCAGGCGGACTACGAACGCGCCCAGAAAATGTGGGATGCCCAGATCCTCACCAAGGAGCAACTCGAGCACGCCAAGTTTAAGGCGGAATCGGAAACGTGGGATGTCCGGCGGGTTCGCGAATTGCTCGCGAATGCCGGCCAGTTGGAGCGTTCCCTTGAACTGGAACTGGACAAAACCGAGATCCGCGCGCCCTTTGCAGGCGTGGTGGCCCGGCGCTACGTGCGCCAGGGACAACAGGTGGCTAAGGGAGACCGGCTGTTCTGGGTTACGGCCGAGGGCCCGTTGCGAATGCGCTTCACTTTGCCGGAGAAGTTCATCGGGCGAGTCCATAAGGGTGAAGAACTGCCATTGATGACTCCGGATCTGCCAGACCAAAAATACAAAGTCAGAGTGGTGGAAGTGAGTCCAGTCGTCGATCCCGCCAGCAGCACCATCGAAGTCACGGTGGAAATCGAGGGAAAACCGGGCTCGCTCCGGCCCGGCATGGACGCGAGCGTTAACCTCCCGAACCTGCGATGAACATCACCGAAGCACTGAACGAGGTGTTGCCGGAAATACCGGCGCGCGCAATCAGCCGGCACTATCCTCGCCTTCATCCAGACATTGTCTTTAAGGAGCACGTTCGGAGAGGTGAGACCGTAGTTCGCGCTTTTGTGCCTGGGGTGGAATCCATGTTCACTTTCACGCCCCAGAATTGGCAATTCACCCGGCTCTTCAACGGCCAGCGGTCCTATGAAGAGATCGCTGACCTGTACTTTGAAGAGACCGGAATTCCATACTCGGGGCAGGAGGTTCGCGACTTAGCAGACAGTCTCGATAGCATCGATTTCTGGTACAAGACTCCTCTAGAAAAAAACGTCGCCTTGATGCAGAAAACCGCCGAAGAACGGCGGAAACTATTCAAACAAAAGAAGAAGGTGGGCGACCTGTCCTTGATCGCTTTTCCCGCCATCAACCCTGACCGATTCCTTGATTGGCTGCACGAGCGCATAGCCTTCGTCTACACGTGGTGGTTCACCCTGATTACGTTGTTAGCGTTTGCCTTTATGGCTGGTATCTTCTTTACGCACTGGGGTGAAATCGGCCGCGACACTCTTCAGTTCTATAATTTTGCTGACAAGACCTGGTGGGATGTGGCCGTATTCTGGCTTTTAGCAACGGTGCTCATGTCCATCCATGAGATCGGCCACGGTCTGACCTGCAAGCATTACGGCGGTCGGGTTGCCGCCATGGGTTTCATGCTCATCTATCTGAGCCCCGCCTTTTTCACCGATACCACCGAGGGTATGGTGACCGGCGACCGCAACCAGCGACTGATGATTACTGTGTCAGGCGTGTGGACTGAATTAATGATTTGCGCCATTGCCACATTTGTCTGGTGGGGCGCCGCACCGGGAACCGCAGTCCATGATTTTGCTTACACCATCATCCTGATCACCGGCATCGGCGTGGTTCTGATCAATTGGAACCCATTGATGAAACTCGATGGCTACCACATGCTTTGTGAAATCCTGGGCATCGTCGATTTGAAGGAAGCCTCCACAATTTATGTTTCCTCCTGGGTACGAAAATATGTCTGGCGGCTCCCTGTGGAAGTCCCCTATGTGCCCAGGCGCCGGCGGCTGGGTTTCGCCGTCTACGCAATCCTCTCGGGCCTTTACAGCTACACCGTCCTCTACATCCTGGCCAGGTTCGTGGGAAACGCCTTCCGGAACTTCAATCCCGAGTGGTCGTTCATTCCCGAGTTTGCCACGGCGGGACTGATCTTTCGCTCACGTATCCGGACTCTGGTGAACTTTATGAAATTTGTCTACCTGGACAAGAAAGACCGTGTCCGAGCCTGGGTTACTCCGCGGCGATCCCTCGCGCTGGCGGGAATCATCGTCGCCCTCGCGCTCGTACCCGTGTGGCATGAAACCGGCGATGGACGCTTTTTGCTCGAGGCGGCCAATCGAGCGTTCGTTCGCAACCTCGTGCCCGGAACAGTAACCGCAGTTTATGCGGATGAAGGGCAGTCCATAACCGCCGGCGCTCTGCTGATCCGACTGCGTAATCTGGCGCTGGAATCAAAATTAGGGCGCACCCAGGCAGAGTATGAGGTCGCCAAGGCCCGGGCAGCAGAGGCCCTCCTGCACAACGCCGATCTTGGCGCAGTCGTCAAGGATCGAGAGCGCCTCGCTCGCCAAACGGAAGGCCTCGCTTCCGAGGCCGCTAACCTCGATTTGCGAAGCCCCATTTCAGGAGTTGTGCTGACTCCCCGCGTGGGCGATCGGATGGGGTCGCACCTCGTCGAAGGGACGGAATTGGTCGAAGTGGCTGACCTGAATACCTTGAGAGCCCATATCTATCTCTCGGAGCACGACATGTACAAGCTGCGGGCCGATTCCTACGCACGTCTGCAAATTGATGGCACGTTCGGGTTACAGGAAGTGCGGAGATTCACGGTGGCTCCGGAATCTGCTCAGATTCCGCCGGGTCTGATCGACCTTACCAAGTACAAAGGCTTGCGTCCGCCCAACTTCTACGTGGCGGACCTTTTGTTCGAGAACCATGGCGGCTACCTGAAACCAGGGATGACCGGGACGGCCCGGTTCTACGGGGAAAGAACCAGCTTCGCTCGCCTCGTCTGGAAGAGAGCGGGGGACTTCATGGGCCGCAAGATCTGGTGAAAAGAGAAAGGCTGCGCATGTTGCGCAGCCTTTCGAATCCGAGCCTTTGAGTCAGTCCAAAGATCCGCAACAACCGCTGGGCTACCGCTTTGCGGCGACGCGGCTGGCGGCAACGCGGGTGGCAGCAACGCGAGAGGCGGCAACGCGAGAGGCGGCAACGCGAGAGGCAGCTACGCGAGAGGCAGCAACGCGAGAGGCGGCAACGCGAGAGGCGGCAACGCGAGAGGCGGCAACGCGAGAGGCGGCAACGCGAGAGGCGGCATTCTTAGTAGCGGGCGTTACCGATGCAGTCTCGGCCGGGGTGCTGGCCATGATCGCCTTGTTGGTTGTGTTCAGGGTGCTGATCAACGATTTCTTCTGGATAGTCATGGCATGCTCCTCAGCTTTAGTTTTGATCGCTTCAACTGATCGCTCTTGCCTAGAGCACGGGCCGTGCCAAACCCAAAGGGCTCAAGATCAGAACTGCCAAGCATAAGAATCTAAACTGTTTAGTATTTGTCTTGGAAGGGCTTCGCAATCGGTCCCGAGCAGTGAAAAAAAGCTTCTGGTTAATTATTAACCATCTCATGGTCAATTATTAACCATTGCTCCCGTCCGATCAAAGCTTCAGCTTCCGGCAAAGGTACTTCATGCGTTGCGGGTCGATATGGAGCAGAGCGGCGGCGGCAGATTTCTTGCCGTCCGTCCGGCGGAGGGCGGCGTTGAGATAGGCGATCTCAATCTTTTCCATCTCGGCATCGAAGTCCACTCCCCCTTCCGGGATCAGAATGGCCTCCTGGCTGGCTGCACTCGTAGAGAGGAGCAGTTGCGGCAGGTGATGGGCTGTGATCACCGGGCCATCGTTCATGATGACCATGCGCTGGATCACATTTTCCAGTTCGCGCACATTGCCCGGCCAGGGGTAGTCCTCAAGGATCTCCATGATTTCGGGTTGCAGTTGCTTGGCCGGTTTCCGGTTAGCGGTGCAATACAACCTGAGGAAATGCTCGGCCAACAGGGGAATGTCCCCGCGACGCTCGCGCAGGGGAGGGACGACGATGGGGACAACGTTGATGCGATAAAAGAGGTCCTCACGAAACCGTCCCTTCTTCACCTCCGCTTCCAGATCGTCGTTGGTAGCGGTAATGAGGCGGAAATCAATCTTCTTCGCAGCTCTTCCCCCCAGCCGCTGCACCGACCGCTCCTGAAGGGCGCGGAGCAGTTTGCTCTGCAACCCAAGGTTGAGGGTCGTAATCTCGTCCAGGAAAAGCGTCCCGGTGTGTGCCAACTCGATCAGACCCGGCTTGGCGCTGTCGGCGCCGGTAAAGGCGCCTTTTTCATATCCGAAAAGCTCCGATTCAATCAGTGTCTCCGGGAGAGCGGAGCAGTTCAGGCACACGTAAGGTTTGTCGTGGCGTTCGCCGCTCTGGACGATCGCCTGGGCAACCAGCTCTTTCCCCACCCCACTCTCGCCCCGAATTACGACGCTGGCGTTGCTGCCCGCGACCGCCTCGATCGCTTGGTACACCTTGCGCATGGACTCGCTGCCGCCGATCAGGCCGCAGAAGGCGGAGCGGTTTTCGACCTGCTCCAGCAGCCATCGCCCTTCGAACTGCAGAGCTCGCTTTTCCAGGGTTTGCAGCAGCACGGTTCGCAGTTGCTGACCGTCAACCGGTTTGAGAAAGAAATGGTCTGCCCCCGCCTGACTGGCCTGCAGGGAAAGTTCGCTGCCGGTCGAAACGGTGATGGCCACCATGATCAGGTCATCCCGCAACCGGCGCATCTCCTGCAGCACCTCGATGCCGTCGGCGGCGTCCTCCCCGATGCTTTCCAAATCAAGGACAATTCCATGAGTATCCGCATCATCGATGAGTGTCTTGATTTGTGATTCCGTGCTGGCCAGGGTAGCGCGGAAGTTCGGCGCCAGCGCCCGGCGCATGTCCCGGAACATCTGCTCGTCCAAGGTCACGATGGCGACCGAATAGCGCTCGGCGACGGGGAGACTACGGTCGCTGGCAGATTGGAAACCCATAGAAAGTCGGAATCAGCGCCTGATTATACGATAGAACGATAGACCGGCTATCTGTTAAGGTGCTTCCGGCCCAGAGCCATCCGATCAGAGGAACGACCTTGGATTTCGACGAGGCGCACAAACAACGGCGCATGGGCCCTCGCGCTCGGTGTCCATTTGCTAACTTCCCGCGTCCGCTTTATGTTTTCCCGAGGAGAGAAATGCACATGTCCAGGCGTTCGTCGCTCCAATCGCCGATCCTGCCGCTGCTGCTGGTGTTGTTGTATTCCCTTTTCGCCACGGCTCAGGCCAAACCCGTCGACGCTGAAGGCCATCCGTGGTGGCAGCACGCCGTGTTCTACGAAATCTATCCCCGCAGTTTTGCCGACAGCAACAACGACGGCATCGGCGACCTCAACGGCATTAGCTCCAAAATGAGTTACCTGCATGAACTGGGCGTCGACGCCATTTGGATCACGCCCTGCTATCCCTCGCCCCAAGTCGATTTCGGCTACGACGTTTCCAATTACGAGAACATCGACCCCATGTACGGAACCCTCGCCGACTTCGATCGCATGGTTGCCCAGGGCAAGAAACATCATGTCCGCATCATTATGGATTTTGTGCTGAACCACACCTCCGACCAGCATCCGTGGTTCTTGGATTCGAAGTCTTCCCTCACCGCGCCGCATCGCGACTGGTACATCTGGCGCGACGGCAAAGCGTCCGGACAGCCGCCCAACAACTGGATCTCTCTTTTTGGCGGCCCGGCGTGGAAGCTCGACCCCACCACCAATCAGTACTATTACCACTTCTTCTACGCCCAACAACCGGATCTCAACTGGCGCAATCCCGCAGTCGAAAGAGTGATGCTCGACACCACCCACTGGTGGTACCAGCGCGGTGTTTCCGGATTCCGCCTCGACGCGGTTGACACGCTGTTCGAAGATCGCGACCTGCACGACAACCCCATTCTTCCTGGTACCAACAAGCAGGGCGATCCCAACATGCAGAACCAATTCAACACGAACCTGCCCGAGCTTCACGACGTGCTCCAGAAGTTGCGCAAGGTCGCCGACGAATCCCAAGCCGTGCTCATTGGCGAGACCTGGACTGCGAACGTCGCCGAACTCGACCGCTATTACGGCCAGGGCGGCAATGAACTCCAGATGCCCATGGACTTCATGTTCACCACCGTCAACAAGCTTTCCCCACCCGAATTTCGGCGCCAGATCGCGGCCGTCGATGGCGCTCACGGTTGGCCGGTGTTCGTGATCGGCAATCACGATATCGTCCGCTCCTACAACCGCTACGGAGACGGTAAGAACAACGACGCCATCGCCAAGCTGATGGGCGCTTTCTACCTGACGCTGCGCGGCACGCCCATCATGTATTACGGCGAAGAAATTGGCATGGAGAACAACACTCCCACGGCCAGGGAAGACGTAAAAGATCCGATCGGCCGCACCGGATGGCCGGCGGAAAAAGGCCGCGACGGCGAACGCACCCCCATGCAATGGAACACCGCGCCCAACGCCGGATTCAGCAAGAAGGATCCGTGGCTGCCCGTGCCCCCAAGCTACCAGACTCACAACGTGGCGACCGAGTCAAAAGATCCTAACTCAATTCTGAACCTCTACAAGAAGGTTCTGGCGCTGCGCCACACCAACCAAGCCTTACTCGAAGGCAGTTACACCGCTCTCAACGAAGACGACCCTAACGTGATGTCTTACCTGCGCAGCTACAAGGGAAAAGCCGTGCTGGTGGTGCTGAACATGTCGGCTGCTCCGCAAAAGGCAACCTTCAACCTTTCACCACAGGGATTCAGCCAGGCTTCGCTGAAAACCCTGATCGCATCGCCGGAGGCGTCGGCAAAAGGGAATGAAGTTGCCCTCGAACCCTTTGGACTGCTGATTGCGGAAGTGAGTCAATGAGGGAGCGGAATTCTGAAAGTGGCCTCATAAATGGTTTTCAGAGCAAGCGCGCGGCCCTCAGGGGCTAAAGCCCTCGTTCTTGTTGGCCGTTAGCGGCACGGCTGAAAGCCGTGCCCTTCCCAAAACCATTTATGAGACGAGTTCTAACGCCTTGCCCTAACGCCGCCAACCTGCGTATGGTTACGAAGTGAAGTTCCCGCGCTGCAGTGGAATCCTGCTTCACCTCACGTCTCTGGCCGCCCGCTTCGGCATCGGAGATCTCGGCCCCTGCGCCTATGAATTCGCCGACTTCCTCTCTGCCGCCGGGCAGAAATTGTGGCAAGTGCTGCCGCTGAATCCCACCGGATACGGCGATTCTCCCTACCAGTGCTTCTCCGCCTTTGCCGGCAACCCAATGCTGCTCAGCCTTGAGCGCTTGCGCGATCAGGGATTGCTGCAAGCGTCGGACTGGGCCGAGGCCCCGTCATTTCCCGAAGACTTCGTCGACTATGGGGCAGTGATCGATTTCAAGATGGCAGCCTTGCGCCGTGCGGCGCAGGTTTTCTTTGCCGACGCGTCCCGCGCCGATCATGCCGCCTTCGACCGCTTTTGCGAGAGCGCCAGTTCATGGCTCGAAGACTACGCGCTCTTCATGGCCTGCAAAGATGCGCACCATGGAACGATCTGGACCTCATGGGATGCGCAGATTCGCCAGCGAGACGCGCGGGCGGCGATCGAGTGGTCCAGGAAGCTGGCGCCGGAACTGAGGGCCTACAAGTATTGGCAATTCGAATTCTTCCGGCAGTGGGAGCAACTCAAGACCTATTGCCAGCAGCGCGGCATCCGCTTCATGGGCGACATCCCGATCTATGTGGCGCACGACAGCGCCGACGTATGGGCTCATCCCGATCTCTACTACCTCGACGATCGGGGCTGCCCGACCGTAGTCTCCGGCGTGCCCCCCGATTATTTCAGCGCCACCGGACAGCTTTGGGGAAATCCCATTTATCGCTGGGACCTGCTCGCCGCCGGCGGATACCAGTGGTGGATCGAACGATTCCGCGCCTCGCTCGCGCTCTTCGATATGGTGCGCCTCGATCATTTCCGCGGATTTGAATCGTATTGGGAGGTTCCCGCCAGCGAAACGACCGCCATTCACGGGCGCTGGGTGAAAGGGCCCGGAGAAGATTTCTTGTTGGCACTGCAGAACGCATTCGGCGGCCTGCCCATCGTCGCTGAAAATCTGGGCGTCATCACGCCGCCGGTCGAGAAGTTGCGGCACCAGTTCGGTTTGCCGGGCATGAGTCTTTTACAATTCGCGTTCGGCACCGATCCGCAGGGTCCATCGTTTCGTCCGCATAATTACAGTCGCGACCTCGTCGCCTACACCGGCGGCCACGACAATGACACGACGGTGGGCTGGTGGTCGAGTTCCGGCGCTGGCGACAGCACGCGCACTCCGGAGGATGTCCGCAAGGAGCACGACTTCGCGCGCGCCTATCTCAACTTCAAATCCAACGACGATTCCGAAATCAACTGGGTCATGATCCGAGCGGTAATGGCGTCGGTGGCGGACGTTGCCATCATCCCGCTGCAGGATGTGCTGGGCCTGGGCAGCGCAGCGCGCATGAATCTTCCCGGCAAAGTCAGCGGAAATTGGAAATGGCGCTATCGTCCGGGCGCATTGAGCAGCGACTTGAGCGCGAGACTTCGAAGCTTGGTCACGCTGTACGATCGCTAACATCGGCGGGCGCGACGCAGATTCGGAGTCAGAGCCCGCCCTTTCTCCACGCGCAGGAGAAGCCAGCTGTCTGCGCCTGCCGCAGCGATCACAGCGGCTTGGCATCGAAGCCGCTGAGCAAGGCCGCTTCCCTTAACTTTCGATCGGTTGTCAAAAACACGCGCCCTTGAGGAGCGTCTTCGCACCACTCCAAAGCCGCCGCCAACTGGAACGAGTCGGCGGCCCGCAAGTCGTAACGCTCCACCAGTTGTGTCGCCTTCGCGCGCAAAGCGTTCGATGGCTGAATCACGGACCACGAATCGGCAAGTCTCTTGGCCAGTTTACGAGCTTTGCTCCAGTCGCTGGAATCGAGTTGCTTCATCCGCACAAGGCGGGCAAGGGCACTCGCAATCTCGACCGGCGCCGCCCACCAGACCGCAGCGTCATGGATCTTATGCAGGGCGATCGCTCGAGGCGTGGCGCCCTGCCGCACGCAGAGAGGAACCAGAGCGCTGGTATCCCAGAAGGCCAGGGTCCGCATTAGCGGTTCTCCCGCTCTTCCTGCCACACCTGCTCGATGGCCTTATCGGAAACATTTCCTGGCGGTTCCGGCCAGGATGCCGAGACCGGTCGTTTCTTTAAGGGTGGTGTGAGAATGCCACGAGCGACCAGCCGGCGTTCCTGCTCGGAGAGATCCTCCAGGGGGCAGGGCACGATTCGTGCCACCGGTTTGTTACGATCGCAGACCAGCACCTCTTCGCCACCCCGCACGATCCGTAGGTGGGCGCTGAGCCGGGCTTTCAGATCGCCGATGTTTACGGTCCGCATGCTTCCATTATAGCGAATATGACCATGTTGGTCATCTTCTATTTGCTCGTTTGAAATGCTAGCCTGAAATCGTGATGCGCGAATGTGTTGTCCATCCCGCTGTTCTCATTGCCTACGTGCTGCTTGCCCTGGCGGCAAACTCGTCGGTCGCACCTGCCCCCTATTGGACCGTCGTCAACCAACCCGCCCGCCTGGTCAACGGAAGCCCAGTGCTGTTCCGCGTCACCACGCCGAAGCCAGTGCGTACACTTTCGGGCAACTGGTTGGGTCACGAGATCGCATTCAGTTTCGACGCGAGTCACAAGTCATGGTTCGCGCTCGCCGGGGTCAGTCTTGAAACCAAGCCGGGAGCCTATCCACTCCAGCTTCACGCCGAGGCTTTGGCGGAACAATCCGCCGGACGATCTGCCGGACCAACGATCTCGTTTGAAAAGAAATTTCGAGTGCACCGCCAACGCTATCCCCGCGTGCCGCTGAAGGTACCCGACCGCTATACGGCACCCAGCCCCGAAGACACGCGCCAGATCGAATTGGACAAGGAAGCGAAAACCGAGATCCTTAAGACTGTCAGTGCCGAGCGCGAATGGAAAGGCTCGTTCGCACCGCCGGTGAATGCCGAGATCTCGGGCGTGTTTGGAGTCGAGCGCGTCTTCAACGGTTCGGTCCAAAGCACGCATCAGGGGCTCGATTTCCGCGTGCCCAGTGGAACCGAGGTCGCAGCCGCCAACAGCGGACGCGTCATCCTGGCGCGGCCGATGTTCTTTGAAGGGAATTGGGTGGTGATCGACCATGGCCAGGGGCTGCTGACGCTCTATCTGCACTTGTCGAAATTTTCCGTCAAAGAAGGTGACGAGGTGAGTAAAGGGCAGCCGATCGGACTGAGCGGCGGCACGGGCCGCGCCACCGGGCCGCACCTGCATCTGGCCGTGCGCTGGCAGGGCGTGTACGTGAATCCGCAAGTGCTGCTGCAGCTCAAGTTGCCGTGAGCAGATTGGCGGAGGAAATCTTTCCGGTGTGCTTCTCTGGCGTGCTGTCTCGAAAAGTCGAGACGAAGTCGTGACATAAAATTTGAGTTGTCATCCTGACCCTGAGCGCAGCCGAAGGGGAAGGACCTGCTTTGTCTGGATGCTGCGAAAAGCAGGTCCTTCGCTGCGCTCAGGATGACAAACGTGGATTGTGCCAGAAGCTAGAAGCCAAGAGCTAGAAGCAAACAGCTTAGTACCCGGACGCCATCAACACGTCTTCCGCGTCCCACAGGCCGCCGCGAAACGTAACGCTCCGCCCCGAGATGGCGGGAATCCGCTCGCCGGGAACAATGATCCCCACCAGGTTCAGCGGATCGGCGGCCGCTATGATGATGCGTTCGCCATTCGTATTCTGCGCCAGCTTGCGGTGGGCGCGCAAACTTTCTACCGCCACCGGAAGCGCGAACTGCTCTCCCAGAAATCCATCGACAAAGCGCCCGCCGCGCACTTCGCCGCGGTCTTCCAAGCGGCGGTAACCGATCTGCAATTCACGCCAGCGAGGCAGATTCGTTTCCCGCGCCAACAGGTCGCGGAAGACTACGCCATAGCGCCGCAACAACATCCAGCAGCAGGATTCGACGCTGCGGTCGCGCTCGGCGCCTTCGGTGTGCAACAGCGACCAGCGCCCCGGCGCATGACGCGGGCGGCGTGCTTTGCCCATCACTCTCCCCAAGCCGCTGCCCACCGCGCCTTTCGGCGTCACCAGTGCGCGCAGGTTCTCGAATCCGTCGGCTGTCACCAGGCCGGCGGCGACCAGTTCCCACAGCCCGGTTTCGATTTCCGCTTTGAGCCGGCCCGTGGCTCGCACCATGTCCGGGAAAAACAGCGCCCCCCGCTGCTTCAAAAGTTCGAGCACCGCCTGCGCCACCGGACTCAGGAACGAAGTAGCAGAATCTTCCGCCCCAGGATGATGGGCTCGCATCCAATCCGCATCCTCGCGCACGAAGAATGCAATGGGCGCGACGCGCGTCGGAATCACTCGCCGCCGGTTCTCGCCGTCTTGGGTGGCTTCCAGGGTCGCGGGATGCGGCGACAGGCGGCCCCATCCCACCGCGCCCGCCAGGCAAAGCTGATCGAGGTGCGCGGGATCGTAGTCCGCGATTCTGCGCGCGAGCACAAACCGTTCCCACGCGCTCGCGGGAATTTCAAACCCCTGCAACTGCCGGATCACTTCGAGCGTCCCATGCTCGCCTCGCACCTGCGTGCCCGGAGCGATGTGCTGCCAGCGAAAGAGCCAATTCATGAACTCGGTTGCTGTGACCGGCTCAATCTGCTTGCGCAACGTCGCCACCGTCAGGCGATGGATGCGAGCCAGCAAACGACGCTCGCACCATTCAGTTTCGGCTTCGTGTTGAGTCGGCGGGGTCGGGCGCGAATCAGCGGGGCGGAACTGGCCGCGCAGGATTGCTCCGCTTGCTTCGATGCGCAGTAGCGTCTTCTCAATCTCAGAAGCCGGCAGTCCGAGCAGTTCGCCAATCTCTGAAGCTGTGGTAGGACCAAGGTGGGCCATCCATCCTTGCACCGCCGTCAGCACGGCATCGTCGAGGCTCAGCGTAGAGACACGGCTTGCCGCGTCTCCGGCCGCGTTTGCAGCGCTCTCATTCGCAGCGGGAGACGGGGCGAGCCCCGTCTCTACGGGATGGATTGCGCGGAACCATTCGATCCGCTCGGCCGCCACCCAATATTGCTTGCCAGCGGCTTCCGCCACAATCGCGCGATTCTCGCGCTGCAACCGATCGAAGAACTCGGCCCAGTCGGCGATGACCTCCGGGCCACGAGCTTCAAACTGAGAGCTGACAGCTGAGAGCTGAGAGCTATCATCCACCGGCACCATTACCAGCGTATGCAGCACATCGTGCAGTTCATCCGCGTCGCGCACATCCGGCCATGCTTCTTGCTGAACCTGCGCGATGGCGGCGGGATCGAGCGCGCCGACTTCTTCGAGTACGGACGCCGGCAATACGCGCCGCATTTCGACCGCCCGCGCACGGCGCTCTTCCAGCGGCGCGTCATCGAGGAATGCGTTCGGATTCGCATTGAGAATTTCGTGCGCGAACTGGGACGGCACCGGAGTGTCGACCGCCAGGCAACGAATCCGCCCCTGCTCGATTCCGCGCAACACCTCGGCGAGGCCCTCGATATCGAGCGCTTCGGTGAGCACGTCTTTCATGACCTCGGCGACGAGTGGATGGTCGGGAATCTTGATGTCCCCTTCAATGTTCTCGAAGCATGCCGCCACATCGGGGAATACTGAAGCCAGCAGATCGTCGGAACGCATGCGTTGAATCTGCGGCGGCACTTTCTTGCCGCCCTGAAAACGCAACAGAGCCAGCGCGCGCGTCGCATCCCACCGCCAGCGCGTCTTGAAGATCGGCGAGGCCAGCGCCGCCTGTTCCAGGATCGGCGGCATACTCTCTGAAGCCAGGAATTGAAAAACATCCGCCAGCGGAAAGCTGTGCTGCTCGGCGAGCGCTATGTTCAACCCGTTGTCGGTGGCCGCCGCCTGCAATTCGAAATTGAAGCCGCGGCAGAAGCGCTTGCGCAGGGCCAGTCCCCAGGCTTTGTTGATGCGCCCGCCAAACGGGGCGTGGATGATGAGCTGCATCCCGCCGCCCTCGTCGAAGAATCTCTCGGCGATAATGGTCGCCTGCGTGGGCACATCGCCCAGCACCGCGCGGCCTTCGAGGATGTACTGAATCAGTTGCTCGGCGCCCGATAGATCGAGCCCACATTCCTCTCGCAGCCAAGTCACGGCGGCAGCCACTACAGTAAGATTGCGCCATCCTTCTACCGGAACCACGCCCGGCAGGCGGTCGCTGATTTGCTTGCGCAATTCACCGAGCTGGGCTGAAAGCTCCGCCGTCCGCGCCAGTCCCTCGCCCAGCCAGAAGGGAATGCCGGGCGCTGCGCCATGCGCATTTTCCACCAGCAAACGCCCCGTCCGGTACTCGATTCGGCGGATGCGCCACGACGTGTTGCCAAGCAGCATGACTTCCCCGGCCATGCTTTCGGTGGCGAAGTCTTCATCCACCGTTCCCACGACAACGCCGTCAGGTTCCGCAACCACCGTGAACAGCGCGTTATCGGGAATCGTACCGCCGCTGGTGATTGCCGCCAGTCGCGCGCCGCGCCGCGCCCGCAGCTTGCGATTGATGCGGTCGTGATGCAGATAGGCGCCGTAGCGACCTCGCTGGGAAGCGATGCCTTCGGAGAGCATCACGAGCACGGCGTCGAACGTCTCGCGCGCGAGATTGCGATAGGGATAGGCCCGCTTTACAAGCGCAAATAACTCGTCCTCATCCCATCCATCGTTCGATTGATCGCCCGACTTGTTAGCCGTCGCAGCGCTGCCCGAAGCCGCACAGCAAGCCACAATCTGCTGCGCCAGCACATCGAGCGAAGCTTCGGGGAAAATCAGCCGGTCGAGTTCGCCGCGGCGAATTGCGCGCACCAGCACGGCGCATTCCGCCAGATCGTCGCGGGTGGTGACAAAGAAGCGTCCTTTGGGAACCGCGCCGCGCCAGTGGCCCGACCGCCCCACGCGTTGCAAAGCAACCGCAATCGAACGCGGCGAACTGATGTGGCACACCAGGTCCACCGTTCCTATGTCAATGCCAAGTTCGAGCGATGCGGTCGCGACCAGCACCTTGATCTGGCCTTCTTTCAGCTTGCGCTCCGCCTCCAGACGCAGCTTGTGCGACAAGCTTCCGTGGTGCGCGGCCACGTTTTCTTCACCCAGGCGTTCGCCGAGTTGATGGGAGATGCGCTCGGCCAGCCGCCGCGTGTTTACGAAGACCAGCGTCGAGCGGTGCGCATGCACCAATTGCACGATGCGCTCGTAAATCTCGTCCCACATCTCGTTCGAAGCCACCGGGCCAAGTTCGGACGACGGAACCTCGACTCCAAGATCGAGCGTGCGCTTGTGTCCGACGTTGACGATTACAGGAACCGTCCGTCCATTGCCAGCGAGAAAGTGCGCAACCTCTTCAATCGGCTTCTGCGTTGCGGAAAGCCCGATGCGCACCGGTGGACGCTCGGTGAGCGCTTCCAGCCGCTCCAGCGAGAGCGCGAGATGCACGCCGCGTTTGTCGTCGGCCACGGCGTGAATTTCGTCCACAATCACGGTCTCGACATCGCGCAGAATGGCGCGGCTCTTCTCCGCCGTCAGCAAAATGTAGAACGACTCGGGCGTGGTGACTAGAATATGCGGCGGACGCTTCAGCATTAGGCGGCGGTCTTTCATTAAAGTGTCGCCGGTTCGCACTGCTGTCCGTATCTCCGGCATGAGCAGGCCGCGATCGCCCGCCATCTGCAGAATTTCTCCGAGTGGAATTTCGAGGTTCTTCTGGATGTCGTTGCCCAGCGCCTTGAGCGGGGAGATGTAGAGGACTTCGGTGCGGTCGCGCAATTCGCCCGCCAGAGCCTTGCACACGAGGCGATCAATGCAGGCGAGGAAAGCCGCCAGCGTTTTGCCCGATCCGGTGGGAGCCGAGATCAGCGTGGTGTGCTCGGCGAGGATGTGGGGCCAGCCCTGCTCCTGCGGTTCGGTCGGCGTGGAGAAGCGCGCCGTGAACCACTCCTGCACCAGCGGATGAGCCCAGGCGAGGGAAGGGGAGACTGCGGACGGCATGGGAATGTATTGTAGCGGGAAATTGAAGTTTCGTAAAATGTTCGCCTTTCCCTTCGCGCACGCTTCTATCTTGACCGTGAGTGTGAATGTGAATATGATGAATATGAATAGTTCATTAGGTGAGCACATTCTAAGGAGGACCGGCCAATGCCCAGCATCAGAGTCGCCGCACTAACGAGAGAGGACATAACGGCGGCCGCCAGGAGATTGCGCGCCTCCCGTCCCGCGAAGTGGACCGTCATTGTAGAGGGGCGGGAGTTGCCTGCCCGACCGCTCATTCTGGAGGCCGCGGGAGTGCCACCGAACGATCCCACGAATTCTCATCAGGCCGTCAAAATCCTGGAGGATTGGGGATTCGATGTTCGATACGAGGGCAAGGCGACCCCCGGCAAAGGGAAACAGGAGTCGCAATCTGCCATGGAAGAGTTAATCCGCAGCCTGCGCGGATCCTGCAAGGGCGACGAATCCATCGCTGAGGCCCGCGAGCGCGAACACCGGTTGGAGAAATGACCGAAAGCTACGTTCTGGACGCGAACGCGCTGATCGACTTTGTCGAGTCCGGACCCGGCATGCGCAAAGTCGATCAGTTACTCCACGCAGCGGCGCTAGAGCAAAATGAAATTTTCGTGTCGGTCATGAATCTTGGCGAGGTTTTCTACTGGTTGTGGGTAAAGCGCAGCGAAGAGCGAGCCCGTCAGACGCTCGATGGTCTCTCCCGCCTGCCGATCCAGATCGTCCCGGTCGATCTTCCCCAGGCCATCAAAGCTGGCGAACTGAAGGCGCTTCACAAAATCCCCTACGTAGACTGCATTGCCGCCGCTCTTGCCTTGCAGCATCGCGCTACCCTCGTCACCGCCGACCGTGACTTCGAAAAACTCGGTCGCCGGTTTCCCGTCGCTTGGCTCCCCCGCCGTTGAAAAGCTCAATTCCCGCGGCACGCAGTTATCACGTCGAATACAGCCGCAGCGGCAGCACCGAAGCATAGTTCTGGAAATCTCGATCAGTGGTGAGAATGGCCCCAGCCGCGGCGGTGGGCGGCGGCGCTGATCGGAAAATCGACCGCCGATCCGGCGATGCCCCGTGTTCAGCAGCGGTTGTTCATGTGGGCGGCTTCCTCGTAGTCCGCCGCTTCGAGCGGGTACTCCTGAAAGGCCGGGAAGTAGTCACGCAGCTTTCGAAACTGGGCTTCCTCGCAAATGCCGCACAAAAATCGCCGGCAGCGCTTGCCGCCGGCGACACAGTTCGGAATCGTTACCCTGCGCTCAGCCTAGGCAACTTTGCGTGGCTCGTCCGGCTTGTCTTGGTCGGAGCTCGCTTCCCGGGTAAAGGAAAGATTTGGGGCGTCAGTCCGCGCCAGACTTTTCTGCTTTCTCCACCTGCTGAGGAGGGGGAAGAATATACCAAGGACGATTACCAGCACGGCAAACGCAATCAAGAGCCATAAGCCCCCGCGCCGGGCGGGCGCAGCGGGTGTCGTGGTGGCTGCCTGAGGTGTGTTGACCGTCTCCGAGGACGAGTTGACGGGCGCGGCCGGTGCAGTGGCGGCTGCATCAGGTGTACTGGCAGGCTCCGAGGACTTGCTGGTAGTCGCAGCGGGTGCAACGGCGGCTGCAACAGGTGCTGCTGAGAGGCTCCGAAAACGGTCTGGCCGACCCGTTGGGGGAGCAGCGTCCGCCGCAGGTTTGTCCGAAACGGTGATGGCAGTCACAGCGGGGGCAGCAGGAGCGACGGGCGGTGTGACGACAGTCTCCGCAGGTGGAGTGGCGGGTGCAGCGGGTGTGACGACAGTCTCCGCGGGAGGGGCGGCGGGTGCTGCGGGTGTGACGACAGTTTCCGGAGTGGTGGTGACCGTCGCAGCGGGCGCAGTGGCCGGTGCAGCGGGTGTGATGGCAGTCTCTGGAAGTGTGCTGGTAGTGGTGGCAACGGGAGCAGCAGCGGCGGCAGCAGCGCAGTGTTCGGAGATCATGGTCAGTTCGGCGACGGCAAAGCTGTTATCGGCAGCGGCCGAAGTCGTCCCACTGGCTCTGTGCCCGATTAGGGATACGTCATGGCCCAGATGCGCCTTGAGATCGACACCGCTGGCAGTGATCTTGAAAGTGTGGCCAGTGTTGTCTTGCACAACTGTGTAATTACCATCCGCGCCGCCCAGGCAACCCTTAATGGTGGTCTGGTCAGTATTGATGCTCGCCGCGGGAGTCTGTGCAAACCCCAGGGCGACCAGCAGGGCCGGTACAACGATCAGCAGGAATGCTCTTTTCATGGAATCCTCCGAAGATTCTCGCCTTGCGGCGGTCTGGAATTTCGCTTGGGATTTGATTCTGCTTCCGATTCCGATGTCGAGCCCTCGAGGCTTTCGGGCTCCGGCCTGAGAACTTGGAGCATCCAGGTGAAACCACACCATCCTATTCGTGAAGATTCTGGCCGTCTGTACCAAACCGCTCACTTTTGAGGTCAGAGGTTAAGAGAGGCGAACTGGATATCGATCGGCCTGAGCGCAGCCCGAGTCTTTTACGGGGAAACCGGGTTTCGTAAAACGTTCGCCTAATGCCGGCAGCGCGAGCTGGGCAGGCTGCTTCTAACGTTCGTCAGTCGCCGCCGTCTAAATCTCATGCAGAAACGCTGGCGCATTTTTCTCGCGGTCTTCGCAGCCGTCGCGGTGTTCACTGGCCTGACGACACCGCTACTCGCGCAGGAATCGAAAGCACCCTTCCACGCCACCACGGACTGGGATCTTCAGCCGTCGTTCATGTTCGATACGCTGTGCGCGCTCAACGTTCTCAGTGGAGACCCGTATTACTTGAAGTTCTATCAGGCCGACTACGATCGCCTTTTCCCGAGGCTACGCCCCGAGGAACGTGCCGCTTTCGTCAGCCTGAAGCACCGGATCAAAGATCAGAATAGAGGGATTATCTCGGCGCAGCTCGCCCTCTATTTTTCCGTCACCGACGCGAAATCGCTCGATGACATGATTCGCGTGGTGAAAGACAGTTCAACCATGCAGCGAGGCCTGCAGGCGACCTCATACTACAGCGATAACGGTTGGAAGGTTTATGACGAGAGCCGCGGCGATCTCGAAGCTGCTTTCAAGGCGCTGAAGCGCATTGATTTCGAAGGCGATTGGGAAAAACAAGCCAGGCCCCGCATCGAAAAGGCGCGCGCGGCCATTGCTCAAGACTTGCCGAAATATAACGTGATACCCAAGATTGAATCGGCTCTGGGCTCGCCCTGTCCCTCCAACAGAATCACCGTGTACCTGCTCTACTACTCCGAACCGCACGGCATCAGGATCACGGGTACGCGCTTTCTCACTCACTACTCCTATCCGTTTCGAATCGTGCTACGCAACGCCATTCACGAGATGATGCACCCACCCTACGATTTGGCCCACGATGCCGACCTGCGGACATCCCTGCAGTCCTTGCGCTCCAACGCATTCCTGATGGACAAAGTCGAACACCACAACCCATCGTTCGGCTACAACACGCTGGAGGGTTTAGAGGAAGAGGATTCGGTGCAAGCGCTGGAGCAGATTCTAGCCGAACCTTTCGGCATGGGAGGCGACCCTCGCCGCTATTGGAAGGAACAGGATGACGGGATTCATGTGCTGGCAGTGGCGCTCTACAGCTTGATGAAGCAACAGCACTTTGCCGACGGCCACGAGGCCTTTCCCGTTTTCCTCAAGCGCATGATCCAGTCCGGAGCGTTGTCGAACGGGCGCATCGAAGAACTCAATCGCGCGTTTTTTGCTAAGTAAAAGACGGAGGGTGCGCGCGTGCTCTCGTTAAGCATTTGTTGATAGCGTGAGCGGTCCGAGCTGGTTGTTCGATCTAGTCGCTGGTCGACGCAGGGTACAGGCGCAGGGGCAGCACCGAAGCGTAGTTTTGGAAATCCCGATCGGTGGTGAAAATGGTCCCGCCGCGGCGGTGGGCGGCGGCGCAGATCAGAAAATCGACGGGTGATCCGGCGATGCCCTTGGCGCGGCAACGGTTGTTCATGTTGGCCGCTTCCTCATAGTCCGCCGCTTCGAGCGGGTGTTCCAGGAAGGCTCTCAGGTAGTCGCGCAGTTTTCGAAACTGAGATGGCTCGCGAATGCCGGAAAGCAACTCCTGGCGGATAGGCCCCAGCATTTGGACGCGTCCTTCGCGAATCAGTTCGGCCAAGCTTTGAGTCAGTTGTTGCTCCTGGCCGCTGAGATGCTCGGGGCGCCGCCGCAGCGCCAGCGACCAGACCGGGGTATCCACAAGCACCATCATGGTCGCGAATGGCCACGGGCTCGGCGTGAACTCCGCCGTCGTTCCGTCTTGTAATCGTAGGCGGGGTCGAAAGTGACGGTGCCAAAGGCATCCAGTATCTTCATCTGCTTGCGCCTGCGGACGTACTCATCCAGAGCGGCGTTGACCGCTTCTTTCTTGGTCTTGTGCTTTCCAACGCGACGGGCTTCTTCGATCAGCCGGTCATCCAGCGCTAGATTAGTCGCCATGTGTACATTATCACACATAATAGTGTGTAACAAAAGAGGAGAAATCTATGCCAGACTCGCATTTCCGCCGATTGCAGGCCCCGATGCGCAGCTTGCCCCAAGGCTCGGGTACGGGTTCATGACAGGCCAGCCGTGAGCCCGTACCCACACGAGCCGACCGGCCCCTGCTAGAATCGCGGCGATGCCTAAACCATCCGCCACAGCCCGCGCCCGCAAAATTAGGCTTATTCTCTTCGATGTCGACGGCGTTCTCACTGACGGCAAGATCTGGATTTTCCCCGCGCCCGCAGGCCAGCCATCGGGATCTCAGCAAAGTATTCTCGAAAAGTCCGCGGAGCATAGTGGACAGGGAGGTTTCGGCCTCCACAGTGCAAGTTTGATCGAGGCCAAGGGCTTCCACGCCCACGACGGGACTGCCATTTCGTTGGCCCGCCTGGCGGGAATCAAGACTGGGATTATCACCAAGCGCATTTCCGAAACCGTTGCCCTGCGGGCGCGCGACTTGAAGATGGATCACGTGTACCAGGGCATCCAGGACAAGGCATCAGTGTTGGCGCAGATTCTCGAAAAAGATGGGATCACCGCCGCCGAAGCCGCTTTCGTGGGCGACGATGTGATTGATCTGCCGGCCATGCGCCGCTGCGGGCTGGCGATCGCCGTGAAGAACGCGCGTCCCGAGGTGAAGGCCGAAGCACACTGGACCACATCGCACGCCGGAGGCGATGGTGCGGCACGAGATGCAGTCGAATACATCTTGAAAGCGCAAGGAAAATGGAAGCAGGTGGTAGAAGACTACATTTCAGAGAGAACCTGACAACTAAATGCTAAGTGCTAAGAGCTGAATGCTGACTGCTGACTGCTGAAATCCACCCACCGGTTGCTTGCTTGGGGCGTGCTCGGGTTAGCAACCGGTGGGTGTTGTACTCCCTACTCACCCTGTTGTTTTCAGGAGCGATGATTCTGAAAACCCGGCTTTGCCAGGAAAGTTTCGGAGGCTTTCCAGTTTTCCCGATGTTCCTAACTCATTCCAGGCAGCAAAGTTGTCGCCGATCTAATCGGGAATGGCCGTGGTCTTCGCCGCCATCAGTTCCGTGAAGCGCGGATCTTTGCGCAGGGTGCTGAACTCATCATCTTTGTAGACGTCCTTAATGTTCTTGTAGCCCTCTTCCATCGCCTTCTTCAGATAGTGCAATGAGCGATCGGGCTCGCCTGTCCGGGCATATAGCTTGGCGAGAACATAATCGTAGTGGGCGCGGTCTTCGGGAGAAGGAAGCTGGGCCAGCACTCCGCCGCGCGAGGTGCGCTCGAAAATGTCGGGATCGAGCTCCATCGCCTTGGAATAGTTTGCGATAGCTTGGTCAAACTGTCTCTTGCCGAAGTAGGCCGCGCCCATGTTGCTGTAGTAGGAGGCGGCATCGTCCCTCAACGAGATCGCTTTCTGATAGTTCCGGATCGCCGCGTTGTAGCTGCGCGCCTGGTATTCAATGACGCCGAGATTGTTATAGGCGTCGGCATGTTTGCGATCGGCTTTGATGGCGCGTTCGAAACTTTTCTTGCCTTCCTTGTAGCGTTGCATCATGAGTTGGCAGATGCCGATTTTGTTGTACACAGAGGCGCTGTCCGGCGCGCCTTTCAGGGCGGCCCGGTAAAAGTCGATCGCGTCGAGATAGTCCTTATCCGTGCGCAGTTCGTCGCCGCGTTGTTCGAGGTCGTCGGGTGATGCCCCGGGAGCTGGCGGGTCGGCGCGGTGCATGGGCGGAGGGCCGACTTGCAACTGTTCGGTGCTCTGAGCCTGCAAGGGGAGAACCAGAAGCGTGGCGAGGAAAAGCGATAAGGAGCCGATGCGGATCCAGGAAAGCATATTTCACCCCCGGCCGAACCTACAAAACTTTAGAGTTTCATGCCATTTCAGCGTACGTTATTAGATCCCCAGCAAGTTTAAGGCCGCGGAACCGGCTTTTCTTGCTCCCCACTTATTACTGCGGCGGCGACCTGCTTTCACTGCGGCTTAGACGGCGCCGGAGTGTTTTTGTCACTGCTTTTTTGGGATCCGCTGTCTCCCTTGAACACGCCCACAATCTTCCCAAACAAGCTTTTCTTCTTACCGGCCTCTTCCCCTGATGAGGATTGGACACCAGATGCGGGCTGCGGGTTCCCACTGCTGGTGGGCGGAGGCAGCGGTTTCACGGAGTTTCCGCCGAAGATGCGGGAGAAAAACCCCTGCACACCGCCGCCGCTCTGGTCGCAGGTATCGTGTGGCTCGGTGCCGGCCACGAAGGCAATTGTGTAATCGTCGGGACACGACGGGGTCGCCAGGCGGTTGGTAATTTTGTCGAGTTGCACATCAATCACGCCTTCGGGCTGGGTGAAGGGCTTCACGTTGGCGTACTGGGGCAGAGCGACCGCCTTTTTCATAAACTCGGCCCAAATGGGAGCGGCGGTCTGCGCCCCACTCAGCCGAATGTCGCTGTAGTCGTCGTATCCCACCCAGACGATGCACAGCAGGTTGCTGGTATATCCCGCGAACCAGCCGTCGTGCGACGTGCCGGTTTTGCCTGCCGCCGGTGCGCTGAATCCCCGCGAGCGCACGCCATAGGCCGTGCCGAAGTTCATGACTCCTTCCAACATGTTCGTCATGACAAACGCGATGCGTGGGTCGAGAACCTGTTTCTTCTCGGTCTCGAAGTTGACGATGACGTCGCCCTTCGCATTGCGCACGGAATTTACAAACACCGGTGAAAGCCGCAGGCCGCCGTTGGCGAAACTTGTGTAAGCGGCCGTCATGTCGACGGGCGTGGCGTCGTACGCTCCCAGGGCCATCGCCGGCGTCGCTTTCACCGACGCGATGCCCGCGGCCTTGGCCAGATCCGCCACTTTGTCATAGCCCACTTCTTCCGCCACCTTGACGGTCGCGTTGTTGAGCGAAAGCGCCAGCGCGTAGCGGAGCGTCACGTCGCCGTGGTACTCCTCTTTATAGTTGCGCGGCTCGTAAATCTGGTCGCCATACGTGAATGTCGAAGGCTGATCGGCAACCGTCGACGCCGGAGTGATCACGGTCGCCGAGCCGTCCAGCGCCGTATTCACGGCGGCTGCATACACAAAAGGTTTGAAAATGGAGCCCGTGGGCCGCTTGGCGAGCGCGTGATTCAACTGGCTCGTTCCGTAATTTCGTCCGCCCACCAGCGCCTTGATTTCCCCGGTGTGAGGGTCCATGGCCACCAGCGCCACCTGTGCCTGCGGGCCGGGCGCGACCGTGGTTTCAAACTTATTCTTGCCGACCTTCGTCTTCTTGGTGCGCATTTTCGTGACCTGGTCGTCCACCAGCTTGATGCCGGTTTCGACCGCCTGCGCCGCTGCCCGTTGCAGGTCGGGATCGAGCGTCGTGTAAATGCGATATTCCTGTTCATTGACCTCGCGCTCGCTCAGTTTGCCGAGAACGGTGTCGCGAACCATGTCCACAAAGTACGGCGCATCGCTGGCCTCAACGTTCGGCGGCGCCAGTTTCAGCGGCATCGCCTTGGCCTTGTCGGCCTGCTCGCGTGTGATGGCGCGAGTGTCGACCATGGCTTCGATTACGGTATTGCGCCGTTCGAGAGCGCGCTCGGGATGGCGGTAGGGAGAAAGATAGCTGGGCGCCTGGATCAATCCGGCGAGCAGCGCGGCTTCCGGCAGGGTGATGTCTTTAAGATCTTTGTTGAAATAGGAACGTGAGCCTTCGGCCAAACCCGAGATGGTGAACGACCCGCGCTGTCCCAGATCGACGCGGTTGGCGTAGAACTCGAAAATCTGTTGTTTGGAAAACTTCTGCTCCAGCTCGACCGCGATCAGCATTTCGATCAGCTTGCGCTTGAAGGTCTTCTCCGGGGTGAGAAAAAATGCCCGCGAGAGCTGCATGGTGATCGTCGAACCGCCCTGCTGATGGCGCTGATGGGTGAAGTCGATCCAGGCGGCCTCCACCAGCCGCATGAAATTGACGCCGCCATGCTGAAAGAAGCGGCGGTCTTCGATGGCGGTCACCGCCTCCACCACGACCTTGGGAATGTCGTCGTACTTGACCAGTTGGCGCTTGGAGCGTTGCTCGGCGTCGAACAGCGAAGCCAGCATCTGGGGCTCGAGTTCATAGGCCTCGAGGTCTCCGGAAGTGCGGCTGTTAATGGCCGAAACCGCTCCGTCGGTGACCGTGATGGTGGCCGGTTCAGGGCTGTGATACGACTCGGGACCGGGCAGAACTTCAATCGAGCCGCCGTGTGTGCGGTAGCTCCCAAGTTGCGATTCGCCGTCTTTTTCGGCATAGCCGGCATGACGCAACTCCGCCGCAATCGCGGAGACGGTCAACTTTGTTCCCACCCTCACCACGTGCGGGGAAGCGAAAATCTTGGCCGAACTGGCAAACACCGGACCGCGGAAACGCTGCTCGATGATCCGGTCATACTTTACATACCAGTAGGCAAAAACGCCGACCACCACCAGCGACACCGAAAGAAACCCGAGCAGGGCCATCCGCAGAATTGGATCGTGGGCCGCCCTGCCGCTTTTTCCGCGGCTTCTCCCGCTTTCGCCGCTGTTTCCAGCCTTCGGGATTTTCAGCCTAATGGCCATGAAGAGAGCTGTTTATCAATCAAGAGAGCAATTCGTAGTCCGAACCCTGATTTTGCAGCCAAGGTGGGTTACGGGTTGATTCTAAATCACTAGGCGACCCCTACCACCATTTGGATGCGTGTCAAAGGATGGACGGGCGTGGGAGGGGCTCAGTTTCCGAGTACACCGTCGGTCGGGAACTATCGTTAAACCTCGGGGATGGCAACCCCACATTGAGCGACGCAAGAACGGGCTCTTGCTCCTTGAAGGGCTCAGGAAGTAGTCTCGGCTTGGCAGAGGTGAGCCGAAGGAATGGGACAAAATGAATTTCGTTGCCGGTAAGTTGCGCCCTTCGCGCACCCAGCATTTTCTAGTTCTCGCGGTAGTGCTTTGCGTGCTCGCTTCGCTTGCGCACGCGACTTCGGACTACTACCGTCACGTCATTTTTGATAACAGCCTGACTCCGGATGATTATTTCTACAGCACCGGGCAGGCTTCGGGGCAAAGCTTTCTCGAACAGAAAGACGGTCGCTTGCCGGTCGACACCAAGATTTTTCTGACGCCGCCGAACGCAATTCGTCTCGCGTGGCAATCTGCCCCCGGGGGCGGATGGTTGGCGCAAATAAGAACCGTCGACTTTCGCAACCGCTTTCCGCAATTAACTGGGGACAACCTGTATTTCTGGATTTTTGCTCCCCACCCGATATCTGCCGCCGATCTGCC
>Ga0209517_10001023_pt1 | contig 44579 bp, 43 predicted proteins | sample PeaSoiMetSII2010_FD_187695 | JGI IMG/M metagenome (GOLD analysis project Ga0209517, IMG submission 187695) | Peat soil microbial communities from Weissenstadt, Germany - SII-2010 (SPAdes) (version 2) | ecosystem: Environmental > Terrestrial > Soil > Wetlands > Peat | place: Germany...
CATTGGAATCGAGTTTATACTCTTCCATGGCCGTCAACCTCTGGACCAGAACCGATCACGCCCTCGACTATCTCGAACGAGCCGATTCGATTACGCATCGCACAGAAGGCGAAGCGTCGTTGCTGGAGTTTATTCCCCAAACCACACGCCGCATTCTCGACCTGGGTACGGGAGATGGACGACTGCTGGCCCTGGTGAAACGTGAGCATCCGAACACGGAAGCCGTCGCAATCGACTTCTCTTCTGCCATGCTCGAGGCCCGCCAAGAAGCGCTTTGCCGGCGATTTCTCCGTTGCCGTGGTACCCCACAACATCGATAACCCACTTCCCGGCCTGGGCAAGTTTGACGCGGTCATCTCCAGCTTCGCGATCCATCATGTCGTGCACGAACGCAAGCGCGCGCTCTACTCCGAAATCCATGGACTGCTAAATGCCGGCGGCGTCTTCTGCAATCTGGAACATGTCGCCTCTCCTACGCCAAGACTGCATGAAGAATTCTTGCACGGGATCGGCTTTACCCTTGAAACCGAGGACCCTTCCAACAAGCTCCTCGATGTGGAGACCCAGTTGCACTGGCTGCGCGAGATCGGATTCGTTGACGTGGATTGTCACTGGAAATGGCGGGAACTGGCGTTGCTGGCTGGCAGACGACCTTGAGAGAGAGCTAGGAATCAGCGGCGAGATACTTTCTCGGCCACCCACTCGCCCGCCTCCCGCGTCCCTAAGGTTCCGCCGATGTCGGCCGTGGTTTTTTTCTGCCTCACAGCTTCAAGCACGCCAGCTTCGATCTTCTGTGCCTCGCCGGCCATTCCCAGATGCGCCAGCATCATGGCCGCAGTCAGAATCGCGCCGAAGGGATTGGAAATGTTTTCCCCTGCAATCGGCGGCGCCGAACCATGCACGGGCTCGAACATCGAAGTATGCCCCGGATGCAGATTGCCGCTCGCGGCCATTCCCATCCCGCCCTGCAGTCCCGCGGCAAGATCGGTGATGATGTCGCCAAACATGTTGTTGGTGACGATGACATCGAACCCTCGCGGATCGCGCACCATCTGCATGCACAGCGCGTCCACGTACATGTGCTGCGTCTCGATCTGCGGATACTCGGCGGCGACTTCTTTGAACGTGCGCTGCCACAAGCTGCCGGCGTGCGTCATCGCGTTCGACTTATCGCACATCAGCACTCGTCGCCGCAGTGAACCGTCGAGCTTCGAGTTACTGAGGCAGTACTCAAACGCGAAGCGCATGATGCGCTCGACTCCCTTGCGCGTATTGACGTCTTCCTGGATTGCAACTTCATCCGGCGTTCCCTGCTTGAAAACTCCTCCAAGGTCGCCGTAAACACCCTCGGTGTTCTCGCGAATCACGACGAAATCGAGGTCTGCTGGTTCGATGCCTTTGAGCGGGCAAAGCGACGTATCCATCAAACGCACCGGCCGGACGTTGGCGAACAGGTCCATCTGGCGGCGCATGCCCAGCAGGATTTCCTTCGCATGAATGTTGGAGGGCACGCGCGGATCGCCAAAGGCGCCAACGAGGATGGCGTCGAAATCACGCGCCAACGTAGTAAAGCCGTCCGGCGGGACCGTAACTTTCTCGGCGAGATAGCGGTCGGCTCCCCAATCGAACGGCGTCAATTTGACTGCGGCACCAGCGGCCTCCATGACTCTTACAGCTTGCGGAATGACTTCTTTCCCGATCCCGTCACCCGCAATCACCGCAATACGCTTCGTCGCGCTCACGCTCGCAACGTTAGCACAGCCTTGAACCGTTCATAAACCCGTTATACAAGGCTGAAAAACTGGCGTTTCGGTGTAGAGACGGGGCTTGCCGCGTCTCTACAGGAAATCGGCTGGGCGTGAGGTCGTGCGCCGGTCGAATCACGCGCTTCGCTATAATCAGAGATTGAATCTATGACTTCGACGACACTTCCTGGGGCGAACCCGAGTGAGCACAGCGGCGCGGCCACCGCACCCGACTTCGGCGATGCTCGCGCCGAGTTCCAGGCCTTGCTCTTAGGCTGCGGCCTTTATGACCTGAGTTGGCGCGCCAAGATCACGGTGACCGGCGGCGACCGCATTCGCTGGCTGAATGGCATGGTCACGAACAACGTTCGCGATCTTCCCCCCGGCCACGGCGTCTATGCCTTCCTGCTCAACGCGCAGGGCCGCATTCAGGCGGACCTCTACGCCTTCCAGCGCGGCGACTCACTACTGGTGGATACGGAACGCGTACAGCGAGAAAAAGTATTGCAGCTGTTCGATCACTACATAATCGCCGACGATGTTGGGATCGCCGACATCAGCGATAAACTCAGCGCGCTCGGCCTGACCGGACCCGAATCGCGCCATGTTCTCGAACGCGCCGGTATCGCTGTTCCTGATCTCGCACACCTGCAGTTCGCGGACGTTATCTGGCAACATGCCTGTCAGCAGAAGACCGTCACCCTCTTGCGTGCTGGCGGGGAAGTGCGCGAGTCCTGGCAAATCTGGATTGCTCCCGAGCACACCAGCGAACTGCGGAGCGCGCTGCTCAAGGCGGGTGCGCGGTCTATTGGAACGACTGCGCTGAATCTTTTCCGCATCTCGCGCGGCATCCCGCAATTCGGCGCGGACATCCGCGAGCGCGATCTGCCGCAGGAAACTGGGCAGACACGCGCCTTGAATTTCACCAAAGGGTGCTATCTCGGTCAGGAGATCGTGGAGCGCATCCGCTCGCGCGGCGCAGTACACCGGCAGTTCACCGCGTTCGGGGTCGAGGGCACTCTGCCCGAACCGGGCGCGAAAATTGTGGCCGGCGAAAAAGAAGTCGGCGAGATCACGAGCGGCGCGATCCTGCCTCTGCCCGGCGGAGATCGCCCAGTGGCATTGGGTTATCTGCGACGCGAGGCTGCTGGAAAGGATTTGCGCGCGGGAACGGTGCAGCTGAAGCCAGCATCGCTCCCGATCGCCTGAAAATTTCAAGAAGAATTTCAAGAAACCAGGTAAACCATATGGCTCAAAAAAGAAGAGAAGAAAGCGAATTCAAAGTAAGCGACAAGCGCTTGTTCACTTCCGAAGGAGAACTTCGATCCGATTCCGTGGAAGAACAAGCACCGTCTCCAGTCGCGGCAACGGCTGTTGCAACAGCGGACCCAACGACGGCCGCTTCAATGCCGGCCGTTTCGACGATCCCAGAAGCCGCGCCTGCACCAGTGGCCCCCGCTCCCCCCGAATCAGATATACCCGAACCTCCCACTGCCACCGAGCAGCAGGCACAGCACGATGCTTACAAACAGTCTTCCCGTGATCTGGATACGCGAGTCGAACTGAGCGGACACTCGGCGAAAGAACTCGAAATGAGTTTTGAGCGCTTCATGGCTTCGCTCTACATGACCGCGATGATGCAGCTCGGCCTGATGCACGAACAGGGCGGCCAGCCCGCCGTTGACTTGATCGGCGCGCGGCAAACCATCGACACGCTGGGCATGATCGCCGAGAAAACCAAGGGTAATCTCACTCCGAAGGAGCAGGGATTCCTGCAGAACTGCCTCTATGAACTGCGCATGGCCTACGTGGAAGTCACCAACGCTCTCGCGCATCCTCCGCAGGCGCCCGGCCCAATTACAGGTACAAACGGCTGATGCATGCGACTCTGACGGTATTAGGCAGCGGCACGTCGATGGGAGTTCCCACGATCGGCTGCGACTGTGCCGTCTGCCGTTCGCCGGACCCGCGCGACCGCCGCACTCGCCCCTCCGTGATGATCAGCTACAACGGACGCCACGTCCTGATCGACACCACGCCTGACTTTCGTGAACAGGCGTTGCGCGAAAAGATTACGCAGCTCGATGCCGTGCTCTACACCCACACGCACGCCGACCACATCCTCGGAATCGACGACCTGCGTCCCCTGACTTATCGGCACAAGCCGGGCAGGCTGCCTCTTTATGCCACGCCGCGAGCCTGCGAATTCCTGCGCAACATGTTCCGCTACATTTTTGAAGCTGAGTATAAGTTTGGCGGACTGCCGCTGGTGGAGCTGCATCCAATCGAGGGCCCCGTCGAGTTGTTCGGCGCGCGCTTTGAGCCGTTGACGGTGATCCACGGCGAAACACCGATTCTCGGTTTCCGTTTCGGATCGGCCGCCTACCTCACCGATCACAGCGAGGTCCCGGCCGAGACGCGGGAGAAGCTGCGCGACCTCGACATTTTGTTTCTGGACGCACTGCGTTACAAGCCGCACCCCACGCATTCCACCGTCGAGCAGTCGCTGAAGATCGTGGACGCGGTGAAACCGAAGCGGACGTTTTTCACGCACATCTGCCACGACCTGCCGCACGAGGCGACCAATGCCGCGTTGCCACCTGGCGTGCGGCTGGCGTTTGACGGAATGAAATTGGAGTTTGAACTCTAAATAGAACACGTAGGCCGGAGACCATCGTCCGGGGCTGGCGAGCGCAGCTCGCCGACGTTTCCAGAGCGCGTGGAGTAAGCTGCGGAGCTTCGCTCCGCTGGGCGGGTGAGGGCACCCGCCCCTACGTGGACCTTGCTGAATGTTGACTTTTCACAAACTCGACGATGTCCCTCGCGACTTCGGTCCCGCGCTACTCAGCGTCGGCAACTTCGACGGCGTGCACCGCGCTCATCGGCATGTTTTGGACGAGATCGCGCGGCGAGCGAAAGCCGGGAACGCGCAGTCGGTAGTCGTCACCTTTGAGCCCCACCCCGCCCGCATCCTGCGTCCCGATCACAACCTGAAACTGCTGACTCCGGCTCCGGAAAAACTGCGCTTGCTGGAAGCCACCGGCATCGACGCGGTTCTGTTGCTCCCCTTCTCGCGCGATCTTTCGCTGATGACGCCGCACCAGTTTGCCCATGAGATTCTGAAGAAGCGCCTTCATGCTCGCGAAGTTCACGAAGGCTACAACTTCCACTTCGGGCACAAAGCGGCGGGAAACATTCAACTGCTGCGCGAGTTGGGCCGGGAAATGGGATTTGAAGTGCACGATTATCCCGAGATGCGCCTGCGAGGGGAGCGGGTTTCGAGCAGCCACATCCGTAAGCTGCTTGGCGAAGGCCGCGTGAGCCGGGCGCGCCACTTGCTTGGACGTCCGTTCAGCATTCTCTCCACCGCCGGCCGTGGACGCGGCTACGGAGCGAAGTACACCGTACCCACCATCAACCTGGCGCGCTATGAAGAACTGGTCCCCAAAGACAGCGTCTATGTCACCCGCACCCGCGTCGGCAACGAATGTTTCGACTCGGTCACCAACATCGGAAACCGTCCGACCTTTGGCAGCGAGTCGTTTGCTATCGAGTCCCACCTGCTGAATTTCCATCCCCTTGAGCTTTCCGCGGAAACGGAAGTCGAACTCCACTTCCTCGATCGCCTGCGCGACGAGATCAAGTTCCCTTCGGTCGAAGCGCTGAAAGAGCAGATCGGACGCGACGTGGCGAAGGCCACGCGTTACTTCCGGCTCTTGGGATAGGTTTTGCCGATTCTTCCCGGCTGGCTGCCGACTCACTCGATCGGCTCGACCACCAACTCCTCGCCCCGAGCAGCCCGTTCCGGCAACTGGATCAGCACAATCGCCACCAGCACCAGAACGATTCCAACGGTCTGCATGGGCCGCAGTAACTCCCCCAATACAAGCGCGGCGATCAAGATACTGAACACCGGCTCCAGGCAACTGGCCACGATGGCGCGGGTCGGCTCCAGGTGCTGTAGTCCGGCGAAGTAGCAGGAAAATGGCCCGAGCACGGAAACCAACGAAAACACCAGCATGAATCCCCACTGCTGCCGGCTATAGTGAGCGGCAGCAATTTTCCATGGGGGATTCACGAAGATCCAGAACGTTGAAGCAGCCACTAACACCCACAGCAGTACTTTCCAGCGGTCGTAGCGTGCCAGCACCTTGTGTCCGCCGACGTTATAAAAGGCAAAGGAAAATGCAGCCAGCAGTGCAGCCGTGACTCCGACCGGGTCCATGCGAAAGCCACCCGAGCCGACAAGGCCGACCGCGAGCGCGCAACCCACGACGGCCAGTCCCACTGCGGCGCTTCTCCGCAACGACGGTCTTCGTCCTTGCGCTCCGCGTGCCACCGTATAGAGCAGCACCCAGACCGGCGCCGTGTATTGCAGGATGATGGCCGTCGCCACGTTCGTTCGTTGAATCGCGAGGTAGTAGAGATAGTTCGATGCCGCGACTCCCAGAATTCCAAGAAGGAAGAACCGCATCAGGTCACGCCCGGGAACGCGCAGCGCAGACGCTCCTCTCCGTGCCAGCAGCACCGGTAGTAGCACCGCCAGCGACAAAGTAGTACGGCTCTGCGACAGGATTAGCGGATCGATCGTTCCTAGTGACGCACCGAGTGTAGTTCCAAGCGACGCCCCGCCCGGCAGCAGATGCCCAGTGAAGGCCGCGCGACCCAGCGTCGCCGAGACACCCCACAGAAGGGCTGCACTTCCGATATAGAAGTAACCCCGCAGCGGATGAGGTCCGGCCTTCACGCAACGTGCTCAATGGTGTAAGTGATCTTCGCAGTCTTCTCCAGCATGGCGGAGACCGAGCAATACTTTTCTTTCGAAAGCCGCACCGCGTCTTTCATGGCTTTTTGCGACACCTCTCCGCGAACGAGATAGGTCAAGTGGATCGACGTGTAGACGGCAGGATAGCCGTCCGCTCTTTCGGCCTCTGCCCGCACTTCGAGCCCGGTGAACGGCTCGCGTTTCTTGCGAAGAATTCCCACTACGTCCGATGCCGTGCAGCCGCACAAAGCGAGCAACACTAACTCCATCGGGGTGTTGGCGGTCTTTTCGGTTGCGGTATCCATCACGATCGAGTGCCGCGAAGTCGCCGACCCTACGTATCGGTCTTTGTCCGTCCAGTTGACTGATGCTTCAATCATGGTGGCCTTTCGCTATCGAGCAGCTGTCTCAGAAATCGCTTTGGTAAAGGCACAGAATCAAGCGGTGTCACCAGAGCCCAAAGATGCGAGGGCTTTAGAGTGTGCTTGAGAATTCGGTCGTCCCTCCGGGACTTAAATCCTTCTCCCAATTTTCCCAGCGCTAAAGCGCTGGGCTAAGCTCGTTCGCCCCTCCGGGGCTAAAATCTCGCTATCGCCGGTTATCCGTCATGGGCTCGGGATGAATCAGCACCCGGAACAGTTGCGGCGCGTCGTGTTTGAAGCGGATCTCGAGCGAGGTCTGAACGTCGTGCACTCGCGAAAGCGGCATATCGTCAGGCAGCGTGCAGTGGCAGGAAACATAAAGCCGTGCGCGTACCTTCTTGAACTGGAATTCGTGCACGTCCATCACCTCGGGAAACTCCTTCACAATATCCCTGAGCCGCCGTTCCAACTCCGGCTCGCGAACGATCTCCTCTCCCGTTTCAATGGTCGCCGGCTCACTTTCGATATGCGTGAGGATGGTCGCAATTTCCGGGATCTCGGTGCGCATCTCCGTTTCCAGCCGGGTGACTTCATCGTGCGCCTGCTTCATGTTGAGTTGCTCGTCGAGCTCCAGATGCTGTTCCACATGCAACTGCCCGTTCAGATCCTGCACGCTGACGTCGTGCACATTGAAGTTGTGGCGGGTAGCCACGGCGCGGATGCGGTCAAAAATATTTTCCGTGCGCCGGGCCCGCGGAACCGTGTGCACCATCACGTCAGCATCGGGCAAAACCTCGCGCACCCGCGACCTCACCTCATCGGACACCTGCTCCGAGCGCTGAAACGTGAAATTGCGTTCCAGTCCCACCGAAACATCCGCGAAGTAGCCATTCCCAGCTTTCCGGAACCGGACCCGCTCCACTTCCAGCACGCCATCGACCGTCGCGATGCGGTCGAGGATCTGGCTGCGCACGCCGGCCGGCGCCGCATCGAGCAGCGCATCCAGCGTTCTCCGCGCCAGCCGCCAACTCACGGAAACCACCACTCCCGCCACGAATAGTGCGGCAATCGGATCGGCCTGGCGCAGCCGTCCCACCTGATAGCTGCGCCCCACCCAAACCAGCGCCAGGCCCAGGATCACTACCCCGCTCGACCAGATGTCCATAGAAAAATGCAGCGCGTCGGCTTCCAGCGCCTGACTGTCGTACTTCTTCGCAATGCGTCCGAGTGCGCGGGAGCGCCAGGCGTCGACTGCGATCGACAGCAACATGACCAGGAACGCAGCCACGCTCGGTTCAATTTCCACGCTGTGAAAGAACAGCCGCTTTATCGATTCATAGACGATCCAGACGCAGGTCAGCAGCAGCAGACCGGTCTCTATGAAGGCTGAAACATTCTCAACCTTGCCGTGTCCATACTGGTGATCGGCGTCCGCCGGCTTGTCGGAAACCCGCACCGAAAAAAACGTCAACAGGGCCGCGACCAGATCCAATCCGGAGTGGGCAGCCTCCGACAAAATTCCCAGCGAGCCCGTCGCGATCCCCACAACAATTTTCAGGCTGGTGATCACCAGAGCCGCCAGCACCGAGTTCCCGGCAACGGCTCGTTTTTCCCGGCGCATCGACACGGAACTGAACAGGGCCCGAATTTCTGGCATAGACGTAATTATCGCTTTGGATTCGCCCGCCGCCAACCCCTTGCCCCTCTTGCCCGGTCTCCGGCGGGACATGCTACGATGACATTCGTCGCAATTTTTCCCTGGAGGATCTTGATTCATGCGTTTCCAGTGCCTCGTGTGTCTCCTGCTCGCTGGCTTGGCCTTCGGACAAGCCGCGCCACCGGCTACACCTCCCGCCGCCGGAGCCAAGGAGGAGCAAAGCGCTCCTCCCGCGACCGATAAGGCCCCGGAAGTAAGAGTTGCTCCCGAAGATACGGTGATCACACTGAAGGGTTTCTGCGCCGATGCCACGCAACAGGGCGACGCCTGTAAAACCGTGATCAACCGCGCGCAGTTTGAGAAGCTCGCCGAAGCGCTGCAGCCCGGAATGTCGCCGGCCATTCGTCGCCAACTCGCAACCGCCTATACGCGCATGCTGAGAATGTCCAGCGCAGCGGAAAAGCGCGGCCTCGACAAAGGGCCCTCGTTCGAAGAAAAGATGTACTTTGCGCGCATGCAAATTCTTTCCCAGGAACTGAGCCGCGCGCTGCAGGAAGATTCCGGTAAGGTTACCGACAGCGATATCGAGGACTATTACAAGAAGAACGAAGCCTCCTACGAGCAAGCTACCTTTGTGCGGATTTTCGTTCCCCGCGTAAAGCAAATTGCACCTTCAGTCGTAAGTCCCAAGGCCGGTGCGAAGGCCAGTGCGAAAACCAGTCCGACGCAGCCGCCGACCGAGGCGCAAAAGAAAGCTGCCGAAGAAGCGATGAAAAAAGTCGCTGCCGATCTCCGTGCCCGCGCCGTTAAGGGTGAAGACCCCGACATGCTGCAAAAGGAGGCTTTTGCCGCCGCTGGAATCCCGGGAAATGCCACTAACACAAAAATGGAGAAAGTGCGCCGTACCACGCTGCCGACGAATCATCAGGCGGCCATGGACCTGAAACCCGGCGAGGTGTCCGAAGTGATCTCCGATCCCAACAGCGGCCACTACATCTACAAGCTGGTCAGCAAGGAGACCTTATCTGTGGATACCGTGAAACCGGAGATTCGCAACATAATTTCCAGCCAACGCTATCGCGACAGCATGCAGGGTTTTCAGGGCAATGTTGACCTGAACGATGCCTACTTCGGCCCCGCCCGAAATCCTGCCATGCCTCCACCTCCAAGGGGAGCCAAGCCGCCCGCCCAACAAGGCGACGAAAGCCCCGACTGAACTGAATGGATACGGCAAAGCCAACCATCGTTGTCACCGGCGTTTCGGGCAATCTTGGCCAGCGGCTCGTGCAGCAGCTCTCGGATTACACGGTGGTGGGCATTGATGTCATGCCCCCAACTCATTCCCAGGTTGACCGCTTTGTGCCGCTCGACCTGGGAAGAGAGGAATCGACCCGCGAGATGCTTCTGCTGCTGCGCGAGTTGCAACCCACGTCTGTTGTGCACTTGGCCTTTGTGATCGATCCCCAGCGCTCCGGGGTTCTGGACGTCGACCGGATGTGGCGGATCAACGTGGCCGGCACAGCCCGGGTGATGGAAGCCATTGCCGAAGCCAACCGCAATACCGGAACCACGATTCGGCAGTTCATTTTTCCCAGCAGCGTGTCGGCGTATGGCTCCGACCTGCCCGCACCCGTCGCGGAAGACTCGCCACTGGGCGCTCACACGCTGCCCTACGCGATTCACAAGAAAGAAAGCGATCTGGTCGTGCAGCAGCGCGCGCCTTCCCTGCGCGGGTGCGGCGTTTTCATCCTGCGTCCCCACCTTTTTGCTGGAGCCACCGTCGAAAATTACCTGATGGGAGCGTTCCGCGGAACGCCCAATGGGAAAGGGCCGCGCGCCGCCCGCATGCGCCAGTCGGCGAAACGCCTGCCCTGCATGCTGCCCTACGGCCAGAAGTATCTGGACAACAAAATTCAGTTCGTCCACGTCGACGACATGGCCCGCCTGATCGCGTGGATCCTGAGGCGGGAACCGGAAGCGCAGCGGCTGACCATCCTCAACGTCGCCGGACGCGGTGATCCTCTGACCTTCGCGCAGTGCATCGAAATGGCGCAGGCCAAATTGCTGCGCGTCCCCGGAGAGTGGGCCATGCGCCGCGTGCTGCAGTTTTTGTGGGACTGGAACATCTCGGCGATTCCACCGGACGCCGTCCCTTACATGACTGGCCAGTACATCATGAATACCGACCGGCTGAAGAAATTTCTTGGCAGCGACTACGAGCGCGTGATTGAGAAGACCAACCTTGAGGCGTTCGCGGATTCGTTCGCGAAAAACTAAGTTCACCGCCGAGACACCGAGAACGCCGAGATACTTCGAGAAAAAGGCAACCCATTTTTCTCTGTGCCCTCACATGCCGGGATTCCCGATTGCCTCGCGCTTGGGATTCTGACTTGGATTTTACGCGCCGCTTGGGGTACCCCCTCCCCCCTAACCAGCGGTCTATTGGAATCATCAACTTACGGATATTTTCCTGCTAAAGTCTTCATGAATAAAGACTTATAGGCAAAGTCTTGAGCGGCTTAGACTTAACTGGCGAAGAGTGCAATTTTCTGCGCAGTTCGCCTGGACCCGGCTCGCAAAGTATTGATTCCACAGGGGAGATACCGCAAAGTATTCCGGACAAAGGAGTTATGGCCCCGCCTGCGCTATGATTGATTTCAAAGATCAACTCCGCCTGCGCCTCCTGGGAGGCACTTCCGCAGCGGAAGGCCAGCACAAAAATTGTCTGCGATGACTCTATTTTACGCTGATCTGTCAAGCGATCCCACCGTTCGCAAAAACGCGAAAGGATGGGCCACCCTCTATCTCAGACACTTGAAGAACTGTTAGTGAAAATGACTGGAGCGGGCTGAGGGCTCGGTAAGCTTTTTGCAGCGCAAGAACCTTGGTTGTCGAAACCTTGTTAGCTGCATTCATGCCACGGCTTTTTGTCCAACAACGCCGCATGTACCTTGGTACGAAGCATTGTTCGCAAGTCAGCCCCCTGCTCGTGCCGTTCGAGTACCGAAACGATTTCTTGGAGCGTGCATAGTGTCACAACCGCCCCGCCCGCCAGCGCCTGTTTGCAGGTTTCGATTGCGGCATCCGTATAGTGCGTGTACGAAATGAAAATGCCCTTCACCTGCAAGCCCCGGTTGAAAATTCGAACAATATGAGGCGAAACTTCTCCCGGACCGATTGGGCTACTCCACCACTTCATCTCGACCAAATAAGGGTCGCCATCAATTTCAACCACGCCGTCAATCTGTTCAATAACGCCTTCTGCACATGAACCCTTGATGGTGAAAGCCTCGCGTATGCTGATTCCGTAGGCCTCAAAAAGTCGGTTCAAAACCCCCTCAAGTGCCTTGCCGCGCTTGTGGGCATCGGATTGTGCGAAAAGTGCAAACAAATCCTTCGCGACCGCCTGAATTTTTTCCCTTCGTTGCTGTGCGGCATGAATTTTTAGCTCGGTTTCCGCTTTGGCCTTCTTCGCCTCGTTCTCCCTTTCGATACGCATCCGAGTGAAGGCATCCTTCACTTCAACCACACGTCGGAGTTCTGCGACCAGTCCCTTCGCCTTCAGTTGGTCATTGGGCCAACACGATGAGAAATCCTCGAACTCGGTAACGCGTCGCACTACTTCCCGCAGTTCTCGTAGTTGGTTGTCTTTCTTGGTGTTCAAGCGCTCCAAAACCGTACGCACTATTTCAAATTTCGATATTGCGTCCTTGTTGGTTTGGACTTGCGTGCGAATATCCGACAGCATGGAGTCCGGAACACCAGCGCCAGCAAAGAAGGACAGTACATCTTTCTTGGAACGGCAGAGCAACGGGATAACATCCTTCAGGTTCTGCAAAACCTCAGGAGGGTAGTGGAAGACAACATGTGTCTCAGAACTGTGGCCAGAAGCCATATATATGGACATTTTACTCTGCTTGCCGCCGCGATATCGGTTCCCGGTGCCCTGGCGGTTTGTTTATCGCACGGCGTTTCTGTCATGCTCATAGCGGAGATAAATGCATGAAACGGCAACCTGCAAAAAAACGCTTCGCCGTTGGTGCTGCAGTGCGCGTATTGATGCCCGGAGTAAATGGTGTTGTTATACAAACCGGTGATGAGATTGCTGCGATGGGCGAATACTGGCACATAATAAGAACTAAGCATGGGGAGTGTAACGAACCCGGCTCCAATCTAGAGCTAATTCCAAAGCCTATTGGTGGAGAATCAGAATCCGCGACACGCACGGAGCGCTCACCAGCGCACGCAGAGAATGAAGGCGGAGCCGTAGCGCATACGAGTCCTTTGGTGTTCATATCCCACAGCAGCAAAGACGAAGCCCTTGCACTGGCACTTGTCGAACTTCTGCGCGCGGGTCTTGGGCTCCTCGCCAACCAGATTCGGTGCAGTAGCGTTGATGGCTACCGATTGCCAGTAGGAGTGAACAGTGAGAGAAAACTCCGCGAGGAGGTAAACGCGGCAAAAGTAGCTATCGGTCTGATAACGCCAAGCAGTCTGTCGTCCTATTTTGTCATGTTTGAACTTGGGGCTCGCTGGGGTGCTGACCTGTTCTTGGCTCCTTTATTGGCAGGGGTTAAGGCCAGCGAATTGAAAGGGCCGCTGAATCTGTTAAATGCGCTCTCGGCGAGCAACGAGGCCCAACTTTGTCAACTTCTCAGCGATATTGCAAAAAACCAGGGACTGACCCTTCAAGATGCCAGCGCTTATTTGCGCCATGTTGCGGCAGTGAAACTGCTGGCAGACGATATTAACAGCGCGCCCTCGATTCCTGTTGCTGCCAGCCCGATTGCACAACCTGGGCCAGAAATTAGGCAGGTGGGTACAACCAATTACTATTACGTCGGAAACAAAGGGTCGTATTGCCAACCTTGCTACGACCTCAACCACAAATTAATCACGCTTATGCCCGGTCAGGATTATCTCGGCGGATTTGGACGGAAGTGCGAAGTTTGCAACAAAGTATTTATGGAAGGACCGCGAAAGAAGACGCTCAAGCAAACGCAAGTTAGAGGAAGCGGCACGCCGTGGAGCTAGTTGTCCGCGGGTAGCCCATCCTTTCGCGCCTTTTGCGAAAGGATGGGATTCCCGATTGCGTCGCGCTCGGGATTCTGACTTAGACTTTACGCGCCGCCTCGCATACCCCAAGCACACTACTTGTTGGCGTACTGACCAGCCCCGAGAAAATGTAGCGAGACGTACGGCGCATCGCCCACCACCCAACTATCGTGACCGGGAGGTCCGGGTGGAATGTAAAAGAGCAGGCCGGCGCGGAGTTCGTGAATCGTGCCGTCCTCCATCGCAGCCGTGGCACAGCCGGAGAGCACCAGCCCAACATGCTCGACGTTGCAGCGCGATGCGCCCACGCTGGGCCCGACGTGAACCGACCACTTCCACCCTGGCTCGTACGTGGCGCGGCCGATGGTCATGCCCCCGATGCGAACGAGTTCAAATTTTCCTTTTTCGAACGCTCGTACCTCGTCGGGCTCTTCAAAACGCTTCAGAACTGTCTCAAGCATTGCCATAACTCCCTCGCGAGCGGATATGCGGGAAACGCTGCGGATGATACTGGCTCACATCCGATGCATCTCTCAAATTCCTCTGCGTCTCGGCGGTTAAGCGCTCTTCACGCCCCGGTAAAGCCCCGCTATGCCAAACGTGTACGGAGTCCAGGAAGCCTCGAGAAATCCCGCCTGACGCATGCGTCCGAGCATTTCATCCGGCGCCGGAAAGCGCTCGACCGACTCCGGCAAATACGCGTATGGGCCTCGCACTCCCGAAAGCACCGTCCCGATTGCTGGAAGAACTTTCTTGAAGTAGACGCGGTAGCAGTGTCCGATCAAGCCGCCGGGTTCCCCGAAATCCAGGATGCCGCATTCTCCGCCGGGAGCGAGCACCCGCGCAATTTCACGCAATCCCGCGTCGTAGTCCGCCAGGTTTCGAAAACCGAATGCCGATGTCACCAGATTGAAATGTCCATCGGGAAACGGCAGTCGCAGCGCGTCCGCTTCGATCCAGCGCAGAGTCGCGCCGCTTCCCTTCTCCGCCGCCTTCGCCGCCGCGCGCTGCAACATGGCGTGAGAAAAATCCGCACCCAGAATCTGTGGAGCTCCGGAGCCGGCGCGCCGGTGTAAAGCGAAAGCCATGTCTCCGGTGCCGCAACAAAGATCGAGCACGCGAGCATCGGGACGCTTCAGGATCGCATCGAACCTGCGCGCAGTGCGCCACCACCACAAGCGGTCAATGTTGAACGAGAGAACGTGATTCAGCAGGTCGTAGCGCGGCGCAATCGAGGTGAACATCTCGCGGACCGCTTGCGCCGCCGACTCGCGGTCCCGCGCCCCTGCGGGAGCCGCGCCCACGATCCGCTCATTCATCTCCTGGTCCATCTATTGGTCCATCGCGACAGGCTCAATTCCGCGCCAGTTTCCGAATTTCGTCGAGCGCGGAGCGGACGATTGCTTCCGGCACGTCGCTCGTGATCTCAACCTTGCCGATCTCTCGCGGCAGAATAAAGTGCACCACTCCTTGCCGCGTCTTCTTATCGGAACGCAAGCGCTTCAGGATGCTTGCGGTCTGCAACGTCATGCGGGGCAGCCGGCCAAAGCCAAGAACCGAATTCGTAATGCGTCCCGCCGTCACACTATCCAGTTTGCCGGTGGAGAGCGCGATGTGCGTGGCCGCGATCATGCCCCAGGCCACTGCCTCTCCGTGGAGCAAGTGCGTATAGCGGGTCTCGGCCTCAAGCGCGTGTCCGATCGTGTGGCCGAGGTTGAGCACTTGCCGCAAGCCGCCTTCGCGTTCGTCGGCACTCACCACCGACGCCTTCAAGCGCACCGAATCGGCAATCACTTTCTCAATCACCACCGGGTCGCGATCCAGAATCTCGCGGCGCCGGTCTTCAAACAGCCGGAACAGTCCTGGATCTCCGATGATGCCGCACTTCAGTGACTCGTACAGGCCGGCGTGGTATTCGCGCGAAGGCAGCGTCTCCAGAACGGCGGGGTCGACCAGTACCACGCGCGGCTGGTGGAAGGTCCCGAGCAGATTCTTGCCCGACACCAGGTTGACGCCCGTTTTCCCGCCGATCGCCGCATCCACCTGTGCCAACACGGTCGTTGGCACCTGGATGACATCCACGCCTCGCATATAGATCGAGGCCAGGAACCCGGTCACGTCGCCGACTACGCCGCCGCCGAGCGCAATCAGCGTTACCCCGCGATCTGCGCCCTGCTTTACTAGCTTCTCCGCCAGCTTCTCCAGTGTCGTCAGACGTTTCGAGCGCTCGCCATCGGGCATTTCGAGGAGGTCGGTTTCGATTCCCGAGGCCGACAGCGATTTCACCAGGACTTTCGCCCAATGCCGCCGTACGGGCGGGACGGTGACCACAAACGCGCGGCGGTTTTCAAGAATCTTGGCGAGGCATTCTCCGGCACGAGCGAGCAGCCCGCTTCCGATGAGCACTTCATAGGAGCGTGACGGCGTAGCGACTGGAATGCTAATCATAAACATTCATCATAGCGTATGGGCAATCCGCGTTCTCTGCGGTCGAAAGGTCTTAACGCTGCGAGCTGCGAACGGCCGTTGCGGGTTACGCGACCGGTTTCTGCTGCGGATTCAGCAGCGAGGCGAGGATGGATGCTCCCAGAACAAAAAGCACGATCCCCAGTGCCCACTCGGTTGGAATCGACAAATAGTGCGACCCCAGCATTTTGAGCCCCATAAAAATCAGCACCACCGACAGTCCGTAATGAAGGTAGTGAAACAGGTCCATCATTCCCGCCAGCGCAAAGTACATCGAGCGCAGGCCGAGAATGGCGAACACATTCGAGGTATAGACAATAAAGGCGTTCAGCGTGATAGCGAGCACCGCCGGGATCGAATCCACCGCAAAAAGAATGTCGCTGGTCTCGACGACCAGCAGCACCACCAGCAGCGGAGTAGCGTAAAGTCCGTCCCTTCGCGTAAAGAGCTGCCCGCCCACATATTCTTTCGTCACCGGAAAAACCCGCCGGAAAAGGCGCAGAACAGGATTTTTCTCGGGATGAATTTCCGTTTCGCCCTGCCGTAACAGCTTGAGTCCCGAATAGACGAGCAAAGCGCCGAATGCGTAGGTGATCCAACTGAAGCGCCGAATCAGGCCCACGCCCGCCACGATGAATACACCCCGCATGAGCAGCGCCCCGAGAATTCCCCAGAACAGCACGTTATGCTGGTATTGGTCGGGCACCTTGAAATAGCGGAAGATGACCAGAAATACGAACAGGTTGTCGACGCTGAGCGACAGCTCGATTACGTAGCCGGTCACGAACTGGAGCGCCTGAGGCTGCCCGTGCCAGAACAACTCCAGCACGGCAAACGCGGCCGCCAGCGCGATCCAGACTCCCGACCAGGCCAGCGCTTCGCGAAAGCTGAGGCTGTGGGAGCGGCGATTCAGCACGCCCAAATCGAGCGCCAGCATCGCCAGCACAAACAGGTTGAAAAGAATCCAGAAGACGAGCACAGGAAATCTTACGACAGGCGCCGTATCTACCGCTCTCTCCCTCGCTTTCCGATGGCCCATTGGTCCCACATGCCCATGTCTTTCAACTCCTGGTCGCGTTTACAGCGGGTTGGGGTAAGGAGCGGTGTTGCAAGAGTAGGGTGCAACATGGGGCAAGTTCGGCAATCTGGTACGGATCGCATACCGATTCGAGGCGCTCCAGATGAAGGTCTTTCGGTCTTTCACACACTGCGATCAGGCGAGGTGCGGTTATAATGGCGTCGTTTTCAAGGTCAAAAAGGACATTCCGGCTTAATTGTTTTGGCTCCATCGGTCTTCCCCATTTGTAGGAAGGTGATTCGAATGATGTGGTATTTCCTGTTCTTTTTTGTTTCGGGGTTTTGCAGCATCTTGTATGAGCTTATCTGGCTGCGGCTGGCGATGGCGCAATTCAGCGTCACCACGGCGTTTGTGTCCATCGTGCTCTCGATGTTCATGGCGGGCCTGGGGATCGGCTCGGTAGCAGCCGGGACATGGATTCGCCGGCATGGGGAAGAGATCCGGTTTCCTCCGCTCCGGCTGTATGCGCTAACCGAGCTTTTGATCGGAGTTTCGGCGCTTGCGGTTCCGCTCGAACTGGCCTGGGGACACCGCATTCTGGGAGCAGTTGCCGCCCACGCCACCCTGTCCTCTGCTCTGTCTTACCTGATATCGGGCGCCTGGATGGCACTGACTCTGGTGCCATGGTGCGCCTGCATGGGAGCCACGATTCCAGTGGCGATGTTTGCCATCCGCAGCGACGCGCGTTACGAGGCACGCCGCTCGTTCAGTTTTCTGTATCTGGCAAATGTGTTGGGGGCGGTTGCGGGAGCAGTCCTGCCGCTGTTTCTCATTGAGCTTTACGGCTTTCACAGTACGCTGCGGGTGGGCGCGCTGTTGAATGCCATCATTGCCGCTTCAGCCTTCCTTGTGGCCTTGGCCCCGCATGGCCGCACCGCGAGAACGGATTCGCAATCAGCCGCTCCTGTTTCTGCGGAGTTGGACCAGCGGAAGAGCGTCCTGGTGCTCTTATTTATGACCGGCCTGGTCACCATGGGGATGGAAGTCGTCTGGATCCGCCTATTCACCCCATACCTTGGCGCGGTCGTTTACTCCTTTGCCGCCATTCTAGCCTCTTATCTTTTGGCCACCTTTGCCGGGTCGCGGGTGTATCGCTTGTGGAGCCGCAGCCACGGGCGCGAGAGCAGGCTCGCCTGGATTTCACTGGCGCTGCTTGGGTTGTTGCCACTTTTGACGGCCGATAGCCGCATCCATCTAATGCTTCGCCTTCGCGTCTTCCTCGGCGTGATGCCGGTCTCGGCCGTAATCGGATTTCTCACCCCAATGCTGGTGGACCGTTGGTCGGGAGGCGATCCGGACCGCGCTGGACGCGCCTATGCCGTCAACGTTGCGGGTTGCATCGTGGGACCGCTCGTCTCCGGTTTCATCCTGCTGCCGCTGGTCGGCGAACATCTCTCCATGCTGCTATTCGTGCTGCCCTGGTTTGTGATGGCGCTCCCGAGCCGCAGCACGCATGCAATGACCTTGGTGCCCCGCGCAGCTGCTGCCATCATTCTGTTGGCGGCGATCGCGATTCTCTTTCTGACTAAAGATTACGAGACCCAATTCCCGAAACGCGAGGTGTTGCGCGACAGCACAGCCACCGTTATCGCCGCTGAGGACCCCACCGACTCAGGGACGGGGACGACGAAGCGCCTCCTAGTCAACGGCGTCGGGATGACCAGTCTGACACCGATCACCAAGATGATGGCGCACTTCCCCTTGGCGTCGCTCGATCATCCTCCCCGCGAGGTGCTGGTGATTTGCTTCGGCATGGGCACGACGTTCCGGTCCGCACTCTCCTGGGGAATTCCGGTCACCGCGGTCGACCTCGTTCCCAGCGTTCCCAAGCTTTTCCACTTCTTCCATGCCGATGCAGCGCAAGTAGTCGCATCGCCGCTGGCGCACATCGTGGCGGATGATGGTCGCCGCTATTTGGAGCGTAACCTGGCTCGCTACGACGTCATCATGATCGATCCCCCGCCACCGGTCCAGGCGGCGGGGTCAAGCCTGTTGTATTCGCAGGACTTCTACACGGTGGTTAAAGAGCGGCTGCAGCCGGGAGGAATTCTCGCCCAGTGGCTGCCGGGCGGCGACGATGCCGTGCAAGCTTCGGTGGCCCGGGCGCTGAAAAATTCCTTCTCCTATGTCCGCGTTTTTCCTTCAGTCGAACATTGGGGGTGGCACTTTTTTGCGAGCGATCGCCCCATCCAAAATCGCAGCGCGGCAGAACTTGTCGCGCGTATGCCGGCAAAGGCGGTCACCGATATGATGGAATGGGGGCCAGCGAAGACACCGGACAAGCAGTTTGATCTCATGCTCTCGGCGGAAATGACCACGGAACAGCTGATGGCGGCGGCACCCGCTACCCCCGCTCTGCAGGATGACCGGCCCATCAACGAATATTATCTTGTTCGCGGGCACAACAACAAAAAAAGGTGACGCAACTTCCAAGCTGATCTTCTGCCTGTAGGTCGCCACTTTCTTCTTCAGGTCGGCACTGGCAAGACGCGCCTTCAGAACCTCTGAGAGGCGCTCATCCAAGTCGGCCAGCTCTTTAGTCAGGGCTTCGATCTGGGCGCGAAACCTGTGGAGGTCGACTGATACATTCCGCTGCCTGTTACGCTGGCATCAGCCCATACTTCTCTTGCAGCCGCCGCTCCATGGTGCGGAAGATCAGGCCGTCCACCATGTAGCCGAGGATAACGATCAGGATCATCACCGCCATGACTTGGCTCATATCGCTCAGGTCGCGACCCATCATCAGCAACTGGCCCAGTCCAAGACTGAGAAAAATCATTTCCGCTTGAATCAGCGAGCGCCATGCAAACGCCCACCCTTGCTTCATCCCATTCACGACAAATGGCAAGCTCGCCGGCAACAGCACGAACCAGAAAAGGCGAAAACCGCTTGCTCCCAGGTTGCGCCCAGCCATGCCGTAGATCTTTGGCATCTGCTTGCGGCCGTCTTCCATCGCGATGGTCACCGAGAGAAGAGAGCCCATGAGCACCACAAACAGAATCGCTTTTTCCGTCAGTCCAAACCAGAGAACGGCCAGCGGAATCCAGCAAATGCTCGGCAGCGATTGCAAACTCACCAGCAAACCGCCCAGAGTTTCTTCCAGGAATTTGTTGCTCGACACGGCTAGACCCAGGATCATCCCGAGCACTACCGACAAGCTGTAGCCGATGAGCATGCGCTTCATGGTGACGGCGATGCCAATCCAGAAGCTATGGTCGGCAAAGCCGTCCCACAAGGCATGTCCCACCCCCCACGGCGGAGGAAAAAGATACGGCGGCCAGATCCGCAGTTTCGCTAAAAGGGCCCAGACGCCGAGCAGCGCGGAATAGAAGATGATCTGCTTAGCGAGCTTTTTCATCGGCGTACTCCTCTTCCAGAGACTTGTTGATCTCATCGCGCAGGCAATCCAGAATGTTCCGCGCCGTGCGCGCAACATCGGTATGTTCTATGTGACGTGGCCGCGGCAGGTTCACGGAAAATTCCTGCTTCACCCGGCCCGGACGAAACGTCATCAACGCCACACGGTCTCCCAGCCTTACCGCCTCACGCACATTGTGCGTAACGAAAATGATGGTGCGGCCGGTTTCGGCCCAGAGGCGCTCCAACTCGTCGTGCAGCAGATCGCGAGTCTGGGCGTCCAGCGCCGCGAATGGCTCGTCCATCAGCAGCACATCGGGCTCTGTAGCCAGCGCCCGCGCCAATGCGACTCGTTGCCGCATGCCACCCGAGAGTTGATGGATGTAGCTGTCCCTGAACTTCAAAAGATGGACAAGACGCAAATAGTACTGCACCTTCTCCTCGCGCTCGGCTTTGTGGACGTTCTTCATCTTCATGCCGAACTCGACGTTGCCGCCGACCGTCAGCCAGGGAAACAGGCCAAGTTCCTGGAAGATCAGGATGCGATCGGTCCCCGGCCCGCTCACCGGCGCGCCATCCACCAGAACCTTCCCCGAGGTCTGGGGCTGCAGACCAGCGATCAAGTGCAACAGCGTGGACTTGCCACATCCCGAAGGACCGACGATGCAAAGAAACTCTCCCGGCTTCACTTCAAGGCTGATATTGTCGAGCGCGAGTAAACGCTCTCCCGAAGTCGTCTTGTAGCTCAGCGAGATGGCATCGAGCGCGACTTTCGGTACAACTACCTCGGAGACCGGACGCCCCGGAAACGTCGTTACCGAGGAAGCCGGCTTTCCGTAAAATACATTCGCGCGCACTCCGGTGCGACGGCCAACGGGGACGGCCGAGGGATATGCATTTTGAGGACTCGTGCTCATTGAATTGCCTTCTTCCCTTCTTCCGCTAACACCTGGTTCAAGAGGGAAAGATCGTACAGACTCGACAGATCCGGCATCTGACGCCCCAGAAAACCCGCGTCAAATGCGGACTTGGCGGCATTCATCAGCGATCCGCGCAGCGGATCATAAGTCGCCTGCATGCGCCCAAAAGCTTCCTCCAACACGGTGTCAGGCAGCGCTTTCCCCGTCTCTCTCGCGATCTGCTGGTTGAGAAGCTCTTTTGCCTCGGGCAAATGCCCGTTGATCCAGTCCGTCAATTCCACGTGCGCGCGGATCCAGTTCTTCACCAGATCGGGGTGTTCTTTCAGAAATTGCGTCCGGACGATCAGATGAGCGGCAATAAACTGACCGTTGGGCCAGAGCGTCCGCTCGTCCAGGAACAAGCGGCCATTCCCTTCCTTGATCAGCCGCGTCGCCCAGGGCTCGGGCGCCCACGCGCCATCCAACTCTTTCTTGAGGAACAGCGTCAACTGGTCGGGATTTGCCAGCGGGATTACCTGCACGTCCCCGCCCTTCTCCGTGGTTTTCATGCCGTGCGCTTTCAGCCACGCGCGCAGCGCGACGTCCTGCGTGTTGCCCATCTGCGGGGAAGCAATCTTCTTGCCGTGAAAATCTTCTGGCTTCTGAATGCCGGAATCCCTACGCAGCACCAGCGAAGCTCCGCCACTGGTCGCACCCGCGACAATTCGCAGGGCTTCTCCATTGGAGCGAACGTAGCCGGAGATGGTCGGGTTCGGGCCGATGTACGTCATGTCAATCGCCCCGGCAAATAAGGCTTCAATCGCCGAAGGCCCGGCGTTGAAGCTCTTCCACTCAATCTTGACTTGGGGCCCCATCGCTTTCTCGAACCAGCCGTTGTTTTTACCCACCATCGCCTGCGGGTGCGTGATATTGGGAAATGCGCCCACGCGAATGATGGTCTCGGCCCCGGCCAACGCGCCCAGCAAAAAAAAGAACCCCGCGGAAGCGAAGAAACTTCGCTTAGTCATGACCCCTCGCCTTGCGCCAACATCGGCAGCACAACGGGCTCGTCTTTCTTCTTCCTGCTGATCTTCCGCTTGCTGGCGTTCGAACGGGCACCAGCAGGTTCGCGGCTGATCAGGTCGGCCAGCGTCGTATTCTCCAGAATTTTGGCGGCCGCATCCCGTACATCCAGGAACACTTTGTACAGGGCGCGATGGTCCGCATCGCGATCGATCAGAGCGCGCAACTGGTCCGCATCCCCAAATGGCGCGAGCGGGCCGTCAATCAAACGGATGATTTCGCTCAACCGAATCTCCGACGGCGGTCGGCGCAACCGGTATCCGCCCTTGGCGCCGCGCACGCTCTCCACGATGCGCGCGTTCTTCAGTTCCAGAAGAATCAGTTCCAGAAATTTCTCGGGCAGATTTTCTTCGTAGGCAATGTCGCGAATCCGGATCGCACCTTGGGTATAGCGCCGGGTCAGCACCATCAGCGCCAGCAACGCATACAGACCTTTTTGGGAAACTTTCATTATGGCTTGCCCTCGACTATCCCTATGTCACTAATAGACATTATAGAAAATGCAAGCGCACTGCCAAAGCACTAAATTTGTCCGCCTGGGCTGGTTGTGTGATTTCAGCAAGTTACGGCGGGAAGAGTGACTCGAAGACAGAAGCTCTTGTGCAAGGCTTTGCACTTTGACGGTCCGACTTCCCTGGCCGGACGCTGCTTTCAGGATCGCAACCGCCTCAGCGCAATCGCAGAATCTCGACCGTGATGTTGTCCGGCCCCCCGCGTTCCCGAGCCAGTTCGATCAGCTCGCGGACCGCTTGTTCCGCGCTTTTGTTTTCCACGGCGTCAAGAATCTCGGAGTCGCGTACCTGCCCCCACAATCCGTCGCTGCAGATCAGGAGCACGTCCTCCGGGCGCAGCGGCTCCGGATGTCCGGGCGAGTCCATGATGAGATCGGGGTTCGTGCCTAAAGCTGCGGTCAGAATGTTCCGTTGCGGATGATGCTCCGCTTCTTGCGGGCTGATCATTCCCGACTCCACCAGCCGCCCCACATAGGAGTGATCGCGGGTTACCTGCGTAATCTGGCCGTCGCGGATCAGGTAGAGCCGCGTGTCGCCAACATGGACGTAATAGAGCGCGTCCTGGACGATCGCCGCCGCCGTGCAGGTTGTTCCCATGCCCCGCAGTGCCGGGTGCGCAAAGCTGTATTGCCGGATCCGCTCGTGCGCCGTCTGCAAAGCCTCGACCAGCGCGTCCTGGGGGTTGTCGCCGCCAAAATCGCGATACACCGCTACCAGCGTTTCCACCGCCAGCCGGCTCGCCTCCTGACCGCCTTCGTAGCCGCCCATGCCGTCCGCTACCACTACCAGCCGCCCCTTGCGCAGGAACTGCTGGTCGTCCTCCGGCTCCCAATAACCAAACGAATCCTCGTTATTGATGCGCTGGCAGCCGATGTCGGACTGACTCGATATTTCAATTCCGGTGCGAACCTTCATCCGGGCACGACTTCAATTGCGGGAATGAGAAGCATAGGCAGCGATCGCGTCCAAGCGCAAAGCTAGGATTATAGAGGTTGCGGGCAGGACGCTCAAACAGGTCTCTGAAAATGGTGGGCTTTAACCGACTGAATCAGCTCTAAAAGGAGACGAGGACGGCAGCCGTGCGGCCGTCCCCGCGGATCAACAAATGAAATGCAGGACTACTTAAGGCGTCGGCGGCGCATAGCATTCTCCGCTCGGGTTGCTGCCACTGACGATGCCGCCGGCTGTAGCGACGCCAATATATGCCGGTGGAGTGGTAAGCCCGGAATAGGTAGCCGTGACCACATAAGAACCTGTCGCTAGAAAGGCCGGGGTGGTCGCGGGGGGCACCGCTACGTTCTCAAAGGTGCAGGCAACGTAGGGCGTAACTCCTGTGAGCAGGCCGACCGGACTCAGCTGGACGGTCTGCGCCGGAGTGGCGTTCGGGTCGCCGAGTGTGCCGGTTTCAGCAAAACCGACTGGGGTACTCGAGATCAGGTATTGAACCTTCTCACTGGTAAGAAGCTTTTGCTGCCCGTTGCTGTAGTTTCCCCACGTATACAACTGGACCGGCGTATCAAAATACAAGATGACACCCGTGCCTGCGGTCGCGTTTGTGTTCGAGACCGAAAGCTGGATGGACTGAAGATTGTTGGTAGTTCCGCAGCCCAGCATGCTGAACACCAGCATTGCGCAAGCCAACGCGGCAAAGAGAGTTTTACGATTCACCGCCGAGTACCTCCAAAAGGAAATCTTCTGCATCGTCGCAGCATCCGTCACACCAGGCAAGGTAACCAAAGTCACTGCACCGCACGGACGTAAACCATTGTCCCGTCGGTACACCCATTGGTCGGAGCCACATTGCAAAAGTTGCGATGGCAGAACTCAGAAGTCATCTACAATCACCCCATGTCCGATCAACTAGTGCCTCCCCCGCCGCAGCCCCCGTCTCCGCCCGAGCCGATCACCGAGTTTCACATCGGCGACGAATTCGGAACCACCAGGCGCAATCTTCCGCCTGCCGGCATCGTCCTGATCTGCCTTGCTGCCGTCGCTGTCATTGTCGGAATCTTCGCTTTCAAGGAACGGCAGAAACCGCAGGGCGCGGGTTCAATCGATTTCGTGGCCGCCGCCGAAGTGCCCGGCCAGAACATGATCCTGGCCGCCATCACCCTCACTTTGCGGAATACGGCGGACAAACCGCTATGGATTCACACGCTCAAATCGCAGCTCACCACCGCCGACGGCAAAACCTTCGACGATGACGCCGCTTCTGCCGTGGATCTCGACCGCTATTTCCAGGCGTTCCCGGCTTTGAAAGAAAGTTCCGAGCCGCCGCTTTCGCCCGAAACCAAGCTGCTCGCCGGAGCCGAACACAGAGGAACCATCATTGTCAGTTTCAAGGTCACCAGGGAAGCCTTCGATCAGCGCAAATCCCTGATCGTCACCATTCAACCCTATGACCAGGTGTTGCCCGTAGTCTTGAAATGACGTATTGAAATGACGGGTTGAAATGGAGCCCTGAAGCGAAACGCTGAAACGCTTACCGGGAACCGCGAGCCCCACCCTTCACTCATTCTCGAGTTGTTGGCGCGCCTGTGCCAGCGCAGCCTGCTCGGCGCCGCTCACCTTCGGATACTTCAAATTCATTCCCTTCAACGCATCCACCACGGCCTGCGAAACCACCAGCCGTGTAAACCACTTGTTATCCGCCGGCACGACGTACCAGGGCGCGTGCTCACTCGCCGTGTGCCGGATCATATCCTCGTACGCTTCCTGATACGCGTCCCAGAATTGGCGTTCCTTCACATCGGACGAAGAAAACTTCCAGTTCTTGTCCGGCGTGTCGAGCCGCTCCATGAACCGGCGCTTCTGCTCTTTCTTGGAAACATGCAGGAAGAACTTAACCACCGCAATTCCGTTCCGTGTAAGGTAGCGCTCGAAATTATTGATATCTTCAAAGCGCTCCTGCCAGATATGTTTCGTGACCAGCGCCTTCGGCAGTTTCTGGCTTTCCAGAAACTGGGGGTGGAGGCGCACCACCAGCACCTCCTCATAATACGAACGGTTGAAAATGCCGATCCGCCCTCGCCCCGGCACGCATTTCATGCAGCGCCACAGATAGCCGTGGTCCAGTTCCTCCGCCGAGGGCGTCTTGAATGACGACACCTCCACTCCTTGCGGATTCACCCCCGACATGACGTGCTTGATGGTTCCGTCTTTCCCGGCCGCGTCCATGGCCTGAACAATCAGCAACAGGCCCCAACGGTCCTGCGCCGCGAGAATGTCCTGCAGGCGGCTCATTTCCTGGACGCCGTTCGCCAGCAGTTCCTTCGCCTGCGGTTTCAGTTCCGACCCGAGCCCGTGCGTGTCCGCGGGGTCGTGATCCTTGAGACTGAAGTGTTTTCCGTGCTCGATGCGGTAGCGCTTGAGCAGTTTGTCGATTTTCATAGTGTCACTTGGTGTGATCTTGTCTAGTGTAGCGTCCCGCAAGTTCGTGGCATAAATCCACACTGTCATGCTGAGCGAAGCGAAGGACCTGTGTATTTGAATCTGCCCAATGCAAGGTCTTTCGCTTCGCTCAAGATGACAACCCAAACTTATGTCGCGAATTTCCGGGACAGAATACTACCGTTGCTGTTCATAGACAGAGTTGTTCGGCGTAGGTTCGTCGTACTCGCGGCCATACTTGTTCTTGTGCGCCATGCGCTGCCCACTCGCCTCCGGAACTCGAATCAGCCCCAGAGACGTAGCATTCTCCCCGATCGTGATCTCCCGAGTGAACGGCTGCTCATTTTCCGGACCCATACCCTCGCTCCAGACATGCAACATGTAACGCCCGTAGGGAACGCCCGCCAGGCTAAGTTGCCCGTCCCGGTTTGAAATGGCATACAGCGGCGTCGCCATCGTAATGACCACTGCGCTCATCTCGGGATGAATATTGCAAAAAATGTAACTGATCCCGGCCCGGTCGAATCGCACCATGCGCGAAGTGCCGGATTCATATAGACCAAGATCAAAACGCTTGCCTTCAAAAAGTGAAAAAACGTTATGGAAAAAGGGATCGCGATTGGGAAACTCCACCGTCGACCCCGCCGGAACCACCAGGATGTGCGGCTCGAAACTCTTGTTTTTCTGCACCAGCCGCGGGGTTTGCTCCGGACTTGCTTGCGGGTTGCCCAGCGGGCTCGGCGTCGCCATAGTCGCTTCGCCGCTCGCCCCCGTCATCGGAGTCAGCCACACCACCGTCCCGGGAATCGTCCCATGCCGTGTCTTGCCCTTACCTCCTGCACCGATGACCTCGACGCGCCCGCGCACCGTCGTTGTCGCTGCCTGCGTCGCTGCCTGCGCGTGCAATCCCGCCGTGCCGGCCCACAACATCGCGACCCAGATCAAGATTCTTCTATGGTTCATCGTTGATGGCCCAGCGTTGATGGCTCATCTCAGCTTCTTACCGTGCCGCTTCCATCCGTCTGCTCAAAAAAGAACTCCCATCATCAGGTTGAGATGGCCCGCGCTGGCCCCGCCATTGGTAATCGTGTACGTCGTCAGGTGTCGATACTCAGCGGAAAACAACAAGTCCGACCGCGGACGGTAAATCATGTTCACAAAGCTCCCCTGATTTCTCGCCAGCGTCGCATCCCCGTAGGCCTGCGCGTACGGGAAATACTTCAGGTCGCTGGCATATGGATTATCCATCCCAAACGCCGCATTGAACTCCCATTTATTCGCGGGCCGGTATTTCAATTGCGCCCAGCCGCCAACCGAGTTCAATGCTTGTACTTCAGTGCTTGCCAATGTCGGATTGCCGCTGAACAACACGCTGCGTCCGATTCCGCCGTACAGCCCGCCCAGGGCCTTTCCGCGATACAGCTTTCCGCTCAACGAAAACTGGTGGCTGAGCGGCAGTTCGATGTCTGTCATTCCCGCCCAGCCATCCACCGTCCGGCTGAAACCATAGTCCTGCCGGCTGTAGAACCCTCCCACGCCCACCCGCAACGGTTGTCCGAAAACATTCCGCGTCCATGCGATCCGCGTACCATACGCTGGTTGACGCGATGCTTCCCCGGGCCCAGCCTGCCGGTAAGAACTTGAGCCCGGCGCTTCCCCGCTCACCGGATCGAGAATCCCTCCCTGAAACATCAGGGTCGATTCCTCCCCCAAAACCACTCTGTGTTCCACCCGTATCTGCGGAACCCAACTCCACAAGTTCCCGGCATAGGAGAGCGCTGGAACCGCTAACGAAGCAAACGATGTCGGCGAGTTCGGCGAGAAGAAAATCCCATCCTGTCCCACCACAACCGAAGTGTTTGTCCAGTCCATCCGCATCGTGCCCGTCCGTAAGCGCACGAGGCCGGAGTTGATCCCGTTCGCAACCGGCGGGAACCCGCCCGCCAGATCGAGTTGCAGGTCTGCCCTCGTCTTCGCACCCGAGACGCTCGGCCCGAACGCCTGAAACCCGATCTCCGACTGTCGCAACGTCGCACCGAAACTCCCCCCGGAATCGCCCGCCGGCCTCGCGTACGCGAGCGTGGGGAGATCAATGCTATCCACCACACCTTGATTGCTCACCAGGTTCATCAAAACGACGCCCGACAACCGCAACCGGTACTTCGATGCGCTTTCCACTTTCGTCTGATATTGATCGTCCACTTTCCCACTTAGCAGTTGGTATTCCTCTTCCAGGCTGGCCGCGTGGCCGCCCTTTTTCTGATCCTCTTGCTGAACTTCTGGTTTTTGCTCTTCCGGCGCGCCGCTCTGCAAAACGTTCTGGAAGCTTCCCGCAGCCGCCTCGGAGTTGGTAGTCTCCGAATTCACCACCGCGGCCGTCAACACCCCATTCCGCGGCCCTGTTCCTGCGCGAACTTCGTCGAGTTCCCTGCGAAGTTCGGCCGTTTCCGCGCGGGCCCGCCGCCAGTCGGAGCGCATTCCGGCAACCACCGCCTGCAACTCTCGAACCTGCTCGCGCAACTCGCGAACCGAGTCACTCACCGAGTCACGGTCACGAACCGACCCCGGAGAAGGTGGCTCTGCCCGATTCGCAGCTTCCTGCGCGACGCCGGATGCGGTGCATGCCATCACACCTATCAGCATCACCCATCGCAACCATTCGAACCAGCGCGTCATACTCATACTCATGTCGCCTCCTGCCACTCTTCGCACTTCGATTCTGCATTTAGAGCCCGCAATTCCGGTCTGCATTTCGGATCTACATTCAAGGAGTTCCCCAGAACTTGTGCCGTTTACGCATCATGCCGGGCTGCCAAAACATTTTCCGCCGAGGGATTCAGCGGAATCTTTACGCGGAATGTCGTTCCCGAAGCCGACGTCTGCTCCACCACGACGTCGCCTCCGTGGTCCTGCAGAATCTTCTGCACCACCGTCAATCCCATCCCGGTCCCATTTTCCTTACCGTGGCTTACAAACGGCTCGAACAACCGGTCACGCACCGCGTCTGCGATTCCTGGACCGTTATCCGCGATGCGAATTTCCAGACTCTCGCCCTTGCGTCTAAGCCCGATATCGATTTTCCCCGATTCCGCCGGAACCACCTCGCACGCGTTCAACAGTAAGTTCAGCAGGGCGCGCTCCAGTTTCTTGAAATCGAACCAGCCCTCGGTCGACCCTTCCCCGGAAATCCGAATCCGTATGCGCTGGAATTCCGGATGCGCCTTCACCCCCTGCACCGCCCGATCCACCGCCGAGCGAACGTCGCCGTAGGTGGGACGCAACGACTCTCGCGTGCGCGAGAATTCCAGCAGCGACTCGATTAACTCCGTCATCTGGTTGACTGCGATTCGTATTTCGTCGTAAAGATCTTCGCGCTGCCCCGGTGTCAGGTTGCTCTCGCAAAGAAATTCCGCATTCGCCACGACCGCCGCCAGCGAATGCCGCAGATCGTGTGAGATCGAACTCGCCATTCGCCCGATCGTCGCCAGCCGTTCCGCATCCAGCAACTCTCTTTGTGTTTTCTGCAGGTTCTTTCTCATCCGGTCAAACGTTCCGGTTACCTCGGCGACTTCGTCTCCACCCTGCACTTGCAGCGGATACGCATAGTCCCCTTGCTCCAGCGCCCGCACGCCCGCCACCAGATTCTCCAGCGGACGCGTGAAGGTATGCGAGATCAGGAAAACCAGCAGGCTCCCCGCCATCACCGCCGTCAGCCCGAGCGCCAGCAGAAGCTCGTTCAGGCTGCGCAAAAATGCGGTTGCCTGATCGAATGACTTCAACACCCACAGATTCAGCGCTGGTGCACCCGGCGTAGGCAAGTCCACCGACGTCGCCAAAAAACGTTCTTCGCCCAGCCGGATCTGATCCCCTTGCGGCGGGCCTCCGGCGGCAGTTCTCGGCGCCACGCGCAGCAACTCCGATTCCTGGGCAGGCTTCAGAGTGCTCCGCACAATCGAATCTCCATAACGAAACGCCACTTCGCTCGCGGCCACGCGGCTCAAGTCCCGGGCAACGCGATCGTCAATTTCGTAACCCAGCAGCAGGTAACCGAGGACCTGATGCCCGCTCGCTGGACCAAAGTAAATATCCTGGAGGAAAACTTCGTAGAGGTGTCCTTCGACGTACCACCAGTGTCGCGTCTCGTCGCGCGACACCACCTTCGGGAAGAAGTCCTGCGCCTGACGAACCGTGATCTCCTGCGGAGTGGCCTGCAGCGCCATCACCTTCCCGGAAGAATCGGCCAGCAGCAGCAAGTCGCTGCCCGCCAATTGCCACAAATCCCTCGACGCGTCCTGGATGGTTGCCGGGTCGCGGGTGGTCATCAACGCCCGCACATTCGGCAAATCGGCCAACAGCGCCGCCGAGCGCTCGAGCGTGACTTCCCTCTGCTTCTGAAAGTTGTGAAATGCGGAAACGGAATTCTCGAGGTCGCGCTGGATTCCGAGGCGCACCTCCTGCTGCACGGTGTGCCGTACAACCAGCAGCGTCGTGAACGTCAATGCCGCCGATACCACCACCATGGAAAGCAGGAACTTGGTCCGCAACCGAATTCCGCCCATGGTCAAGCCTCGATCTTCCCCTACTGAATCCTCATCGTTAGCCAAGCGAAGGATCCAGGTTCGTATCAGGGCATCGCTTCAGCGATGCCGCACGAGCCTCACACCAAAGCCCCTTCAGGGGCGAACTTCCCTCATTACGGCACAAACTTGTAACCTGAACTGTGCACCGTGCGGAAGTGCAAAGGGTTCGCGGGATCCTTCTCCAGCTTCTGCCGCAGCCGCAGGATGTGATTATCCACCGTCCGCGTGCTCGGATAATTCCGGTATCCCCAAACGTGGTTCAGCAACTCCTCACGCGATAGCACGCGCTCCGCGTTCTGGATCATGAATTTCAGCACCTTGAACTCCTGCGAAGTCAGCTGCACCAGGTTCCCTTCGCGCCACAATTCCATCTTCGTGAAATCAACCTTCACGTCACCAAACTTAAAAGTCTCGGTCAGCGGAGTCCGCGTCGAGCGCCGCATCGCCGTGCGCACCCGCGCCAGAAGTTCCCGCGGACTGAAGGGCTTGGTCACGTAGTCATGCGCGCCCAACTCCAGCAGCAGCACCTTGTCCATCACTTCCGTTCGCGCACTGAGAATGATGATCGGCAACGAAGGCGCTGCCTGGCTGATTTCCCGGCACACGTCCTGCCCAGGCGTCCCCGGCAGGCTCAAGTCAAGCACCAGCACGGCCGGCGCAGCCGCCCGAAACATCTCCAAACCTGCCGCTCCATTCCCCGCGATATCCACCGCGAAGCCTTCTCCCTCAAACAATCGCTTTAGAGCCTTTTGGACGGCACGGTCGTCCTCGATCACCAGGATCCGCTCCGAACTGGCCGGAACCGTTTCCATCGTCGCCGCCGCTATTGCTGAAGATATGTTCTTGTTCACAACCGCCCCCCCCGCACCGAATAGTCAGAAATCATACCCCTAAACTCTAGCCTGATATCAGGTTAATGGCATATTTCGGGATAGAAAGTGACATGAATTTGACAATTTGTTGACAAATGCGGGGCCAAAAGAAATCGGGTCGTCGGGCGATCGGGTTTTGCTCTTAGATGACCCGATGGCCCGATGATCAAATGGCCCGATTTCCGGAAGCTGATCTCAAAGGGGATCGCGGACTCGAATTTCGGGCTGCCCGCCGAGGTCCATGAACCGCGAATCGCGCGCCTCGTGGCGCACTGAACTCAGCGCCACGGTCACTTCACGGATGTAGTAGAAGGTTCCCGCCAGCAAGCAAATCATGGCTAGAACAAAAAGGACGACGGCCGCCACCGCAGCCTCTTTCCAGTAAAGGCCGACCCCCAGCAGCAGACAGGATGTGATCGTCCCAGCAAGAGAAATAAGAACCAGAAGGAAGCAGCGCCGGATCATTTCCGCACGCTGCTCGATCGCGCTGATCTGCGCCGTGTAGGCCTCGGCTTCCTGCACGCGGTCATTCTTGGCGGCATCATGCTTCGCGTGGACATACTGCCGCAGTCGGCTGACGATGCCCATCAGCCGGACGTTGATCGACAGGATCAGCAAGGCGGTGGCGGAAACAAAGATAGCGGGAGCAAGGAACGCTTGAAACAGGCGAGCGATGTCGGTCATGGAGCCTTCCGAAGTGGAAGCGTGTTCTCCTGTGCCCGATTCTAACCCAGTACTCATGATCTGCTGAAGACCTGAGCATCTGAGCGCTGGGAGTTCTCGCCAGGGCGTTTTGCAGTAACCGGCAGCCGCCTCCGTCGCCATTTGACTTCCCGTCACTTCCTCCGCAGAATAGAGGTAGTTCTTTGAAGGCCCATCCCACCAGTGGGGGCGTCACGGCTTCGACGGAGATGCTTGCGGCCAAGAGGCATGCCGGGGTGCATACACCCGTAATCGCGTGCAAAATGATAATTGCCAATCAACAGATGGCATACGCAGCCTAATTCGTTAGGCCGCCGTTCTCCGCAGCTTTGCCCGTGGGCTGCGAGCGAACGTCACACAGCGGACTGCTCTTCTCTGCTCCGTCTGGGCTGAGAAGCTAAGACTTCAGGCTAGCGCCAACTGTTTCTTGTCCGTTCTGAGCAGCTGTCGCGAACGTCCTGGGGTAATGCCCAGGGCATGAACCGGAACAAGCATGTAGTCTCTTGACCAGTAACATTTTCGGACGCGGGTTCGACTCCCGCCGCCTCCACCATACTTTACTGTTGTATTTTCAATAACATAACAAATTGATGTTGCAAATTGTACGATAATTGTACGATGATGTGGGCATGCTTACCGTCTACCGTCGTCACAATCCCGCCCTCTGCAAGAGCACAGACCGCTATTACAAGCGCTGCACCTGCCCGACTTGGGTCGAAGGAATGGTTGGCGACAAATACGTCCGCCACAGCCTTAAAACCCGTAGCTGGGAGCGAGCGGTCGCCAAAGTGCGCAAGATGGATGCCACGGAAGATCCAACTCCAGTGCCGGCCAAGAAGGACGAACCTGTCACTATCGAAAGGGCCGTCAACGAATATCTGGCGGACGCCAAGGCCCGCGAACTGGGAGAGGCGACCCTCTACAAGCTCAACATCATCTTCCGCAAACAGCTTTTGGCGTGGTCTAAGGCCGAAGGCTACAAACTCCTTCGTGAATTCGACCTGCGCGCAGTCCAGGCATACCGCGCCACATGGAAGGACGGGGCTCTGGCCAAGAAGAAGAAGCAAGAACGCCTCACCGGCTTCTTCTGGTTCTGCATTCGTGCTGGTTGGATTACTCAGAACCCTACGAATGGCTTGGGCCGCATCACTGTGAATCAGACGCCAACGGACTACTTCACCCGTCAGGAATTCGACAAGATCGTTGACGCAACGTATGCGTACCGAGAAAATCGCGGGGAGACAGGGTCCGCAAACGGCACTCGCCTTCGCACGCTCACTCTCCTGATGCGATGGAGTGGTTTGCGTATCCGCGATGCAATTACTCTTGAGAGGACACGCCTCATCGGTGACAATTTGATGCTCTATCAGGCGAAGACGGGAACGCCAGTCTACGTTCCTTTGCCTCCGCAAGTAGCGGAGACCCTCCGCAACATTCCAGATGGCCCCAAGCCAAATCCACGTTACTTTTTCTGGACTGGGAATGGATTGGCAAAATCAGCAGTCGCCGATTGGCAGCGGAGTTTCCGCCGCCTTTTTGCGCTTGCTGGCCTAGAGAAGCCGGATGGATCGGCAAAGCGATGCTTCCCTCACATGTTCCGCGATACCTTTGCCGTGGAAATGCTGCTGGCTGGTGTCCCAATCGACCAGGTCTCCATATTGCTTGGACATAAGAGCGTCAAGATCACTGAGAAGCACTACGCTCCGTGGGTAAAAGCCCGTCAGGACCAACTCGCGTCGAGTGTCCGTAACGCATGGCAATTGCTCGACGAAGTGAAGACTACAAAACCGAAGCGAGCGCGCGACTCAACTCGCCCGCTGCCGACGTTGGTGTACTCGAATCAAAACGCTCTCAGGAATGCGTAGGTTTAGGTAGCCTCGTTTCCTTGCACTTTCAGGGGTTCCCCATTCCAGAACGCCACTCTCTCCAGCGAAAAGTCGGCGAACTGATTTTTCGCTCATCGCCCAAAGCTCTGCAACTTCAGGTACGGAGTAGTGCCTTTCCAGAGCAACGGAATGCAGTTCGGCCGGCTGGACGGATTTCCTTTCCTGTATTTCGGGTCGCATTATGAAAGACTCCTGACCGGCGTTGTCCGCTACATGAGCGACGGATTTGACCTTCAACCGCCGCTGCATGTTAACTAACTTGATTCCAGCCGCTTTAATTGTCCAATGAATTCTCGGGCGAGAGCTATTCCCAACAGGAATAGCTGGCTGAAATCAACCATCCCGAGTCCGCTCTGCGCCGGCCGTCCGGGCCGGCGATTCGTAGGCCGACAAAACCTACCTCCCGCTTCGGAAGCCGTAGGCATTCAAGGACTGAAATCACAGGAAGAAGTGGACCCCTACAGAGGTTCGTGCAGGTTCCCACCTGTCTATTTGGGTCATCATATGACGGTCACACGTGCTCGGTTCTGCGAGAATATCCAGCATGGTCGTTGGCGTGTGCGTTTTTGTATTCATGGCAGCCATCTTCCACTGTCTCCAGGAAGATAATCCTTGGGCTATGTTCCAGTCTCTCGCTCACGCATTCCGTGCCTTCAACAGCTTCCTGGAAACGCTTGGCGTTCCTGCAAAGTGGGTCACTAGCGTCGAAATCGGCGTCGTTGCCGGGCTTGCCTTCACGACGATGCAAATCGGAGAACATCTCGCGGCAGTCATCCTTTGGCTTATTCTAGCCTTCATCTGGGTAGCAAAAGCGTGCGCGTGGCAAGGGGTTCGCCGTCATGGGCTTACTACTTTCTTGAAGGCGTTCCACGTGCTGCTTGCGCTTGTAATTTGTGCTCTCCTGATTACCATTACTAGCATCCACCGGGGCGATGAGCCTTGGTCGAATTTGCAAAAATTATGGCGTCGCCACGCTGCTGCGACTGCACCAAGAGCGATGACTCCTCTTATTACAATGCAAATTACCCCCTCGGGTTTTCCTGTCTCTACACCGTCGCATTCCGCGCTTTCAATTCTACCGCTGCACCCATACCAAACCGGCGGTCTACTCGCATTTGACAACCCGTGCGGAGAGGAGCATTTCTGGCCCACACAAGAGGAGATAGATAGCAAACCGGAGAACGCCCATGAAGAAGTCCGCCTCGTTGAGGTAACCAATCACTCCCAAGCCACGATGGAAACGGGAAAAGCGGTGTTTCGATTGAGCTACAACGACTCGTTTGGAGGCGGTTGCATGCCGCCGTCAACCCCGACTATCTACCAAGAAGATGTTGTCTCAATTCCTACGCTTGATCAAGGGAGGGCATTCCAGTTTGTTGCCGTGAGTCAGACTAATCGGTGTGTGTGGCTGCTTCCGCCCGCGGTCGTGACCGTAAAAATGGCGGGGGATGACAGTGAAAGGCAAGTGCCCGTAAGGGTTGAGCCTATTAATATTCCGAATTGGGCAAACACCCCGTTCCCTCCTACTACGATTAAGTGGCAGGGAGTTCCCGCCCGAAATCCGGGGTACGGGATTGTTCGCAGCACTGCTCGATGCGAACTTCCAGGCTCAAAAGACCAAGAAAGAAAAGTCATCCTAGATCAGTTGAGCACGTATGTTCTAGAAGGAGAGCGACTCAAGAAACAGTTTGAGCATAGCTTGTGTGAGACTGGAATCGATGAGAGCAAGATGGCACGCTTTGGGCTCGACATTAGCAACTGGCATCACCGGGTAGAAGCCTACCTTAACAAACGATTGGGGCGCCCATACTTGGCCCGATTCCGAAATCAAGCTAAGCCCCCTTCATCTTGGCCGTGTGCATTCGACCTGCATTATCGCAACGCATATGGCGTATGGAACTCATTGTCGAGTGATCTGGAAAGACTGGACGAATTTATGAAAGAGCCAGAGGTCGGGAGGTGAATACCTACCCCAAAAACCGAGACGGCGTGCGGGGGAAGAATCTCCGCAAACAAAATCGTTAGTAAGGAGGGGCAGATCCGAACAACAAATCGCCTCGGCCGGGGCACTCTCCACGGGCGCGGCTGGGCTGCTAACGGCGTGGCTCCGAGTTCGCCTTTTTGATGCTGACAACTCTGGAGGACGGCGACAATTCAATTGGCTTTGGTGGACGGCGCTGGTAAGCATATCTGCGGAGGAAGGACCGGGCGAACTCGTTCGCCAACCGCGAATTGTCGTCCTTTCTCATAATCACATACGTTTTGAAACACAATGACTCATCAGAGAGAGGCTTTACCACTACACCTTCAGCCCTACAGCCAAGGGCCGTAGGTTTGGTGAGGATGGCCACCCCGACGTGCTCAGATACCAAGTGAATCGCCTCTTGTGGCGTAATAATGTCGTGCGCGCGTTTCGGAGCAATTCCCTCTCGTCGTGCTGCGTCCATGATTGCGTCATGAACGACTGGGTGAACTCGGCGCGCGAACAGAATCCATTCATCTTTTGCCAGATCTTGGAGCGCGAGGTGTTCTTTTTGGGCAGCGCCGTGGCCCTCTGGAAGAGCCGCATAGAGCGGCGTCAGAACAAATGGCGCGGCCTCGATCTGAGAATCCTCCGGCGGTGCCGTCACCAGGGCTAGATTCAATTCACCTGCTAGAACACTCCGGACTAACTCGATTGAGAACTGACTGATCAGGCGAATGGCGAGCTTGGGATACAGGGGGAGACGAACTGCAAGAAGGTCCGAAACCCAAGCTTGATCGGCTTCGTGCGAGTGTCCAATTGTCAAAACATTGTCTGCTCCGTCATGGGCGGTACGAGCGAACTGAAAAGCCCGCTCCATATGCAAGACCGAAGAGCGAGCCTCTGCGACGAAGACTCGCCCAGCATCGGTGAGTTCCACCCGGACAACCCGTCGATTATCGCGAGTGAACAGTCGAAATCTAAGTTCTTTTTCGATCTCAGTGATCTGTCTGCTGAGCGCAGATTGGGTGACGTGCAATCTGAGGGCGGCCTTCGTGAAGTTCAGCTCTTCGCCCAAGGCAATGACTGCGTGCAAGTGGCGTACTTCGACGTTGGGAAACACTGCTCCAACCCCCGCCCAAGAGTTCGGTGACACCAGGAATTTAGTGCTGCCATTTGCCCGTGAAACGACGAGTGGTTATGACGTTAGAACCCGGTCGGTTTTGAAAAGTTTCCCGAGGGCCAACAAATTTTCAAATCCCTTGCATCTGAAACCCCGCTCCAGGCGCAGGTTCTCGGGCATTGCTCATTTATTACCCGTCGCACTGTGCCGGTTTCCGTCAAACCAAGAGGAATTCCGACCTGCGGGAAAGTAAAGGCCAGCATGCTGCCGTGACAGGGAACTCAGGGTCCGTAACTAATTGACAGCAAAGGGCGCGGATGGCTCCCTGAGCCGCTAAAACACCCTCAGAAACGCTTATCGAACCTTTATCGAACCCACGACGCTGCCCTAGTGGCTAGTGCCGCGAGGCGGCAGAGTTTCTCGGGTTTTCGATGTGTCTCCAAGAGATTGAACCCGTGTTACGCCGTGAAAGGGCACAGCTTCGCAGTAAGTTATTGAAACTACGCGACACGGATGGCTTCCGAAAGCAGTTTCAGTAAGGCATAGAAACGTTTCGTGGATCATGAATGGATCAAGATTCAATGTTGCGTTGTCCTATAATTCCAGCGGGAGTGGTCTATGCCTTTGTTCATCTGTCGTTGGCAGGATGGAGATTTTTCCGCTGTGAGCGCAGCTTCACGAGACGAAGCTATGGAGCTTCTCGATGAAGTCGGCAATACCGATGTTGCCGACCTGTTCACGGTGAAAAACTTCATGGTGCATTGTCAACTGAAAACAGAAGCCGACAACATGGAAGAACCAGTGCCCGTCGAACTCGAAGGTTTCGGAGAAGGCACCTACGAGATGCTCTGCGAGCGCGTGTACCCCGTTTACAGCAAGGTGTCAGGGAAGGTCGTTGACGACTTGCCCACCACCGGTGAAATGACCACGGAGAAGCGCGCCGCTGCACTGAAGGCGTTGAACGAAGCTCTCGTCACTGAACGTATGCGGAAATGGGATTCCAAGAAACCCAAGGTCTCTGACGACCCAGATGTTGCGGAACTTCAGGAGAAGGGCGATGTGCCTAGGCTGGTGGCAGAGAAGGCAGTGAAGGAGCGTCGCCGCCGTGCAATCACTGAAATACCTTCTCACAGCGACAAGGTTCAGTGAATCTCTACTACTGGAACGCGTCAAGAGTTTCGAGTTGAGTATCTCTGAGTTGATGCGCGGAGTCTGAGTCAGCCCTTCGGCTCGAATAGGGACAGCGTATCGCCCTTGCTAGATGCGACGACCAAGAATCCCTCATACTTGTCAGCGGACTCCTCGTCTCGAAAATCGCCATACTCGAAGACGCAATCAGAAAGTCGAAACTTGATTTGGTCTGACTTGTTGTCGTCTTTTCCGATCGCCAGATGCGGACCACTCCCGTCTACAGAAACACGAATCGCTCCTGTCACTCTGGCGACTGACCGCGAGGGCGTTACAAAGACAGCAAGCACGAGCGTTCGCTCTTCCACGTACTTGCCGAGAAGGGATAGTACGTCGTTTTGAGTGACTCTCATCAGGCTTTCCTTTCCCACCGTGTAAGCCCGGATCTAGGCAGTCGGCGCAAAATCCGGTTTTTCTGGCACTGTCTGAATGGGCGTTTGAAGGTGCTGTCCCGCTTTGACTTGGCCGCAAATCTAGGACTACGCTTTTCGGTGCCAGGGATGCCTCTTGGCTGAGGAGACTTTAGCGTGGCGGAAGGTACACACGAAAGGCCAATCGGTATCGGCTTCCGGCAATATTCCTGGAAAGTCGCCTGCAGGGCCTTCAAGGATATCAAATGGATGCGCGATATGGCGATTGGAGCTTGCTTGTCCGTCGCCTCGGTAGTGCTGCGGGCTTCCTGGGGAATCATGTCTCGAAGCGATTGGAAGTTGCACGAGCGGCAGTGGATCGCCAGTATTGTTCTGCCAATTGTCGCATGGATGGCTGTTCGTATTGCTTAGAGCCTCCTGACTGCTCCGTGGCGAGTGCATCAGGATCAGGAATCGGTTCACGATGTCGAGAAGCAAGCAATGAGAGTTGAATTAAGTGAGAAGAACGTTCTGGTGGAGCAGCTCTTGTCCCCAGCGGATCGTCCACGACTTGTCTTTGAAAGATGGGGCCAGATTCCAGCAGGTCACCCCGTAGCCCGTCCGATAGCACCAACGGTGGTAGGCCAGTTCTTACAGAACGGTTTTCACTTCATCAATGACGGTGGAGCCGCCCACGAAGTCATGGTTGAGCCTTTTAAGTTTGAAGACTTCGAGGCGAAAAGCTCCGTGGTTACTCGCATCGGGCAAGAGGGCGGTTTTGCCTTGGTGTGGGTAGCACAGCCTCTGCATTTGCAGTCAGCGCACAGTCCAGGTATGTGGGATTTGCAAGGAGCTCTGGCTCTAGCTGATGCGCACGCTCACCCGTTGGGCATGTATCAGCCGGACTACTCTGTTAGGGTCGTGGTGGTGTATCGGGATGGCAATAGCGTGTGGTATCGCACCACTGCGACGCTGGTGTACATACGGAGTCAGCGTCGTCTTGAGTTCCGTGATATAACCCACGAGAAAGGCTCTCCTACGCGGCCTTTGTGAGTGCCGTCCACGCCCTCGGCCAGAATGCGGAAGAGCGAACTCTTCACCGATGAGGCCGACAGCCACAAGAGCGCCGAAGCCAATCGAGAAATTATCGAGGAGCTTCAGCCTAGCTTGGAGTTGCTTTTCGACATCGCGATCCAACTCAAAGTGCTCGACAAGAAAGTGAAGTCGTAAATGCCCGGAAACACATTCAACGGCTCGATCTGGAACGCACTCTGGGTGCTGTCACCACTTGGCATCGTCGTGTTTCTCGTGTGCTTTTTCAGTCTCAAGAAAGGCTCCCACTACTTTTTCGACCCGAAGCACAACGTCGACGGGAGGCTGAAAGACGAACGCGGCGACTACGAGCCTCACTCGAAGCGATATCAAGAACTCGCAAAGCTCGCGATCACACTCTCGGCCGCGGCAATCGCCTTCCTCATCAGCATCGTCGGGAGTGACAAGCCCGTCGCGCCCGTCTTCGCGCTGAGAGTCCAGCTCGCCGCGCCGATCGTGTGCGGATTTTTCGGCGCCTGTATCGCGCTGCTCGTGCTCTTCATGGTGCTTCAGTCAGTTTGGTACGAAGAGTATTGCCACTCTCCAGACCACAGCACCTACAAGCGCTGGAAATACGCCCTGAGCAGCAGCCTGGGCTGGACGGGACTGCTATCGTTCGTGCTCGGGTTTCTGTGGCTGGCACGTAACCTGTTCCGCGCTTGAGGTAATAGTTCGCCCGCGCGTTGGAGTCTCTTCCGGAGCAGTCATACTAGGCGAACAAATAGCGAATATGCTATTATGCCTCCATGGAGGAAGGGCGCAAACGCGTCTTGGCGATTGTGGCTGGCATTCTGGTTGCCCGCCATCTGAAAAATCCGGAGGATCTGCACGATTCCCGCCCAAGCCCCCGGACAGAATCGTTGATTGCGAGTGCGGTCCAATGGGCGGAGCGGATCATGCGTAGGATCGACGGCCTAAATCATTAGATTCCGGCTCGAATCGAGTCATTAAATCGAGTGCGTCAGCATTTTTCCGCCACGTGAGCTACTATCCTTTTGGAAGGCCCGTGAGTTATGCCAAGAGAAAGCATATTTGAGGTTCAAGCTCAGGAGGACTTCGTAGAGAAGCTGGCAGCTGCACGCCCCGCGCAAGCCTTGGCTGAACTTGTCTGGAACGGCTTAGACGCTGAGGCCACCAAAGTGAGTATTGAAGTTGATCGCGGGACGTTGGGACTCAAATCAATCCGCGTTCGTGATAATGGACACGGGATTGCCCCGGAAGAAGCTGGCGCTCTTTTCACCCATCTCGGCGGATCATGGAAGCGGGGTGCCAGACAATCGAAACACGGTAAACGGGTGCTCCACGGGGAGGAAGGTAAGGGACGTTTCCGTGCGCTCGCCCTTGGCAGAGTTGCAGAGTGGTCCGTTACGGCCAAGGACTCTTCGGACCAACGTGTGCGTTACCGCATCACAATGATTAAGGATAGCGCGCGCACCTTCCGAATTACCGATCCAGAACCCGTGGACGACGACTGCAAGATCGGCGTCGAAGTGACAATCTCTGAACCCTACAAGGACTGGAATTTGGAAACTCCAGGGTTGCTCCAGGAACTCAACGAGATCTACGCGTTGTATCTCACTGACTATTCGAGCGTTCGGATAGGCTTGTTAGGAGCTAAACTTGACCCGACGAAGCTAATCGAGATTCGTAAGACTATTACCCTCCCCTCGATTGCGAATGCCGATAAGCCTCCCTATGGCGCCGAACTTGAAGTGGTCGAATGGAAAACAGAGACAGAACGTATGTTGTACCTTTGCAGCGCGGATGGTTTTCCGCTTCACCGGATCGTGCCTGGCATCCATGCTCCGGGTTTCGATTTTTCTGCCTACCTCAGGTCCGCGTATGTCTCCGAGCTAAATGAACAGGGTGCTCTCGGTCTCGCCGAATTGGATTCTCGACTGAGCGAGTCCGTCGAAAACGCTAAGCTCCAGCTCCGCGAACACTTCAAGGCTCGTTCGAGAGAAAAGCTAAAAAATCTGGTCGATGAGTGGAAGACTGAGCACGTCTATCCCTACCCGGACGAGCCTGCCACTGCTGTGCAAACTGTCGAACGCCAGGTATTCGACATCGTCGCTGTGAATGTCGCAACATCGCTTCCTGATTTCCAGACACAGGATCAGCGTAACCGGAAGTTTCAGCTAAGGATGCTGCGACATTCCATTGAACGTAGCCCTGAAGAAGTCCAACTGATCATTGGAGAGGTGTTGGGACTTAGCCAACGCAAACAGGAGGAGCTCGTACGATTACTCAGGCGGACAACACTTTCGGCTATCATAACTGCCTCCAAGTTAGTGGCCGACAGACTCGATTTTGTGAGCGGCCTCGAAACGATGCTTTTTGACACTGACCTCAAGAAGCATTTCAAGGAGCGCTCACAGCTTCACAGAATCATCGCAGACAACACCTGGGTGTTTGGTGAGGAGTTTGCGCTGACTGCGGATGACCAATCGCTCACAGAAGTATTACGAAAACACTTAAAGCTGATGAAGCGAGACATTGTCGTCGATGAGCCCGTAAAACGTGTTGACGGGACCCGCGGAATAGTGGACTTAATGCTTTCCCGGCGCGTTCCCAGCAATCGTGAAGATGAGCGCGAGCATCTCATCGTTGAGCTGAAGGCTCCTACCGTGAAGGCTGGCCGGGAAGAAACAGGACAAATAAAGGGATACGCGTTTGCCGTTCAGAAGGACGAACGGTTTAAGGGCGTATCGACGAGATGGACGTTTTGGCTTGTGGTCAACGATATGGATGACTTCGCATCGAGGGAGGTCCATCAGAGTCAGAAACCAGTGGGTCTTCTCTTGGCCTCAGCGATCACCCAAAACCGGCCACTGATTATCACCTGAAAACCGGCCAACGAGAATAGCGTCCGGGACATTGATTCCCGCGGAGGCTTGTAGGCTCCGTGGGCATGGCCAATGTCTTGAACGAAGAGAAGAAACAACAAGTCTTAGCTCTAGGACGGCTGGGCTGGTCGCTGCGTCGCATCCAGCAAGCGACCGGAATCCGTCGTGAAACCGCAGGCACGCACCTGAAAGCGGCGGGGATTGCGGTGCGTCCGCCCAGGGGCTGGGGGCGATGCGAACCAAAACCGGCCAACGAAGTGATCACCGAGTCCGGTGCGGCAAAACCGGCCCTTCCGGTGATTCCCGATCCCCTCGACCCCAACGTCAACTGCAACCCCAACCCCGAAAAGCTTTCTACGAAAGGAAAAGCAAAAGCAACTTCAAAACCGGCCAACGAGAATGAGGTGATCACCGACTCTGCCGTGGTCACCAGCGCCTGCGAACCGTACCGGGAAGTCATCGACTTGGGGCTCAGCCGCGGCCGCAATGCCATGGCGATCTGGCAGGACCTGGTCTCCGAGTACGGCTTCGCCAGCAGCTATCAAAGCGTGCAACGCTTCATGCGCAAGCGGCGCGGAACGCAAACCCCCGAAGCTCGCGTCGTCATCGTCACCGCACCCGGCCAGGAGGCGCAAGTCGATTACGGCACCGGCCCGATGGTGCGTGATCCCGAGAGCCGCAAGTACCGGCGCACCCGGCTGTTCGTGATGACGCTGGGCTGCAGCCGCAAGTCGGTTCGTCTGCTAACCTTCCGCTCCAGTTCGCGCATCTGGGCCGAACTGCACGAACGAGCTTTTCGCCGGCTGGGCGGCGCCACCCGCATCGTCGTTCCCGACAATCTGCGCGAGGGCGTGCTCGTCCCCGACATTTACGATCCCACTCTCAATCCTCTTTATCGCGACGTGCTGGCGCACTACGGCGCGGTGGCCATGCCTTGCCGGATTCAAGATCCCGACCGCAAAGGCAAAGTCGAATCCGGCGTCGGTCATGCGCAGAAAACGCCGCTCAAAGGCTTGCGCTTCGAGACTCTGGAAGAAGCCCAAGCCTACCTGGACCACTGGGAGCAGCGCTGGGCCGACACGCGCATCCATGGCACTACCAAACGCCAGGTCGCCGCCATGTTTGCCGAAGAGAAACCTACATTGTTGCCGCTGCCGCTGGAGCCCTTCCGCTATTACCAGTACGGCGAGCGCATCGTGCATCTGGACGGCTGCGTCGAAGTCGAAGCCGCTTACTACGGCGCACCGCCCGGCTGGATCGGGCGCGTGCTGCGCGTGCAATGGGATGAGCTATATGTTCGCCTGCTCGATCCCAAGACCGGCCAACTGCTGCGCGAACACGTGCGCCAGAAGCGCGGCTGGTATCGCATTAAAGAAGAGGACCACCCCAAGCGAACACCACTGCGCACTTCGCAACTGCTGTGGCGAGCGAGTCGTGCTGGGTCGCACATCGGCGCGCTCTGCGATGCCATCCACCGTCAGCAAGGCGAAGTCGGTGTGCGCCGCATTCTCGGCGTTCTCTCCCTAGCCAAGAAGTACGGCACCGCGGCGGTCGATGAAGCCTGCGCCGCTGCGCTCGACATGGGAGTGCAGGAATACCGCTTCGTCC